>Ga0105047_10006039_pt1 | contig 20617 bp, 21 predicted proteins | sample MAT04_FD_78384 | JGI IMG/M metagenome (GOLD analysis project Ga0105047, IMG submission 78384) | Freshwater microbial communities from Lake Fryxell liftoff mats and glacier meltwater in Antarctica - MAT-04 (megahit assembly) | ecosystem: Environmental > Aquatic > Freshwater > Ice > Liftoff...
CCCATCGACGAGACGCAACGTTAAACGCCCCTTCGATGCTGCTCTGGCGGTACGCCGCCTCCCCAGCAGGATCTTCAACTTTAAAAGGATAGTCATCATGAAAACGTCTTACACAGCCACCATTGTTCTTGCACTCGCCACATTGGCTGCCGGTCAATCCATGGCAGCGGATATGTCGGCCTCCACAACCCGCGCCCCCCTGCGTTCTGACGGTGACGTCATTGAGCCCGCAACCGGCCAAAAGCTCAGCACGCTGTTCCCCGCCCAATACGCAGCGAAATCTGCGAATTAATTCCTGGGTAACTTTTGAACTTTGGGATCCGTACATCCCGCGCTTCGTCGAAGTTGGTCAAGCCATTCGCCGCGAGCCAAACCGGTGGGCAAAGACCCACGTGAATTCCGCGCCCAACAAAAACACCTGGGCCGACCAGTACACCCACACCAGCAGCACCACAATGGAACTGGCCGCGCCAAAGCCGGACGCCACGCCGCTGCCGCTGATATACCAGCCGATGGCGCCCTTGCCCAGGGTGAACAGCGAGGCGGTCACTGCGCTGCCCAGCCAGACGTCAGACCAGCCGATGCGCTCGCGCGGCATGTACTTGTAGATCAGGGCAAACAGCGTCGCAGTCAACACAAAGCCGAAGGCATGGTTTGCCAATACCAGCAGCGCTTCCCAGCTGCCGAACACGGGCGCCCACCAACGGCCCCATGCCGCCAGCGCGGCGCTCACGGCCAGAGAAACCATCAGCAAAAAGCCGATGCCCAGAATCAGGCCGAAGGACATCAGGCGTGTGCGCAGCAGGAGCCACCCTCCATGGAAATTGCTCACCACAGGTGCGGGGCCTGTTGCCGGCACCTTCCAGATGCGGTTCAACGAATCCTGCAATTCGGCAAATACGGTCGTCGCGCCCAGCAACAGCAGCACAATGCCCACCGTGGTGCCAATCACCGATTGGTCGTTGCGTTGAACGCTCTTGAGCAAGCTCTCCACGGCAGCTGCCCCGTCCCTGCCCAGCAAACCGGAAAGTTGCCCCAGAATTTCGCCGCGTGCGGCATCCAGCCCGAACACTGCGCCCGCGACACTGATCGCAATGAGCAAGAGCGGCGCCATCGAGAACAGCGTGTAGTAGGCCAGTGCGGCGCCCATGGTGGGTGCGCGGTCGTCCAGCCAGGCATGCAGAGTTGCCTTCAAGAGGTCGGCCATTGCGCGCGGGGTCAGGGCCACGGTCAGGGGGTTTTCAGCGGGTGGCACGGGTCAGCATCAGAAGAATGTCGGCGTACCAGACGCAATTCAGGCCCAGTGACTCGTCCAGCACCAGGTCACGGTTTCCCATGTCCATGCGGGAGGAATGCACCCCCAGCAGTTTCCAGGGCAGGGCCAGCGTGTCTGGTCCCTGCGATGTGTCGCGCAACACCACGGGCGCACCGCTGATGCCACGGTGGGTCCGCGCATCGGTCAGGAAAAAGCCCTGCCCCTGAAAGCGGATGCCGAAAGGCGATGCTATGACGGCATGGCGCAGTACCGGCAGGTGGTGCACGGCATCATGAAAACCCAGCGGAAAGCCCACCACCAAAATCGTTTCGCCAACGGGCACTTCTGCAAATGTCTTCACCAGATGCGCCGGGGTAAACGCATAAATGACGGCCGAGGGCGGCAAACGGCTGCGGTCTACTTCCAGCACGGCGACGTCAATGTCTCCGCCGGCGTCGCGGCCCTGCCGCCATGCGGCTTTTCCGTCCTGATACAGGAGAATAGAAAAGCGCGCAGAGCGGGTCAAATTTTTGGCATCTACATGCAGCTCAATTTCCAGTCGATCGGGCGCATGCTGCGTCGCCTTGTCGATCACCACATGGCGGCTGGTCACCAGGTACAGCCGCTCATCACGCTCGAAGAAGAAACCACTCGCATTGGTGAGCCCCTGGGTACCAAAAAAAGTGGACACGCGCGGTGTGGTCAGGAAAAGCGGGTCGGCAGAGGCGCGGGGTAGGGTCAAATCCGATGCAGCATCGGTCTTTTGATCGACGGGAACCAAGCTTGGAATCATCCGCCCAGTTTGGCAGCTTCAGCGAGCCTGGTCTGTTCGCCAAAGCACCGACGTGCGCGATGCCCGCACTTTACAAGTCAATAGCCGGTCGCATGGCCGTGTGTCGTACGTACCGCCATCTCCCCACGGTGGCCGCCAACGCGGCGGCTGCGGTACCCGCCAAGCTGACCAGCAGCAGGGGCTGTTGCCACAGCCCATCGTAGGCTCCAAACATGCTCGCCTTGAGAGCCCTGACCACCCAGGTCAATGGCAACCACGGGCTGATGTTCACGAACACGCTCCCACTGAGCTCTACCGGAATGATGCCGCCTGAGGAGGAGAGTTGCACAGCCAGGAAGATCATCGCCAGCGCTTTTCCGGCATCGCCAAATGCGCGGGTCAGGGCGAACACGATGCACAAAAAAGTGAGCGATGCGATTACCAGTGTCAGCGCGAATACCGCGGGCTGGACGATGTGCATGTGAAGAACATACTGCACGGTCAACAGCACCAGCAGGGCCTGCGCCACCACCACGATGGCAGGAATGCAAAACTTGCCAAGAAACTGCGCGGGGGTTGAAAAAGACTGTGCGTGGCGGGGTAGCACACGGACATTGATCAGGAAAGCTGCGATCGCAGCCCCCAGCCACAGCGCGCCTGGAATGACATTGGGCGCAAAGCCGCTCCCGTTGTTCTGGACCATGGCATCCACTTCCACATGGGGCTCGACGGAGTTGGCCAGCCCTTGCGCGCTGCCGTCGGGCTTGGGCGCGGCCGCAGGCAAGGAGGCGGAGAGCAGGTTCAGCCCCGCCGTCAGGTGCTGTGCGCCGGCCTGGATCTTTTGTGTTCCTTCCGACACAGCGACCGTGCCAGCCATCAGCTCACTGGCACCATCGTCCAGTCCTTCGAGCTGGCCTTCGTCGGGCAGCTTGCTGATTATGGTTCGCATGCCGCTGCCCAGTGCGCGTACGCCACTGGCGAGCGAGCCAACACCCGTGCTGAGCCGTCCGGCCCCCTCACTCAGTTTTTGCTGCGCGTCGCCGGCAGCTTCCAGGCCGGCGTCCAGCTGGGACACGCTGCTGGCCAGCTGGCTCACGCCTTCGGTCATCTGATTGGTGACCAGGAAGCTGCTGCTGGTTTCGTCCTTGAAGGTTTCTACCCCCCGTTTGATGCGTTGCGATCCGGCCTTCAGTTCCGTGAGGCCCCGGCCCAGTTCCTCATGGCCCGCAGCCAGTGCTTCTGCCCCGGCGGTGAGGCGGGTGAGGTCGGCATCTGGCGGTCGTCGCGCCTCCATGGTGTGCAGCCCGGTGCCCAACTGCCGCACGCCGGATGTCATCTGGCCAACGCCGTCGTTGAGTCGCCCGGCACCTTTGGTGACGGCCCGCGCTCCGCTGGCGGTCTGGCCAGCTCCCGAGGCGAGTTCCTGGGCTCCGTTGCGCAGCTGGTCAACCCCATCACGCAGGCGGTCCACACTGCGCTGGGATCCGGTTGCGTTGGAGAGCACCAGTGCCCAGCGCCGCTCGTTCAGGCTTTCGTTGACTTCGTGTCCCAGCTCGCGGGCGAAATGGCGTGCGAGGTTGGCACTCTCAAAGCTGTTGCCCTCCGAGGTGTGAATAACCAGCTTTCCGCCGCCCGCTTCGGCCCCCGGAATCGCGTTGGAGCTGAAATCACGGGGGATGATCAGCGCGAACGCGAGCTTGCCCTCGCGCACGCTCCGGCGCGCCTGCTGCTCGTCGGTGTAGTCCTTGAAGCCGAAGGTGTGGCTTTTCTTGAGCCGGGAGATCACTTCGGCGCCCACGTTGAAAACGTAGCCCCGGTACTCCACACCTTCATCCAGATTGACCAGGGCCACGGCAAGTGCCCCGGTGTTGGCCGCGGGGTCCCACACTGCAGAGAGATAGATAACCGCATACAAGGCCGGTATCAGCGCGACTGCCAGGGTGGCCAGCAGCATCTTGGGGTAGCGCACAAAAAACCGGGATTCAATTCGGGCGATGAAGACCACTTGGCGAAAGAAATGCATGGTGTTCTTCAGTTCTTTTGTGGCGACTACCAGCGCACGCCGAGTTTGACAAAGAGCCTGCTCAGCACGAAAAGTAGGCCCACCCACAGGTGCTGGACGTCTTCAAAGAACGACGGCTTTTTACCTTCCACTTTATGCCCGATAAACTGGAAAATCCACGCCACCACGAAGATGGCAATGCATAAATCAGGCCAACCAGACTGAGCATGATCAGCGGGATTGCGACAAAGTGAATCACCTCGTTGGTGGGGGGTGTGTGGTTTTCGCCGTAACGGGCCAGAAGCTGGTCCACCCGGCGTTGGGGAGGAGCACCCGGGTGTGTACCTGACGATGAGGGGGTATCAGCCGTAGTCATGCCTGTCTCCTTTTTTGTGTCCGATGGATTGAATCAGATTATTGTGCCGGGCGGGTGTAGCGGGCTACAAACCGCCGGTCGATTGCGTCTTTTAGCCACCACACCCAGCGGCCCTGCGCGCTGTATTTGCCCCAGCTTCCAACGGCATACCGGTCACCACACGCCAGCAGCTGGAGGGAGGAGGCGGGTGGTTCATAGGGCTGGAGCGCGCTACCCGTGGTGGTGGCCGCCAGGTTGTGCCGCAAGGCCGGGCCGGCGCGCGCGGCATCAGCGCCCGCTGCAAAGACCCGGTTGTGGCTGGTGGAGCGCTGGTACGTGTCCAAGTCAATGCAACCCTGGTCGTCCAGCGCCAGGCCGCTGTGGGCCAACCAGGGGGGTGCCTGTGCGCCGGTGGCCAGCAGGGGAACGTCGCATGCCAGGTCGGCGCCGCAGCCCAATTGCACGGCTCCGGCTTTGAGCGCCACCGCCACATCCTGCAGCACGCTGACCTTGCGCGTTTTCAGCACGGCCATCAGGCGCTGTTGAACGGGTTGGGGGTAGCGGGCGCCGGCCGGATCAAGACCGCTCAGCAGCGTGACCGAAGCGGTAGGCAGGCGATGGCGCACGGCGAGGGCCATCTCGATCCCTGCGGCGCCTGCGCCAATCACGGCCACACGCAGAGGGCGTGCATCGCCCATTTCAGCGACGCGAGGCCAGAGCGCCGCGAAGGCTTCAGCCGGACGCGCAAAGAGCCCGTGCTCGCGCGCACCGGGGATGGCCCGCTCCATTGCTTCGCGGTTCTGGACCGGCGCGGTGTCGACCGAAAGCCAATCGAAATGCAGTGTGCTGGCGTCATCGAGCGCGACGGTTTGCGCTTCTGCGTCCATCGCCACGACGCTGCGCTGCAGCCACCGGATGCCGCTGCGTTTTACCAGGGGCTCCAGCGGGATGACGCAGTCTTCCAGCGGGTAATGGTTGGCTACGAAACCGGGCACCATACCCAAAACCATCTGGCGCGGTTGGGGTGCCACCAGTGTGACCTGAACCCCGGGCAGGGGCTGCGCGGCCAGTGTCGCCAGAACATGCAAATGCGCATCGGCCGATCCCAGCAGCACCAGTTGGCGTGGCCGATGCGCAGGATTTTCTGGAGCGAGGGTGTCAGCGGATGCAGAAGGGGCGGCAGCGGTCATGCCGCCTATTGTTCCACGAGCGACAGGTCGTCCAGATAGGCCAGGCTGGAGCCGCCCGTGTTGTCAGAATCGGCCCCGGCCACAATGGCCAACAGGGGCGGCACTGTGTCGGTTTCTGTGCCAAAACTGCGCAAAAAATCGGCGCGCAGGTCGCGGGTATGGGTCACCCATTGTTGTAGCGGTGTAGTGGCGGAGTTCAGCACGATAAAGCGCACGCGCCGGGTGTAGGCGTTAGCCAGCTCGGTGCCAGCTGGCAGCTTTTGATCCCACACGTAACACAGCGTGGCGCCGGGCAGGTGTTCGCCGCTAACGCTGCGGGCCAGGCGCAGCAGGTTGCGCTCGACAAAGCCGATCCTGTCCAAGGGCAGATCAAACATGGCACAGACCTTGATGGGTGCGTCGTCGCCCTCTTTGCGCCGCAGGTCCGCATCTGCAACCGGTTGGTCCAGCCGCCAGCGCCAGCGCAGGCTTGCGGCGGGAGTCTGCGCCGGCAGGGCGTGGCTCACGGTGCCGTAGGAGTGGTCGGTGCGAAAGCGCAACACCTTTTGAGAGCCGAGCTGAACGATGTCCAGTTCAGCCAGCGGCGCTTTGTTGGCAGGCAGGCCCACCACGCGCCAGGGTGCCGGCGGCGGCCCCAAAGCCGCGCTGGAAAACGCCTTCAGTGTTTGACCCTGGGCCGGTGTTGATAGAAGAAAAAACAAGCCAAATAGGCCACTAGCCCCCGTGGATACTGCGCGGGAAGCTATTGAAAGCATAGCGTTATGTTGCATGGTCAGCCGCGGCGCCAGTCGTGGAACCTGCGCACCCACTCCAGCAACCGGTGGGGCTGGTGCGCGCGCTTCCATTCCCCTGCGGCATATTTGTTGGCCTCCGACAACGTGGGGTAGGTGTGAATCGTTCCCAGAATCTTGTTCAAGCCCAGGCCGTGGCGCATGGCCAGCACGTATTCGGCCAGCAGGTCGCCGGCGTGGGTGCCCACAATGGTGACGCCCAGAATGGTGTCTTTGCCCGGCACGGTGAGGACTTTGACAAAACCGCGGGCTTCGCTGTCGGCAATGGCGCGGTCCAGGTCGTCCATAGCGTATTTCGTCACTTCAAAGGCAAGGCCTTTTTCCCGCGCCTCCTGCTCGTTCAGCCCCACGCGCGCCACCTCGGGGTCGATGAATGTGGCCCAAGGGATGACGGAGTAGTCGGCCTTGAACCGTTTGAAGTCACCAAACAGCGCATTCACCGCCGCATACCAGGCTTGATGGGAGGCGACATGGGTGAACTGGAAAGGCCCGGCCACGTCACCTGCTGCAAAAATATTCGGGTAGACGGTTTGCAGGTATTCGTTGGTCTGCACCGTTTTGTCGGTGGGAATGCCCAGGTCCTCCAGCCCGTAGCCGGTCAGGCGTGCGACCCGCCCCACGGCGCAGAGTAGTTGGTCAAATGCGATGTGCTTCTCGGTGCCGCCGTGTTCCACCACCAGCACTTTTTCATGGGCTTCCAGCTCGCAGCGCAGGGCTTTGTGGCCCGTGAGCACCTGTACGCCATCGGCCTGCAATGCGGCGGTGGCAAGGGCCGACACCTCCTCGTCTTCGCGCACCATGATGCGCGGGCCCATCTCGACCTGCGTCACTTCGGAGCCCAACCGGGCAAAGGCTTGCGCCAGTTCGCAACCAATCGGGCCGCCGCCCAGCACGACCAGGCGCTTTGGAACGTCGTCCAGCCGGGCGAAGGTGTCCCACAACGTGTCGCTGGTGACATAGCCGACCGCATCCAGCCCGGGCAGCGGCGGAACGAAGGGCCGCGCACCGGCAGCGATCACGATGCTGCGCGTGGTCAATACCTGTTTGCCACCGCCATTTAACGCAATCTCCACCGTCCAGGGGTTGATGATTTTCGCGTAGCCCTGCAGCACCTCCACGCCCAGTCCGGTGTAGCGCTCGACGCTGTCGTGCGGCTCGATAGCGGCAATCACATCGTGAATGCGCTGCATCACCGCTTTGAAGCGAAAGGCGGGTGTCGTATTGCTCAGGCCGTACTGGGCGCCATGGCGCATCTGGTGGGCCAGCTTGGCGCTCTTGATGAGGGCCTTGCTGGGAACGCAGCCGTAGTTCAGGCAGTCGCCGCCCATTTTGTGGGCCTCCACCAGGGTGACTTTGGCCTTGACCACCGCCGCAATGTAGGCCGACACCAGTCCGCCTGCGCCACCGCCAATCACGATCAGGTTGCGGTCGAAGCGTGTGGGCTGCACGCTTTTCCAGCGCGCATACACCTTGCGCCGCTGCACCGCGTCCATCACCTTTCGAGCCACCAGCGGGAAGAGGCCCAGCAGCACGAAAGAGCCCAGCAAGCCGGGGCTCACGATGTCGCGCAGGGACTGAATTTGTGCCAACTGGGTACCGGCGTTCACATACACCGCGGTGCCCGCGAGCATGCCGAGCTGGCTGACCCAATAGAAGGTCCAGGTTCGCATGGTGGTCAGGCCCATGGCGAGGTTGATCACGAAGAACGGCACAACGGGAATCAGCCGCAGGCTGAACAGGTACAAGGGGCCGTCCCGCTGCACACCACGGTTGATCTCTGCCAGCCGGCTTCCAAAGCGGGCCTGTACGCTGGCTTGCAACACAAAGCGCGCCATCAGGAAGGACACTGTCGCACCCAGGGTGGATGCAAATGACACGAGCAGTAAGCCCCAACCCAACCCCAGCACGCCGCCGCCTGCAAGGGTGAGGATGGCCGCGCCGGGCAGGGACAGGGATGCCACCGCGACGTACAACGCAAAGTAGACACCACGCACATACCAGGGCGACTGCGCGTAGAGCGCTGCAAAGCTGGCCTGGCTCTCTTTCAGGTAGGCCAGGCTGAGGAATCGCCCCAGGTCCAGCGCAAAAAACAGGACGATGGCCACGCCGATGCCAGCCAGCAATAGCGCTTTGGATAGTTTCATTTCAACGCCTTCCAGCCCCAGCCGATGCGGGTGGCAATGGTGATGGCACAGAGTGCCGAAAAGGAATAGGCCAGCACCGCAAAATGCTGCGGCCACAGGCACATCGCAGCAAAACAGGCCAGTGTTTCAGTGGCTTCCGTAAGCCCACCCAAAAAGTAAAATGACTTGTCGGGGTAGTCCAGGCTGGTGAGTCCGCGCTTGGCCGCCAGCGTGGCAAAGGCCAGAAAGCTGCTGCTGGTGCCCACAAACGCCGCCAGCAGTGTGGCCGCAGCCAGCGCGTTGGCGCCCGGGTTGGCCACTGCAAAAGCCAGCGGAATGCTGGCATAAAACAGGAAGTCCAGCGCGATGTCCAGAAACCCGCCAGCGTCCGTGCTGTGGGTCTGGCGCGCGACGGCGCCGTCGAGCGCATCGCATATTCTTGAGGTAAAAAGGGCTGCAGCCCCCGCCATATATGCGCTGTTAGCTATCAAAATTGCAGCAAAAACACCAATAGAAAAGCCGACCAAAGTGATTGAGTTGGCGCCGACCCCCGCGCGTGCCAGTACTTTGGCGACCGCGGTGACGGGTGGGCCGAGCAGGGAAATGGCAAAACGGTCAAGCATGGATCGTCAGGGGAGCAATTCCGCCACACCATCCCACACCTCGGGCGCGAGGCGCCCTTCAAATCGGGCAACTACTTGGCCTCTGTTATCTACCAGCAATGTCAGGGGTAGCCGGGCGGGAGCGGGAATCCGCGCATCCTGGCGCAAGGCGATGAGTCCATTGGCAGGCATCTGGGTACGTGAAGCAATGTTTTCGTAGCCGACCCAGTCATCGCGGGCTCGGTCTACATTGACAGTGACCAGCGCAAATGGCTTGCCCCTCCATCCGGCGAGGTTGGCGCGCAACTCGGGCAGGCTGTCCCGACAAACGGCACAGGCGGTTGACCAGAAAAACACCACACTGACCTTGTTCTGGATTGCTGTCGGCGTGAACCGCTTGCCTGCCAGGTCCGCTGCCTGCAATTGCAGGGTCTGCCCGATGGCCGATGGATCTTTGGCCGGTTGGTCCGGGGTCGCAACTTGTGCGTGCGCAATCGTGACCCCGAGGGAGAGGGCCAAGGCGATGCTGCACAGGTAGTTTTTCATCATGGCGTCGAGTCTAGTGGTCAAAGCGCATTTGTCGCCGAGGGGCGCCGTTTCTTACACGTTTGCGTTTTTTTACGCGGTTGGGATCGTGTCGCCCAATACGGTGATGTGGTGAGGGTCTGCCACGTCAGCGGCGTCGTGGGTCACCAGTAATGCTGGGATGTGCCGTTGCCGAATCATCTCGAATACCAGCGCCCGGATGCGGATGCGCAAGGCTGCGTCCAGCTTGGAGAAGGGTTCATCCAGCAGCAACGCATGTGGCTGGGCCAAAAGCGCACGCGCCAGGGCAATCCGGGCACGCTGGCCGCCCGACAGGGTGGCTGGGTTGGCTTGCGAAAAATCCGGCATTTCTACATCCGCCAATGCCTGCGCAACCTGTGCTTCACGCTGGTTTTCTGGACCGGGCTGGACCCCAAAGAGCAGGTTCTCGCGCACCGTCATGTGGGCGAACAGAAGGTCATCCTGAAACAAAATTCCGACATGGCGGCGCTCGGTAGGCAGGCGCTCGATGCGCTGGCCGTTCAGCGCAATGTCGCCGTCAAAGGTCAAACCTTCCTGCAGCGTGCCACAGACCGCCGCCAGCAAGCTCGATTTGCCGGAGCCACTGGCGCCCATGACCGTGTGGATCACGCCGGGTGGCACGGTCAGGGTCAGGTTCTGCAGAAGCGGCACGCCCGCTGCGGCAAGCGTTCGCACCGTAACGGTCAGGCTCATCGGGGGCGTGGTACAGGCATCCGGCCATTGTCACTCCAATCGCTTGCGGTAAGGGTTTGTCCGTAGGCTTTTGACTTGCATCAGACAAGCCAAAGATAGTAAAGTCAACCGTCCGGTCGGTCTGTTGTGTTTGTTGTAGATCAAAGACCGTCAAGCAAGCTTCTATCGGTCAATGAAAAATGCCTGAATCGCTGATCCTGTCGTCACAAGTGGGTGCGGTGCGAACCCTGACGCTAAACCGTCCGGCTGCCCTCAACAGCTTTACCGCTGAAATGCACGGGCAACTGCTGGCGTCGCTCAACGAAGCCGCACAGGATGCTGCGGTGCGTTGCGTGGTGCTGACGGGTGCCGGGCGTGGTTTTTGCGCGGGACAGGATCTGGCTGATCCATCGGTCGCACCCGATACCACCCCCGGTGCAAGCCCAAAAGACCTCGGCGATGTGATTGCGCGTTTTTACCGGCCGCTGGTGCTGCGCCTGCGCAGCATGCCGGTGCCAGTGGTGGCCGCGGTGAACGGCGTGGCCGCAGGGGCGGGGGCCAACCTGGCACTCCATTGCGATCTGGTGCTGGCTGCACGGTCAGCCAGTTTTATTCAGGCTTTCAGCAAGATCGGATTGCTTCCCGACGCAGGCGGCACCTGGTTGCTGCCGCGTCTGGTCGGCCGCGGACAGGCATTGGGGCTGGCGCTACTGGGCGACAAGCTTCCCGCCGCCGACGCGGAGCGCATCGGTTTGATCTGGAAGTGCGTGGACGACGCCGCGCTGGCGCAAGAGGTGCAGGCGCTCGCAGTACGACTGGCCGCCATGCCCACCCGGGCGCTGGTGGCTGCCCGCCGGGTAATGGACGGTGCGCAATGGTTGTCGCTGGAGGACGCGCTGGATGCGGAAGCGCGGGCACAACGCGAACTGGGCAATGCATCGGATTACCAGGAAGGTTTGGCCGCATTTGCAGCCAAACGCCCAGCCCAATTCACCGACCGTTGAGACCCGCTATGCCCCACGCCATTTCAAAGCCATCGCATTCTCCACAAGACGTGGCCGACCAGGTGCGCGTCGGTTTGTATTTGAACGACCATGCTTCCAAGGCACTGGGCATGCAGGTTCTGGAGGTCACGCCGGGCTGCGCCACGGTGCAGATGGTGGTGCGCAGGGACATGCTCAATGGTCACCAGACCTGCCATGGGGGGTTTTTGTCCACACTGGCTGATTCGGCTTTTGCTTTTGCCTGCAATTCGTATGGCGAGCTGACCGTGGCATCGGGCTTCAGCATTGATTTCCTGGCGCCAGGCCGTGAAGGTGATGCGCTGACGGCGCGCTGCACGGAAGTGTCCCGCGCCGGCCGCACGGGTGTCTATGACGCTGAAATCATGAACCAGCAAGGCGTTCGCCTGGCCGTTTTTCGCGGTCGCTCGTACACCATCAAAGGCAAGTCCGCCGTACCGACGGTACCGGCTGAAATCCCAAGGACAGCGACATGACCGTGAAACACCCCACCCCCGGCGAGCTGGAAGCGATTGAAACCGCCAGCCGCGACGAAATCACCGCCCTGCAACTGCAGCGCCTGCAGCAAACGCTGCAGCACGCCTACGATAACGTGCCGCACTACCGCCACGCCTTTGATGCCAAGGGCGTACACCCCAGCGACCTGAAACAGCTCAGCGACTTGTCGAAGTTCCCGTTCACGGTCAAGAAAGACCTGCGCGACAACTACCCGTTTGGCCTGTTTGCTGTGCCGCGCACACAGGTGGCGCGCATCCACGCCTCCTCCGGCACCACCGGCAAGCCGACGGTGGTGGGCTACACGCAAAACGATATTGATACCTGGGCGAATCTGGTGGCGCGCTCCATCCGCGCAGCCGGTGGCCGCCGGGGTGACATCTGCCATATTGCCTATGGCTACGGCCTGTTCACCGGTGGGCTGGGCGCGCACTATGGCGCCGAAAAACTGGGTTGCACGGTGATTCCCCTGTCGGGTGGCCAAACCGAAAAGCAGGTGCAACTGATTCAGGACTTCAAGCCCGACATCATCATGGTCACCCCCAGCTACATGCAGGTGATCATTGAAGAGTTTGCGCGCCAGGGGCTGGACCCGGCGGCCAGTTCCCTGAAGATTGGCATCTTTGGCGCCGAGCCCTGGACCGAGGCCATGCGCCGTGATCTGGAAGCCAAAGCCGGTCTGGACGCAGTCGACATTTACGGCCTCTCCGAAGTCATGGGCCCAGGTGTGGCCAGCGAGTGCATTGAAACCAAAGACGGCCCGGTGATTTGGGAAGACCATTTCTACCCCGAGATCATTGATCCGCTGACCGGAGAAGTGCTGCCCGATGGTGCAGAGGGAGAGCTGGTGTTCACCTCGCTCACCAAAGAGGCGCTGCCCATCATCCGCTACCGCACCCGCGATCTCACGCGCTTGCTGCCACCCACCGCCCGGTCCTTCCGCCGCATGGGCAAGATTGTGGGTCGCAGTGACGACATGCTCATCATCCGCGGCGTCAATGTGTTCCCGACGCAAATTGAAGAAATCGTGCTGCAGCACGCCAAGCTCTCGGGTCAGTACCAGATTTTGGTTAGCCGAGACGGTGCACTGGACCAGGTGGAAGTGCACTGCGAAATCCAGCCCGCTGCAGGCCAGATGGGCGAGACCGAGCTGCGTGAAATTGGCGGCTGGGTGGAACACCGCATCAAGACCCTGGTGGGCATCTCTACCCGCGCCGTGGTGCTGGTGCCCGACTCCATTCAACGCACGCTGACTGGTAAGGCCCGGCGCGTGGTTGACTCCCGCGCGCGCAGCAAGTAACAACGCAAACAAAGGACCTCTATGTACACCCAAGCAATGGACACCATGACCCCCGAGCCCGGCAACGGCAAAAAGGCGGTGCGCTCGGCCGAAGAGATGGTGCTGGAAGAGCGCTTTGAGGCCCGCATCGACGCGGGCGATTTCATTGAAGCCAAAGACTGGATGCCAGAGCACTACCGCAAGACGCTGGTGCGCCAGATCAGCCAGCACGCGCATTCGGAGATCGTCGGCATGCTGCCCGAGGGTAACTGGATTACCCGTGCGCCCACCCTCAAACGCAAAGCCATTTTGCTGGCCAAGGTGCAGGACGAAGGCGGCCACGGTCTGTATCTGTATGCCGCTGCGGAAACCCTGGGCACGTCGCGCGACCAGTTGCTCGATGCGCTGCACACCGGCAAGGCCAAATACAGCTCCATCTTCAACTACCCCACGCTGACCTGGGCCGACATGGGCACCATCGGCTGGCTGGTGGACGGCGCCGCCATCATGAACCAAGTGCCGATTTGCCGCTGCTCGTATGCACCGTATGCCCGCGCCATGATTCGCATCTGCCGCGAAGAAAGCTTTCACCAGCGCCAGGGCTATGAGGCTTTGCTGACCATGATGAAAGGCACCGACGCCCAGCGTGCTTTGGTGCAGGAGTCGGTCAACCGGTGGTGGTGGCCGTCGATCATGATGTTTGGCCCGCCCGATGACCAGTCGCCCAACACCGCGCAGTCGATGCGCTGGGGCATCAAGCGCGTCAGCAACGACGAGCTGCGCCAGAAATTCATTGACGCTACCGTGGATCAGGCCAAAGTGCTCGGCATCACGTTGCCCGACCCGGATCTGAAATGGAACGAAGAGCGCCAGCACTACGACTACGGCGTGATTGACTGGCCCGAGTTCTGGCGCGTCGTGGCTGGCGACGGCCCCTGCAACCGCGAGCGCCTGGGCGCCCGGGTCAAGGCCTGGGACGACGGCGCCTGGGTACGCGAAGCGGCGTTGGCCCACGCCGGCAAGCAGGCGACGGTCCGCCGGGCCGCCTGACATGACTCAACCAACATCCGAAGGAACTGCGATGACCACCCCAAATGAATGGCCCCTGTGGGAAGTTTTTGTGCGTACCAAGGCTGGCCTGGACCACAAGCATTGCGGCAGCCTGCATGCGACCGATGCCAAGATGGCCATCCAGCTGGCGCGCGATGTGTACACCCGCCGCCAGGAGGGCAGCAGCCTGTGGGTGGTGCGCTCGGACCAGATTGTGGCCAGCGACCCAAGCGACAAAGCCATGTTCTTTGACCCGATGGAAGACAAGGTGTACCGCCACCCCACCTTCTACGCGCTGCCCGAATCCGTGGACCACATGTGAGTGAGATGCGTGCCATGAGCCCCACCTTGATGCCCACCTCGATTCAACCCAGCCGCGATCCTGCGGCCCAATACGTGCTGCGCCTGGCCGACACCTGCCTGATTCTGGGTCAGCGTCTGGGCGAGTGGTGCGGCCACGCGCCGGTTCTGGAAGAAGACATTGCGCTCACCAACACGGCGCTTGATTTGATTGGCCAGGCGCGTGCCCTGCTGACCCGTGCCGGAGAAATCGGTGCGCAAAAGGGCGCGCCCTTGCTGGACGAAGACCAGCTGGCTTTTCTGCGCGAAGAGCGCGATTATTTGAACGTGACCCTGGTCGAGTTGCCCCGCGGTGATTTCGCCTTTACGGTGGTGCGCAACGCGATGGTGGCCACGTTTTTGAAGCTGGTGTGGCAGCGTCTGGCAGAGTCATCCGATGCAGAGCTGGCGGCCATTGCCGGCAAGGCCGTCAAGGAGGCGCGCTACCACCAGCAGCATGCGGGTGACTGGGTGGTGCGTCTGGGTGACGGCACGGCTGAATCGCGCCAGCGCGTTGAAGCGGCGCTGGACAGTCTTTGGCGCTACACCCCCGAGTTGCTGGAGGACGACGCGGTGGATGAATACGCTGGCGCATCGGGCCTGGGCCCACGCTGGTCGGAATTACGCGCACCCTGGCTGGCCGAAATGGCCGTGCTGCTGGATGAAGCGGGTCTGGCTGTGCCAAAGGACTCTGCCTTTCGAAGCACCGGCAAGCGCGGTGTGCACAGCGAACACATGGGCCACATCCTGACCGAGATGCAATACCTGCAGCGTGCCTACCCTGGGGGCACTTGGTGAACACGGTGGCGCCAGACCCGCACGCTGCCCGTATCGCGCAGGTTTGGGCGGTGCTGGCCGATGTGCTCGACCCGGAAGTGCCCGCCTTGTCGGTGTGCGACCTGGGCATCGTGCGCGATGTGTTGCCGCAAGGCGATGCCTTGGACTGCGCGCTGGAGATTGTGCTCACGCCCACCTATTCGGGCTGCCCGGCCACCGAGCTGATTGAGCGCAATGTGCTGGAGGCTATTGACGCGGCGGGGCTCGGGCCTGCTAAAGCTCGCCTGCAACGTGCACCTGCCTGGACGACCGACTGGATCAGCGAGGACGGTCGGCGCAAGCTGCGCGAATACGGCATTGCACCTCCATGCACGCTGGCTGCTGGTGATGCCGTGCCCATGCGCTTTATCAGCCGGCGCCTGGCGACGCAAGAAGCAATAGCCTGCCCGCGTTGCGCCAGTACCCACACCACGCAGCTGTCGGCCTATGGCTCCACTGCCTGCAAGTCTTTGTACCGTTGCCTGGCGTGCCAGGAGCCGTTCGAATATTTCAAGCCCATTTAAGCGAGTTTGATATGAGCATTATTTTTCATCCTCTGACCGTTCGTTCAGTCGAGCCCGATACCGCCGAGGCCGTGATCGTTGCGTTCGCTGTACCACCAGAATTGCGTACGGTGTTTGGCTTTACGCAAGGCCAGTACCTCACGCTGCGCACGCACATTGACGGGCAGGACTTGCGCCGCTCCTACTCCATCTGTGCGGGTGTGGACGATGGCGAGTTGCGCGTGGGCGTGCGCAAGGTCAAGGGCGGGGTGTTTTCCAACTGGATCAACGCCAGCCTCAGGGTGGGGGACACGATTCAGGTGATGGCCCCGCAGGGGCGCTTTTTTGTGCCGCTGGACCCGGCTGCACAGCGCCACCATGTGGGCATTGCCGGTGGCAGTGGCATCACCCCCATTTTGTCGATCATGAAAACCGTGTTGGCGCGCGAGCCACACAGCCAGTTCACGCTGATTTACGGCAACCGCCAGCTGCGCTCCACCATGTTCAAGGAAGAACTGGAGGACCTGAAAAACCGCTACATGTCGCGTCTGGTGCTGCAGCATGTGTTCTCGGATGAGCACACCGATGCGCCCCTGAACAGTGGTGTGATGAACCGCGAAAAAATCGCCGAATTCTTGGGCCCGCTCATGCCAGCCAGCAGCATTGACCATGTCTACATCTGCGGCCCGTTCCAGATGAACGATGAGGCCGAGGCCGCGCTGCTGGCAGCGGGTGTGCCCGAGGACCGCATACACATCGAGCGCTTTGGCGTGGCGCAGTTGCCTGCGGACAGCAAAACCGAAGTCGGCGCCGTGATTCACGAAGCCAAGCCGGGTGACGCCGAATTGGCGCGTATCGTCATCGTGCGCGATGGCCTGCGCCGCGAAATCGAGTTTCGCAAAGACCAGCCGAGCATTCTGGACTGCGCCTCGGCCGCCGGACTGGAGGTGCCGTTTTCATGCACCTCTGGCGTGTGCGGAACCTGCCGGGCGAAGGTGCTGGAGGGCGCTGTGCGCATGGAGCGCAACTTCGCGCTCGACAAGAATGAAGTGGCGGCTGGCTTTGTGCTGACCTGCCAGGCGCACCCGCTGACGGAGCGCGTGGTACTGTCGTTTGATGATCGCTAAACCCAATCCCAACCAAAAGAGAGCGAGCTGATGGCCCGCGGACGTGCCCCCGGATACGACGACCAGCGCGAGATGATTCTTGCGCGGGCTGCGCACCTGTTCGCGCGCCGTGGCTACCCCGCCACGTCCATGAACCAGGTGGCTGAGGCCTGCGGGCTCTCCAAAGCCACGCTCTACCACTATTACCGTGACAAATACAGCCTGCTGGTCAGTATTGCCGACAGCCATGTCTCGCGTCTGCAGGCGCTTGTGGCCGATGTCACCGCCCTGAACCTGCCGCCCGAGCAGTTGATGCGCGAACTCATTCGCCGCATCGTCGAGGAATACGCGGATGCGCAGGATGCCCACCATGTGCTGACTGAAGACGTGAAGTTTCTGGAGCCCGAAGACCGCGAACGGGTGCTGGGCAAGGAGCGCGAGGTGGTGGCTGGTTTTGCACGCGCGGTAGCGGGCATTCGCCCCGAGCTCAAGCAAGCTGCGCTGACCACACCGCTCACCATGCTGCTGTTCGGAATGATCAACTGGATGTTCACCTGGATGAAGCCTGAAGGCGAACTGGATTACGACACACTGGCCCCCATCGTGGCCGATCTGTTCATGGGTGGCCTGGGAGCCATCAAGCCGCCTGAAAAAATGATTTCCCTGACAACAATGGCTGGAGTTTGAAGATGACGTTTCCCCTGAATGCATGGATCGTGGACGGCATGCGCACCCCTATCGGTCGCTACGGCGGCGCACTGGCACCTATGCGCCCGGATGATCTGGGCGCGGTGCCCATTCGCGCGCTGATGGAGCGCAACCCCAGCGTTGATTGGGCGGCTATTGACGACGTGCTGTACGGCTGCGCCAACCAGGCCGGCGAAGACAACCGCAACGTGGCGCGCATGGCGGCCTTGCTGGCCGGGCTGCCTGTGGAGGTACCCGGTGCCACACTGAACCGGCTGTGCGGCTCGGGGCTGGACGCCGTTGCCATGGCGGCCCGCACCCTTGCGGCCGGTGAGGCGGACCTGGTGATCGCCGGGGGCGTAGAAAGCATGACCCGCGCACCTTTTGTCATGGCCAAGGCGGACAGCGCGTTCTCCCGCTCGGTCAAGGTAGAGGACACCACCATTGGCTGGCGCTTCGTCAATCCCAAAATGAAGGCGGCTTATGGCATCGACTCCATGCCGGAAACCGCCGAGAACGTCGCTACGGAATTTGGCATTTCGCGTGCTGATCAGGACCAGCTTGCGCTGCGCTCGCAGCAGCGCTGGCAGGCGGCGCATGAGGCCGGCTTTTTTACCGGAGAAATCGTACCGGTCAGCGTGCCCAAGGGGAAGGGCGAGTCCAGCCTCTTCTCCGTGGATGAACACCCACGTGGTTCCACTACCCTGGCGCAACTCGCAGCGCTCAAAGGCATTGTGCTTCCGACGGGTTCGGTGACGGCGGGCAATGCTTCGGGCGTGAATGACGGTTCGTGTGCGCTGCTGCTGGCGTCCGATGCCGCAGTCAAGCGCTACGGCCTGACCCCCCGGGCCCGGGTGGTTGGCTCGGCCGTCGCCGGGGTGGCCCCGCGCATCATGGGCATGGGCCCGGCACCGGCCACCTTGAAGCTGTTGAAGCGGCTCGGTTGGTCCGTCAGTGATCTGGATGTGATTGAACTCAACGAAGCTTTTGCTGCGCAGGGCCTGGCGGTATTGCGGCAGCTCGGTATTGCCGACGACGCGTCGCACGTCAATGCCAATGGCGGTGCCATCGCCATGGGGCACCCCTTGGGTGCATCTGGCGCGCGTCTGGCCTTGACGGCCATGCGCCAGCTTGAGAGGACCGGTGGCAAGCGGGCGCTGGCGACCATGTGCATCGGTGTGGGTCAGGGTATCGCTCTGGCGATTGAGCGGGCGTAGAAGAGGTCAGAAAGACCCATCCGGGATGTGTATTTATTTTCGATTTTCATTAACCACAAAAGGAGACAAACCATGAAATTTTTTAAACCCCTCGCGCTGGTAGCAGCACTGGTGGCCAGCTCGCTGGTCCATGCGGACATCAATGTCGGCGTCGTCGTGTCTGCTACGGGTCCCGCGGCGTCACTCGGTATTCCCGAAAAGAATACGGTTGCGTTGATGCCCAAGACCATCGGTGGTCAGAAAATCAACTACATCGTGCTGGACGACGCGTCCGACACCACGGCCGCCGTCAGCAACACGCGCAAGCTGATCACCGAGAGCAAGGTCGACGTTATTCTGGGCTCCACCATCACGCCCAACTCGCTGGCCATGATTGACGTGGTGGCCGAGGCGCAGACGCCGATGATTTCGATGGCCGCCTCTGCGCGCATTGTGGAACCGCAAGACGCCAAGAAACGCTGGGTTTTCAAGACCCCGCAAAACGACATCATGATGTCGCTGGCCATTGCCGAGCACATGGCCAACAGTGGTATCAAGACGGTGGCTTTCATCGGCTTCTCGGATGCCTACGGCGAAGGTTGGTTTCAGGAATTCACCAAGGCCGCTTCTTTGAAGAAGCTGCAAATTGTGGGCAGCGAGCGTTTTGCACGCTCTGACACGGCGGTCACTGGGCAGGTGCTCAAGACCATGTCCGCCAAGCCCGATGCGGTACTGATTGCCGGCTCCGGAACGCCCGCCGCATTGCCACAGAAAGCGCTCAAAGAGCGGGGTTACACCGGCAAGATCTACCAGACCCATGGCGTTGCCAATGCTGACTTTTTGCGCGTCGGTGGCAAGGATGTGGAAGGCACCTTTTTGCCCGCAGGACCGGTGCTTGTAGCGGACCAGTTGCCAGCCGGGCATCCGCTCAAGAAATCGGCACTGGCCTATGTGGCCGCCTATGAAGCCGCGTATGGCAAGGGCACCGTGTCTACCTTTGGCGGTCATGCGTGGGATGCGGGCGCACTGATGAGCGCTGCAGTGCCCCAGGCGCTTAAAAAAGCACAACCCGGCACAGTTGAGTTTCGCATTGCCCTGCGCGATGCGCTGGAGCAGGTTAAAGAGTTGCCTGGTGCGCACGGCATTTTCAACATGAGCGCGTCTGACCACCTGGGCCTGGACCAGCGCGCACGCGTGATGGTCAAGATTGAGAACGGCGCCTGGAAATTCCAGCCTTAAACAGTCTTCATCGGACTTGAACGGACTCCACCATGGATTTGCAGATCGCAATGCTGCTCGCGCAGGACGGTATCGTCAATGGCGCGGTTTACGGAATGATGGCGCTGGCTTTGGTGCTGGTGTTCTCCGTAACCCGCGTGATCTTCATACCGCAGGGCGAGCTGGTGGCATTTGCTGCCTTGTCCATGGCAACGCTGCAGGCGGGGCGGGTGCCGCCCACCCTGTGGCTGGTGCTGGTGCTGTCGGCCATTGCACTGGTCGTTGAGCTGGTGCGCTATCGGCGCGGAGCACTGGTCGACTGGCCTTCCACCCTGGTGTGGACCGTGTTGTTGCCGGGCGCCGCCAGTGTGCTGGTGCTGATGCACCCGGAGTCCCTGATCAGCCAGACGGCTGCCACGCTGTTGCTGGTAACACCGCTGGGCCCGCTGGTATACCGCCTGGCGTACCGGCCATTGGCGGACGCCACGGTGCTGATGCTGCTCATCGTGTCAGTCGCCTTGCACAGTGTGCTGGTGGGCTTGGGTCTGCTGTTCTTTGGCGCCGAGGGTTCGCGCAC
>Ga0105047_10006040_pt1 | contig 20616 bp, 16 predicted proteins | sample MAT04_FD_78384 | JGI IMG/M metagenome (GOLD analysis project Ga0105047, IMG submission 78384) | Freshwater microbial communities from Lake Fryxell liftoff mats and glacier meltwater in Antarctica - MAT-04 (megahit assembly) | ecosystem: Environmental > Aquatic > Freshwater > Ice > Liftoff...
GAGCTGCTCACCCGCTGCGACGCCGACGTCACCTCGCTCACCACGTTCCTCGCCTCCGTGGTCGCGCGCATCGTCGGCATTGCCATGTTGGCCGTCGCCAGCACGGTGGTGCTGGCGTTCGTCGAGCCACGCCTCGCAGCGGTGCTCGCAGTCGGTTACACCGTCCTCGGCTGGACGATGTGGAAGGTGAAGGATCTGTCGGCCGACGCCGTGCTCGCCGAGCGCACCATCGATGCCCAGATGAACTCGGTCGCCGAGCAGTACCTGGCCGGGGCCGAAGACGTGGCGGCGCTCGGCGCCGGGCGGCACGGCCTGCGCCGCTTCGGCGATGCCGCCGCTCGACTGGTCGACGCTGCTGGGCTGCGCGTGCGCGACGAGATGCGCGTGCAGAGCTCGATCAAGGCCGTCATCGCCGTCGTCATGATCGCGGTGCTCGCCGTCGGTGGGCTGGGCCTGCGCGGTGGTTGGGTCGACGTCGCCGGCGTGCTGCTGGCGTTCCGGCTGGTGCAGATCGTGCGCTCGCCGGTGGAGCACCTCACCTGGCGCCTGCAGGAAGCGCAGGGCGTCGCCGGTGCGGCGCGGCGCATCCTCGAACTGGTCGACGAGCGGCGCTCGGTGGTCGCCGGCACAGGTGTGCTGCCAGCGGGTCCGCTGGCCGTCGACTTCCAGTGCGTCGGGCTGGTCTACGACGACTCCACCGATGGAGCCGCGGCGCTCACCTCGCTCGACCTGCGGGTGGAAGCAGGCCATGTGCTTGGTGTCGTGGGCCGCACGGGCTCGGGCAAGACCACCGTCGCTCGTCTGTTGCTGCGTCTGGTGGAGGCCAGCTCCGGGCAGGTGTTGGTCGGCGGCACCGACGTGGTCACCCTCGACGACGACCGCTTCCGCACTCGTGTCGTCGCCATCCCGCAGGACGTGCAGCTGTTCCCCGGCACGGTGCGCGACAACGTGTCGATGTTCGCCCCCGCCGACGACGCCGACGTGCGAGCCGCGCTGCACGATTCCGGGCTCGGCCGCTGGCTCGCCGAGCTGCCGGCAGGCCTCGACACCGTACTGTCGGCCGACGGGCGCGACGACTCGTCGAGCGGCACGGCGGCGACGCGCACCGGTCTGTCGGCCGGCCAGGCACAGCTGCTGGCCATCGCCCGCGCGCTGCTGCGGCGACCCGACGTGATCGTGCTAGACGAGGCCACCTCACGAGTCGACTCCCTCACCCAGGAAGCCATCAGCGCGGCGCTCGCGCGGCTGGTGGAAGGCCGCACCGCGGTCATCATCGCCCACCGACTCGAGACGCTCGATGCCTGCGACGAGATCGCCGTGCTCGCCCACGGCACGCTGGTGGAGCACGGCCGGCGCACCGACCTGGCCGCCGACCCGTCGTCGCACTACGCCCGGCTGCGCGCCGTCGGCGCCGACGCGGGAGAGCTGGCATGAGCACCGCCACACCTCGCCGCATGCACTCCGAACGGCGGGTGGTGCATGCCGCCAACTTCCGCGCCCGCCCCTACTGGTGGGGCACGGCCGGCTGGATTCTGTACTTCGCGTCGCCCATCGTGCCGGGCTGGCTCATCGGCCAGATCTTCGACGAGTTCGAGCGACGTGGCGCCACCCACCGCGCCGTCGTCCTGCTGGTGGTCCTGGGTGTCGCCGAGCTGGCCATCATCCTCGGCATTGCCAAGGCCCACCGCACCTACATCCGCGGGGTCGAGTCGGCCAAGGCCATGCTGCGCACGAACGTGCTCGATGCCCAGCTGGCCAGCGGCGGCGCCACCGCCGGCCGCCGAGAGGTTCCCATCGGCGACGTACTGGTGCGGTTGCGTGACGACCCGTTCGACATGCTGTTCCTGCTCGACAACTGGGTCGACCTGGTTGGGTCGCTGCTGTACAGCTCTGCCGCCGCCTACTTCCTGTTCCGAATCGACCCCTGGGCCGCAGTGGCCGGCATCGGCCCGCTGCTGCTGCTGGGCCTTGCCAATCGAGCCATCTCCAACCGGGCCCGCCGCTATCGGGCAACCGCCCGCGTGGCCGCCAGCGAAGTCAGCGGCTTCCTCAACGCCACGTTCGAAGCGTCGCTCACCGTGAAGGTCAGCGGCGCTCGCCGCAACGTGCTCGATCGGCTCGCCAAGCTCAACGCCCAGCGCGGGCGAACGGCGGTCGCCGACGGCGTGTGGAACGAGACCATCTGGACCCTCAACGGAACGCTGGCCGACGTGTTCGTGGGCGTCGCCGTGGTCGTTGCCGCCCGCGGTCCGCTCAGCTCCGGCGACGTCTCGCTGTTCTTCGCCTACCTGGTCGGCATGACCTGGCTGCCGATGCGTTTGGGCGGCCTGGTGTCGGGCCGCCGCCGCTTCGAGGTGTCGGCGGAGCGCATGGATGCGCTAGTCGCCGACCCAAGCGCCACCGACCATCTCGTTGCCCACCGGCTGATGACCGTGCTCGACGGGCCTACTCCTCCGGGGCCCGTGCTCCGTACACGCACCCCACTGCAACGGCTGGAGGTGCGCGGCCTCACCGTTGCCGAGCGCGGCCTCGTCGACATCGACCTCACCGTCGAGCGAGGCGAACTGGTGGTGGTCAGTGGCCCGGTAGGCACGGGCAAGTCGTCGCTGTTGCGGGCGATCATCGGCCTCATCGCCATCGACCGCGGCGAGGTGCGCTGGAACGGCGAAATGGTCGACGACCGTGCCGCCTTCTTCGTGCCGCCGCAGTGCGCATACGTGGCGCAGGTGCCGCGCCTGTTCGCCGAGTCGTTGCTCGACAACCTGCGCCTCGGCCATGGCATCGACGACGACGCAATCCGTGCCGGAGTCATCACCGCAACGTTCGACGACGACGTCGCGATGCTGCCCGAGGGTCTCAGCACAATGGTCGGCGCCCGTGGCGTGCGACTGAGCGGTGGCCAACTGCAGCGCGCCGCAGGAGCGCGAGCGATGGCTCACCGACCGGAACTGCTGGTGCTCGACGACCTCACCAGCGCGCTCGACGTGGACACCGAGGTAGAAATGTGGCGGCGCCTGGCCGACTCCGGCTTCACCGTGCTTGCCGCCAGCAACCGCCCCGTAGCGCTGGCCCGCTGCGACCGCGTGCTCGACCTCAGCTGACCACTCGCCGCACAACCGACATCAGCCGAGGTCGACCGCTTCCTCGTCGGCGAACGCCAGCGCGGCACCCAGGAAGCGATACGCCCACTCCTGAGCGAGCGGCCGTGTCTCGCAGAACACGATCGGCACGTTGGGGTAGCGCACCTGCGCTGCGGCCAACATCTCGGCCACCATCGATGGCCGGACGTGCGCCAGCCGGAACACGTCGGCCCAACGGTCCTCCACCACGACGGCCGCCCGTCGAGCCGTGGCGAGCTCACCCAAGCGCAGCAGCAGGCTTCCATCGGTGACGTTCGAGGCAAGTTCGCTGAGTCGCTTACGCTCCACCACACCCACCGTCTCACCGTCCACCTCCACGGCGTAGTCGCCGACGACCAGCGCTCGCTTCACCGTGGTGACCTGCTGCTGCTCGAACTTCCACGCATAGCGCTCGCGTGTGTCGACCACGACAGTCAGTGCCCCTGCTGCGCTGCGACGGGTGGGCAGGCGCATGCCTGGCCTGGTTTTGCGGGCGGTGCCGGATGTTTGCCAGAAGATGCCTTCTCGCCCGCCCTGCAGGGTGGTGACGACGAATTGTGAACGATTCTCCCGTGCGCGATCGAGGACGAGATCAATGGCAACACCACGACGCACACACGACCGCACCGCCACCTCCTCGACGATCTCGGCGTCGTCGGGCCACTCACCGCGGTGGCAATACACCTTGGCCGTGCGCGGCCAGGTGTCCTTCGCCTTCAGGATGAGCGGCGACGAGCCCAGCGGCACGAACAACACGAACGGCAGAGTCGAGTCGGGGTCGGGGTTGCGTGCGATGCGGAACACCGCGTGGTTCGACACAGCCACGACGGTAGACGCTACGACGACCACCAGTCGCACCAGTAGCATCCGCGTGTGGCTGACGACACCGACGAGCTTGCTGCGTCGCCTCGCGCGGGCTCCTCCGACTCCAAGTCGGTGGGCTGGCCGTTGGTCGAGCGTCGTCAACGGAGCCGCACGCCACCTGGTGGCATCGATCGTCGCACGCTGGAGCCACTCCCCCGCCCCGCTGTCGAGCCACCCACGCTGACTGCGGCGCCGCTGTGGCCATTTCGCCTGGCCGCACTCGTTGGTGCATGGTGGCTGGTCGCGCAACACTTCTCGTGGAACCACTGGAGCCTGATCACCCTCACGCTCGGAGCCACCGGCTACACGGCCTTCACGTGCCTCAGACCCGTCCCGTATCGCAACGACCCGAAGGTGCGGCTGCGCGTCGTGGTGGAAGCTGCGCTCGTCACGGCTGCCGTCTTGCTCAGCGGCGCGTGGGCGTCGCCGTTCGTGCTGTTCCTCGTGCCCACCGGATTGCTCGCCGGGTTCGCGGCCGGCGGCACCTTCAGTGCACAGGTTGCTGCGGTGGCGGTCGCCATCATCACCGTGCAGCATGTGCCCAACGCCGGGGTGCGCGACGGCCTGCAGGACGGGGCGGTGTGGGTGGGCCTTCTCGCACTGGTCGCCTTTACCAGCGGCCTCACCCACCGCGCCGCCCACGAAGCCGCCCACCAGCAGCAGGTGGCACTCGATCGCGTCAGTCGTCTTGCGGAAGCCAACTCCCTGCTGTTCGCGCTCCAGCGAGTGGCGCAGACGCTGCCGGCCTCGCTCGATCTGGAAGAAGTGCTCGACTCCACGGTGGGGCGTTTACGCAGCATGGTGCGGCACGACTTGCTTGTGGTGTACCTGGTGGACCCCATCACCTGCCGCGCCACACCCGCGCGCACCCATGGCATCGATACCGCCCGCACATATCACCTCGATCGGTTGCCAGAGGTGCTGCGCCAGGCAGACGACTCCAACAAGACGGTTCGGGTCGACGCGCTCGCCGACGGCGGCGGCGTGTCGCCATCGGCGCGTTCGGGCCTGTATGCAGCGCTGCGTGCACGGGGTGCGCTGGTGGGGTTCATCGCGGTCGAAGCGTCGCAGCCACACGCTTTCGGCCAGCAGCAGTCGGAGGTCGTGCATGGGCTCACAGAGCCGTTCGGCATCGCCATCGACAACGCCCGCATGTTCCGCCGCATCCGCACCCTCGCCGCCGACGAGGAGCGCTCGCGCATCGCTCGCGAACTTCACGACCACGTCGGGTCGTCGCTGGCACTCATCGGGTTCGAGGTCGATCGCGCGATATCGCTCACGACCGACGCCGGCCCTGTCGACCAGGCGCTACGCGAACTGCGCGCCCACGTCTCGGCGGCGGTCACCGACGTGCGCGACACCCTCTACGACCTGCGCACCGAGGTCACCGACGGTCGCGACCTAGCGGCCACCGCCAGCGAGTTCCTCCAACGCGTGCAGCAACGATGCGGCATCAGTACCCGGTGCGACATCCGTGTCGGCGAGCGCCTTCCGATGCTCATCGAGCGTGAGCTGTGGCAGATCACCCGCGAAGCCATCCTCAATGCGGAGCGCCACTCGCAGGCCAAGCATCTGCTCGTCACCGGCCGCCGAGCGGGCGCGCAGGTTCGGCTCACCGTGCGCGACGACGGCGTCGGACTCGACAGCACCACCGCCCGACCCGACAGTTATGGTCTGGTCGGCATGCGCGAACGGGCGCAGCGCATCGGCGCTGACCTCATCGTGCTGTCGCTCGACAGTGGCGGCACCGAGATGCGGCTGGAACTGAACCTCGAAGGAGCCCCAGGCTGATGGCAATTTCCGTCGTACTCGTCGACGATCACACCATGTTGCGCCAAGGGCTACGCCGAGCGCTCGAAGCGGAAGGCATCGAGGTGATCGGCGAGGCCGCCGACGGCAACGAGGGGGTGGCCGTGTGTATCGAGATGAGCCCGGACGTCGTCCTGATGGACGTGTCGATGCCGAACACCGACGGTATCGATGCCACTCGCCGACTGCTCGCCAGCCGCCCCGAGCAGCGGGTGGTGATGCTCACGATGCACATCGACCGCGACATCATCACCCGCGCCCTGCACGCGGGCGCGGTGGGCTACATCACCAAGGACTGCTCCATCAGCGAGGTGGTGGAGGCCATCCGGCTGGCCGCCAACGGCGACCACGCAATGTCGCCACGCCTTGCCGAAGCACTGCTCAACGCCGCCCGCCGCGAGACCGACGGCATCGTCACCGCCCGCGAGGAGGAAGTGCTGCAACTCGTGGCCGATGGCTTGGGCACGAACGAGATCGGTGAGCGGCTGTTCATCAGTCATCGCACCGTCAAGAACCACCTCGCGTCGATCTACGAAAAGCTCAATGCTCGCGACCGTACGCAGGCCGTGCTGATGGCTGTGAAGATGGGCATCGTCAAACTCACCTGAAAACGCACATCGGCACGACCCGAAGGCCGTGCCGATGCGACGAACTACAGAGCGGTGATCAGGATTCGGGAACTGCCTCAGCCTCGACGTCAGCCTCGACGTCAGCCTCGACGTCAGCCTCGACGGGCGCCTCGACGTCAGCCTCGACGGCAACGACTTCGGCAGCACCCTCGACGGGCGGCGCCTCGGCCGCAACGACTTCGGCAGCACCCTCGACGGGCGGCGCCTCGTCGGGGTTCTCCTGGTAGTACTCGGCCCACGCAGCTTCGCGCTCGGCGTCGTCCTGGCCGGCAGTCCAGTTGCCGTGCTCGTCGATCTCGAAGTGCGAACGGTACTCTTCGGCCAGCTCGCCGCCCTCGGCAGCCTGCTTGATGCTGAGGCTGATGCGGCGACGGGCCAGGTCGAGATCGATGATCTTGACCCACAGCTCTTCGCCGGGGGTAACGACCTGCTCGGGCGAATCGACATGGTGCGTGGACATCTCCGAGATGTGCACGAGACCCTCGATACCGTCGCCCACCTGCACGAACCCACCGAAGGGTACGAGCTTGGTGACACGGCCGTAGACGAGCTGGCCGACTTCGTGCGAACCGGCGAACTCCTGCCACGGGTCCTGCTGTGTGGCCTTCAGCGACAGGCTGATGCGCTCGCGGTCGAAGTCGACGTCGAGCACCTGCACGGTGACCTTGTCGCCCACGGTGACAACGGCGCCCGGGTGGTCGACGTGCTTCCACGACAGCTCGCTGACGTGGATGAGGCCGTCCATGCCACCGAGGTCGACGAACGCACCGAAGGACACGACGCTGCTGACAACACCCTCGCGGATCTCGCCCGGCTTGAGGTTGGTGAGGAAGCTGTCGCGGCTTTCCTTCTGGGTCTCTTCCAGGAACGCACGACGGCTGAGGACGACGTTGTTGCGGTTCTTGTCGAGCTCGATGATCTTGGCCTGGACGACCTTGCCGACGTACGGCACGAGATCGCGCACGCGGCGCAGCTCGACGAGCGATGCGGGCAGGAAGCCACGCAGGCCGATGTCGACGATGAGGCCGCCCTTGACGACCTCGATGACCGGGCCCTCGACGGTGCCTTCGGCTTCTTTGATCTTCTCGATGGTGCCCCATGCACGCTCGTACTGGGCACGCTTCTTCGAAAGGACCAGGCGACCTTCCTTGTCTTCCTTGGTGAGCACCAGCGCTTCGACCGAGTCGCCCAACGACACGATCTCGTGCGGGTCGACGTCGTTGCGAATGCTCAGCTCGCGAGCCGGGATGACGCCCTCGCTCTTGTAGCCGATGTCGAGAAGAACTTCGTCCTTGTCGATCTTCACCACCGTGCCGTGGACGAGCTGACCGTCTTCGACGGACACCATGGTGCCGGCGATTGCATCGGCGAACGACATGCCGAGGTCGTCACTGACGATCTGGCGGGGGGTGTAGTTGCCCTCTTCGTCGAAGGTGCCCCAGGCACCGGCGGTTGCAGAGGAGGTAGTGGTTTCGGACAAGGGACGATCGCTTTCGAACAAACACCTAGGTAGCCCGGCGAATTCCGGACCCCGAGAGGATACCAGCCATGCTTCCGCCTGCCATCAGTTACGACGCGCGATCACCAGGAATTCAGCGGTCTCCGTACTGGGCGCCGTCAACGCGTAACTCCCCGGTTCCACGCTGCTGATCGACTCGGCGGCGAGCCCGGCGACGCGCAGCAGCACCCGCAGCTCGCGTGGGGTGTAGCACCCGGTCCACAGATCGACCTGCTTGGGCTCGCCGGCCGCGTTGCGCACCTCGGTGCGCTCGTGGTTCACCCCTGTGTTGGCATCGAACTGCGAGCCGCCTTCCACCGCGAAGTACTTCACCGCGAAGTAGGCGTTGAAGGCACTCAGCGCAAGGTGGCCGGCGGGCTTCAGCGCGCGCGCCATGCCGCTCAGCACCAGCTCGTCGTCGCCGTTGGCGGTCATCAGCCCGAACGCTCCCTGGCACAGGCAGATCACCACGTCGAACTCGCCGTCGAATGCCAGGTCGCGAGCATCCATCCGTTGGAACGTGGCTCCGGGCGGCGCGTGCTCGATCGCCAGATCGACGAAGCGCTGGCTGATGTCGATGCCATGCACCGCAATGCCGCGACGGGCCAACTCGTGCGCGTGCCGGCCAGGCCCGCAGCCGACATCCAGCACCCGCATCCCGGGCTCCAGCCCGAGGGTGTGCTGCAGGAAGTCGACCTCCTGGCGGGTGCCCTTGGTGAACGAGTAGCGCAGGTATGCCTCGCCCATGTGCTCGGCGATCGGCTCGAACCAGTGCTGCGGCTGCGCGTCCATCCAGCCAGTTTGCCCGAATCGCTTCCCGCAACTCCTCACAGATTCATGTCTGTGGCACACCACAAACGCACGTCGCTCCATGGTGTGCCACCGAGTCCGCCGATGCCAGGCAGGCAGGCAGACTCGGGCCCTTGTCTGTGGCACACCACAGACGCACGTCGGTTTGTGGTGTGCCACAGACACCGATCGAGGCGCGAATCCTGGACGTCGACGAGTGAATGTCGACAGACCACACGACGGACCACACGACGGCCAGTGGACGGACCAGCTGGGGTGGCCCGGGGTTGGGCGCGTCGGTCAGCCTTTGGCAGCGGCCCAGGTGCGACCCCACGTGACGTTGACCTCGAGGGGCACGTCGAGCTCGGCCGCACCCTTCATCAGGTCGATCACGAGTGGGCCGACCGTGTCGATCTCGGCTTCTGGCACTTCCACCAGCACCTCGTCGTGCACCTGCAGTACCAGTTCGGCGGCGACACCCGCATCGGTGAGTGCTTGGTCGATTCGTACCAGCGCCACCTTGAAGATGTCGGCAGCGAGGCCTTGGATGCCCGCGTTCATCGCCTGCCGTTCGCCTGCCTGGCGGATGCGGAAGTTGCTGTTGGACAGCTCGGGGATGGGCCGGCGGCGCCCGAACAGCGTCTCGGTGTAGCCGCGCATGCGCGCCTCGACAACCGTGCGATCCATGTAGTCCTTCACGTTGGGGAAGGCCACGAAGTACGCGTCGAGGATGACCGCTGCCTCGCTCGTCGGGATCGACAGCCGCTGCCCGAGACCGTAGGCCTCCATGCCGTACGCGAGGCCGTAGCTGACCATCTTCGCCTTCGACCGCTGTTCGACCGTGACCGAGCCGGGCTCGACGCCGAACACTCGCGCTGCAGTGGTGTTGTGGATGTCGGTGCCGCTGGTGAACGCCTCGATCAGGCCAGGGTCCTGCGCAAGGTGAGCGATGCAACGCAGCTCGATCTGGTTGTAGTCGGCGATGAGGAGCTGGCACCCAGGCGCGGGAACGAACGCCTTGCGGAACTGGCGACCTTCCTCGCTGCGCACGGGGATGTTGTGCAGGTTCGGCTGGTCGCTGGAGAGGCGACCCGTACGCGCGACGGTCTGGTTGAAGGTGGCGTGGATGCGACCGTCGGGCGCGACCTCGGCGATGAGACCGGTGCCGTAGGTGCCGCGCAGCTTCTCGAGCTCGCGGTACGCGAGTAACGGGTCGATGAACTCCGGCCACTCGTCACGCAGCTTCTCCAACGTGGAGGCGTCGGTGCTGAACCCGGTCTTGGTCTTCTTGCCCGGGGCCAGACCGCGCTCGGTGTAGAGGATCTCGCGCAGCTGGATGGGCGAGTTCAGGTTGAACGGCCGACCAACCACTTCCTGCAGCACCCCACCGAGGCGTTCGACCTCGGCGGTGAGCTTGTCGTTGAGCGCACGCAACTCGGCGATGTCGACCGCGATGCCCACGTGCTCCATCTTCGCCAACACGCTCACCAGCGGGTTCTCGATGGTGGTGTACAGGTCTGCCATGCCCTGCTTGTCGAGCGACGCTTCCAATGCCGCCGACAGGTGCGCCACCGCCAATGCGTCGCGCGCTGCCAGGCGCCGCTCGTCGGGCCCACCACCGAAGTCGAGCTGACCGCTCGACGCGGCACCGTCGTCGGGCAGCTGGAAGCGCGTGTAACGCACCAACAGGTCGCGCAGCGCGTAGCGCGTGTCGGCGGGGTCGATGAGGTAAGCCGCGATGGCAGTGTCGAGTCGCAGGCCAGGAACCTGGCCGCCGCGGTCGAGCAGCCAGCGCATCAGCGCCTTGGCATTGTGACCGCGCCAACCGCGGTGGGCCCCGAGCGCCCGCAGAACCTCGGGCGCGTGCACCACCTCGGCCGGCAGCCACGCCACCTCCGCGGCCTCGGCGTCGGTGACCACGGCAAGGCCACTGATGTCGCTACGGCCAGGTTCGCCCAGCCACGCCGGGATCGCATCGAGCGTGCCGGAAGCCGCCAGTAGCGCGGCGGCATCGCCCGGGTTGCCAACGTCGGTGATCTCGGCTTCGAGCACCTCGTTCGACGACACCACGCCCACAGGCGCGGCCGTGCCGAACGTGGCCAGCGCCTCGTACAGCCGGTCGTGCAGCGCACGGAATTCAAGGAAGTCGAACAGCCGCTTCACTTCCGCCTGATTGGGCTCCACGGTGAGCGCGGAGAAGTCGACCTCCACCGGCGCGTCGCGGCGCAACGTCATCATCTCGAAGTTGTGCCGTGCGCGACCCTCGTGCTCGATGAGCGACGCCTGCAGTTTCGGGGTCTGCTCGGTAGCGTGAGCGAAGATGCCGTCGAGGCTGCCGTACTGGTTGAGCAGCTTTGCCGCGGTCTTCTCCCCCACCCCGGGCACGCCTTCGAGGTTGTCGCTGGGGTCGCCGCGCAACGCCGCGTACTGCGGGTAGAGCGCAGGGGTGACGCCCGTCTTCTCGGCGATGCCAGCCTCGTCGTAGAGGGCATAGTCGCTGACGCCGCGCTTGTTGTACAGCACCTTGACGTGCGGGTCGTGCACGAGCTGGTAGCTGTCGCGGTCACCAGTGACGATGACCACGTCGTGGCCCTGCCCCTTCGCCTGCTCGGCGAGCGTGGCCAGGATGTCGTCGGCCTCCCACCCGGCCAAGTCGAGAACGGTGATGTTCAGCGCTGCCAGCACCTCGCGCACCAGGCCCATCTGCTGGCGCAGGATGTCGGGCGCGGCTTCGCGCTGTGCCTTGTAGTTGGGGTCGGCTTCGTGGCGGAACGTGGGTTCGGGCCGATCAAAGGCCACGAGCACACCGTCGGGCTGCTGGTCCTTCACCATGTAGATGAACATCGACGTGAAGCCGAACACCGCGTTGGTGACCTGCCCCGACGCCGTCGCCATGTCGGTCGGCAGGGCAAAGAACGCCCGATACGTCAGCGAGTTGCCATCCAGCAGTAAGAGCTTCACGCGCACGACTCTAGGGCGAGCAGACCGAGCGCAGGCCCGGCGCCCACCGCGTCTGTGCACTTCCGTCCGCATACCGGTCGAAGGTGCACACACGCGCAGATGGCGCGACCGGGCTCGGGGCTGCGGGTGGACCGCGGGCGGCGACGTCACCTGGACGGCGGCGGGTTGCGCGTTACGGGTGCAGGGTGCCGGCGAGGATGCGGTCGGCGACGTCGCGCATGCGCGAGCGTTCGCTCATGGCGGTGCGCTGAATGAACGTGAACGCATCGTGTTCCTTCATCCCGTACTGGTCGATGAGCACGCCCTTCGCCCGGTCGATGACCTTGCGCGCCTCGAGCTGCTCGCCCAACGCGTCGACTTCACCACTGAGCTGCTGCAGCTCGCGGAAGCGACCGATGGCCACCTCGATGGCGGGAATCAGGTCGCTCTTCTGGTAGGGCTTCACCAGGTAGGCGAGGGCACCGGCATCGCGGGCATCCTCGACCACCTCACGCTGGCTGAACGCGGTGAGCATGAGCACCCCGCAGATGCGCTCGCCACTGATGATGCGGGCGGCCTCGAGGCCGTCCATGTGCGGCATCTTGATGTCGAGGATGGCGAGGTCTGGGCGTAGCTCGCGCACCAGCTCCACCGCTGTGTCACCGCGGCCGGTCTCGCCGACGACCTCGTACCCCTCTTCCTCGAGGGTCTCGCGCAGGTCGAGGCGGATGATGGCTTCGTCTTCGGCGATCACCACACGGATGGTCATCGATGGCGTCCTTTCGGCCCGTCAGGCAAGGGGTTGCCCGCACACATTCAAGCAGGAAGCAGCCATTCAACCAGCCCTGTCGCCAGCAGGGGTCTTGCGTTGACGGTTCGTACGGGCCCCGCCAGCCCTGCAGTCAGCCTCCGGTGAGCCGGTCGAGCAGCTGGTCCTGCTTCGCCTCGAGCCGGGCGATCTCTGCAACGACGTGCGCGCGAGCCTTCGCCATGGCCGTCACGTGGCCGTCGGCCTCGCGGGCGTGGAACCGGTCACGCCCTGAGTCGGACACGACCGCCCGCACGTCGAGGTCGTCGGCATCGTCGGCCAGGTAGCCGCGTTGCTCGTCGATGACGGCGAGCTCTACGCGCAGCTCGCGCAGCCGGTTGCTCGTCTTGTTCAACTGCCACTTCACGACTGCGGAGGCCATGCGTGGAGTGTACGAAGCGGCACAATGGTCGCGTGGACCACGACACCGGGTACGACAAATGGGGCATCGCACACGGGTACCACGACGTGCACGGCAACTGGCACGACACGCCGGCGGCCACCCGCGAGCATCTACGGGCTGCGATGGGCCAGCCGCCGCACGCCGAGCCGCTGTGGTTCGTAGAGCACGGCCAGGTGCACGGGCTGCAGGGTCGCTGCCACCTCACGTTGCACGACGGCAGCGACTGGGGCGAGCACGACTGGCTTCCCGACGACGTTCCTCTCGGGTATCACCGGCTTGCACCGCTCGATGGCGGCCCCGTCACCACACTCGTCGTGGCCCCACGGGCGTGCCGACCAGCCCCGTACGGCTGGGGCATCGCCGCGCAGGTGTACTCGTTGTGGCGGCCAGATGGGTGGGGCATCGGCGACCTGCGCGATGTCGAGCGGCTCGGCCAGCAGGTTGCTGCACGCGGCGGCAACACGCTGCTCCTCAGCCCGCTGCATGCGCCGTCGCCGTCGCTGCCCCAAGAGACCAGCCCCTACTATCCCAGCTCCCGCCGCTGGCTGAACCCGTTGCTCATCCCGCTCGACGGCACGTCACCCGTGGCAAACGTGGCCGGCGGCCTGATCGATCGCAGCGCGGTCTGGCCGGCAAAGCGACAAGCACTGTTCGACCGGTTCCTGGTGGCCGCCGATCAGACCGAGTGGCGAACCTGGGCCGCGGGGCAGGGTGACGACCTGCAGCTGTTCTGCACGTGGAACGCACTCAGCGAACGGCTGGGCGCCCGGTGGGCCGAGTGGCCGGAGCCGTTGCGCCACCCGTCGAGCCCCACGATCGCAGCGCTCGCCCATGACGACCCGCAGTTCGCGCCGACGCGCGACTTCCATGCCTGGCTGCAGTGGGTTGCGAACTCGGCAGTGCAGGCGACCTCTGCCCACAGCGGTGTGGGCCTCGTCGGTGACCTGGCGGTGGGCTGCTCCCCCGACGGCGCCGACGCCTGGTTGTACCAAGACCTGATGGCACTCGATGTGCGCATCGGCGCGCCGCCCGACCCGTTCAACGCCGCCGGGCAGAACTGGGGTTTACCCCCGTTCGTGCCCGGTCAGCTCCACGCCGCCGGCTACCGACCGTTCATCGGCATGGCCCGTGCAGCCTGCCAGCACATGGCGGGGCTGCGCATCGACCATGTGATGGGGCTGTTCCGACAGTTCTGGATCCCCGAGGGCGGCACGCCCGCAGACGGTGCGTACGTGCAGTTGCCCGCCAACGAACTGCTGGCCATCGTGCGGCTCGAGGCCACGTTGGCAGGGGCGTTCGTCGTCGGCGAAGACCTTGGAACAGTCGAGCCACGCGTGCGCGACGCGCTGCGCGACAGCAACATCCTCGGCACGAAGGTGTGGTGGTTCGACCAGCACCAGCAGGAGTGGCCGGCGGCCAACCTGGCCACGGTCACCACTCACGATCTGCCCACTGTGGTCGGTGTGTGGAATGGCACCGACGGCACTCCGGAGATGGGCGAGCAACTGCGTTGGGCCGTGTCGGCCACCGTGGCAGCAGATGCGTCGGCCCAGCTGCACGCTCAGGTTGCGACCAGTGCGGCGCAGTTGTGCCTCGCTGCCATCGACGATGTCGCGGGCTGCGCCGACCGACCCAACCACCCCGGCACCCTCGGTGACGAACACCCCAATTGGTGCCGTCGAATGCCAGCGGACTCCCTCGCCATCCTCACCGGCGACCCCGGAGCTGCCATCGTCGACGCGGTACGCGCCGCTCGACCTCCTCGGCCGGACGAGGCCACCGAGACCAGCACTGGGCGAACGGCACCACCGTTCCTGGAGACCGACCGGCTGGTGCTGCGCCGGTTCACCGACGACGACGTCGACGACCTGCTCGCGCTCGACCTCGATCCGCTCGTGCGCCGCTTCGTGGAGGACGGCGAGCCGGTGAACCGTGACGAAGCAGCCGACACCGTCCGCCACTTCCAGGGCTACTACGAGCGGGGTGAGGTGTTCGGCTTCTGGGTCGCCGAGGAGAAGGCAACCGGCGCGTTCCTCGGCTGGTTCCACTTCCGCCCGCTGCCCGACGCCCCGTCCGACGAGCCCGAGCTCGGCTACCGCCTGGTCGCCGACGCTTGGAACAAGGGGTATGGCACCGAAGGCTCGCGTGCACTCATCGACATGGGCTTTCGCACTCCCCACGTCCAACGAGTAGTTGCCGAGACGATGGCCGCGCACGGTGCCTCGCGGCGAGTGATGGAGAAGGCCGGCATGCGCCTGGTGCGTAGCTTCCCGACGGTGTGGCCGGTGCGCATTCCGGGCGACGAGGAGGGCGATGTGCAATACGCCATCACCCGCGCTGAGTGGGAAACCCTCACAGGGTTTCGAAACTCCTGAGATTCTTTCGACCGGCGGGAACTTCGGTCGACGGTGTCGCATCCATCGGAGCAACAACGCCACACAGGGGCACGACCCGAAGGACACACGATGAGCGACATGACCAGCTCCAGCACCAGCTACAGCACCGGCGACGGCAGCTACTACGACCCGATCTACGAGACCACCAGCTACGCCACAGAGACCACCACCTACGAGGCAACGACCTACGAGACCACCCCCACCTACTCGTACGAGTCGACCAGCTTCACGCCGTCGTTCGACTCGTCGGCCACGTACACCGAGACCGGCTCGTACAGCTACGACTCGACCGACTGGAGTGCCGTCTCCGAAGTCAGCGGCGACTACCACGATTCGTACCTGGCCCAGACCGACATGGCCAACACCTACTGGGACATGTCGGTGGATGCCTCGATCGCCGGCGACTCCTACCTGGCGTACGAGCTGAACCAGATGAGCCTCGAATACCAGTCGGGCGCCAGCGAGGACTGGTCGACCAGCAACCAGGTCTGGAGCGACATGGATACGACCACCACGGTCACCAGCTACGACGTTTCCTCCGCCAGCACTTACGACAGCAGCTACGACACCAGCTACGACAGCTCGTCCGACGCCGGCTACTGAACCCAGTCTCGCCAGTGACCCCGGCGCCCTCGCCCGCATCACTGCGGCGGGGGCGCTGCCGCGCTCGACATCCAACGACCTGGTGCCCGAGGTGGGATTCGAACCCACACGCCCTTTCGGACAACGGATTTTGAGTCCGTCGCGTCTGCCATTCCGCCACTCGGGCGAGTGACCGGGGAGAGGCTATCGGGTGCCCGCCCCGGGCGCCCGCGTCCTTGCTCCGTCGTTACCCGTGGGTAGCTGAAGGTACCCATCGGTAACCGTCTACGCTCTTCCAATCATGCTTGCGTTCACCTTTCCCGGCCAGGGCTCACAACGGCCGGGCATGGGTCGCCCCTGGGCCGACCACGACAGTTGGGAACTCGTTGCAGAGGCATCCGAGGTTGCCGAGCGCGACGTTGCCAGACTGCTCCTCGACGCCGATGCTGACGAACTCCGCGACACCCGCAACGCGCAACTCACCACGTTCGTCTCCAGCCTGATGGTGCTCGATGCGGTCGAACGGCTGGGCTTCGAACCCAGCTTCTGCGCCGGGCACAGCCTCGGCGAGTACACCGCCCTCACCGCCACCGGCGCGCTCGGCTTCGACGACGGCGTGCGCCTCGTCTGCGAGCGAGCCGACGCGATGCACCACGCCGGCAACGCCAACCTGGGCACCATGGCCGCAGTGCTCGGGCTCGACGACGACCAGGTGGAAGTCGCCTGCCGCCGAGCCGACAGCGACGTGTGGGTGGCCAACTTCAACGCTCCCGGCCAGGTTGTCATCGCCGGCTCCCCCGATGGCGTGGCTGCCGCAGGAATCGTCGCCAAGGAGCTCGGCGCCAAGAAGGTCATTCCACTACAGGTATCGGGTGCATTCCACACCCCGTTCATGGCGCCGGCACGCGACCGCCTGCGCCAGGCCATCGCCGCCGCTTCCCCGCGCGATACGGAGGTGCCGGTCATCTCCAACGTCGACTCGCTCCCCCACCACTCGGGCAGCGAGTGGAGCAGCCTGCTGTCCGCACAGCTCAGCAGCCCAGTGCGGTGGAAGCATTGCCTGCTCACCATGGCCGAGCTGGGCGTGAACGATTTCGTCGAGCTCGGGCCGGGTGGCGTGCTCACCGGCATGGCCAAGCGCACCGTCGACGGTGCCCGCACCATCTCCGTCTCCACACCGGAAGAACTCGACAAGCTCATCGAATGGGTCAACCTCGACTTGCCACGTGCGGCCACCCAGCACGAAGGCGAGCACCTGTTCGCGGTCGAGCGGCTGGTCGTCAGCCCAGCCGCAGGCGTGTTCGCCCCGTTGGGCTCGCTGGCCGACGGCTGCCTCATCGAGGTCGGCACCGTAGTGGGCCATGTCGGCGACGCCGAGGTGCGCTCCCCGTTCGCCGGTGTGCTGCAGAGCTACATCGCGGTGGCCGGCGAGCGGGTCACGCTCCGCCAACCCATCGCCTGGTTGAGAACGGTCTAGAACCCATGCCTGCCATCCCGCCCAACGTCTGCGGCGCCATCATCACCGGCTGGGGCACCGCGCTGCCGCCGAAGGTGGTCACCAACCATGACCTCGAGCAGACCATCGACACGTCGCACGACTGGATCGTCGATCGCACCGGCATCCACGAGCGGCGCGTCGGCGGCAGCACCGTCGGCCTGTCGGTCGAGAGCGGCCGCGCGGCTCTGGCGATGTCGGGTGTCGACCCATCGTCCATCGACGCGCTGGTCCTGGCCACCACCACGCCCGACCGCACCGTGCCAGCCAGCTCGGCCACGGTGCAGCACGAGCTCGGCCTGCGCTGCGGCGCCTACGACGTGAACGCTGCGTGCAGCGGCTTCGTCTACGCGCTGGTGCAGGCGCACGGCATGATCGCCATGGGCGCCAAGAAGGTGCTCGTCATCGGTACCGACACGCTGACCCGTATCACCGACTGGTCCGACCGCAACACCGCCATCCTGTTCGCCGACGGCAGCGCCGCCGTCGTGCTCGAAGCGGTCGACGGCCCAGGCCAGCTGCTGGGCTGGGATCTCGATGCCGACGGTGCCGCCGAGAAGTACCTCTACAGCGACATCGGTGGCTTCATCCAGATGGACGGCAAGGAAGTGTTCCGGCGAGCGGTGCGCATCATGGTCGATTCCGCCACGAAGAGCATGAACCACGCCGGCGTCACCTCTGCCGACATCGCGCTGGTAGTGCCCCACCAGGCCAACATCCGCATCATCCAGGCTTCCATGGACCGTCTCGGTTTGCCCATCGAAAGGGCCACCACCGTGCTGCACCGAACCGGCAACACGTCGGCCGCCTCCATCCCGCTCGCCCTCGCCGACGCGCTCGACAATGGCCGCATCGCCAACGGTGACCTGGTACTGCTCGTCGGCTTCGGGGCCGGCATGACCGCTGCCAGCGCCATCCTGCGCTGGGGCGGCACCACCGCCGACGGTGCCGATCCCGCGGTGCTGCCGTGAGTCGAGTCGTTCTCATCACCGGTGGTTCGCGCGGTATCGGGCTGGCCTGTGCGCAGCGCTTCGCCGAGCTCGGCGACCAGGTTGCCGTCACCTACAACAGCTCTCCCCCACCGGAGGGCTTCTTCGGCGTCCAGTGCGATGTCACCTCCACCGAGTCCGTCAACGCCGCCTTCGCCGCCGTCGAAGCACAGTTCGGCCCGGTCGAGGTGCTCGTCTCGAACGCCGGCGTCACCAACGACGGCCTGCTGCTTCGCATGAGCGAAGCCGACTTCACGTCGGTGATCGACGCCAACCTCACCGCTGCATTCCGTGTCACCAAGCGCGCCTCGCAGGGCATGCTGCGCGCTCGTGAGGGCCGCATCATTCTGATGTCGTCGGTCGTCGCGCTGCTCGGTTCTGCGGGCCAGGCCAACTACGCCGCGTCCAAGGCGGGCCTGGTCGGGTTCGCCCGCTCAGTCGCCCGCGAACTCGGGTCGCGCAGCATCACCTGCAACGTGGTGGCTCCCGGCCCGGTTGCCACCGACATGACCGCGGCGCTCGGCGAGAAGCGCCTCGGCGAACTCACCGCCGCGGTGCCATTGGGCCGCGTGGCCACCGCGCAAGAAATCGCCGGCGTCGTTGCGTTCCTGGCCTCGCCCGACGCGGCCTACATCACCGGCGCCGTCATCCCCGTCGACGGCGGCCTCGGCATGGGTCACTGAACCCGACAGTGCCTCGGTCGCTATCATCCACTCCCACTACACAACATCAAGGAGTCATCCATGAGTGACGAACTGTTCGCCCGTTTCCAGAAGGTCGCCGTCGAGGTGCTCTCGGTATCCGAAGACCAAGTCGTGCGCGACGCCAAGTTCGGCGACGACCTCGACGCCGACAGCCTCGACCTCGTCGAGCTCATCATGGGCCTCGAGGAAGAGTTCGGCGTGGAAGTCCCCGAGGAAGACCTCGAAGGCGTCGAGACCGTAGGCCAGGCCTACGATCTGGTCGTCGGCAAGCTCTGATGTCCTCCGCGACCGCTCCCGTGATGGCGCACCGGGGCCGCCGGGTCGCCATCACCGGGTACGGCGTCGTCGCGCCGTGCGGTCTGGGTAAGACAGCGTTCTGGGCCGGCCTCAACGGCCCCGGCATCACCTCCGGCCGCACCGTCGAGATTCCCAACTGGGACCCGACGCCGTACTTTGCCAACCCCAAGGAAGCGCGCCGCGCCGACAAGGTCGAGCAGTTTGCCCTCGCCGCCGCGGCGGAGTGCTTCGAGCACGCTGGCCGGCCCACCGCCGACCCCAGCAGGTTCGGCACCATCTTCGCCACCGGCGTGGGTGGCCTGCGCTCCACCGAAGAGCAGATCGAAGTGCTCATCGAGAAGGGTGAGCGTCGTGTTTCGCCGTTCCTCGTGCCGATGATGATGCCCAACGCCGCCGGCGCTGCCATCTCGATGCGCTACGGGCTGCAGGGCCCCAACGAGACCATCACCACCGCCTGCGCCGCCAGCACCCATGCGTTCGGTTACGCCGCGCGTCTGATTGCGTGGGGCATGATCGACGCCTGCGTCACGGGCGGGAGCGAGAGCGCCGCCTGCCCGATTGCCGTGGCGTCGTTCGGCAACATGACCGCGCTCACCAGCTCAGGCCACAGCCGCCCGTTCTCCCCCGAGCGCGACGGTTTCGTGCTCGGCGAGGGCGCGGCAGTTTTCATGCTCGAGGAATGGGAAGCCGCGGTCGCCCGCGGCGCCAACATCGTCGGCGAGGTGGTGGGCGCTGCCAGCAACGCCGATGCGCACCACATCACGGCGCCTGCACCAGGAGGCACCGGGGCCATCAAGTGCATGCAGTTGGCGTTACACGACGCGGGTCTCACGCCTGCCGACATCCGCCAGATCAACGCCCACGGCACCAGCACCCCCCTCAACGACGCTGCCGAGTCGGCTGCGGTCACCGTCGTTTTCGGCGCCGGCGCGGTGCCGGTCACGTCCACCAAGGGTGTCACCGGCCACGCTCTCGGCGCCGCCGGCGCGCTCGAAGCGGCGGCCGTGCTGCTCAGCATGCAGCACGAGCTCATCCCGCCAACGGCCGGCACCACGCAGCTCGACGAAGGCTTCGAAATCGACCTGGTGATGGGCGTCGCCCGCCCCTGGGTGCCGGGCCCGGCCATGTCGAACAGCCTCGGTTTCGGCGGCCACAACGGCAGCATCATCCTGGCCCCCGCCCCCGCCTGAACCACGTCGTGCGAAGGCGATGCGCCAGCGCGTCCACCGAGGGTTCGCCTGCGGTTGCTGCCTCGAGCGCTGCGGCGCCGGCACCGCAAATGTCGGCGGCCATC
>Ga0105047_10006042_pt1 | contig 20614 bp, 19 predicted proteins | sample MAT04_FD_78384 | JGI IMG/M metagenome (GOLD analysis project Ga0105047, IMG submission 78384) | Freshwater microbial communities from Lake Fryxell liftoff mats and glacier meltwater in Antarctica - MAT-04 (megahit assembly) | ecosystem: Environmental > Aquatic > Freshwater > Ice > Liftoff...
CCTGACAAACCGCGCACCGCCGCGCCGCCGCTGTCCGCAGCGTCTGTCCGCAGGCGCCGCGACAAGCACTGCCGCGCGAAAAACTGACCCGGAGTGGCGCCGCGCGGATCGTTGAAACAGCACCCACCGGGCTGTAGCGTGACGCTGGACAGCATGCTTATCAATACCAATCCGTCCCACCGGACACAAGGAGCAAGTCATGAGAATCGGTTCCTCCATCTTCCTTATTGCCCTCGGCGCCATTCTGGCCTGGGCCATCACCCCCGGGCTGATCCCCAACGTCGACCAGACCATGATCGGCTACATCCTGATGGCGGTGGGTGTCATCGGACTGATTGCCTCCCTCGTCCTGGCCTCCCCGGGCCGCAGCCGCACCCGCCGCGTCAGCGAAACCCGCTCCGTCGTCGACCCCAACACCGGCGAGACCATCACCCGCAATGAGAGCCGCGACGCCGGCATCTAGTCCCAGGGCGCCGCCGCGCGCCGCGGTGCGCCGCATGAACGACCCCCACGCCGGGCCGGACCCAAGGGTCTGGCCCGGCGTTTCACGTTTTCGAGCGCCCGCTACCCCCCGCGGGACATGCCCCGCCTGCGGAGCCGCCGCTGGACATGGTGCCAATATGCCCACTCCTCACCGCGAAGACTGGACATGTCCCCCGGCCCGCGAGCCCCCAGAGTGGAGATGCCCCCCCGGGCTCACCAATCCCGGAGCGCGTTCCTCTAGGCACACCAACTGCCCGCCCGCACATGCCCGGCCTGCGGTCCCACCGGTGGACACAGTCCCGAGATGCCCACTCCCCCGCACAAAGACCGGACATGTCCCGCGGCTCACCAACCGCCCCCCCGCACATGCCCAGCCTGCGGAGCCACCGATGGACAGAGTGCCAATATGCGCATCCCGGGGCGCGAAAATTGGGCATGTCCCCCGGGGTGATGGGTGAGTATTCTGCGTTCATGTTGTTTTCCATTGACAAAGCCACAGATTCAAAGATAAAGTCAATCAACTCCACTACCTGTGATGGCTATCACTGAAGTGGCGGGAAGGTCCGCAGTACTGACGCAAGGGAGAGCCAGTGTTCGCCGAAGAACGCCAACAACTGATCGTCGGGCTCATCACTGCCAGCGGCCGTGCCAGCGTCACGGACCTTGCCGAGCGTTTCAGCATCACCACGGAGACTGTTCGGCGGGACCTGGCCGCCCTCGAAGCCGCAGGCAGTCTGCGCCGGGTCCACGGCGGCGCGGTGTCCCCGGACCGCTTCAGCACCAACGAGGAAAGCATCCTGGTCCGCACCGACCAGCGGCAGTCTGAAAAGACCCGGATCGCCGAGGCCGCCCTTGCGCTCATCCCCCAGGACCGGACCGGAAGCATCCTGATCGACGCCGGATCCACCACGGAGGCGCTTGCGGAACTCCTGGCCGCCCGGACGGCAGCAAGCACCGCCATCTCAGGACCCGCTGCCGAACTCGTGGTCATCACCCACTCTCTGCCCGTCGCGGCAAAGCTGTCCGGGGAACCCGGCATCGCCCTGCACCTGCTGGGCGGAAAGGTCCGCGGAATCACGCAGGCCGCCGTTGGCCAGTCCACCGTGGAAGCCGCCCGCCGGCTCCGCCCGGACATCGCTTTCATCGGCACCAACGGCATCCACGCAGCCTTCGGGCTGAGCACTCCCGATCCTGAAGAAGCCGCTGTCAAGGCTGCCTTCGTCCAATCAGCGCGCCGCATTGTGGTGCTGGCTGATGCCTCCAAGCTGGACGCCGAAACCCTGGTCCAGTTCGCCTCGTTGAAAGATCTGGATACCTTGATCACTGACACGAAACCCAGCCAGGACCTGGCTGACGCCCTCGCCGACGCCGGAGTCGAGGTGGTGGTCGCATGATTGTCACCCTGACCGCCAACCCGAGCCTGGACCGCACCGTGGCGCTGCCGGGCCCCCTGCTCCGCGGCGAAGTCCAGCGGGCCGTCTCCGTCCGGCAGGAATCCGGCGGCAAGGGAGTCAACGTCTCCCGCGCCCTCGTCGCTTCCGGCCTGACGACGGTGGCGGTGCTGCCCGGATCTGAAGCGGACCCCGTCCTCGCCGGCCTCCGGGACGGCGACGTCCCGTTCGCGGCGCTCCCGATCGGCGAGCCGCTGCGCAGCAATGTGGCGCTCACCGAACCGGGCGGCGTCACCACCAAGATCAACGAACCCGGCCCGGTGCTGAGTGCGGACCAGCAGGAGGCCCTGATCGGGCTGCTCCTGGACCACGCCCGCGGAGCCAGCTGGGTTGTCCTGGCCGGATCGCTCCCACCCGGGGTACCGGCCGACTTTTACGCCACCGCCACCCGGCGGCTGCGCTCCATGGATCACGGCAACGAGGCACCCCTCATCGCCGTCGATTCCTCCGGCGAACCGCTCGCCGCCGCAGTCTCCGGCGACGCGCTGGGGAAGCCGGATCTCATCAAACCCAACGCCGAGGAACTGGTGGAGCTGGCTGCCGCAGCCGGGTTCGCCACGCACAAGTCCGCCGAGGAACTCGAAGCGGACCCGGAGGCTGCCGCGGTGGCCGCTTCCGCCGTCGTCCGCTCCGGGGTGGGTGCCGTGCTCGCAACGCTCGGCTCCAAGGGTGCGGTACTCGTGACGGCCGACGGCGCGTGGCTGGCCACGCACCCGCCGGTCACCGCGGTGAGCACGGTAGGCGCCGGGGATTCGTCGCTGGCCGGCTACCTGCTCGCCTCCAGCCGGGGCGCCGCCCCGGCGGATTGCCTCCGTCAGGCTGTGGCCCATGGTGCCGCCGCCGCTTCGCTGCCGGGTTCCACCGTCCCGGCAGTCAACCAAACCACCCCCGATGCCGTAACCATCACGGCCCTGAAGAAGGATTGACAGTGACTCAGCTCATTACGACCGAACTGGTCGAGCTCGACCAGAACCTGGGCAGTACGCCCGAGGACGTGATCCGGCACCTGGCAGGCAAAGTTGCCGCCAACGGACGCGCCACCGAAGTTGAGGGCCTCTTTGCCGACGCCTTCGCCCGGGAACAGAAGACCGCCACCGGCGTCCCCGGCGGCATCGCCATCCCGCACTGCCGTTCGACGGCGGTCACCGAGCCGACGCTGGTCATGGCCCGGCTGTCCCAGCCGGTCGACTTCGGCGCCAAGGACGGCCCCGCGGACCTGATCTTCTTCATCGCGGCACCGGAAGGCGCGGACCAGGAGCACCTCAAACTGCTCTCCAGGCTGGCCCGTTCCCTGATCAAGAAGGACTTCACCGCGTCCCTGCGTGCCGCCGGCTCGGAGGCCGAGGTCGTCGAGCTCGTCGACGGCGCCCTCGCGGACAAACCCGCAGCAGCCCCGGCAACGGCCACAGCCGCTGCCGCCGGTTCAACCGCCGCCGCCGGTTCAACCGCAGCCGGCTCAACCGCCGAGCCTGCCACGGCCGGAGCACCGCGCCCCAAGCGCCTAGTCGCTGTGACCGCCTGCCCCACCGGCATCGCCCACACCTACATGGCCGCCGATTCGCTCGTGGCCGCCGCCAAGGAAGCCGGCATCGACCTGCAGGTCGAGACGCAGGGCTCCTCCGGCGCCAAGCCCCTTGACCCGGCCGTGATCGCTGCCGCCGACGCCGTGATCTTCGCCGTGGACGTGGACGTACGCGGCAAGGAGCGTTTCGCCGGCATGCCCGTCATCAACGCCCCCGTCAAACGCGGCATCGACGAGCCGGACAAGATGGTCCAGGAGGCCCTCGCCGCCGCGGACAACCCGCACGCCCGCCGCGTCCCGCACTACGGTGAGGAACAGGCCCAGCAGGAGGCCGAGGAAAAGGGCGAGCATTTCGGGACGAAGCTGAAAAAGGCCCTCCTCACCGGCGTCAGCTACATGATCCCGTTCGTGGCAGGCGGCGGTCTGCTGATCGCCCTCGGCTTCCTGGTGGGCGGCTACGACATCACCGACTTCGCGGACAAGATCCTGGCGGAGAACACCATCACTAATCTGCCGTCCGAGTACCCGGAACTGGCCTGGGGCCCGCTGGGCGCCTACCTCGGCGCCGTGCTCTTCAAGATCGGCGCCCTCTCGCTGGGCTTCCTCGTCCCGGCGCTGGCCGGCTATATCGCGTTCGCCATCGCTGACCGGCCGGGCATCGCGCCGGGCTTCGTCGCCGGCGCCGTTGCCGGGTTCATGGGCGCAGGCTTCCTCGGCGGCATTGTGGGCGGCCTGCTGGCAGGCTACGCGGCACATGCCATCGGCCAGATCAGCGTCCCCCGCTGGCTGCGCGGCCTGATGCCGGTGGTCATCATTCCGCTCGTGGCATCCCTCGTTGCGTCGGGCCTGATGTTCCTGGTCCTGGGCGGCCCGATCGCCGCAATCACCGTGGGCCTCAACGACTGGCTGTCCAGCCTCACCGGCGCCAGCGCCATCGCCCTCGGCGTTATCCTCGGCCTGATGATGTGCTTCGACCTCGGCGGACCGGTCAACAAGGTTGCCTACGCCTTCGCCGTCGCCGGGCTCGGCGCAGCATCCATCGACAACCAGGCCCCGTGGCAGATCATGGCGGCCGTGATGGCCGCAGGCATGGTCCCGCCGCTGGCCATGGCCCTGGCCTCCACCGTGCTGAACAAGCGGCTCTTCAGCCTGGCCGAGCAGGAAAACGGCAAGGCCGCCTGGCTGCTGGGAGCCTCCTTCATCTCCGAAGGCGCCATCCCCTTCGCCGCGGCCGACCCGCTGCGCGTCATCCCCGCCAGCATGCTCGGTGGAGCTGTCACGGGTGCCATCTCGATGGCAGCCGGGGTGGGATCGAAGGCACCGCACGGCGGCATCTTCGTCTTCTTCGCCATCGACAGCTTCCTGATGTTCGTTGTCGCGATCGCGGCCGGAACCGTCGTCACAGCCTTCGCCGTGATCGGGCTCAAGCGCTGGGCAGTCAAGAAGCCGGTTGATACGGTGGAACAGGTTCCCGTAGCCGCCTGAGCCGCCCAGAAAACCTCCCCGAGCTGACATTCCCCATGCTGAAACCAAGGAGCAAAAATGACCGAACGTAACGCCACCATTGCCAGCCGCGTAGGGCTGCACGCCCGCCCCGCCGCCATCTTTGCCGAGGCTGCAGGCGAGTTCGATCTCGAAATCACCATTGCCCGGCTGGGCGAACCCGTTGACGAGGCCATGGATGCCGCCAGCATCCTGTCCCTCATGAGCCTGGGCGCGTCCCACGGCGAGGTTGTGGTCCTGCGCGCCGAGGGCGACGGCGCCGACGCCGCCCTCGAACGCCTGGTCCAGATCCTCGAAACGGATCACGACGCCGAATAGCGTCACCATCCGGCGGTACCGCCGCCGCGCCCAAGGCCCGGCCGCACCCCCAACAGGGGCGCGGCCGGGCCTTGTCGTTCCCGGGTTAGACGGGAAATCCCTCAGCAAACTTAGTAAATGCTTGTCACGGCCCGGCGGCGCCGCTAACTTGGAATCCGCGGCACCACTCATCGCGTACAACCAGCTGCCGAGGTAGCCATGCCAACGAAGAAGAACACCCCGCGGGGCTCCGAGAGCCCCAGCATCAAGGACCCCGAACTCTACGAAGAGCTGCTGGAGGACGGCGCGTCGAAACAGAAGGCCGCCCGCATCTCCAACGCCGCAGCGAAGAAGGGCCGGTCAGCGGTGGGCCGCAAGAAAAGCGAGCTCATTTCCGCGCTCCGGAACTCCTGATCCCGATGGCCACGGGCCGGACAGCCGTCCGCTCAGGCTTCCTTCCGCGCACTCCGCACGGCGGCCTTCGGGGCGGACGTCTTGGAAGCGGCGGTCTTGGCCGGAGTCTTACCCGGAGTCTTACCTGCGGTCTTGCTGGCGGCCTTGGGCGCTGCCTTGGCCGCGGCAGGCTTGGCGGGTTCCTCCGCGGATGCCGCCCCTCCCCCGCGCTTCTTCTCCAGGCTCCGTTTGAGTGCCTCCATCAGGTCGATCACCTCGCCATCGCCGGCCTCGGCTGCCGGGACGCCAAAGGTCTCCTCGGTGTCCAGGGATTCGCCCTTCTCCAGCTTCGCCTCGATGAGCTGGCGAAGCTGCAGCTGGTAGTCGTCGGTGAACTGGTCCGGTTCGAAGTCCGCCGCCATCGAATCGACCAGCGCGGCGGACATCTCGCGCTCCTGGGCGGAGATGCGGATCGTCGTTTCGAGCGAGGGGAAGCTGGCCTCCCGCACCTCATCGGCCCACAGCAAAGCCTGCAGCACCAGCACGTCACCGCGCATCCGCAGGGCTCCCAGCCGGGTTTTGTCCCGCAGGGCGAACTGGACGATGGCCACCCGGTCGGTGTCCTCAAGCGCCCGGCGCAGCAGGACATAGGCCTTGGGCGACTTGGAATCCGGCTCAAGGTAGTAGCTCTTCTCGAACATCATGGGGTCGAGCTGCTCGGACGGCACAAACTGCACGACGTCGATCTCGTGGCTGTTCTCGGCCGGAATGGATTTGAGCTCCTCCCGGCTGAGGACCACCGTGCGGCCGTCGTCCTCGTAGGCCTTGTCGATGTCCTCGTAGTCCACGATCTTGCTGCAGACCTCGCAGCGGCGCTGGTAGCGGATCCGTCCGCCGTCGGCATTGTGGACCTGATGCAGGCTGATGTCGTGGTCCTCGGTCGCGCTGTAGACCTTGACGGGCACGTTGACCAGCCCGAACGCTATCGCGCCTTTCCAGATGGCTCTCATGGATCAAGTGAACATCACTGTGGCGTGGAGGTGAAGCCCCTTGGCTGAACGGACATCCGCCAACAACAGGGAGCGGGTCCGGGTTGGGGGCCGCGAACTGGTGGTCACCAACCTGGACAAGGTGATATATCCGGAAACCGGCACCACCAAGGCCGATGTGCTGGCGTACTACGCTGCGGTGGCGCCCGTCCTGATCCCGGCCGCCGCTAACCGCCCGGCCACCCGGAAACGCTGGGTGCACGGCGTCGGGACGGCCGAGGCCCCCGGCGAGATGTTCTTCCAAAAGAACCTGGACCATTCGACGCCGGGGTGGGTGCCGCGGGCCTCCATCGCCCACAAGGAACGCACCATCCAGTACCCGCTGGTCAACGACCCGGCCACGCTGGCCTGGCTCGCGCAGATCGCGTCCCTGGAGATCCATGTGCCGCAGTGGCGCGTCGACTCGCACGGAGACGCCCAGCCGCCGGACCGGCTGGTGCTGGACCTGGATCCCGGCGAGGGGGCGGGGCTGGCCGAGTGCGTTGAGGTCGCGAAGCTCGCCCGCACCATCCTGCAGGATGTGGGCCTGGATCCCGTGCCCGTGACCAGCGGCAGCAAGGGCATCCACCTGTACGCCGCGCTCGACGGCACGCAGAGCTCCGAGCAGATTTCCGAGTTCGCCCACGAACTGGCACGCTCGCTGGAAGCCGACCACCCGGAGCTGGCCGTGAGCGACATGAAGAAGACCCTGCGCACCGGCAAAGTCTTGGTGGACTGGAGCCAGAACAGCGCCGCAAAAACCACCATCGTCCCCTATTCCCTGCGCGGGCGGCTCCGGCCCACCGTGGCGGCGCCCCGGACCTGGCGCGAACTCAGCTCGCCGTCCCTCCACCAGCTCGAGTACCAGGAGGTCCTGAAACGGGTGAAGCCCGGCAAGGATCCTTTCGCCGTCATCTCCGGCAGGGGGCGGCCGGGTGCTCCGCCGGACGGCCATCCGGGCGACTGCGCCGGGGAAGCGCCCGGCGACGGCGGCGACACCGATCCGAGGCTGGAGAAGTACCGTGCCAAGCGGGACGCGGCCTCGACCCCGGAGCCGTTCACGGCCGAACGGCACCGCACAAGGACAGCAAGCCCGGGGACAGCAAGCGCGGGGACAGAAAGCGGCACCCTCCGGGAGAAGTTCGTCATTCAGGAACACCACGCCAGCCGGCTGCACTATGACTTCCGGCTGGAGCGCGACGGCGTGCTGGTGTCCTGGGCGCTGCCCAAGGGCGTCCCCACCAGCAAGACCAAGAACCATCTGGCCGTCCAGACCGAGGACCACCCGATGGACTACGCGGACTTCGAAGGCACCATTCCCAAGGGCCAGTACGGCGCCGGGACCATCAGCATCTGGGACCACGGCTACTACGAGTGCGAGAAGTGGATTGCAGGCAAAGAGGTAATTGCCACCCTCACCGGCCAGGACGACGGCGGTCTCGGCGGCGCTCGCCGGTTCGCGCTGATCCGCACCGGCCGGGACGACGACCAGTGGCTCATTCACCTCATGGACCCGCCGGGCGCGAAGAAGGGCCAGGCGCCCCCGCCGTCGGAGGAGTCTGCGCCGGCAACGGCGACGGACCGGGAATCCGACGCCACAGCGCCGGAGAGTGAGCAGCCAGGGGCCCCGGACCCGGCGGACTTCACGCCGATGCTCGCCAGCTCCGGAACGGCCGCCGACTTGCCGGACAAGGACTGGCAGTTTGAACTCAAATGGGACGGGGTGCGTGCCCTGATCGCCGGGGACGCACAGAGGATCCGCCTGATCAGCCGCAACGGCAACGACATGTCCGCAGCTTATCCGGAACTGACGGACCGCTCCTGCTGGCCGGAGCAGGATTTCATCGCCGACGGCGAGATCATCGCCGTCGGGCCCTCGGGGCGGCCCGACTTCGGGCTCCTGCAGGGGCGGATGAAACTCACCAAGGCCGCCGACATCGCGAAGGCGCAGTCGACGACGCCCGTGCGGCTGATGCTGTTCGACCTCCTGTCCGAGAACGGCACGGACCTGCGGCGGCTCCCGCTCCGCAAGCGGCGCGGCCGGCTGGAAGCATTCTTCCTGACGTCCGGCTGCCCGGTGGAGCTCTCCCCGCTGGTCGACGGCGACGTCCGGCACATCCTGGAAAGCGCCGAGGAGCTGGGGCTGGAGGGCGTGATGGCCAAGCGCACGGACGGCCGCTACGTCGGGCAGCGCAGCAGGTCCTGGCTCAAGCTCAAGTTCGAACGCACCCAGGAGGTGGTGGTCGGCGGATGGAGGCCGGGCAAAGGCGAGCGCGGGCAATCCGTCGGCTCGCTCCTGCTGGGGATCCCGGCCGGTTCCAAGCTGCGCTACGTGGGGCGGGTCGGCAGCGGATTCAGCGCCCGGGAGCTCAAGGAACTGCGGGAGCAGTTGGACGCCCTGCCCCGGAAGACCTCTCCGTTCGAGGAGGTGCCGGCGGCCGACGCCTCGGATGCGCACTGGGTGAGCGCCAAGCTCGTCGGAGAGGTCAGCTACGGGGAATGGACCGGCAGCGGCAAGCTCCGGCACCCGGTCTGGCGCGGCTGGCGGCTGGATAAGAGCCCGGAGGACGTGGTGATGGAGTCGGACTGACGCCGGTGAGAAGGCAGCGAAAAGCCCGGGCGGCCGTTGCGGGCCGTCCCGGGCTCCTTGCCGCCGGCGCAGGGCGCCGGCGTTGGTTCAGGAGGAGTGCGGGGTGTCCGGCGGGGTGATCCGGTGGACCGCGTTCGCCGCGGCCTCGTGCCCCAGCCGGCCATGCTGGACGTCGTGCTCCTTGGGATGGCGGTGTTTGCCGCTGCCGTCCGGCCACTGCTTACCCTCGGCGGCGGTGGGCGGGTCCGGGCGTTTCGTTTCCGGCCCGGGCGCCTCGTCTATGGACTCCGCCAGATGAGTGGCAACCTCAGGATCGATCTCGTCTCCGAACTGGTGTTCCGCCATTGCTCTTCCTTCCGCTGTCGAATTACGTCATCGAAATAAGCTGTGAAACGAATTGTCCACCCATCCTAGGTCGGCCGGCGGGCGATGTCTGCAGGGCTACCAGCGGACTTTCTTCTCCGCCGGACCCTGCTTGCCGCTGACGTGCGTGGGCTGGTGGCTGTGGCCGACACTCTGTGAGCCTGCGCCGCCCCGCGACTTGCTCGCGAGCATCTCCTTCTGGGCATCGGTGAGGCGCGACTTGATGCCTTTCCCCTGCCCCTGCTGGTCCTGGGACGCGTCGTCCCCCTCGGCCCCGCTGCTGCCGCTCTTCTTGGTCTCTTTGCCAGTCATGGACTGTTCTCCTTGTGTGGCTCGTCATTTGCACTGCGCTGATGTCAACCCTAAGCGCTTTCCGGATCCCTTGGGTACCCCCTTTTTCACGGTGTTGCGGGGCCGCACGGCGGGTGAGCCGGGCCCGCCCCAGGGCACGATTGGCCCGGATTTCCGGCTGCTGGGGGCTCTGCGGGGAAAAAGTTTCCGCAGCCCCCGGTGGAGACCGGGGTTTCCCAGCAATGGCGCGGTGAAACCGCGGAAAGAAACCCGCCGGCAAGGCCCCCATTGGGGTCGAAATATCGGATGATACGGCACCAAACTCGGAAACACCATAGAAATCGCGTAAAATTGATGGTCTGCCCAGAGCGGGGCAGCTACAAGTCGCAAGCAAATGACCTCCCTAGGAGCGGCCCAAATGCCCCAAGACCGAAGCACCACCGACTCTTCAGCCGGCGTGATGAACGCCAGCGGAACCTACCAAGCTGCACCCAGCGGTGCGAGGAAACCAAAGCTGCGGACGCGCCGTCGACTCAAAGAGTCCGACGTCAACGTCGTCAACAAGCCGATGCTTAAGAAGGCCCTCGGCGGCACCATCGTGGGTAACACCATGGAATGGTACGACGTCGGCGTGTTCGGCTACCTGATCACCACCATGGGACCGGTGTTCCTGCCCGAAGCGGACAAGTCCGTGCAGACCCTGTTCCTGCTGGGCACCTTCGCCGCCACCTTCATTGCCCGTCCGCTGGGCGGCGTCATCTTCGGCTGGCTTGGCGACAAGGTGGGCCGCCAGAAGGTCCTCGCCTGGACCCTGATGCTGATGGCTGCGAGTACGTTCGCCGTCGGCCTGCTGCCCGGTTACGCGCAGATCGGCATGTGGGCTGCTGCCCTCCTGGTGCTGCTCAAGGTCGTCCAGGGCTTCTCCACCGGCGGCGAGTACGCCGGTGCCACGACCTTCGTGAGCGAATATTCCCCGGACAAGCGCCGCGGCTTCTTCGCCAGCTTCCTGGATATGGGCAGCTACCTCGGCTTCGCTGCCGGCGCCGCCCTCGTCTCCGTACTGCAGCTGACCCTGGGCCAGAGCGCCATGGAGGAGTGGGGCTGGCGGATCCCGTTCCTCCTTGCCGGCCCGCTGGGCCTGATCGCGGTCTACTTCCGTAACAAGATCGAGGAATCCCCCCAGTTCCAGGCCGCCCTGGACGCCCAGGAGGAAAACGCGAAGGATGCCACGTCCTCCGACGCCGCCGTTTCCAAGGGCCCCGTGGGCATCGTCAAGGCCTACTGGCGCTCACTCATTGTCGCCATGATCCTGGTGGCCGCCGCGAACACCGCAGGCTACGCCCTGACGTCCTACATGCCGACGTACCTCACCGAGTCCAAGGGCTACGATCCCGTGCACGGCACCCTGCTGACCATCCCCGTGCTGGTCATCATGAGCCTGTGCATTCCGCTGACCGGCAAGCTGTCCGACAGGATCGGCCGCCGCCCCGTGCTGTGGATCGGCGCACTGAGCACCGTGGTCCTGGCTGCCCCGGCGTTTATGCTGATCGGCGTCGGAGAAATCTGGTCCACCCTCCTGGGCCTGGGCATGATCGCCTTCCCGGTGACCTTCTACGTGGCCAACCTGGCGTCGGCCCTGCCGGCGCAGTTCCCGACGGCGAACCGGTATGGCGCCATGGGTATCGCGTACAACTTCTCCGTGGCCATCTTCGGCGGCACCACACCCTTCTTCGTTGCCGCCCTCATCGGCGCCACCGGCGATGACATGATGCCGGCCTACTACCTGATGGCCACCTCGGCGATCGGTGCCGTTGCGATCTTCTTCCTCAAGGAATCGGCCAACCGACCGCTGCCGGGCTCCATGCCCAGCGTGGGCACCCAGGCCGAGGCCAGGGAACTCGTCGCGAACCAGGACGAGAACCCGCTGATCGACCTGGTGGAGATGGACATGCCGTTTACGTCGGCTCCGGCAGATTCCGTTGCCGGTTCGACGGCGGCCCGGGACGCCGAAAGGGTTCCGGCCAAAGCCTGAGTTTGCCCCTCTGGCAGCCCGGCCGGGTTCGTCCTGAAGCCGGCCGGCCAATCCGGATTCTGTAGCGAAGTCCCGCCCATTGAGGCCTGCCTTGCGTGATTACCCATTGGGGACGCACACAGGGCAGGCCTTAGGCGTGTCCGGCGGCATTCCGCACCGTTGTCGCGTCCGCCCGCGGCAGGGTGCCAGCCATCGGCGCGCCACCGCCGCCCGGCTATCTGGCGCGGCGGGGTGGCCCGGCCACGAGCCGGTCCGGGAGGACGCGGGCGGCCGCGATCAGCACCTTGTGGCGTTTGGTCGGGATGGACACGGCCTTGCCCTTTGCGTTGTCGGCGAGGCCTTCACGCACGACGCGGTCGGCCTGCAGCCACAGCCAGGGCGGCGCCACGGACTTGTCCATGCCCATCCGGTCGTGGAATTCGGTGTGGGTGAGGCCGGGGCAGACCGCGGTCACCTGCACGCCCCGTTGGGAGTAGGCGAGGTTGGCCGAGCGGGAGAAGCTGACAAGCCACGCCTTCGCCGCCGAGTAGCTTCCCCGGGGAAGGAACGCCGCCACGCTGGCAACGTTGATGATCCTGCCGGAGCGCCGGCTGAGCATGCCCTGCAGCGCGGCATGCGCCAACCGCATGGGGGTCTCGACGTGCAGCTTGAGGTGCCTGGCCTCCTCGGCGATGTCGTTCTCCTCGAAGGGGTGCAGCAGGCCCATCCCGGCGTTGTTGACCAGGATGTCCACCGGACGGGCCGGATCCGCAAGCCGGGCGACGACGTCCGCCACCCCGGCGTCGTCCGCGAGATCGGCGGCGAGGACCTCGGCGCGCACACCGTACTGATTCTCCAGTTCCTGCGCCTTGGCCTGCAGCCGGGCGGTGTCGCGGGCCACGAGGACCACGTTGTGGCCCTGACCGGCGAGCTGGCGGGCGAATTCCGCACCGATCCCGGCGGTTGCTCCGGTGATCAGGGCCGTGGTGCCAGCCGGCGTCGCGGCTTGTTCAGTCATGGCGCCAGCTTAGCCCGGCGGGCCCCGCCTCAGGCCAGGGCCTGGCCAGCGGCCAGTTCGTCTTCCGCGGGATCGCCCGCGCCGCCCAGGTGGCGGTTCTGCAGCTCCTCGGTGGCCAGCTCGTACCAGGTGTGCGCGCCGAAGGACGGGCTGGCCGTGTCGAGGTGCCGGTACAGGGCATCGGCCAGCTGGCCCAGGGCCGCGTCGGACAGTGCCCGGACGGTGGCGGCCGGGTCAAGGGTCCCCTCGGAGTATTCGGCGAGCTCCAGGCCGTTGATGGTGTTGGGCTCGGCGGGAATCGGGCCAGACGGCGGTCCCGCCGCGGGCTCCCCCTCAAGGCCGGCGAGGACCTCGCCTTCCGGGCCCACGTGCAGCAGGCAGATCCGCAGGTCCGCGGGTTCCGCCAGCGTGACTCGGAAGGGCTGTTGGCCGGCAGCAGTCCCGGCCAGGGCCCCGGCGCCGGGCCCGGCAGCAGCCGCACTGGCGTCAGCGATGGACCGCAGTTGCAGGAGGATCTCCGGGTCCAGATGGGACGCACCGTGAAGGTCGACGAAGACATCGGTCCCTGCGCCGAGGCGTCCGGCCCGCCGCATGATGTGCAACAGCGAGGAAAAATCCGACTGGGTAACGCAGCCGGTGACTTCGAGGGTCACGAGTCCGGGATCGACATCCACACGGACAAGCACTCGCAGCTTATGGTTCACGGGGTTCTCCAAAGGGACACGTCCAAGAGCCAACTGCATAACTCTGCTGACGACTTTATTAGGTTGTAGCTCCGGTCACAAGCAGGCCCCACCGTCCGGGCCCGCTGCCGGTCCGGGGTTCAGGCTCCGGCTGGGGGCTGCTCCGGCCAGTCGATGTACTGGTTGTAGGCGTCGTGCCGGCGCAGGTAACGGTACATAAAGGGGCAGTTCGGGATGATCCTCTTCCCGGATGCCACTACGTCGTCGAGCGCGAAGTGGGCCAGCACCTTGGCGAGTCCCTGGCCCTGGAACTGCTCCGCCGTATCGGTGTGGATGAAGTCGATATGGCCGGGCTCGTCGATGAAGCGGATCTGGACGGCCAGCGTCTTGCCGACGTGGAGCTCGTAGCGGTGCAGCTCATCATTGCGGGTAGTGGTTACGTTCGGGCTGAACGTGTCTTCAGTGGCTGCCGAGTTCTCCGTCATGGTTCGACATTGGCACTTAAAGGCGGGCGTGGCAATGGCGGGCCCGATCCGCCGGTGCCCGAATCGGCCACCAACCGGGCCGGGATCCGCCCCAGCAGCAGGACGGCGAGCGCGAAGCAGGCCGCGCCTCCACCGAGCAGGCCCAGGGTCAGTCCGTTCAGTGCGGCGTCAGCTACCGGAATATAGACGACGACGGCGGCCAGCACCACCGCGGCCGCCGGGCGGGTCCGGGCAGTCACGGGCGCCGTCGGGCGTTCCTCGAGCCGTCCGAAGAGCACCAGCACGGGCAGCAGCAGGCCGATCAACGCCAGCAGCACGAGCGGACGCCCCCACCACCACGCGGCGGTTCCCCCCGCAGGCTGCGGAAAGTCGGTCAGCAGCAGGAGCCCGGACATCGCGGCGAGCACGGGCAAATGCCAGAGGTAGACGGTCACCGACCGCCTGCCGGCGACCCCAACGAACCGCCGCACCCGCCCCAGGGACGCAAGCCTTGACAGCACGGGCCGGAGGAGCAGCAGGGCGGCGGCCTGCGAGACCCCCAGCAGCAACAGGGTCAGATTGGGCGGGTTAAGGTTCACCAGCATGTTCCCGGAGTACAGTCCCAGCCACACGAGCAGGCCCAGGACCAGATTGCTGAACAGGATGATGAACACCAGTGCGGTGCGCCCGAGGGCCAGCGGTCCGCCGTCGGCGAGGAAGAAGCCAAGCTGCTGCACGGCGCACCACAGGAAGACCATGTTCAGGTACGCCAGCGCCGGCATCGCTCCGCGCAGGCAGTCCACCGCCACCACCAGCGAAGCCAGGCCTGCCAGGGTCAGCCAGGGCGCCCGGGCGTGCAGGCGTGCCAGCAGCGGAAGATTCAGCTGCGCCGCGAGATAGGCGGCCAGGAACCACAGCGGCATGCCCGCTCCGGAAACCAGCAGCTGGATGACCTGGGGGGCCACCCCGCCCAGACGCGCCGCCCAGAGACCGGTGAACATCATCGCGAGCAGGACGGCGGCAGGGCGGAGGAGCCGCAGCATCCGCGCCTGCATGAAGTCGAAAGTACTGCCGCCCCGGGCACGCAGGCGGCGCCAGGACTGCACCCCGGTCATGCCCCCTGCGACGAAAAAGAGCGGCATGACCTGCAGGACCCAGACCACAGGTTCGAACCAGCGCTCGTTTCCGAGGGTGTTGGAGGAGGTCACGGTGCCGTCCGGGTGCAGCACCGGGCTCACCATCATGGTGTGCGCCACCACCACGAGTGCAAGGCAGAAGAATCTGGCGAGATCAATCACCAGGTCGCGGTCCGGCCGCGGGGTTGGGCCGCCCATTGCCTGCTGACGTGGAACCATGAAGCCCCCTTGGGACCTGCCTGCGCGCCCGCCTGGGCTGATGGGCGTCGCCGCTGCTGTGTTTTGCCCCTATTGTCGGCCTTGACCGGGCCGGCGGCCAGTGCCGTCCGTCCCGGCCCGGTCAAGGCCGGCGCTGGACGTCCGGCGGGAACTAGCGCGAGAGCGTCGCCAGGGCCGCGGCTGCGAACGTCCCGGCCGAGGCGTCCCAGTCGGCCAGCAACCCCTGAAGGTTCTCGCCGTCCGTCCGGTGCGCCGCCGTGCATGCCTCGAGGGTCTCAAGAACGCCGGTACGCAGCTCAGTGTTGAAATTGACCTTGCCCACGTTCATGGCGGCGGCCTTCACGAGCTCGGCGGCAGGGATTCCGGAGGCCCCATGCAGCACCAGGGGGATGCGGGTCCGCACTGCGATGTCCTGCAGCACATCCCAGCGCAGCTCCGGCTCGCCCTTGTACCTGCCGTGGACGTTGCCCACGGCCACGGCCAGCAGCTGGGCGCCGCTCCGTGCCACGAAGTCCTCCACCTGCGCGGAGTCGGTGAACCCGGCCGCCGGGGCGTGGCCCGCGGCACCGGATCCAAACGCCCTGTCCTCGTCGCCGGCCAGGCCGCCGAGCTCGGCCTCGATCACGATCTCCGAACCGGCGCCGGAGCCACCCGACGCCAGCACATCCAGGACGGCGCCCGCCGCCCTGACCAGGGCGATGTTGTCCTCGTAGTCCAGCGACGATCCGTCCACCAGGACGGAGTCCGCCCCGGCGGAAACGGCGTCGGCAATCACGCGGAGCTTCGAGGCGTGGTCAAGTTGCACGGCGACCGGAACGCCGGCACCGTCGGCCAGGCCGCGCAGCGCAGCGATCAGCCGGAGGCCGTTCCGCGTGGCCGCCGTGCTGGGCGAGACGAGCAGGATGACGCCCCGGCCGGCCGCCTCCGCCGCCCCCACCACGGCGAGCGCCGTGGTGAAGTCGTAGCAGGTGAACGCCGGAACAGCCGATCCCTGCTGGAGGGCTGAAATCACCAACTGGTCGAGACGGACGCGCATTAGTTGCCCAGGCCTCCCACCAGGGTCCAGACCAGGAACGTCAACGCGAAGCCTGCCACACCGAGGATGGTCGTGAGAACCGTCCAGGTGCGCAGCCCGTCGGCAACCGACAGTCCCAGGTACCGGGTGACGATCCAGAAGCCGGAGTCATTGATGTGGCTGAGGCCGAACGCGCCGAAGCCGATGGCCACCAGGATCAGCGCCGTCTGCACCGGCGAGTACCCGCCGTCGGCTACTGAGGTCGCCAGCAGGCCTGCGGTGGTGATGATGGCCACGGTGGCCGAACCCTGGGAGGCGCGGAGCACTGCCGCCAGGACGAATGCCATCAGGATCAGCGGGAGCCCCACGCTCTGCAGCCCCTCGGCGATTGCCTTGCCGATGCCCGAGACGGTGAGGACTTTTCCGAAAACGCCGCCGGCGCCGGTCACCAGGATCACGATGGCGGTCGGTGCGAGGGCGGAGTCCATGACCTCGCCGGTGTGCTGCGAGGACCAGCCCCGGCGGATACCGAGGAAGTAGTACGCCAGTCCGAGAGCGGTCAGGAGGGCGATCAGGGGTGAGCCCACGAAGGCTGCAATATCGGCGGTCTGGCTTCCCTTGGGCAGCACGACGGCGCCGACGGTTCCCACCATGATCATCAGGATCGGCAGCACAATCAGGGTGATGATCATCGCCGGGCTGGGAGCGGTCTTGGCTGCGGTCTTGACAGCAACGCCGCCGCCCGTGGCCGTGTCCTGCTCAACCTCAGATTTGCCGGTGCCGAAGAGGCGGAACTGCTCCGCGGTGCCGGGGAGCATCACGTAGTCGCGGCGGTTGAGGCGCTTGGCAACGAAGTAGCCCAGCACACCCACGGGGATGCAGATCAGGAGCCCGATGATGGTGGTCCAGCTGATGTCCGCCTTGAGGATGCCGGCACCGCCAACAACGCCCGGGTGCGGCGGAACAACCACGTGGATCGCCAGCATGATCGCGCCGACCGGCAGGCCGATCTTGACCGGGTTGACGCCGGCGGCCTTGGAGAAGCCGTAGATGATCGGGATCAGGATGATGAATCCGACGTCGAAGAAGACGGGGATGGCCAGCAGGAAGGCCGCGGAGGTCAGGGCGGCGATGACGCGGCGGGGCCCCAGCAGCTGGGTGAACTTTCCGGCCAGCGCCTGGGCGCCGCCGGAAACCTCAATCATCTTTCCGAGCATGGCGCCGAGGCCCACGAGGATGGCGACGGAGCCCAGGGTTCCGCCCATGCCTTCGGTGACGGTCTTGACGATGTCCGGCAGCGGGATTCCCGCCACGAGGGCCACGGCGACGCTGACAACCAGCAGCGCCAGGAAGGCCGGGATCTTGAATTTGATGACGGCCACGAGCAGCAGGGCGACGCCTGCTGCGGCGATGGCCAGGAGAGCGAGAGCGCTCATCGGGTGTCTCCTTTGACGGGCTGGTCCCGGGAAGGACCGGCCGGTTGGTACGACGACGGCGGAGGGGGAACCGCCGTCGTCGGGCTTGGCGAATCTGGCGGTGTTGCGGAGGAACTAGGCTGTGCGCCTCGTGGGCGCGACGACCTTGATCACGGCGGAATCGTCGGCGGCGGCGAGGCCCTGGGCCTGGCCGAGGAGGTAGAGCTGCTCGGCGGCGGCGGCCACCGGAGCGGCGAGGCCGGCGGCGCGGGTGGCCTTGCCGACGATCCCCATGTCCTTCACGAAGATGTCCAGGCGGCTGAGGACCTCCGCGCCGTTTTCCGTGTAGGCCTCGAGGATGCGGGGTCCGCGGTTGGACAGCATGAAGGACCCGGCGGCGCCGGCCTCCAGGGCCGCGAGGGTCTTGGCCTGGTCCAGGCCGAGGGCATCGGCCAGGGCCATGGCCTCGGCTGCCGCGGCGATGTGGATCCCGCAGAGCAGCTGGTTGACGGTCTTGAGGGCCTGTCCGTCGCCGGGTTTGTCCCCCACGACGGTCAGGGTCGAGGCCAGCAGGTCCAGGACCGGGCGGGCTGCTTCCAGCGCCTGCGGTTCGGCGCCGACGACGATCAGCAGGTCTCCTTCACCGGCGCGCTTCGGCCCGCCCGAGAGCGGGGCGTCAACGAGGGCTACGCCGAATTCCGCGAGCCGGGCGACGGTGGCGGGAATCGCTTCGGTGCCCACGGTGCTGCCGAGGATCACGACGGCGCCCGGCTTCAGCACGGAGGCGACGCCGTTCTCGCCGAAGAGGACGTCATCCAGCTGCTCGCCGTTGCGGACGGCCAGCAGCAGCACATCGGCGCCCTCGGCCGCTTCGCGGGCGGAGGCGAACGTGCGCACCCCGGCGGCCTCGGCGAGCCGCAGCCGGGGCTCGGCGATGTCGAAGCCGTGGACGGTCAGCTGGGTTGCCAGCCGGGTGGCCATAGGCAGTCCCATGGCGCCCAGGCCGAGAACGGTGGCTTTGTAGTTCATGCTTTTCTCCGTTGAAATGTGGGGTGGGGATCAGAAGGTGTTGCTGAGCTTGCGCGTGACCTGGGCCAGGGACTCGTCATCGCCCACGTTGCCGGCGAAAACGACGTACGGGATGCCCTTCGCGGGCCCGTCCACCGGCTCCCACAGGCTGACGATGCCCGGCAGCATGGGGCCGCGGACGATCGCGTGGCGGATTTCCAGGCCGTGGGCGGCCACGTCCGAGGAGGTGATGCCTCCCTTGGCGATGACAAAGCGCGGCGGGAACGTCTTCAGGGTCCGGTTTACCACTGCGACGACGGCGGCGGACACGGTGCGGGCAATCCGCAGGCTCTCGACGGCGTCGTCCGCCTTGATGAGCATCCGGCTGGTGTGGAGGATGACGTCGGCGCTGCGCAGGGACTCCACGACGTCCCGGACGATGTCGTCCAGGTAGCCCTCGGAGTTTCCGCCGAGCAGCTTTTCGACGTCGATTTCCACGATGCGCGCGGCGCTGTGCTGTTCGACGAGGGCCTTGAGCTGGCGGGTCGTGACACCGACGTGCGAGCCCACAACGATGAGGCCGCCGGCGTCGGAGGGGGTGTTGCCCGCGTAGGCCTCCTCGCCGCTGAGCTCGGCGCGGATTTCCTGGCCGATGCGGCCCCGGACGAACGGCGGGCCCACCCGGTAGAGCAGTTTCTTGCCGCGGCGTTCGGCTTCCTCGAGGCCCAGTGCGAGGGCCCGGAGATCGTTTTCGGTCACGATGTCGGCCACGATCGGGGTCGAGTCCGTGGCGGAGTCGATCGCGTCGGCGATGGCCTTCGCCGAGATCTGGGGGTCGCCGTCCGGGCCCGCGGCGCGGATGACGTCCAGGCTCAGAACGATCACCGATTCTGCCTGGACGCGGCCCCTGGACTTCTCTTCGACGTACTTGGCAAGTTCGGAGTTCGCGAAGCCGAAGCTCGCGTCCCGGGCGAATTCGGTCTCAGCCACCGGGGTGAGCTTGCCGGCGTTGTCGCCGGTGCCGCGCATGAAGTGCACGCCGCCGATCGTCACGCGGCCGGCGTCGGGGAACGCCGGGACGATCACGACGCCGTCCGTCGGCTCACCGCTGACAGCAGCGATGGTTGCCGCAATTGTGTCCGGTTCCAGCGGGTAGTGGCCGCGGAGGGTGGAGTCGCTGCGGCTGACGAACCCCAGCCGCAGGCTGGAAGCGGCACCGCCGGCCCCGGCACTGCCAGCCTCGAGGGCGGCGGCCGCGAGGGCGTTCCGGACCACCTCTTCGTTGCGGGCGGCAGCCTCGGCGGGGTCCAGGCTCCGCGTGTTGGTCAGGACGTAGACGGCGTCCTGGCGGCGGCCGTTGATGCGGTGGTTGAAGGCCCAGGTGAAGTCGGAGACATCCCAGCGGGTGAGAACCGGCAGGTCCGCGACGGATTGTGTGCCCGTCGGGTCGTCGTCGAGCACCACCAGGATCCGGGGGGACGCCACGGACGAGGCCGCGAGGGTGTCGGCGACGGTCCGGGCGGGGACCCGGACCTCGGCCGGGAATCCGGCCAGCACTTCTGCTTCGAGAAGCTCTGATTCAAAGGGCACGTGCACTCCATTGTGGTGAACTCTGCTGCGGAAAAGAATTTGTAAGATGTCTGACATCTAACGTTGAATGCCAGTGTGGCACACAGCACAACGACGCGCAAGTAGACTTGTCCATCAGGCATGTCGGAGTCAGC
>Ga0105047_10006043_pt1 | contig 20614 bp, 18 predicted proteins | sample MAT04_FD_78384 | JGI IMG/M metagenome (GOLD analysis project Ga0105047, IMG submission 78384) | Freshwater microbial communities from Lake Fryxell liftoff mats and glacier meltwater in Antarctica - MAT-04 (megahit assembly) | ecosystem: Environmental > Aquatic > Freshwater > Ice > Liftoff...
ACGTAGTAGTTCATCAGCGCGTCGACGCCGATGAGCACCGTGAGGAAGATGAGGATGCGCGAGATGGACATGCGCGCATCAGACGCCGCTCGCCGTCGCGCGTTTCGGCCCGCAGCGCCGGCGAAAGCTCAGTGGCCCTTGTTGCGCGACAGGCCCGGGTGCGACGCATCGCCCGGCTCGTGCCGGGGATTGGCACTCTGATACGAGCCGTCTTGGCCCGGAATCGACATCAGAATGTCCTTGTCGTAAAGGAAGTGGTCGCGGTCGGTCGACGGCGGCATGTGCAGGCCGGTGTCCATGCGGATGGCGTCGCACGGGCACGCCTCGACGCAGAAGCCGCAGAAGATGCAGCGCAGCTCGTCGATGACGAACACCTTCGGGAAGCGCTCGTAGCCGGAGCGCGGATCGTCCGCCGTGTACTCGGCCGGCTCGATGTGGATGCACTGCGCCGGACACGCGGTCGAGCAGCACAGGCACGCCACGCAGCGCGGCGAGCCATCGGTGCGGTGCGTGAGCCGATGCACGCCGCGGAAGCGCTCGGGATAGATGCGCTTCTCTTCCGGATAGCTCACCGTCGCGATGTCACCGTTCTCGCGCTTCGAGAACGTGTTCTTGAAGAACTTGCGCATCGAGAGGCCGACGCCAGCGACGATCGCGGGCACGTACGCCTGCTCGCCGACGGTCATCTTGCTGGGTTTGTTGACGAGCTTTGCCATGGTCTCAGTTCCCGCTGATCAGGAGGATGATGATGCCCGTCACGAAGATGTTGAGCAGCGAGAGCGGCAGCAGGAACTGCCAGCAGAGCTTCATCAGCTGATCGTAGCGGAAGCGCGGCAGCGACCAGCGGATGGTGAACTGCAGGAAGAGGATGCCGAGCAGCTTGGCGAGGAACGTGACGACCTGGATCACCGTCACTGCCCAGTGCTGCAGCGGCGCGCTCCACCACACGGTGTCACCGAAGCCGAACGTGAAGCCGCCGCGGTCGAGGAACGGCAGGTTGTAGCCGCCGAGGAACAGCGTGATGATCAGCACGGACGAGAGGATGACCTCGGCGTATTCGCCCATCATGAACATCGCGAACTTCATGCCCGCGTATTCCGTGAAGTAGCCGGCGACGATCTCGGACTCACCCTCGGGGATGTCGAACGGGATGCGCTTCGACTCAGCCGTCGACGCCGCGAAGTAGAGGAAGAACGCGAGCGGCTGGATGAAAATCCCCCAGACGTGCGCCTGCTGCCAGTGGACCATGTCCTCGAGCAGCAGCGAGCCGTAGACCATGAAGCAGCCGACGATCGACAGGCCGAGCGTGACCTCGTAGCTGACCATCTGGCTCGCGGCGCGGATGCCGCCAAGCAGCGAGAACTTGTTGTCGCTGCTGTAGCCCGCGAGCGCCGCCCCGACGATGCCGGTGCCCGCTACGCCGAAGATGTAGAGGATGCCGACGTTGAGCGACGCGACCTGCAGCGCGGTGCCCTGAACGCCGGCGTCGACGACGCCCGACGCTGGCACATGGCTGAGCCAGAGCGCTGGGTAGAAGATGTCGCTGAACGGCACGACGGCCATCGTGATCAGCGCCGGCACGACGGAGATGAACGGCGCCGCCGAGTGCATCAGCTTGTCCGCGTTGGGCGGGACGAAGTCCTCTTTCCAGATGAGCTTCATCGCGTCGGCGACCGAGTGCAGCAGGCCGAATAGGGTGATCTTGCCGTTCTCTGGGATCAGCAGATCGAAGATGCGCCACACGCCGAGGTGCACGAGGCCCACCACCATCACCAGCACGCCGACCTCGACGCGGAAGCGCCCATCCTGCGAGGCCAGCTGGTCGATGACCATGCCGAGCCCAGTGATGAACGCGCCGACGCCGACGAGCAGCGCGCCAGTCTTCAGCAGTGGGCGGAATTGCAGCAGGAACGGCGGCAGCGGCAGATCGGCGCGCGTCGGGCCGACGCGATCCTGCATCTTCGCGCTCTGGCGGCGCTCGGCCCACAGCATGATCGGAACGGCCTGGAGGATCAGTCCGATCACGAAGAGAACCTTGATCGGAGTCGAGATGGCGAAGAGGAGGTCCATGGTCGTCTCAGGCCGCCGGTGCGGCAGCGGCTTGCGCAGGAGTCGGCGCTGCGGGCAGCGCGCGTCGAACGTCTTCCAGCTTGGCGACGTCGAGCGTCGCGCCGAGCGCGCGCCCGAGATCGAGCAGCGCCTCCCACGCGGGCTTGATGCCCGGCGGCGCGTGGATGGCGCGCTTGAACTGCTGCGCGATGCCCCCGCGATTGACGAAGGTGCCGCTGGTCTCGGCGTGCACCGCGACCGGCACGACAATCTGCGCGATCGACGGCAGCGCGCCCTCGTTCGAGGTGAAGCTGATCACCGGCGTCTTGCTGAACGCCGTGAGCTCCGCGGCGGATTCCTTCGACGCCCAGCCGAGCGCGAGCACGACGTGCACGCTGCCCGCGGCGACGTCTTCGAGCAGCTTCGCCGTCGTGCCGAGCGCCACAAAGCCGTGCTGCGCGGCCACGGCCGTTGCGCCGGCGCGGTTCGGGTTGTTGTCGGCGTCGCGGAGGATCGCATCGCCGTCCCAGCCGCCGAGCGCGGCGAGGTACGCGCCGCTCGCGCCGAGTACGTCACGCGCGAGCTTGCCGAGCACGTAGTTGTCTTCGCTCGAGTGCTGCGCTGAGAAGACGACGGCGACCTTCTTGCCGTCCTTCTTCGCCGCCGCGAGCAGCGCCGCGGCTTCTTTCACCGCGGTGAGCGGCGCGACGTCTTGCGGGCCGGCGTCCGCGCGCACGCGGCCGAGGCGCACGCGATCTTCGTGATAGCGGCGGTACGACATCATGCCGTCGTCGCACATCCAATACTGATTGACGGATTCGTTGTCGCGCGGGCGGAGGCGCTGGACCTCTTGGTTGCGCGGATCGAAGTCGATGAACGTGTTGCAGCCGGTCGCGCAGCCCGAGCAGACGCTCGGCGCGGCCTTGAGGAACCACACGCGCGCCTTGAAGCGGAAGTCGCGCGAGGTGAGCGCGCCCACCGGGCAGACGTGCTCGTTCATCAGCGAATACTTGTGATCGAGCTGGCGCCCCGGCGAAAGGACAATCTCATTGACGTTTCCGCGCTCGCGCATGTCGAGCACCGGATCGCCGACGACCTCGTCGTTGAAGCGCACACAGCGCGTGCACATCACGCAGCGCTCGCCGTCGTAGACGATGGTCGGGCCGAACGAGACGCCCTTGCTCTTGTGCACGGGCTCGGTCTGCTTGCGCTTCAGCCTGCTCTGATGCGCGAGCCAGTAGTCCTGCAGCTTGCACTCGCCCGCCTGATCGCAGATCGGGCAGTCGACGGGGTGATTGAGCAGCAAGAATTCCTGCACGCTCGCCTGCGCCGTCTTCACCTGATCGGACTGCGAGCTGACCTCGAGGCCATCGGTGATCGCCTGCTGACACGCCGGCACGAGCTTCGGCTTGGTCGCCTCGACGTATTCGTTCTTCGTCGCGTCCCACTGCAGGATCGGCAGCATCATCGGGCGGCCGCTCTTGACCTCGACGAGGCACATCCGGCAGTTCGCGGCGATGCTCAGGCCGGGGTGCCAGCAGTAGTGCGGGATCTCGATCCCTGCGCGCCACGCCGCGCGGATGATCGTGTCGCCGGGCTGATACTCGAGGTCTTGTCCGTTGAGCTTGAAGGTCGGCATGCGCTCACTCACCGATCACACTCGCCACCGATCATGTTCACGGAGCCGAAGGTCGGGATGATGTCCGCGACCATCGAGCCGAGCAGCATGTCGCGGCAGATTGCGAGGTTGATGAAACAGGGCGGCCGGCAGCGCACGCGGTACGGCGTGCCAGACCCATCGGAGACGAGATAGAAGCCGAGCTCGCCGTTGCCGGCCTCGGTGTACGAGTAGACCTCGCCCGGCGGGATCTTGATGCCCTCCATGACGAGCTTGAAGTGCGCGATGGTCGCCTCGATCGTCGTGTAGACCGACTGCTTCGGCGGCAGCATCACGCGCGGATCGTCGACGTCGATCGGGCCGTCGTCCGGCATCTGATCACACGCCTGCGCGAGGATCCGGCACGACTGGCGCATCTCTTCGGTGCGCACGAGGAAGCGATCGTAGTTGTCGCCGTCGTGGCCGATCGGCACCTCGAAGTCGAAGCGGTCGTAGACGAGATACGGGTGCGCCTTGCGCACGTCGTAGTCGATGCCGGTCGAGCGCAACATCGGCCCGGTGACGCCGGCCTCGAGCGCGAGCTCCTTGGTGAGGATGCCGACGCCCTGCATGCGGTCGAGGAAGATGCGGTTGCGCAGCAGCATCGTCTCGACCTCGACGAGCACCTTCTCGACCTCCGGCAGCAGCGCACGGACGTCTTCTTTGAGCGTCGCGGTAGGCGGCTTCGCCATGCCGCCAATGCGCCCGAACGAGTGCGTCATGCGCGCGCCGGTCTCCTTCTCGAGGATGTCCCAGACCCAGTCGCGCACCTTGAGGCACCAGAGGAACGGCGTGAACGCGCCGAGTTCCATGGCGCCCGCGCCGTTGCACGTGAGGTGATCGGCGATGCGCGCGAGCTCACCGAGGATCACGCGATAATACTGGCAGCGCTCTGGCACGGTGATGCCGAGCAGCTTCTCTGCCGCGAGCGAGAAGCCGACGTTGTTGAGCATCGGCGAGACGTAGTTGAGCCGATCCGCGTACGGATAGACCTGCTGCCAGGTGCCGCGCTCGCAGCTTTTCTCGAAGCCGCGATGCAGGTAGCCCGGCTGAACGTCGACCTCCTGGATGATCTCGCCGTCGAGGTCGAGCACCATGCGGATGGTCCCGTGCATCGCCGGATGCGACGGCCCCATGTTCAGCTTCATCGGCTCGGACGGCAGCTCCAGCGCTGACTCGTCTTCGAGCTCCTCTTCGATCGGCTCCATCGTCTCGTCTCCGTGGGGCGCCGTCTGCGGCGAAAAGTGGAGCGCCGTCTGCGGCGAAAAAACTGCGGCTAGACCGCCTTCGTCGAACTGCCTGAACCGGCGTGTCGTGCTACCTGACGCGGGTTGCGCTCAGGCCTTGCCAGGGATCTCGGCGGCGAGCGGCGAGCCCTTTTGCGTCGCGCTCGTCTCGCTGATGTTGTGCTTCTGACCCTGCTGCACCGCGAGCGCGGGCGCGACCTGCTCGTCTTCGCCCTTGAGCCGTGCTTGCCAGTCGATGCGGCCGAACGGCTGGCCCTCGTCCGCGCCGAACGGCGCGAGCTTCTCGATGTTGTCTTCGTCGCGGTATTTCACCAGCGGCTGCACACGCTCGATCGGGTAGTCCTTGCGCAGCGGGTGCCCGGTGAACTCTGGGTACATCAGGATGCGCCGCAGATCCGGGTGCCCGCGGAAGACGATGCCGAACATGTCGAAGACCTCGCGCTCGGTCCAGTTGGCGCCGCGCCACACCGAGTAGAGCGAGTCGAGCTCTTCGCCGTCAGCGACGCGCGTCTTCAGCGTGAAGCGATGGCCCTTGGGCATCGAGCGCAGCATCACGACGACGTCGAGGCGCGGCAGCTCGGGCGTGCGCTCCGGGTAGTCGACCGCGGTGAGATCGATGAAGTGGTCGAGCGCCGTCTCGGCGTCGGCCTTGAGGAAGCTCGAGACTTCCTTCCAGTCCTTCGGCGCGACGACAGCCGAGTCGTCACCGCGGAAGCTCGACGTCGCGAGGATGCGCGCGCCGAATTGCGCTTTGAGGCGCTCGAGGATCTTCGCGCTCATTCGTGGCCCCCAGCGGCGCCCGGACGACCCGCAGCGCGCAGCAGCTCCGCGGCGTGCGTCGCATCAGCGGCGGAGACAGCCTCACCGCGCGTGCGGATCTGTGCGAGCTTCGGCAGCTCGCGCGGTGGGACGGTGATGGGCTCGCGGCCGCCTTTCTGGATCTTCTCCATCAGCAGCATCAGCGCGTCGAGCACGGCCTCCGGGCGCGGCGGGCACGCGGGGATGTAGACGTCGACGGGGATCACTTTGTCGACGCCGGGGAGCGTCGTGTAGTTGTCGTAGAAGCCGCCGGTCGAGGCGCAGGTGCCGAACGCGACGACCCACTTTGGCTCCGTCATCTGCTCGTAGATCCGCTTGACCACCGGCGCCTGGCGCTGGCTGATCGTGCCGACGACCCAGAGCACGTCCGACTGGCGCGGCGAGAAGCGCGGCGCCTCGGCGCCGAAGCGCGCGCTGTCGTAGCGCGGACCGGCGACCGCGAAGAACTCCATGCCGCAGCACGCCGTCGCGAACGGATACTGGAACAGCGAGTATTTGCGCGCCCACGCGAGCAGCGCCTCGAGCTTCGTCGTGGCGAAGTTCGAGTCGCCGCCGAGGATGGTCTTTACTTCTCCCATTCGAGCGCTCCCTTCTTCCAGGCGTAGACCAGCGTGACGCCGAGCACGAGGAGGAACAGCGTCATCTCGACGAGCCCCATCCAGCCGAGGCTGCGGAACAAGCCAGCCCACGGATAGAGGAACACGGCCTCGATGTCGAACACGACGAAGAGGATCGCGGTGAGATAGAACTTCACGCTGAGCTTGACGTGCTGCGCGCCAGTCGACTCCGAGCCCGACTCGAACGGCAACATCTTCTCAGGCGTCGGGTTCTTCGGTCCGAGGACCGTGCCGAGCGTGAAGATGGCCGAGGCGAGGAGGATCGCGACGACCAGGATGACGAGGATCGGAAGGTAAACTGAGAGCATGAACCGGCCAGCTTTCGCTTCGTTGGATCAGGTCAGCAGGATGCGCGCCGACAAGCGCCGCACGGCGCGCCGTTTCTAGCGTTGCCGCGCATTACTGTCAACGCCGCCCTGCACTCCCCCGCCGCCGATTCCCACACATTTCCGCGGCAATGCAGCGCAGCAGCGGAGGACAGTGCGCATCGGAGTAGAGGAGCAACGCCGAGTACGCGTGCACTGCCGCGTCTGCGGTCGCCTGAGACCAGGCACTCCGACTCCCATTCTCTTCCTGCTTTTTTGGACCAGTGAAGCACAGCGCCGAGAACCGCCCAAAACCGGCGCAGGAGCGAGCGCGCCCACAGCGTCCGACCGAGGCGTAGTCCCCTACGCCGCAGGGAGGACGCGAGGACGAAAGCCGCTCCGGCGCCGGTTTTCGGCGGTTCTCCTCAGTAATCGTCTTCTTCCCAGCCGCCCGCGCTGCCACCCCCACCGCGCTTCTTGCCGGCGTTCTTGGGCTCGAGCGGACGGCGCTTCTTGTTGCCGGCCTTGTTGAAGGCTGCGGCGGCGCCGCCCGGCTTGTCGTCGGCCGTGAAGGTGCGACGCCGACGCTCGTCGGGCGTGCCCGGCGCGCCCGGAGCTCCGCCTGGTCCGCCGCCGCCGCTGGCTCCGCCATAGCCGCCGCCCGCCGGACCGCCGCCGAAGCCGCCACCGCCGCCAGGAGCGCCGCGATCGAAGCCACCACCACCGCCACCGCCCGGACCGCCGAAGCCGCCACCGGGACGTGGCGCTGGGCGATCGCCCTTCGGGTGCGCGATGTTGACGACGAGACGCCGGCCGCGGACCTGCGCCTCCTTGAGCTTGTCGAGCGACGAGACGGCTTCCTCGGCCGTAGCGACCGTCACGAAGCCGAAGCCGCGCTTGCGGCCATCCGGATCGGTCGGCAGGTGAATGCGCTGCGGCGCAGGAATGCCGAGCGTCTCGAACAGTTCCTTCACGTCGTTGTCGCTGGCGTCGTACGGCAGGTTGCCGACGTAGAGCGTGCGATCGCCGTTGTCTGGGCCGCCACCAGGCCCGCGCGGCGGTCCCATGCGATCCGCCATGCCGCCACCGCCACTGCCACTGCCACCGCCCATTGGCGCGCCCGGCTCACGCGTCATCGACGCGCCGGTCACCGAGCGCAGCGCGATCCCTGGCGCGCGCTCACCGCGCGTCGGCGGCTCCGGGGAGAACGGACGCACGCTGATGCTGCGCCCCTCGACCAGCGTCCCATCGAGCGTCGCGCGCGCCGCGTCGGCTTCGTCGGACGACGCCAGTCGCACGAACGCAAAGCCACGTGGACGACCCGTCATGCGGTCGCGCGGCATGGACAGCTCTTCGACATTCGATCCCGAGCTCACGAAGAGCTCGCGGAGTCCTTCTTCCGACATCGCCTCGGGCAAGCCTGCGACGAACAGCTTGCACGCATCCTCGTTCGCCATCTTCTGCTTCGTCTCCCAGATATCTCAGCAGGCTACCGGAGCGTGCTGCACGATGCACCACGTCTGCGATCGCCCGACCAACCCCGTGACCCCCGCGCACTCGCGCGACGGTGACACCTCGATCACACGCATCGGTGACGAGCCTACCATCTTCCGCGCGCCAGCGGTCAAGCGGGGCCCGACCCCTGCCCGGTCGCGCGCTCCGAAGGCGACGTCTCACCGCCCATCGCCGCGCCTGGGGCGCGCGCTTCGAGCGCCGAGAGCCGGTCGCGCAGCGTGCGCGTCTCGTCGCGCAGCTTCTCGAGCTCGTCGCGCAGCGCCGGTACCGCAGCGTCACCCGCGAGCGCAGCGGTGAGATCGCGGATGGCCTCGCGCGCGTGCCGACGTACGCGCCCATCGAGCGAGCGCTGCGCCGCGCGTTCGAGCGCCGCCAGCGCGCTGCGGTGACGCAGATCGCGCAGCGCGACGATCGCGGTGATGGCGACGTTCGGATCGAAGTCATCGAGCTGATCGACGAGCAGCTCACGGATCCGCGCGAGCTGCGTCTCGTCGCTGCTGACCTCGCGTGCGCTGGCGAGTCCGACGATCGCGGCGCGGCGCGACCATGCCGACACGCCGTAGCGCACGTGCGCCATCAGCGGCTGCAGCGCGCGAGCGTCGCGCATCGCCGCGAGGCCCTCGAGCGCCGCGGTGCGGACGACATCGCACCACGAGCTGCGCGTCGCCGCGGTGTTGAGCGCCTCGAGCGCACGCGGATCGCGCGTCCGGCCGAGCGCGCGCACGCGCTCTGCTTCGACCAGCCAGCTGGCATCGGCGCGCGCGACATCGGCGAGCAGCCGATCCGCGGCGCGCGGCTCGCGGAACGCGCCGAGCGCACGCGCCACCGCGCGACGCACGCGTGAGTCGGTGTCATCGGCGGCCGCGAGCAGCACATCGAGCGCCGCTGCGCTGCGCTGCTCGGCGAGCGCGCCCGCGCACTCCGCGCGCACGCCCCAGAATGCGTCACCGATCAGCGCCGCCGCCAGCGCCTTCACGGCCGCCGGCTCGTTGCGCTTGCCGAGCGCGCGCGCGGCACGCCAGCGCGGCGCCGCGCGCGGGTCGTCAGCGAGCTGCGCGACCAGCAGCGCGGTGCTGAGCGCGTTGTCCACGTGCGCCGGCAGCGCGAGTTCCGGATCGACGACGACGCGCAGCGGTGCGGTCGCGCACGCGATCGAGAACGTCTCCTTGGCCGAGCGCACCGCCACGCGATGACGCGCAGTGCCCGTCGCGGTGACGACGTCGAGCGGCAGATCGACGCTGAACGACTCGCCGCGCTGATCGACCGTGAGCGCGAGCAGACCGTCGGCCCACGTCGACGAGATCGCGAGGCTCGGCATGCCCGGGCGCAGCACCCACTGATCGAAGAACGCCTCGAGCGAGCGGCCGGTGGCGTCCTCCATCGCGCGCAGCAGGTCACGCGTCTCGACGGCCGTGCCGCGATGGCGCGCCACGTAGAGCCGAATACCGCGCCAGAACGCGTCGTCGCCGAGCTGCTGTCGCAGCGCGTGCAGGACGAGGCCGCCCTTCTGATAGAGGTGACGATCGAACAGATCGATGGGCGCCGCCCAACGATTGTCGACGATCGCACGGCGATAGCGCGCTACGTCTTCCTCGCTCCACGCGTCGAGGTCGTGCTCGATCTCGTAGAGGTAGGCGTCGCGGCCTTCCGCGTGCTCGCGCCAGACGTGCTCGAAGTAGGTCGCGAAGCCCTCGTTCAGCCACGCGTGCGTCCACTCGCGGCAGGTGAGCAGGTCGCCAAACCACTGATGCGCGAGCTCGTGCGCGACCAGCGACTCGGTGTCGACGTCGAGCGCGGCGCGCTCGTCGAGCAGCGCGCGATCGTAGAGAATCGTCGCCGACGTGTTCTCCATGCCGCCGAAGATGAAGTCGCTGACGACGACCTGCGCGTATTTCTCCCACGGGAAGGGCTGCGCGAGCAGGCGCGTGAAGACGCGAATCATCTCCGGCGTGCGGCCGAGCGAGCGACGCAGAGCCGCGCCGTGTCCGCGCAGCGCGTAGTACGAGACCGGCAGCCCATCGACCTCGTCGTGCTCCTCTTCGAAGTCGGCCACGGCGAGCATCACCAGATACGCGGGGTGCGCCTCGGCGAGCTTATAGTGGAACGTGGTCGTGCCCTCGGCGCCGTGCGAGGTACGCGACAGCAGCACGCCGTTCGACAGCGCGAACAGCGGATCGGGCACGGTGACGATCACCTCCGTCTTGCTGCGCACGCCGGGGTGATCGAGGCACGGAAACCAGTGACGATTGTCTTGGTCCTGACCCTGCGACCACACCTGACGCGGCCGATCCGGCACCGCCGAATCGGGCCCAAGGAAGTACAGGCCGCGGCGTGGCGTGGCGCGCCAGCGCACGGTGAGCTGCGTCGTCGCGGCGTCGCTCACGTCGGCGAGATCGATCGCCAGCAGCGCGCCGTCGTAGCGGAACGCGCCCGCGCGCAGAGCGCCCGCGTCGTCGACGCGCGACACCTCGACGCCGTCGAACGCGATGGCGTCGAGCGTCAGCTCGCGCGCCTGTGGATCGACGCGGCGCACGTCGAGCGTGGCTTCGCCGTGGACGGTGCGGGCGTCGAGGTCGAGCCGCACGCGGAGCACGGTGCGCTCGACGGCGAAGCTGCGGTCGCGCGCGTATTGAGGGGAGTCACTGGCGAGGGCGAAAGGTCGGGCACCTTCGGGGCCGAACGCGGCGCTGACGGCGTGCGCGCAGAGGGCGTCGTGAGGCATCGGGGGCGGCACTGTGGAACGGGCGCTACGAAGAGACAAGCGTGGTAGCGAGCGGTCATCAAGCCTTGACGCAGTGCGGTGCAGCGCGAGACACTCCACAGCTGCTGTCTCAGAATGGATGATCGTTCCAACGCTTCCGTGCCGGAGTCAGGCGTGCGCTGCGTCCACTGCGGCGACGACCATCTTGCGGCCTTCACGCACTGCCCACGCACCGGGAAACCGCTCTCGACCGGGCGCGCGCTGATCGGGCGCATCGTCGCTGATCGCTACAAGGTCACCGGGCTGCTCGGCGAGGGCGGCATGGGCGCCGTGTACGTCGCAGAACATCTGCTCATCGGGCGCACCGTCGCGATCAAGCGCCTGCACCCGGAGCTCGCGGCCGATGCGAAGGCCGTCGCGCGCTTTCAGCGCGAGGCGCGCGCGGCCGCGTCGACTGGCCACGAGAACATCGTCGACATCCTCGACATGGGCTTCGGCGAGGACGGCGCGCCGTTCTTGGTGATGGAGTTCCTCAAGGGCCACAGCCTCGCCGCGACGCTGCGCCGCGACGGCAATCTGCCGCCGGCGCGCGCGTGTTTCATCGTCGGGCAGGTGCTCGCCGGTCTCTCGGCGGTGCACGGCCGCGAGATCGTCCACCGCGATCTCAAGCCGGACAACGTGTTCCTGGTGAAGCGCGCCGGGCGCGTCGATCACGTGAAGGTGCTCGACTTCGGCATCTCGAAGATGCACCGCGAGACCGAAGCGCTCGCGCTGACGCGCACCGGCGTGACGCTCGGCACACCGTTCTACATGAGCCCCGAGCACGCGCGCGGCGTGAAGGGCCTCGACCATCGCGTCGATCTCTACGCGACCGGCGTGATCCTCTACGAGTGCTTGAGCGGACGCGTGCCGTACCTCGACGCGAACTACCACGCGCTGCTGCAGGCGATCCTGCGCGGTGAGCCGCCGCAGATCGCGACGCTGGTGCCAGAGCTCGATCCGGCGCTCGCGGCGATCGTGCACCGCGCGATCGCGCGTGATCCGCGCGATCGCTTCGCCACGGCGCGAGAGATGCTGCTCGCGCTGGTGCCGTTCGGCGCGGTCGACCCTGGGCAAGACGACGACGAGCCGGACGTGTCGACGCCGCGCGCCGACATCGGCTCGCTCGACACCGAGGCGCATCGGACCACGACGCCGATCGAGACGCGCGGACTGCGCTCGGGGCCGACACCGGCTGGCGCGTCGGTGAGCATGCGCGGAGTGACGCCGCCGCCGGCCGATCGCTCCGCCATCTCGGGGACGCGCCCCGCGTCATCGCCACCAGCGCCGGCTGCACCGGGCGCGTCGAGCGCGGGCCTGCGCGAGTCGCGATTCCCCTACGCCGCGTCGCCGCTCGCGGGCCGCGCGCAGCGTGCCGATCCATCGGGCCCGGTGCGCGTCGCGCAGCCGACGCCGACCTCGTCGACGCGCCCACGCCCGGCAGGCGTCGACGCGCGCGCTTCCACACTGCCGGAGATGCGCGGCTCGACGCTGCCAGACATGCGCGGCTCGACGCTGCCGGAGTCGCGCGCGTCGACGCTGCCGGAGACCCGCGTGAAGGGCTCGCTGATCGCCGCGGCGCTCGAGCACCTCGAGCGGCAGCACGGGCCTGAGATGCTCGAGCGCATCACCGAAGACCTCGAGCCCGGGATTCGCGCGACGATGCGCGGCATGATCCTGCCCGTCGCGTGGCTGCCGCTGACGCTCTACGACGCGCTGCTGGTCGCCGCGGAGCGCGCGCTCGGTAGTGGCAGCGGGATGGTGGCGTCGGAGCTCGGCGCGGCGACCGCATCGCGCGACATGCCGACCGCGCATCGCTCGTTCATGCAGAGCGCCACGCCGATGACGGCGGTCGATCGCATCCCGCAGATCTGGAAGCTCTACCACTCGACTGGCGAGGTGAAGATCGAGGAGGGCGGCACCGGGATGTGGCGCATCGAGGTGCTCGGCGTCTCGCCCGATAGCTACCTGCACACGATGGCGATGGCCGGCTTCTATCAGCGCCTGCTCGAGCTCACCGGCGCACGCGAGCCGCGCGCGTCGGTCGTGCAGTCACGCTCCCGCGGCGACGATCGCACGATCACCGCGCTGCGCTGGCGATAGCAGCCGTTGAAGGTTCAGCGGGCGGCGAGCGAACGCCGCACATAACTCCCGGTGGCCCGATGCGCAGCGCGGACGACGCTGCTATGTTGCGCGGATGTCGTCCTCGCACAGGAGAGCGCCTGAGGGGCCGCGCAGCACGCGGCCCGAGGACGCGGGCGCGGCCGACGCGCACGTCGAGGTCCCCGCGGCGGAGCCGGTGATCGAGGCACCGCTCGCGCTGCGCTGGGATGGCGCCAGCCCGCCTCCGCTGCCGGTGATCGAAGACGCGACGGTCCGCTGTCACGCGTGCGACAGCGCGATCGACGGCGAGCCCGCAGGCCACGGCCTCCTCGTCTTCCCGCGCGGCGACGACGTCGTGCGCGAAGAGCCGCCGCTGTGCGAGCGCTGCGCCCTGGCGATCGGCATGACCGCGCTGTGGGGCTTCGCGGAAGACGAAGAAGAAGGCTGATCGCGAGTCGACGCGCTGCGCGTCCGCGCGTCGCGGACGACGCAGCGCGCGGCAGAGCAAATCGCGGAGCGTCGCGCGTCAGCGACGGAGGTCGCACGTCAGCGACGGCGCACTTGCACGCCGCCCATCGCCGACGGCGGGACGACGACCAGCGGCGGCGGTCGCGCGACGATGGGCGCCGCCTGGATCGCTGGACGCGGCTGGCTCTGGGGCTGCGCAAACGCGGGACGCACGGGCTGCGCGAACGTCGGGCGCTGCGGCTGCACCGGCGCGGCTGGCTGCGCGAACGTCGGACGTTGCGGTGCGACTGGCTGCGCGAACGCGGGGCGCTGCGGTTGCATTGGTGGCGGCGGCTGCGCGAACGTCGGCTGAGCGAAAGCCGGGCGCGCGGGCTGCGCGAACGATGGCTGCGCGAAGGATGGCGCGGGCTGCGCGAAGACCGGCGGAGCCGCGGGCCGCGCGACCACTGCCGGCGGCGGTGCAAACGTCGGCGGGGCCGACGCCGCGCTCGGCGGCGGCGGGGCGACGTAGCGCGGCGGCAGCACCGTGCGCTGCACACCGTAGCGCGGGCGCGGGCCCGGCAGCGAGGCGCTCGGCGCGGGAGGCGCTGGCGGGGCGACGCGCGCCGTACCCCACGTAGGTGCCACGCGCGCGCCAGCGCCGATGCGCGCGCCCGCGCCCATCTCGACGAAGCTCCCGCCGCGCGCGGTGATGCGATCCCCACCGCCCGGGTTCACGCCGACGACGCCCCGCGCGGGCGGACGCACTTGCACGACGCCCCGCGGCGGCGGGTTCACGCGCACCACGCCGCGCGGTGGCACCGCGACCTGCGGACCGGCGGGCCAGCTCTGTCCGCCGCCCGACCACACCGTGTTGCAAGGCGTGCTGCGCGCGGCCCAATACGTCGTCGTCGTCGTCGGCAAGATGTACGTCGAGAGATCGACGTACGTCAGGTACGTGATGTCGACGAACGTGTAGCTCGGCCCGTATCCGGCGGAGTACGCGTAGCCATCGGGCGGCAGCGGCGCCCAGCCGACGTTGTTCTCCGCCGTGCGCCAGTCGACCCACGCCGCGCCCCACTCCGTGTCCGGCGACCAGACCCAGCCCCACTGCCCGTCGAAGAGCCAGCGCCCGTAGTGGAACGTCGCGTAGCCCCACTCGAAGTCCGACTCGAACACCCAGCCGACATCGCTCGACGCCCAGTGCCCGTTGGTCACGTAGGGAACGAACGTCGCCCCGACGCGTGAGTCATCCGGCTTCCACGCGAGGCCGACGTTCGGCAGATCGACCCACGTCCCGTACGGCGACAGCGCCTCGATGAACGGCGCGAGCCCCGCGTAGCGCGGCTGCGACGGCTGTGGGCTCGGCTCCCCGTACGAAGCGTAAGCGCCGGCCGCCGGCACCACCACGACATCCTGCGCGCGCGCGGACGACGATGGCACGAGCTGAGCCGCCGCGAGCGCGACGAACACACCGGCGAGAACGACGAAACGTGCGCACGACATCGCGGGCCTCCGTGGGACGACTCGCAGAAGCTGTCACGGAAGACGCTCGCGAGCCGCCGGAAGACACCGCGCCCAGAACGAAAGACCGCCGCACAGCGCCGAATGACGAGGGATTCTCCGTGCTCAGGGCCGCGCCGCGAGGATCCGCTCGAGCTCGTCGATGCGCTTCGGGATCGTGCTCGTCAGATCCCGCGAGCCTTCCGCGGTGACGAGGATGTCGTCCTCGATGCGCACACCGATCCCGCGCCACTCCGGCGCGACCTCCGCCGTCGCCGAGATGTAGAGCCCCGGCTCAACGGTCAGCACGAAGCCCGCCTCGAGCGGCCGCGGCGCGCCGTCGACGAAATACGCGCCGACGTCGTGCACATCCATGCCGAGCCAGTGCGAGGTGCGGTGCATGTAAAACGCCTTGTAAGCGCCCTTCTCGAGCACCTCTTCGACCGTGCCGCTCACGAGGCCGAGCTCGAGCAAGCCGCGCGCTAGCACGTTCACCGCGGCGTCGTGCACCTGCTCGATCGTGCTCCCCGGACGCACCTGCGCGATCGCCGCCTCCTGCGCCGCGAGCACCAGCGCGTAGATCGCGCGCTGCGGCTTGCTGAACGTGCCGCTGATCGGGAACGTGCGCGTGACGTCCGCCGCGTAGTAGCCGTGCTCGGCGCCCGCATCGATGAGCAGCAGCTCGCCCTCCTCCATGCGCCGATCGTTCCTGCGGTAATGGAGGATCGTCGCGTTCGGACCGGAGCCGACGATCGGCCCATACGCCGGGCGCTCGCTGCCGTGCGCGCGGAAGGCGCGCAGGAGCTCCGCTTCGACCTCGTACTCGTGCACGCCGGGGCGGGCGATCAACATCGCGCGCGCGTGCGCATCACGCGTCGCCGCGACCGCGAGCCCCATCGAGCTGAGCTCGTCCGCGTCCTTGCGCATCCGCTGCTCGTGCAGCCGTGCGCCCGGATCGACGATCTCGCTCGGCGCGACGATGCCTAGACGCTGACGCGCGCGCAGCGTGTTGAGCGTCGCGAAGATGCGCTCGTCGAACGCCCGATCGCGACCGACGCGACAGAACAGCCGCGTCGTGTTGCCGAGATATTCCGGCAGTCGCTCCGCGAGCTCCGCGATCGGATACGCGACGTCCGCGCCGAAGCGCAGAACCGCCCCATCGACGCCCGCGCGCGGCCCGTCCCACACCTCGCGCGACGGATCACGCGGCCGCACGAACAAGATCACGCGATGTTGCGCGTGCGCCGTCGACAAGATCAGCACGCTCTCCGGCTCGTCGAAGCCGCTGAGATAGAAGAAGTCGCTCTCCTGCCGATACTCGTGCTCGACGTCGTTGTTGCGAATCGCAATGGGCGCAGAAGGAAAGACCGCGACGCTCGGCGCGTCGTTCGCGCTCGCGCGCATGGAGTCGAAGAAGCGCTGACGACGCGCGGCGTAGATGGACACGCCCGGAGTCTGGGGAGCGGCTGCCATATGCGTCAAGCGATGCGCGTGTCGCGCGTAGCTGATGCGGCGCGCGCGGCTCCCGCGCATCCGCGACGAAGTCAGAGCCAGCCGTTTCCGAAGCGCACCGTGTCGTAGCGAACGGACCACACGGCGTCGTCGATCGTGTTGAAGAGGCAGAACGTCTCGCCGACGTCGGATGGCGCGCTCGGAGCCGGGCCGCTCGACGAGAGGCCGCTCGCGCCGCAGTCGTCCATCGGCACCAGGGTTCCGTCGTCGTCGTCGAACATGCTCCAGTACCCCTGGATCTCGCGCGTCCCGAGGCCGCCGACGTAGTCGGGCAGGCGCGCGATCACGACGGGCGGATCGAAGGTCCCGTCGAGCACATCGGTGCCGATGCGGGTGAGGACTGGTGCCCTGACTTCCGTTCCTCGGCCGTCGTCGATGAGCGACACCGAGAGGACTGGCTCCGGGGCACCGCCTGTGGGATCCCAGCTCGCGCCAGCCTCGTCGGTGGGATGGACGGTGATGCTCGTCATGCGGTACTCCCACACCGATGCGCCCGTGCCGGGGACGGGGCTGTCGTCGCCGTGCGGTCGCAGACCAATGCGTACATCGAACGTGCCCGTTCGCGTGTAGCCGACTGCGCCGCTCTCGCAGCGAATGCTTGCGAGGCGCCCGGCGAGCGTGGCCGCGTCGACGGCCAGATGACACGAGGCGATCGCCTGATCCGTGGGATCGTCGTCTTGGGCGAGCGACGCATCGACGCCACCGAGCAGCGCGCTCTCGGGCACCGACTCGAGTACAGGCTCGAGCCACGCGGCGCCGGCCCACCCGCCAGCGAAGGTGACGCCGCGCCGCGTCTCCGTGGAACCGCTCGCGTCGCCGACGCTGGTCGGAGAGCGCGGCGACCACTTCGCGCGCGGCTTCGTCATCCGCAGCTTCCCCGATCTTGCACCACATTTTCTTCCCAAGCGCCGTTTTTTCACACTCCGGACATGACCACATCAGGACGCTTGCTCTTGTGCACCGTTGGCATGTTCGCAGTCCTGTGGCTTCGAAACAGATACCGCGGTACGGTCCGGACATGCGCATTCTGCCGATCGTCATCGTCGCTCTCTCGGCTTGCTGCTGGCTCCTCGGCGCGTGTGGGGAATCGACGACGACGCCTCTCGACGGCGGCGCCGACCTCGGTGCGCTCGATCTCGGCGCGCGCGATCTCGGTGCGCCAGATCTCGGCGACGACGCCGGCATCACGAGCGACCTCGGCACCGGCGACGGCGGCGCGGACCTCGGCGCCGACGCCGGCTGCGTCGACGCCGATGGCGACAGGCACGGCGCGATGTCATGCGGCGGCGACGACTGCGACGACACGGTGATCAGCATCCACCCCGGTGCGTCGGAGGTCTGCAACGGCGCGGACGACGACTGCGACGGCAGCATCGACGAGGGTGTCGCCTCGACGTACTACCGTGACGCCGATGGTGACGGCTACGGCGACGCGACGATGTTGACTGCGTGCGCCGTGCCCGCCGGCTACGCGCTCTCGCCCGGTGACTGCAACGATACGGTGGCGGCGGTCCACCCGGGCGCGACGGATACATGCGACGGCATCGACAACGACTGCGATGGCACGGTCGACGCCAGTTGCACCTGCAGCAGCGGCAGCATGAGGGTCTGCGGCGCCGGGGACGGCAGCGGCGGCGTCCTGACGGTCGGCGCGTGCGACGCGGGAGCACAGGTCTGCACGGCCGGAGTCTGGGGCGCCTGCGTTGGCTCGATTGGGCCCGTCCCCGAGACCTGCAACGGCGTGGACGATGACTGCGACGGGACGACCGACCCCGCCTGCCCGTGAGCCGCCAGCATCAGCCGCGGTTGCACGCCTAGAAGCCCTCCGGTCACTCGGTCGGCGCGCCGGCACCACCGTAGTCGAGCACGCAGGATGCGGCGCGCTCAGCGACCGTTCAGCGACCAGTCGTAGTCGAGGAACTCGATGCGCACGCTCGCCGCGGAGGACAGGGCGGCCGCTGTCCCCGGTTCGGCGTAGCGCGCGACGAACGCTGTCAGCGTCTGCGGGGCGCGCTCGAAATCCTCGCGAAACCAGCCGAAAATTGGTGACAGATGCAGCGTTCGAGAGGCTGCGTCGAAGTGATTCTTCGAGCTATCCGACACGAAAGCGCGCGCCGCCTCGCTGAGCTGCGAGTCGAGCATCGACGCGCGATACGCCTGGCTTCGAAGCGCGGGACAGCTCTTTGACGCGCACACGATGGCGAAGTGAATGCGCGGCTCGCGGAACTCCTTGCGCAGGATCTCGTGCTCGATGTCGCTCAGCGAAAGCACCTCTCCGCGCAGCGACTGAAGCGGAATGAAGCTCTCGCGGAACGCTGCCCCCGGAAGAAAGCCGATGGATCGAATGCTCTCGAGCGGAGCGTGATTCAGGATCAGCTGCACCGTGTACGCGTTGTAGGCGTTGATCCAGAACGCCAGCTTCTGCTCCCGCGTCCACGTCTCGTAGTGGCGACTACAGACGGATTCGAGCGAGCGTAAGTAGCGATCGAGCACCGGCAGATCGCGACGAGCGAGCCCAGCGTAGTCGACGGATCCATCGTGCACATACGCACCGAGCAGACGGCTCCACTCCGTGTGCTCTTGGTCGAACGATACGCACGTATCCGCTCCGGCACGCGGCATCTCCGACCGGTCTCGCGAGATGAACACTGCGAAGCCGGCAACACCGACGCAGATGCACGCAGCCACGAGGACGCGAGGGACGCGGCGGCGACCAACGTGACCGCCGACTGCGTCGCTCGAGGTTCTCTGCGGCTTCATGCGGCACTGTCTCGGTGGAGAGCCATTCGTTACCAACAGGTCGTCGCTGCGGTCGCGTTCCCGGTCGAGGGTATGGGAGGCGATGGCCGCGCGAGGACGACGCGCCGCTCACAGCCAGCTGTACGCGCGGCGCAGCACCTCGCGCCCGTCGTGCTCTACGAGTGTGCCGTGCGCGAGGACGATCTTATCGATGTCCCACTCGAGCATCCGGTCGACCTGACGCCGCGCGAGGCGTCGGTCGCGGATCATGAAGCGCTCCGGCCATCCGAAGCCGGGCGCGCGATTGCCGGTGAGACGCGCGACGAGCCTCGTCTTGGCGTCGGGATGCTCCGAGAGGTTCAGCAGCGCGTCCGAGCAGATCATCGTTCGGCTCTTGGCGTGAAAGAACACGACCTCGTTCTCGCGGCGCGCAGAGAAGTAAACCTGCGCCAGATCGAGCGCCCATTCCTTGCGCGGCTCATCGGCGAGCACGCTCGTGAACGACAAGTCCGTCCGCTTCCACTCGAGCCCTGGGCAGGCGCAGTAGACCGCGTGCGGGTACGCCGCCATCCACTGGCCGACGCTCAGATGATGGAAGATGCTGGGCGCGACCACGACCCGCACCGGACCGAGCGCGTCGATCGCACGGCGCGTCGCGTCGTCGAGCGACACGCACGAGTGCACGAAGAGCCCGCCATCCGACATCCGCACGACGGTCATACGTGTGCCCGTCTCGACTCCGAGGAATTTGGCCTCGCGCGTCGCGGTCCAGACGTTTTCAGCGAAGGGAGTGAGCATGACTAGAACTCCTCCCCCTCGAGAGAGGGCCTAGAGCGAGCAGCGCCTCCGCGAGCGCACGACCTGCGCCGCCCGCCTGAGCGCTCAGGAGGCGACACAGCCGCCCCACGGTAGCCGGTCAGCGCAGCCCGAGCACGCCGTAGACAGGTGTTGCCACGCGAATCGACGCGATAGAACAGCCGCGTCCAGCCGTCCGTGCGATTCATCATGGCGTGAGTCTTTCTCGGCGCGCAGACGCGCCGTGTTCGCTGCTATGAGTGAACATCCGAAAGCTACTTCTTCGTGGCGTCGCCCAGGTATTTCGCGGGCTCTTTGACGAACTTCGCTTTGCACGAGGCGCTGCAGAAGTGGAACGTGCTGCCCTCGTGGTCCGCCTTCTCGGTGGCAGTCGCTGCGTCGATGTTCATTCGGCACACTGGGTCTTCGGTCATTGGGTCGCCTCCTCGGGTGTTGCGTGATCGCGACTACGTAGCTGCATCGTCCGCGCCAGTGCGCTCACTGCGCCGGCGGCGGTGCGCCCTGAGGCTGCATTCCGTGCATCCCGTGGCCCCCACCGCCCTCGG
>Ga0105047_10006044_pt1 | contig 20611 bp, 17 predicted proteins | sample MAT04_FD_78384 | JGI IMG/M metagenome (GOLD analysis project Ga0105047, IMG submission 78384) | Freshwater microbial communities from Lake Fryxell liftoff mats and glacier meltwater in Antarctica - MAT-04 (megahit assembly) | ecosystem: Environmental > Aquatic > Freshwater > Ice > Liftoff...
AGCCTGGTCTTGCCGGCTTTCTTTTGCTCCAGCGCCTTGCCGGGCAGGTTGGACAGCATCTCGGCGCGCTCGGCCTTCTTGATGACCTTGCGCGGCGCGGTCTTGGCGTCGCCCTTGTAGCGTTCGGGGCCGGACTTGGAGCCGCCCGGCGCATAGGGGTTTTCGCTGCCCGACTTAACCAGCAGGCGGATCGGCGTGCCCGGCAGGTCGAATGACTCACGCAGGTTGTTGACCAGATAGCGTTTGTACTGCTCCGGCATGGCCTCGGCCCGGCTGGCCATCAGCACGAAGGTCGGCGGGCGGGCCTTGGTCTGAGCCATGTATTTGGGCTTGATCCGCTTGCCGTCGACGGCGGGGGGCGGATGCCTCTGGGTGGCCATGGCCAGCCAGTCGTTGAGGTCCTTGGTCTTGACCTTGACCGACCATGTGGCGTGGGCCTGAAGCACGGCGGGCATCAGGCGCTCGACGCCGCGGCCGCTATGCGACGACAGGGCCACGAACGGCGAGCCCTTCAGCTGGGGCAGCTTGTCCTCGGCCATCTGGGTCAGTTTGGCCAGCCTGGCCTGGGGCTCGGTTTCGAGGTCCCATTTGGCGGCGACATAAACCAGGGCCCGGCCCTCGCGCTCGACCAGATCGGCCAGCTGCAGGTCCTGGGTGTCAAAGGCGTCGTCCTTGTCCATGACCAGCACGACCACCTCGGCGAAGGTGATGGTGCGGATGGTGTCGGCGACCGACAGCTTCTCCAGCTTCTCCTGGACCCGGGCCTTGCGGCGCATGCCGGCGGTGTCGACCAGCCGGATGTTCTGACCTTCGTATTCCCAGTCGACCGAGATGGAGTCACGGGTGATGCCGGCCTCGGGCCCGGTCAGCAGGCGGTCCTCGCCGATCAGACGGTTAATCAGGGTGGACTTGCCGGCGTTGGGGCGGCCGATGATGGCGATGCGGATCGGCTTGTCGGGCTCGTCGACCTCTTCGATGAAGATGTCGGCGCTGGCGGCGACCACGGCGGCATACAGATCAGCCATGCCCTCGCCGTGCTCGGCAGAGATAGCGACGGGTTCGCCGAAGCCCAGCGACCAGGCCTCGCCGATGCCGCCGCCGCTCTCGCGGCTCTCGGACTTGTTGGCCAGCAGGATGACGGGCTTGTGCTGTTTGCGCAGGCGGTCGGCGAAGATCTGGTCCAGCGAGGTGACGCCTTCGCGGGCGTCCACCATGAACAGGATCAGGTCGCCGTCTTCCAGCGCCGCCTCGGTCTGTTCGCGCATGCGGGATTCGAGGCTGCCGTCGGTGACGTCCTCATAACCCGCCGTGTCGATCAGCGTCAGGTCCATGTCGCCGATGTTGCCGTCGGCATAGCGACGGTCGCGGGTCACGCCCGGGCGGTCATCGACCAGCGCGAGGCGTTTGCCGACGAGTCGGTTGAACAATGTCGACTTGCCCACATTGGGGCGGCCGACGATGGCGACCTTGAGAGCCATGTCGGCCTTCTAACGCAGTTTGTTGTCCGACGTCAGCGAATGCTGACGAGGTCGCCCTTGTCGCTCAGAACATACAGGGCACCGTTGTAGGCGGCGGGAGCCAGGTAGATCGGCCCGGCACCCAGTTTGAGCGAAGCCGTCTGGGCACCGGTCTTGGGATCGAAGGCGACCAGTTCGCCGTCCGAGTTGGTCAGGACCAGACGGTTGGATGCCAGCAATGGACCCGACCACTCCGGCCGCACCGTGCGGTCGAAGAAGCCCAGCAGGCCGCCTTCCTGACGCACGCGGCCCTCGTTCAGGTTGCGGCTCCAGTAGATCTGGCCGGTGTCGCGATTGATGACGGTCAGTTCTCCGTCCTTGGACACGACATAGACGACGTCGCCCACCGGCAGCGGCGCGTTGACCCCCGCGATCGGCAAGGGCGACCATTTGGGCTGTCCCGTGCGGATGTCCAAGGCGGACAGCAGACCCGAGTGGCTGATCGCATACACGACGCCCCGGCTGATGACCGGACGTCCGGCGATGTCGCGGATTTCCGAAAGCGCGCTGGTTCGGCTGGTGCGCGACAGAACCTGCTGCCAGACCGATTGGCCGGTCGCGGCGCGAAGGGCCACGACCTCGCCGGAGGAGAACGGGGCAACGACGGTGTCGCCGGTCACCGCCGGGCTGGAGGCGCGCATGATGCGGGCCGGCTCGGGGATGCCGCGGTAGGACCAGTCCTGTGCGCCGGTCGTGGTATCGAAGGCCTGGATCTGGTTCTCGACGTCAACGACGAACACGCGACTGCCCGAGACGGTCGGGGCACCGTGGATCGGCACATCGACCGGCGTGGTCCAGAGCACCGCGCCCGTGGCCTGGTCCAGGGCGGTGACGATGCGATAGCCCGATGAGACGAACACCTTGCCGCCGCCCACGGCGACGCCGCCGCCGAAGCCGCCGCCGGTTGTTCCGCCCGTACCGCCGATGCCGAAGAAGCCGCGGCGGCCGCCTTCGCGTTCATCCGGCCTGATATTGACCTTCCAGGCCTGGGCGCCCGTCCCGGAGTCGAGCGCCGACACCGTGGCCTCGCCATCCAGCACGAAGACGCGGCCGTTGTCGGCCACGACGGGCGCCATGACCTGACGCGTGCGCGAAGAGCCCGCGCCGACGCCGCGGCGCCAGGCAACGGTGAAACCCGGTGCGGCGATGACGTGTTCAACCGAGTTATCGGCGTTGCCGCCGGGCTGGCTCCAGGCCGTCGCGGCCTGGGGACCCGGGAGGAAGAAGTCACGGCCCGAAAGAGCCGCCGACGGGGCGAGCTGCTGTTCAAACTCCAGCACAGAAATCCGCTGCCCCGCGGTGGCCGTCGCCTGCGGCTCCTTAGAGCCCCCGAGTCCGAACGGCAGGGCGTTGCGCACCGTACCGCACGAGGCAAGGGAGACGGCCAGACCGCCCAGCAGAGCGACTTTGAGTACGCGATTCATGGCGGACGTCCTGGAAACGGGGATCACGGGCGAGCCGGAGCGGAGGCGGGCGCGGCGGGAGCAGGCGCGGCGGACTGGACGGCACCGGCCGGACGGGCCGGGGCCACGGGCAGATTGCGCTGTGCCTCGACGATCTTCTTCAGATCGGCGGCGGAGCCGGAATCGATGGCCGCGATCGAGAGATCGGCACGCTGGCTGACCACATCCGGCGTATCAAGACCATTCTTGAGCAGGACCAGCGCTTCCCGCGCCGGTGCGACCTGACCGTTCTGCAGCCTCGCCATGGCGAGAGCCTCGAGCGCGAAAACGCTGAACGGACGGTCGTCCCTGGTCAACGGCGTCAGTCGGGCTTCGATCTGGGCAACGGTCTCGGTATCCATGGCCAGCCAGGCACCTTTCAGCGCGGCGGCGTCAGCCAATAGCGGATCCCGCGACGCTTTGGCGGCGTCGTCCAACAGGCGGATTGCGTCGGGAATCCGGTTGGCCTCGACGGCAATACCGGCGCGCTGCATCAGGGCCATGGCCTTGTAGGCTCCGTTGCCGTCCTTGGCGGCTTGGGTAAAGGCGGCGTCGGCGCCGACCGGATTGCTGGCCTGGAGCGATTGCATGCCGCGGTCGTAGGCGATCGACGCCTTGTCGGCCTTGGACGTCTGCAGGCTGTCCCAGCCCCAGAACGCCAGCGCCGCGATCAGGGCGACCAGAATAACGCCGCCGGCGACGGGCAGCCAGGTGCGGGCCAGCCGCTTGTAGCGCTCGGAGCGAAGCTCCTCCTCGACCTGCTCGAAGACATCAACCACGGATACGTCGCCCCCAGAAAACGGCACCCAGGCCGCTGAAATTCAATCCGGCCGGACCCTAGAGTGTCGGCCTGCCCGCCGCAACGCACGGCTTAGGACGTGGCGGGCTTTTTCGAGAAGTAGGTCTCGACTTCGGCAGGAAAACGGCGGGCTTTCACGTCGGCGGCATAGGCGGCCACCGCCCGGTCGATTTCGCCGCGCATATCCGCATAGCGGCGGACGAATTTCGGCGTCCAGTCGAACAGGCCCAGCATATCCGGCGTGACCAGGATCTGGCCGTCGCAGGCGGAAGAAGCTCCAATGCCGATGGTCGGTTTGTCGACCGCAGCGGTGATGTCGCGGGCTAGCCCCTCGGCGACGCCTTCGATGACGATCGAGAACGCGCCTGCGTCAGCGGTAGCCTCGGCTTCCGTCATGACGCGGAGACGTTCCTCTGACGTCCGGCCCTTGGCCTTGAACGCGCCGTCCGTCAGCACGGCCTGGGGCCGCAGGCCGACGTGGCCCATCACCGGGATGCCGCGCTGGACCAGATAGGCGATGGTTTCGGCGACGGTGGGCCCGCTTTCCAGCTTCACGCCCTGGGCACCGGTCTCCTTCATCACCCGGGCGCAGTTTTCGTAGGCCAGTTCCTTGCCGCCCTCATAGCTGCCGAACGGCATGTCGATGACCACCATGGCCTTCTTCGAGCCGCGCATGACGGCCTGACCATGAAGAATCATCATCTCCAGAGTGACGCCGACGGTATTGGGCAGGCCATGTACCACCATGCCGACGCTGTCGCCGACCAGCAGCAGGTCGCAATGGTCATCGAGAAGGGCGGCCGTGGGCGCATCATAGGCCGTCAGGCAGACGATGGGCTCGCCGCCCTTTCGCGACCGGATGTCGGGCGCGGCGAGACGCCGGGCGGTTTCCTGCTTCTGGCTGGACATGGCGGGGCTCCTGTTCGGAGACCTAGATAGCGAGGAGGTCCCTCCCCGTCATCCCCGGCGGGAATGACGGGTGCCGGGTTACATCTCCTGCGAAAGCTTCATCACCCCGGCCGCGGCCAGGACGATCAGGGCACCGGCGGCGATCCAGAACAGCTGCATCCCGCCCATTGAGCCGAGCTCCAGATTACCCAGGCCAAACTGGTCCAGACCCCCCTGGATCGTGCTCTGGATATCCAGCGAGGTGGAGCGGATGCCCTGGCCCAAGGCGTCGCCGGCGACTACGCCGTCGCCGGCAGCCAGACCCAGATTCACGCTCATGGTCTCGCGGATCGCCACGACGCCACCAATCACGCCGGCGAGCCCCAACGCAAAGACACGGACGCGGGAACCCTTCTGCAGGCGTTGCTCGACCTGCGCGTTGAACAGGGCCGCATCGCGCAGAAGCGGAGTGCGCGCGAACAGGCGTTCGATTTCGGGATCGAACTCGTCAGCCGACATGCTGCGTTCCTCCCAAGGACTGCGCGGATTGCGGCTGTAGCCGCGCACGGAGTTTATCCAGACCACGTTTGACATGAGACTTTACCGTGCCGAGTGGCAAATTCAGGGCGGCGGCGATCTCGGGATGCGCCATGCCCGCCCCGTGACAAAGGGAGACACACAGTCGTTCGGGCTCACTGAGCCCCTTGAGCGCCTCGTCGAGATCCATCAGGCCCGCCTGATCGACTGTGGGCGCGACACCTTTCTGTTCGACTTCAGCGATATAGCGAGCTTCCTTGGCGACTCGCTTGATATAGAGGCGAGCCGCGATCCGCTTGACCCAGGCGGCGAAGGTGCCCTCGCCGCGAAACTCGGCGCAGCGCTCGAACGCCTGGATGAAGGCGTCCTGGGCGATGTCGTCGGCCAAGGTGGCTTGCGCCCCCATCCGCCGCAGCAGACCGCGCACCGCCGAACCATGGCGGCGCACCAGCTCGCCGAACTCGCGCCGTCCGCCCGCCGCCGCAAGGGCGGCGAGTTCGACGTCGTGTCGGTCGATCGGAGGTTGGGTCATCATTTGTCCCCCGTCCGACCCGGCTCAGTCCTTGTTCTTGTTGAAGAAGCTCAGGACCAGGTAGGCGAGACCGATAGTCGTCGGAATGGCGGCCATACCCAGACCCCCGTCCGAAACGTGGACGCTCCAGTTGTCGCCGCCCCAAGATCCGCCGTTGATCAGCGAGAAGGCGGCGATGCCGACGCCGACCGCCAGCCAGATGATACCGCGGCGGATGTCGCGGGTCCGTGACGGCAGGTTCTTGGTGACATCCTTGGTCAGGGCGTCGAGAACCTCGGGCGGCAGTGGCTGGCCCTTGTCGATGGCGCGGCGAACCGTTTCCTGTGTTTCGCGGCGTTCGCGGAACTTCAGATAAACCGGACCGAAGAAAATGGCGGTGATGGTGCCGAAAATCGCCAGAACGGCCACCAGCCCAGTGAAGTCTTCCATGTGGGTATCCCCTCTCTTGTCAGACCGGAGCGTGATGCCTCGGCCTTCTGACCACAAGAGGCGGTGAAGGGCGTCCATGGATGCGGCCCCCCGGGTGAAACTTTCGTAAGGTGAATCAGACTCGGCTGAACCTGCGCGACAGCGAAAGCGCCGGGGCAGCGACGGCGCTGACCGGCACCCCGGCGAGGGCGGCGGCGGCGGGAACCAGGGCGGCCAACTCCATGATCTTCACACCTCAAGCGCCGGACACCGCGTCCGCGCTTTCGCAGGGTAGTCGGCGCCGAGCGCGCCAGCGGATGCAGACGGCGGGATGTTTTCGTCGGCCGACGTCGTTTGCCGGTTGTCGGGCAACCCATCATGCCGCCTCGCGTTCGGTGGCGGACACCCAGGCCCGCTGCCGACGGAGAGAACCATGGTTCAGATCACCTATCGCATCGTCGAACATGACGGAGGCTGGGCCTATCAGTCGGGCGGGACCTATTCCGAGACCTATCCAACCCATGACTCCGCGCGGGCGGCCGCGGTCGCCGTTGCGCGCGAGCAGAAGGTGCCGGACGAGGACGCCCTGATCGAATACGCTGACGTCTCGGGCCGCTGGATCACCGAACGCGCCGACGGCCGCGACCGGCCCGAGGCCGACGTCGAGGGCTGACCCCCCTCCCCCGTCAGACCACCAGGGCGGCGTAGAGTTCCGGCGTGAATCCCACCAGGGTGCGGTCCCCGAGATCCAGCACCGGCCGCTTGATCATCGACGGCTGGGCCAGCATCAGGGCGACGGCCCTGTCCGCGTCCAGACCCGCCTTGTCGGCGTCGGGCAAGGCGCGGAAGGTCGTGCCGGCGCGATTAAGGATCGTCTCCCAGCCGTGCTCGGCAACCCAGCCCTCCAGCCGTGCGCGGTCGATCCCCACCTTCTTGTAGTCGTGAAAGCGATGGGCCACGCCGTGCTGGTCCAGCCAGACGCGGGCCTTTTTGACGGTGTCGCAGTTGGGGATGCCGTAGAGGGTCGCCATCGTTCCTTGTTCCCGTTCGCAGCTCCGGCCAACGCCCGGACTCTACCCCGGTTTCGCCAAAGGACGGAAAGTCATCTCGGCATCCTACGTCGGCGGTGCCCTTGACCCCGTCCTCGTGCTCGCCTTTCCTACCTCCGGCGCGACTGGAGACAGCGGCCGCGCGACGCTGGGGGCGCTGATCGAGTCCGGCCTGATGTTGATCGAACATCCGGCCGACGGTCTGTTTTTTCGATCCCTGTCCAGCCAGGTGGTGCGGATGGAGGTGGGAAAGTCTTCGGCGACGCGACGCTGACGGTCGGCAAGCCGATCAGCGCCCCCGGGCCGTCGCAGACGCCGGGCCGACGATGAGGCACGACTGCTCCGGGGCGGGACCCCGATCGAACGAAGCGAGCCCTCGGTCTTCTGATCCCGGACGACCGTCGCCAAGGCCGAGCCACGGTTCAGCGGCGATTTCCGGGAGCGGTCAGGCGACCGCTCCCGGAAGCGGGGTCAGAAGCGCGCGGTCAAGCTGACCGAGGCACTTGAGCCCAGTTCATAGGCGTTGATCCGAATCTTGTTCCCCAGTTCCTGGAACTCATCGTAATCGGTGCTGAGAAGGTTGCGCAGTTCCAGCGCGAAACCGTAGTCGCGACCCGCATAGTCGAAATCCTTGCGGTAGACGAAGTCCAGGAACACGCCCGGGTCCTGGATATAGTCCGGTTCACGTGACCCGGCGGCGCCGGCACCACGCGCGGTGATCCGCTCGCTGACATAGTTGACGATGATCGTGGCCTGAGAGCGAGCCGTATCGTCTTCCCAACCCAGTTGCAGGTTGGCGACATGCTCGGACTGACCCTGAAGCTGGCTACCGTCCTGAATGAAGAACGCCGCCGATTCGGGCGCACCGCCCCCGCCGAGGGTCCGGACCCTGTCGCCTGCTTCGACTGTCACTTCGGATTTCGAGTAGGTGTAGTTCGCCTGAACAAGCCAGCGCTTGTTGGCGATGAAGGACGAGCCGTAGTCCGGGAACTCGAAGTATTTCTTCACCTCGGCCTCGGCACCATAAACCGTGGCACGCGGGGCGTTCAGGAAGGACTGCTGGCGCTGGTCGCCGGACAGGACGACGACCGACTCGACCGGCTTGTCCAGGTCCTTGTAGAAGACGCCGCCTGTTACATACTGCTGGCGGGCAAAATACCACTCGTAGCGCGCGTCGAGGTTCAGGATTTCGGTGTCGACCAGGAACGGATTACCGGTGAACTCGCGGTCCGATTCCGGATCGATGTAGGACTGCGGTGCCAGTTCGCGGAACTGCGGGCGACCGATGGTCTGTGACGCACCAACGCGAAGTTGCTGGTCCTCGGCAAAGTTCCAGGTCGCCGTGAACGATGGCAGGTAATACTGTTCTTCAATTTCGGTCGGTACGAAGGGTGCCGCGCCGCCGAACAGGTCACGGGTGGTGACCCGCTGCTGACCGTCCTCGAACCGCACGCCGAAGGTGGTGCGAACCAGAGGAATGATTTCCGCATCGACCATGCCGTAGACGGCGCCGACCTTGAGCTCGGCGCCATAGGCCCCGGCGCCGTTGGTGCCAGCGACCTGACGCAGCTCAATGGTGGTCGGATTGATGTTGAAGTCCGAGTACAGGTAGTCGACCCGGGACTCGCGCTGCTCGGTGGTCAACGCACTGACCGGCGACAGCTGGAGATCCTGGCGGGTGGCGTCCCGACTGCTGTCGGAATAGGCTACGCCGAAGCTGAATACGGCGTCCCGAACATCCGACAGCGGCAGGGTGTAGCTGACGTCGGCCCCTCCGGACACGACATCCTCGTCCAACTCGCTGAAAGAAATCAGGTTGTTGTTGTGGATGAAGTCGCCTGCGGCGTTTACGCCGTACTGGAACCGCGTTTCGTACGGCGCGTCGCGTGACGTCTTGGCATAGCCCGCGCGCCAGTCGAACTCGAGCGCGCCGGCCATGAAGTCATGCTCGCCGGTCAACTGGGTCGAGAACAGCTGGCGCACGAAGAATTCGGTGAAGTCGTCGCGAATGACATTGCCGCCGGCCGCGAAGTCAGGACCGGCACTGATCCGGGCTTCCTTGGTGGTGCTTCGGACGTAGAAATTGGTCCATTTCAGCTCGTGGTTTTCTCCAGTCAGTGACAACCCGGTGAGCAGGTTGAGCTGGAGGTCATTCTGGTTCGATTCAAAGGCCTTGCTGGTCACCGGGACGATCACGGCACCTGAGAACTGGCCTTCTTCCTGGAAGCCGCGACGCGTGGTCCAGCTGTTGCCATAGCCGGCCACGGCAATCAGGCCCAGGGTGCCGAGACTGCTGTCGCTGGACAGACCGCCCGCGAGATCGAAACCGAAATTCACCGGAGTGGTCTCGCGCTGCAGCAAGCGAAGCGGCGCGTTCACCAGGGCGTGCCCCATGCGCTGGAGTTCAGCCGTGGTGAAATTCGCCCGGTTGATCTGCCGGCCGGCACCAAACGCAATGGCGATCGGGCCGGGGACCTCGCGCGTGCCATCGTCAAAGCCGGTGAAGTCGGTGCGCGAGCCGAAATAGATCAGGCTTTCGTCGCCGGTAGTCTCGCTGTTGCCCCCGACTGAGGACGAGAAGGTGAAGAACGGCTTGCGCGGAGCGTCCACGGTCCGCAGGTCGATCACGCCACCGCCGAATTCGCCCGGGAAATTAGCCGAATAAGTCTTCTGAACGGTTACGCTTTCCAGCACGCTCGCCGGAAACAAATCCAGCGGAACCACACGCTGGAGCGGTTCCGGGCTGGGCAGGGGCGAGCCGTTCAACAGGGCCGACGAGTAGCGTTCGCCCAGGCCGCGGACGTAGATGAACCGCCCTTCGACGATGCTCAAACCCGTCACCCGGGCCAGCGCGTTCGCGGCGTTGGCGTCACCCGTCCGTTCGAGATCCTCGGATGTCAAGAATGCCGCGACTTCAGAACTTTCGCGGTTCGGCTGAGGAATGAAGCGCCCCAGAACGACGACCTCGTCCAGCTGCGACGCGTCCTCCTCCTGAGGTGCCGCCTCGGACTCAGCCTGGACGGCCGGGATCTGCGGGGTCGGAGAGGGAGTCTGAGCGAACGCCAGTCCCGGCGCGATCAGCGCGCTGGTGGCCAGCAGGACCCCGCTGAGGGTCAAAGAAACTGTCTTCATGATCTGCGCCTTGAAGGGGTTCAACGGAATACGCGAAGGCCGGCGGCGGCCCCGAAGGGCAGCCGCCGCGCATCCGTCATCAGCAGGTCGCGCCGGCGGTCAGGCCGCAGGTCCAGCCCGTGTACCAGGTATCCGCCGCGTTCCGGACGGCACCGATATAGGTTGTGTTCTCGAAGAACGCGCTGACCGCAGTGGCACTGGTCGGAACCACGGCGGTCTCATTGGCACCGTTGATGAAGGTCAGCACCTGGTTGGTCAGGCTCGTACCGGACGGAGCCGTCATGGTGGAGGTCCCGGCCGCCGTATTGTTCGTGCCAGCGGTGAAGGCCGCCGCCGACAGGACGGCGTTGGCCGGGCGGTACGAGAGGCTGCAGGACATAAACACCGAATTGAAGGTCACGCCGCTGGTGGCGGTGTCCGCATCGGCGATGGCCAGGCAGCCGGCCAGAGACGGCGCGACGCTGGTGAATACCGAGTTGATGATCGTCGCATCGGTGCCGGTGTCGAAATGGGCCACGGTGTGGGCGTCTGTCGGCGAGGCGCGGCCGACCAGGGTCCAGTTGGAGATCAGCGGCCGCGAGACATAGCGCGCAGCCAGGGGCGTCGCCGCCGGAGCGGACGAGAACTCAAAGCCGGCGCTGCGGCTGGTTGCGTTCGGCGCGCGCTGGGTCACGATGCCGAATTGGGCACCACCGCGCCAGCCCGTGTCAGTGTCCAGCCCGTCGTCGTCGGCGCCGGTGATGACGATTCGGCGCAGGTTGACGTTGCCGCCGAAGATTTCGATGCCGTCGTCGGAGCTGTTGTGAACCTGGACGAACTCGACCGTGGTGCCCGAACCGACGCCGGCCATGGTCAGACCCTGCAATTCGTTGCCCGGCGAGATTTCGAAGCCCGAGAACTTGATCTGGACGAACCGGATACGGCCCGAGTTGTCAGTCGACGTATTGCCGCCGAACGAGGCGCTGGTACCCTCGACCGTGCCCGTGCAGGTCACCGGCACGACCAGCGGGAAGACCGAACAGTTGGCCTGCGGCGCTCGGCCGGCTATGACGAGACCGCCCCATTGGCCCTGCGAGTTGATGTCGGTGGTGCCTTCGACGTTCTGGCGGCTGGTGAAGATGATCGGATTGGTCGCCGTGCCTTCAGCAAAGATCTGCGAACCGCGGTTGACGAGGAGATAGTCCGAGCCGCTGGAGGCGAACACGCGAACACCGGGATCGATGGTCAGAATGCCCTGCACGCTGCCGACGATCGGAGCGGCCGGATCCAGACCGCGGTCCGTACCGACTTCAGTGCGACCGCTGATGGAATATATTGTGCCGGCGCGAACCGCCAGGGTCAGGGCACCCGAGACGGTCGAGGGCAGCTGACAGGCGCGCAAAGTGCCGCCAGCGACCAGGCCGACGTTGGCCAGTCCGGTCGGGCAATCAACAGCGGGCGTGCCGGGTGCGGGAGGCGCGGGCGTCGTGGGCGGCGCGGTGCCGCCGCCGCCGAAGTCGCCTTCACCGGGGGACGCGACTTCCGCCGAACCGCATGCGGCCAAGGTCAGGGCGCTGGCGGAAACCGCGAGCAGGGTCGTCAGTCGAAAGCGGGTCATCGTTTTCACCGTGTTGTGCAAAAGAAATTCACGGCAGAGGTCGTCCGGGGTCCACGACCCCCGACGCGATGACTGCATCGCTCCCTGCCCAGCTCATTGCTTAGGGCCGGGATATGACATCACCCACGCCGGAAGGTGACGGTTCCGGGGCGCTTGTGTGAAGTTGTCTTCGCGGTTCTGTGACAAGCCGTCCTGACACGGCAGAACTTTCACAGAGGTCGACGATGGCGCGCCTGCCCCGCGTTCTGCAGGTGCCCAAACGTCCGTGATCCCGATGCGCGGGGTGTTCTCAGCGGGCTCGGTCGCCAAGTTTGAATTGACCATCGAACCTTGACCCCATGAGGGCAGTCCTTCGAATGATCCCGGCGCGGGCTATTCCCACTCGATCGTGCCGGGCGGCTTGGACGTGACATCATAGACGACACGGTTGACGCCGCGGACCTCGTTGACGATCCGCGTGGCGCATTTGCCGAGGACGGCCCACGGGAATTCGAAGAAGTCGGCGGTCATGCCGTCGGTCGAGGTGACGGCGCGCAGGGCCAGCACCTTCTCATAGGTTCGGGCGTCGCCCATGACGCCGACGGTCTTGACCGGCAGCAGGACGGCGAAGGCCTGCCAGATGCTGTCGTAGAGGCCGGCCTTGCGGATTTCGTCGAGATAGATGGCATCGGCCTGTTGCAGGGTCTCGACGGCCTCCTGCGTGATCTCGCCGGGGATGCGGATGGCCAGACCCGGGCCCGGGAAGGGATGGCGTCCGACGAAGGCATCGGTCAGGCCCAGTTCGCGGCCCAGGGCGCGGACCTCGTCCTTGAACAGCTCGCGCAGCGGCTCAACCAGCTTCAGCTTCATGACGTCCGGCAGGCCGCCGACGTTGTGGTGGCTCTTGATCACGGCGGAGGGGCCGCCCGTTGCCGAGACGCTCTCGATCACGTCGGGATAGAGGGTGCCTTGGGCGAGGAATTCGGCCCCCTCGACCCTGGCGGCCTCGCGGTCGAAGATTTCGACGAAGACCCGACCGATGATCTTGCGTTTGGTCTCGGGGTCCGAGACGCCAGCCAGCTCGGAGAGAAATTCCTTTGATGCATCAACGTGTACCAGCGGAATATTGTAGTGTTCCCGGAACAGGGTCGTGACCTGGCTGGCCTCGTCCTTGCGCAGCAGGCCGGTGTCGACGAAGACGCAGGTCAGCTGGTCGCCGATGGCTTCATGGATCAGCACCGCCGCCACCGAGGAATCGACCCCGCCCGACAGGCCGCAGATGACTTTCGCGCCGCCGACCTGGGCGCGGATTTTTGCGATCTGCTCGTCGCGATAGGCGGCCATGGTCCAGTCACCGGTCAGGCCCGCAATGCCATGGGTGAAATTCTTCAGGAGGGTCGCGCCACGCGGGGTGTGCATCACCTCGGGGTGGAACTGGACGCCGTAGAAGCGGCGGGTCTCGTCGGCGATGACGGCATAGGGCGAACCGGCCGAGGAGGCGACGACATCGAAGCCCTCGGGAATCGCGACGATCTTGTCGCCGTGGCTCATCCAGACCGTCTCGTCCTCGCCGACGGCGGCAAGGTCGGCCAGCAGGGGCGAGGTGTTCTGCACGGTGATCTCGGCGCGGCCGAACTCGCGGTGATGGCCGCCCTCGACCTTGCCGCCCAGCTGTTCGCACAGGGTCATTTCGCCGTAGCAGATGCCCAGCACTGGGACGCCGGCCTCGAACACCGCCTGCGGGGCGCGCGGGCTGTGCGCCTCATGCACGCTGGCGGGGCCGCCGGACAGGATGATGGCCTGGGGCTTCATCGCCGCCAGCGCCGCGTCCGCCTTGTCGTAGGGATGAATCTCGCAATAGACGCGGGCCTCGCGCAGGCGGCGGGCGATCAGCTGGGTGACCTGGCTGCCGAAGTCGACGATCAGGACCTTCTGGTGGGCGCTCATTGGGTCCTTTCATAGATGGCGGCGAAGAAGCCGTCGGTCTGGGTCGAGGCGGGCGACAGGCGGATACGACTGTCTGAGGCCAAGGCGGCGAGACCCGCGCGGGCGGCATCGGTCAGCATGCTCGCCGTCAGCAGTTCGGTGGTCGGGATCGGTCGGAAGCCGGGATGGGCTGCCTCGAAGGCATCGGCGACCGCCTCGTTCTCGCGCGTCAGGATCGAGCAGGTGACATAGGCCAGCCAACCGCCGCGCTTCACCAGCGGAGCGGCCTGGGCGAGGATTCGCAGTTGCAGGGCGTGCAGGCGCTCGACCTCGTCGGGCTTCAGACGCCAGGCGTCCTCGGGGCGGCGGCGCCACGACCCGGAGCCGCTGCAGGGGGCGTCGACGAAGACCAGGTCCGCCTTGCCATTGAACTCTTCCACACCGCCGCCGTTGGGGCCCAGCAAGCGCAGATCGGCGGCCACGCCGGCGCGCTCCAGACGGGGGCGGATGTTGTCGAGCCGCTTCTGGACCACGTCGCAGGCGATCAAATTTCCCTTCTCCCCTTGCGGGAGAAGGTGGCCCGCGGAGCGGGTCGGATGAGGGGTTTCGCCGTCCCCTGACGCAGGGCCGTCGGGCGCGACGGGGGACCAGCCGCGTGACCCCTCATCCGTCGGCCTCCGGCCGACACCTTCTCCCGCAAGGGGAGAAGGGGACATGAGCATCGCCAGCGCCAGCGTCTTGCCGCCGCCGCCGGCGCAATAGTCGACGACGATGCTGTCGGGGGTGAAGCTCAGGCCCGATCCGGCGAGCCAGGTCACGATCTGGCTGCCCTCGTCCTGGATTTCGAGCTCGCCGGCGTTGAAGGCCTTCAGGGCTTGAACGTTGGGGGCCGGTTCCGACGGCAGGCGCAGGCCGACCGCCGACCATGGCGTCAGCTTTGGCGTCAGGCCACTGGCGGTCAGTTCGGCCCGGGCGGCGGCGACCGTGGTACGGGCGGTGTTGACGCGCAGGTCGACCGGGGCGCGGGCCATCAGGCCTTTCGCTTCTTCGGTCCAGCGCTCGCCGAAGGTCGCCTTCAGGTCCTCGGCCACGAACTCGGGCAGACCGGCGGCGGCCCAGTCGGGCAGATCGCCCTCTCCGGCCTCGATGCGCGCCCGTTCCTGTTTCGACAATGGGCGGGGGCCGTAGCCGTCGCCCGCGTGCAGGACCTCGATCTCTTCCAGCGTCAGACTGTCGAGGAAGGCCAGCGAACCAATCACCAGGGCCCGCCCGTCCTCGCGACCGCCCATGGCCCGGACCAGACGGCCGCGCGAGCGCAGCACCTCATAGACCCGCTCGGCGACGGCGCGGCGGTCCTTGGACCCCGCATAGCGGTTGGCGGCACCCCAGGCTTTGAGCACCACATCGGCGGGCGCGCGGCCCTGGGCGATGCTGTCGAGGACGGAGGCGGCGGAGGCCAGGCGAGCAGCTGGGGTCAATTCAGGCTTTCAAACGAACAGGGCCGCGATGACCATGCCCAGCCCCACGAACGCCACACCCCAGGCCAAAGTCCGGACGTAGGCGACGCCAAAGGCGTAAAGCGGCAGGTAGATCACGCGGCCGAAAAGATAGAGGTGCGTCCCCCACAGGGTCAGGGGGCCGCCGTCCTTGCCCGCCACATGCGCCATAATCACGGCGACGGCGAAGATCGGCAGGGTTTCGAACAAATTGGCCTGGGCGCGGATCAGCCGGCCAGCCAGTTTTCCGGGCGGCGGGGTCTCTCCGTCGCGGGCCCCGGCGTTCCATTTGATCCCCAGTTCGGCCGTCCGCGCGCTGGCGGCCCAACCGATCTGGACGATGGCGAGGATCAGCACGAAGGCCAGGACGATGAATTCAGGCGTCATATCCATGGTTCAACCCTTTCCGGTCAGCCCTGCCGGTAGTTCGGTGCTTCCCGCGTGATCATCACGTCATGGACGTGGCTCTCGCGCAAACCGGCGCTGGTGATGCGGACGAAGCGGGCGCGTTGCTGGAAATCAGCGATACTGGCGGCTCCGACATAGCCCATGGCGGCGCGCAAACCACCGACCATCTGATGCAGCACCGGGGCAATCGGCCCCTTGTACGGCGTCTGGCCCTCGATACCCTCGGGTACCAGCTTCTGGCTATCCTCCACTTCCTTCTGGAAATAGCGGTCGGCCGAGCCGGCCCCCATGGCCCCGACCGAGCCCATGCCGCGGTACGACTTGTAGGACCGACCCTGGTACAGGAAGACCTCTCCGGGACTTTCGTCCGTGCCCGCGAACATCGAGCCCATCATGGCGACCGAGGCACCGGCCGCGATGGCCTTGGCAAGATCGCCCGAATATTTGATGCCGCCGTCGGCGATGACCGGTGCCCCCGAGTCCTTCGCAGCGCGAACGGCTTCAATGATGGCGGTCAGCTGGGGCACACCGACGCCCGCGACGATGCGGGTGGTGCAGATGCTGCCCGGTCCGATCCCGACCTTTACCGCGTCCGCCCCGGCGTCGATCAGGGCGCGGGCGGCGTCATAGGTGGCGACATTGCCGGCGATGATCTGGATGCGGTTGGACTCACGCTTGATGCGCTCGACCACTCTGCTGACCTGAATTGAATGCCCGTGGGCGGTGTCAATGACGACCACGTCCACTCCGGCCTCGGCCAGGGCCATGGCCCGCTCATAGCCCGCATCGCCGACGGTGGAGGCGGCGCCGACAAGCAACCGGCCCTGATCGTCCTTGGCGGCGTGGGGGTGGGCCTGGGCCTTCTCGATGTCCTTCATCGTGATCAGGCCGATGGCGCGATACTCCTCGTCGACGACAATGACCCGCTCGATTTTGCGGTCGCGCAGCAGGGCGCGGGCCTCGTCGCGTCCCGCCCCTTCGCGCACGGAGACCAGATCACCCGTGGTCATCAGCTCGATGGCCCTGCGGTTCGGATCGGTGTCGAACCGCATGTCGCGGTTGGTCAGGATACCGACCAGCTTGCCGCTGACGGGATCGACCACCGGAAAGCCCGATATCTTCCGCTTGGCCACGATGGCGCGGATTTCGCCCAGCGTCGTCTCCGGATTGATGGTCACCGGATTGATGACCATTCCGCTTTCATAGCGTTTGACCTCACGAACCTGATCGGCCTGTTCCTCCACCGTCATATTGCGGTGGATGACGCCCAGACCGCCGGCCTGGGCCATGGCGATGGCGAGGCGGCTTTCCGTGACCGTGTCCATGGCGGACGAGGTCAGCGGGATGTTCAACGTGATGTCGCGGGTCAGCTTCGTCGAGACGTCCGCGTCGGCGGGCATGATCTCTGACGGGCCTGGTTCCAGCAAAACATCGTCGAAGGTGAGCCCTTCGCGTATCTCCATGAGGAGTCTCCGTTTTGCGGGCCGCGTATAGCGGTGAGCGGCATGGAACCGCAAGGGCCGCCTGACCTTATCGTCGCGATAAGAACAATTGGCTTGCCGGATGCGGCGCTGGTCCCACATTTGGAGAACAATGGTCCGCACCCTCATCAGCACCGCCCGCCGCCTCGCGCTCAAGATCGCGAGCTATGGCTTGATGCACCTGGTCGTCGCCGTGCTGGTGGCCTTCGCCATCACGCGCGACTGGCGGCTGGCGCTGGCCATCGGCGTGGTCGAGCCCTTCTTCCAGACCATCGCCTATTCGGTCCACGACCGCGTCTGGCACCGGATCGAGCGGCGCAAGATGTTGTCGGGCGTGGAAGAGGCGTCCGAGGCCTTCACCGCCCGGCTCGGCGTCATGGCCCCGGAAGAGCAAACCCGCGCCCACGGCGGCCATGAAGGCCACAGCCACGCCCTGCCCCGCTCGTTCAAACAGGTCGCCGTCAAGACCGTGACCTACAGTCTTATGCATTTTGTCGTGGCGGTGGCGGTGGCCTACGCCCTGACCCAGAACTGGCGCGTGGCGCTGGCCATCGGGATCATCGAGCCGCTGGTGCAGACGGTGTTCTTCACCGCCCATGACCGCATCTGGACGCGGATCGAGGCGAGGAAGGCCGCGCGGGCGGCGGAGGTGGCCTCGGCCTAGCGCCGGTTCATAGCCACCAGAAACACCTCGGCGCTGTCCTTGCGGCTCGACTCGGGCTTGACGTATTTGACGGTCTCGAACTCGGCGCGCAGCCGGGCCAGGACACCGCCCCCGTCCCCGCCCTGGAAATTCTTGGACACGAAATTTCCGCCTGGCCGAAGGGTGCGAATGGCGAAGTCGGCAGCGATCTCGATAAGGGCGATGATCTTCAGGTGGTCGGTCTGGCGGTGGCCGACCGTGTTGTGGGCCATGTCGGACAGGACCAGGTCGGGCGGCCCGCCCAGCAGGTCCATCATCTGCTGGTCCACGCCCGGATGGGTAAAGTCGGCCTGCAGCATCGTCGCGCCGGGGATCGGCTCGATCATCAGCAGGTCGACGCCGACCACCGAGGTCGCGCCGCGCTTGACCGCCACCTGGGCCCAGCCCCCCGGCGCCGCGCCCAGGTCGATGACCCGGCTGCCGTGTTTGATCAGGTGAAACCGATCGTCGATCTCCAGCAGTTTGAACGCCGCGCGGCTGCGCCAGCCTTCGGCGCGGGCCTTCTCGGACCATTTGTCCGAGAGCTGACGCTTGATCCATTGCTGGCTGGACATCGACTTGGTGTCCGCCGTCTTCATCTTGGTACCCATGCCGCGGCCGGCGGCTGTCCCGCCCGACGGCGGGCGCACCATGCGGCGGCGCGCAGGTTCTTCAGCAGTGGGCTTTTCTTCGTCACTCATCGCATCCACATAGCCCCCGCCGGGATTGCGGGCTATGGACCCGCGATAATTCACAAGGAGCGCGCCGATGGCCGACCAAACCCTGACCTTCTCTCTCGACACCGGCGACAGCGTCGACCGCACCGTCGTTATCAAGCTGCGCCCCGACCTGGCCCCCGGCCACGTGGCCCGACTCACCGAACTGGTCGGCGAGGGTTTCTACGACGGCGTGGTCTTCCACCGCGTCATTCCGGGCTTCATGGCCCAAGGCGGCGACCCGACCGGCACGGGCACCTCGGGGTCCAACAAGCCGAACCTGAAGGCTGAATTCTCGAAAGAGCGCCACGCCCGCGGCGTCTGTTCGATGGCCCGCACCTCTGATCCCAACAGCGCCAACAGCCAGTTCTTCATCTGCCTGGACGACTCCTCCTTCCTCGACGGCCAGTACACCGTCTGGGGCGAAGTGATCGAAGGGATGGACCACGTCGACGCCCTTCCCAAGGGCGAGCCGCCGCGTTCGCCGGGCAAGATCGTCAAGGCGACGGTGGGTTAGATACCAAAATCCCGCTCATCCCGGCGAAAGCGGGGATCCAGTTCTTTGGGCGATGCAGCGGATAAGACGAGCTCAAATACCTAGAGCGAAATCGGTCTTGATGGACGCAGTCCATCAAGGCTCAGATTTCGCTCCAGATTGATTCTAAACCATTTTTTGGATTCAGGTCGATTCGACCTGAAACAAAAACGGTCTAGTCCTGAAACACCATCGTCAAGCTGGACAGGACTGGGTCCCGGCTTTCGCCGGGATGAGCGGCCCTTTTTCTATTCGATCTCGACGACCTCGACCCGGGCCCCGTTCAGGACCAGGGCGATCTCGCCGCGCTTGAGCTTCAGCGCGTCCTCGCCGAACAGCTGACGACGCCAGCCCTTGAGGGCGTCGACGTCCGCCTCGTCGTCCAGAGCAATCTTTTCCAGGTCCGCGACATTGGCCAGCAGTTTGGTGGCCACGCCGGCGTTGTCGCTCTTGGCCTTGAGCAGCACCTTCAGCAGTTCGACCACCGACGGCGGGGCCGGCTGGTTGTGGGCCGGGCGGTCCAGCCTGGGCGCGAAGGCTTCGGGATCGGCAAGCACGCGCTTCAGCTCGGCCGACAGCTCGACGCCCAGACGTGAAGCGCCGAATCCCTTGGGCACCGAGCGCAGCCGGTTGAAGGCGTCGGGATCGGTCGGGCCCTGGGCCGCGATCTCGTCGATGGCCTCGTCCTTGAGGATGCGGCCGCGGGGCTGGTCGCGCTCCTGGGCGGTGCGTTCGCGCCAGACCGCCGTGGCCACGAAGACCGACAGGTATTTGGCGTTGAACTTCTTTGGCTTGAGCCGCCTCCAAGCCTTTTCCGGATCGGTGTCGTAAACGGCCGGATCGGTCAAACTCTCCATCTCGGACATGACCCAGTCCAGACGGCAGTCCTTTTGCAGGCGGTCGCGAAGCTTGGGATAGAGGGCCGCGAGGTGAGTCACGTCGCCGAGGGCATAGACCAGCTGGGCCTCCGACAACGGGCGGCGGGCCCAGTCGGTGAAACGGCTGCCCTTGTCGACTTCCGGTTTCAGCATCTGGCGCACCAGCGCCTCATACGAGACCTGGTCACCAAAGCCTGCGGCCATGGCCGCCACCTGGGTGTCGAACATCGGCTTGGGCATGGCCCCCAGTTTGACGAAGATTTCGGTGTCCTGGCGCGCGGCGTGGAAGACCTTGATGATCGTCGGATCGCGCAGCAGGTCGAGGAAGGGCTCCAGATCCAGCCCCTCGGCCATCGGGTCGATGATGGCGGCGTCCGTGGCCGACGCGGCCTGGATCAGACACAGGCGCGGCCAATAGGTCGTCTCCCGCATGAACTCGGTGTCGACTGTGATGAAGGGCTGGTCGGCCAGCCGCTTGCAGAATGCGCGAAGCGCCTCGGTGGTGGTGATCGGCGTCATTCCGATGCTATAGCCCCGCGCGATACGGTTGTGGCAAGAGCCGCCGCAGAAAACCTCCCACTGATTCAGGCCCGTGACCCATGAGCGACA
>Ga0105047_10006045_pt1 | contig 20611 bp, 17 predicted proteins | sample MAT04_FD_78384 | JGI IMG/M metagenome (GOLD analysis project Ga0105047, IMG submission 78384) | Freshwater microbial communities from Lake Fryxell liftoff mats and glacier meltwater in Antarctica - MAT-04 (megahit assembly) | ecosystem: Environmental > Aquatic > Freshwater > Ice > Liftoff...
GACACCGCGATTGACGTTTACGGCCCTGGCCGCGGATTAAGGCGGCCTTTCCCCCGGAACCCAGGTCACATGGCTACGCGAAGTATGCCAAATTGCGCGGCTGATTTCAATAGTAAAACTGCACAAAAATACGAGTGTAAAAAAATACGAATAAGTCGTTGTCCGCGAGCGACGTCGCAAGTCCATCCCAGCCCGACACGTCAGTGAGGGATCTTTGTGGTAATCGCTCGGTATCGTGAAGCGTGCCATCGCGTGCGACGTGCGCGCGAATTATAGTCGTCACGGTTCCCGTGACGATTTGTGTTTCGGCGCTCAGGTGGCCAGGATGTTTTTCGACCGTCAGGCAACGAGGCCACCTCACGCGGAGCGTGAGGGCTACGATGAACGCCGCGACGAAGAACCCTCGCTGACGCGTCGGGCTGGGAAGGACCAACGAAGAACGCTCGCTGGCGTTTCGGGCTAAGATAGAGGGCAGTTCGCGTTCGGCTTACTTTGGCGGTAGCGACAGGAGGCGCTTGGATTCGCCTAGCAGGAACTTCATGTCCATGAAGGGTTCGGGGCCGATGTCTTGCCAGCGGATCTGGCCGGCGCCGTCGATCAGGAACGTGGCGTGGAGCGGCGTGTTTTCGAAATCGTCGAAGGCGCGGTATTGCTTGAACACGCCCAGCTCCGGATCGACTGCAATTTGCAGTCCTAGCGCTGGCTCGTTCGCGCCGCGATTCTCGAGCGCCGCCTTCAGCATCTCGGTCGTTTCGGTGCTGATGGCCACGAACGAAATGCCGGCCTGGCCGAACTCGGCAGTCATCGGCTGAATGGCCTTCAATTGCTCGACGCAGTGGACGCAGCCGAAGCCGAGATAGAAAACGACAATCACCGGCTTGCCGCGGAAGTCCGAGAGACTGATCGGTTGGCCATCGGCGGCCGGCAGAGTCCATGACTCGGCCAACTGCGGCTGCCAGCAGAGTGGGCCTAACGAATCGAGTGGCGGGCGTTCGCCAAAATCGGCCGCCACGCTGACCGCCGGCCGCCAATCGTCCGGCAGGCCCAGCTCGCGCGCGATCGGCGCCAGGCGGCGGAACATCGGCATGTCGAGATCGGCTTGCGACGTGAGCGGTCGCAGCTTTTCGAACTCGGTTTTCGCCTCGGTCGGCTTTCCGGCCCTCATCAGGATGTCGGCGTAATTGGCCAGGGCGAGAACTTCATTCTTCGAGCCGTCAACGGCCTCGCGCGCCAACTGCTCTGCGCGGGCAAAGTCGCCCGCCGCGGCCGCGGCCTGCGCTTGATACTCCTTGGGCAGGTCGCCGGCCTTTTCCAGGCTGGTCTTAGCGACGTCAAACGCGCCGCCGAGCAGAGCCAGCCGGCCATTCAGATCGGCCAGCGCGGTTTCGATTCGTTTCGATTCGCCGGCGGCGCCGCGGATGGCGTCGTCCTTGGCCTTGGTGATTTGATCGTCCGGCTTCTTCTCCTCGCGGGCTTTCTTCTCCGCTGCCTCGCCCGCCGTTTGCTGAGCGACTTTGATCGTGTCCAACATCGCCGTAAGGGCGGCGATCTGCGTCTTGCCGGCCAGCGCGTCTCCCTTGCCAAGATACGCCACGCCGAGCGCGCGGAGTCGCTTGACCTGCTCGGCCGGGATGTCCGTCTGCTCCAGGTAGAAACCGTCGCAGGCAGCGATCAGTTCATCCCACAGTTCGAATTTCTGCAAGACCTCGAACAATCGCACGCGGCCGTACTGCGCGGCGTTCGAACGATGGAGCGTGTTGTACGTAGGATGCCGCGGCTGTTCGATCAAGTTTCTGGAAAGCGTCACGGCGTCGTGCGCGCGGCCGACGTGAACCAGGTCGCGAATCAGCCACTCGGTATTGTGCGCGTAGTTGTGGATCTGATCCGGCAGCACGTGGTCGTGCATCATGTGCGCATGATCGACGCGCGTGGCCGCCTCTTGCTGCCAGGCGGCGTCCGAATAACGCTTGAGGTTCGAATAGATGTGACCTGGCATGTGCCACATGTGAGCGATCTGCGGCGCAGCCTCGCCGCACAACGCAGCGGACTTGAGCGCTCGCTCTGCTTTTTCGCGATCCCAGAGATGGATCCGGTAATGATGCGCCGGGTGGAGGGGCTCCTTGGCGAAGACTTCCGAGAGGATCGAATTCACCGCCTGATGGCTGTTGATCTGCAAACCGTGGCTGCTGTTGTGCCAGATCTGGAGCGCCAAAAACGCCTTGGCCTCGAGCTCGTCCGGATACTCGTCGACCAACCGTTCCAGATTGCGAATCAACTCGCGGCGGCGATTCTTCTCGTCCTTTTCCGCGCCGTTATAAAACGCAGAGAGGCCATCGATCCAGAGCGCCTCGCGAGGGCTGACCGTCGGCTTGAACTGAACCGCTTTCTCGATGAACTTCTTGGCGCGCTTGTCGTTATTGATGTTGGCCATCGCCAGGCCCCAATAGGCCATGGCGCACTGGGGATCGAGCGCTGCAACCTGACGGAACGAACGCTCGGCCTCGAAGTACCAAAAACCATGTAGCTGGCCCACTCCCTGATCGAACAGGGCCTGCGCGCCGGGGACGTCGGTGCTGACTTCGAAATGAACGCGGCCTGTGCCTCCGAGGAGCCGCGCTTGCTGGCGCGGCCCTTCGTCAAACGCTTCGCCATGCAATGAGTGGCCAGGCGCGGCCGTGCTGGCGTCTTCCGACTTGGCGGGCGCGACGGCGGGCTTGTCGTCGACCGGTTTGTTTTCCGCGCGCGCCGCGGCCCACGGAGACAGTAGTAACAACAGTCCAAGCAGGACCGAAAGGAAACGCGACATCGGCGGGGTCCCCAGGCGGGAATTCAGCGGGGAAAACGTCCCTGCATGATGTACGCCCCGGCAGACGCCGTCAAGGAACGGGCGCCGTCGGCCAGGAGCACTGCAAAGCCGCAGGGGCCGGCGCATGGTGGCCGCAACGACTATCCAGGTCCGATAGTCTACGACACCCATACGCCTGCCCTCCGCAGGTCTTTGCAATCCTCGTGGCCCGGGCGGTAGCTTGGTCGACGCACTAAAACGAGACGACCGGAACGCCTTCGTCGCGCGTCAGCAGGCAGCGGATCGTGAAAAAATCAATCGATTCGGATATCGCCTGCACGCTGCCGTCGCACAGCAGCACGTGCGCGGCGCTGGGGTGCAGGCTGAAGATCTCACCGCTGGGACCGCAGTCGCCGGACGACCAAGGGCAATCGGACGGGCCGCCGGTGGGGGTGCTGTTGTTGTTGACGATGTTCTTCAGCGCGCCGGCCTTGTTGTTGGGGGGGCCGTTGACGTTGATCGCTTTGTCTGGTTCCGCCCAACGATTCACCGCGCGGCCGGTCAGGTTATCGATGGCCTCGTCCGCATTGTTCTTCGAGACGAAGACCGGATCCGCGCCGCCGGCGCCGACGAACGGATTGACGTTCGAAAAGTTCACCGGGTTGTTCTCCGCCATCAGAATCGTCTGGCTCGTGCCGTCGGTGACCTGAGCCAGGTAGGTGCCTCCTAAACCCAATGCTCCGGGAGATTGCGTCGCGGTGTTCGCCAGGCCCGTCACCGGATCAATGGCGCAGCCAACGGTGGGGGCGTAGTCTGCCTGGCCATAGCCCTGTGGATCGTCTTCCAGCATGCCGTTGCTGGGGCAGATGAAACTGGAGGGCTGGGCTTTGGCGGCCGCCTGATTGCCCGGCGCGCGTTTGTCGTTGTAGGCGTAGCCGGTGTCGATCAGTGCCGCGGCTTGCGCTTGTTCGACATACGGGAGCAAGTGAGTGAAGGTGCTATGCAGGTCCCAGCCAGTCTGGAACGAGTTGGGATTGTTAGGAACCTGCTTCTGTCCTTGGCCGCCTGAGGGGAGCATGCCTCGCGACGATTCGAAGTTGTGAATCGAGAGCCCAATCTGCCGCAGGTTGTTTTTGCACTGCGATTTGCGAGCCGCCTCGCGGGCCATCTGCACGGCCGGCAGTAGCAAGCCGATCAAGATGCCAATGATGGCGATCACGACCAACAGTTCGACCAGGGTGAAGCCTTGTCGACGTTTTGCAGTCGGAGGCGTTGCGGCGCAATACTTCGCGGCGCTCTGCTTCGTGAATCGATTTCCAATAACTTTCATCGTTCGTCCTCCAATTCTGAGGTGTGAATCGATCGAACGAGCGCGCGCGCGTCCCCGGTTTGCCCAGCAGGCTGGACCGTAGGCCAGCAGCCCAAGGCGAGTTGGCGACCAGTCATTGCGCACAATGACTGGCAAGCAATTGCGCCCCGGCAGTCGCCGGTCGTTCGTCGATAGGTTGTGACGCGAAAGCCTCCAGCAGGTCCGGGAACCGGAACGGCCGAAGTTTTCGCGCGTCAGGCAGGACCGCTTTTGCCCGTGGGGCTTGGCGGCGGTTGCGCCGGTGGATCACCATGTACATGGTGAGTCCGGCTATCGCGGGTGGGTGAGGTCCACTGCGGACCCCGAATTTGGGCGGGCATCTATAGCTGGCGGGTTTGCTGACGTCTCTTGGGAACGGGGCTTTTTGCAGGCGAACCCGCTTAAAGCCGGCGATTCCATAAACACATCAGCAACTGTGCATGAGTGATACAAAGCGCCGATTCGGTTTGCAAGCATAAACCGGTGTTAGCGCGTTACGACTTGTGACTTACGAAGAGGCGCGATGAACGTATCTCCAAATGAAATAGGAGATAACGATCCCGCGTGGGCAGCGCAAGAATTTTGACGAACCGACAGGAACTGCCCGGATGGGCGCTCGCGCAACCGCAATCCGCGAGGGTGCGTAGGGCGAATAGACGAGTGGTTGACGCCGCCCGGAGTTATTTTGGGCGGTGATCCAACAGTCTGCCTGGCGAGCCCATGATGTTGTAGCCGCCGTCGATATGCAGGATCTCGCCGGTGATGCCGTCGGACATGTCCGAGAGGAGAAATCCGCCGGTGCGGCCGACTTCTTCGTGCGTGATATTGCGGCCCAGGGGCGCCATCTTCTCGTACAACTCCAACATCTCGTCGACGCCGGCGCCACGGCCGGCCAACGTGCGGAGCGGACCAGCGCTGACGGCGTTGACGCGGATGCCGCGCGGGCCGAGATCGTGCGCCAGATATTTGACGATCGAATCGAGCGCCGCTTTGCAGACGCCCATGACGTTGTAGCCCGGCACGGCGCGCTCGCCGCCGAAGTATGTCATCGTGGCGATGCTGCCCTTGTCGTTCATGATTTCACGGGCGGCGTTGGTCGTGGCAATCAGGCTGTAGGCGCTGATTTCCATGGCCAGCTTGAAGCCGTCGCGGCTGGTGAAGACGGTGTCATTCTTCAGATCGTCCAACAGCGCGTAGGCGATCGAATGGAGCATGAAGTCGATTTTGCCGAATTCCTTGGCCGTGTGGGCCATGACGCGGCGGATATCTTCATCGTTGTTGACGTCCATCGGGATCAGGAACTTGGCGTTGGGCGCTGGGTCCGTCAGCAGGGCAACGCGATGGCGATTGCGCTGGCGAGCGTCATCCGGTCGGTCTGGCAAATGGGTGAAGCCACACTCGCCCCCTTCCTTCATGATGAAGTCGGCAATCGCCCAGGCGATGGAGTGGTCGTTGGCGACCCCCAGAATCAAACCCTTTTTGCCGTCAAACAGTCCCATGCCGACCTTCCTCCAAATATTGCGAGTGTCGTTCGCTCGCGGCGCGTTTGGGGCTCGGCGGGCATTACATACCCGCTCGCGCTGCATCCAGTGCAACATTGCCAGCCCCTCGCCCGGCGCACCCTCTAGCGCACTGCGGAGCGAGTTCGCAACATATCCGGTCTGGGCAAAGCGCTCAACGCAGGTCGTCTCTCGGCGAGCAGCGAAGGATTGTCGCGTTTTTGATCCCATCGACGCGATCAAATTGACTTCACCAACGTAGAATGGAGAGTCTGTTTGATTTGAACAGGAAATTTTGCCCTGAAATCTTTCTGCGAACCGGCCCCATGTCCGCCGGGAGCGTCTGAGGAGCCCATGGCTGCTGAATCGATTACCTACGAGATTCTGCTAGCGGCGGCCCAGCAGGAGGCCCTGCCGCCGTTTCTGACGCAGGCCCTGCCGGCGGTCCTCTCCGGGTGCCGGGGGGATTTTGCGGCGCTGGCGACCGCCAGCGGTGGCGCCTGGGTGGTTGTCGGCTCGGCGGGGGCGTCTGCCACGACACTGCCGGCCGGGCTCTTGGCAGAAGCGCTCGACGCGGAGCGGGTCATTGCGCGGGACGAGTGGATCGTGGCGCCGCTGGATTGCCGCGCGACTTCGCCCGACGCATTGCTGGTGCGCGCTGCGCCTGCGGCGCGAGGGACGGTGGAGGCCTTTTTGCCGGCGCTCCGTCAGGCGGTGGACAGCGTCCGCGAGCGCCAGCGGCAAGCGTCGCGGCTGGCGCGACTGCAAGCGATTCTTGAGATCGCCGGCCAGTGGAACAAGGCTGAGAGCATGGAGACCTTGCTCACGCAGATGGCGCAAGTGGCGACGCGATTGCTCGACGCCGATCGGGCCAGCATCTTTCTGTGGGACAAACCGGCGCGGCAACTCGTCGGCCGGCCGGCGCTGGGAGTCGCCGGGGACGAACTGCGCGTGGCGGACGACATCGGCATCGTCGGCCAGGTCCTCAAGACGGACGCGCCCAGGCGGCTGGGACGCGCAGACGATCGACGCGAAGTCAATCGTCGCGTCGACACTGCGCTCGATTACAAAACAGAAACGCTCCTCTGCGTCCCACTCCGAGGCAAGCGTGGCGATCTGTTCGGCGCGTTCGAGGCGATCAACAAACGGCACGGCGAGTTTACCGCGGACGATGAGGCGGCGCTGGTCGAACTAGCGGCCCACGCGTCGATCGCGCTGGAGAACACACAGGAGCGCGAACACCTGTTGGAGTCGCGCAAGCAACTGGTCGACCAGGCGGCCGAAGGCGTGCAATTAATCGGCGAAAGCCCGGCAATTGCGGCCTTGCGCTCCACGGTGCTGCGCGTGGCCGGGGCGGAATTGGCGGTGCTGGTGCTGGGTGAAAACGGCACCGGCAAGGAAGTTGTCAGCCAGTCGATCCACTACAACAGCCCACGGCGCAACCATCCGTTTATCGCGGTCAACTGCGCGGCGCTCAGCGAGACGCTGCTCGAGAGCGAACTATTCGGCCACGAGAAGGGCGCATTTACCGACGCGCATCAAACGCATCGCGGAAAGTTTGAACTGGCCGACGGTGGCACGCTCTTTTTGGACGAGATCGGCGATCTGAGCCTGGCCGGTCAGGCGAAGCTGTTGCGCGTGTTGGAAGAAAAAGTTGTGGTGCGAGTCGGCGGTTCGCAGCAGATTCATACAGACGCGCGCGTGATCGCCGCGACCAACCAGGATCTGGCCGTGATGGTCCGCGAAAAGCGGTTTCGCCAAGATCTGTTCTTCCGGCTGAACGTCGTCACGCTTTCGATCCCAGCGCTGCGCGATCGGCGCGAGGATATCCTGCCGCTGGCGGAACACTTCTTGAAAGACTTCTCTCGCAAGGCGCGGCGCAAAGCTCCGAAGTTCACGGCCGAGGCGCGGCGCCGATTGGAGCAACATCCGTGGCCCGGAAACGTTCGCGAGCTACGGAACCTGATGGAGCGGTTGGCATACCTGGTTCCGGCCGAAAAAATCGAGGCCGACGACCTGGCGTTCATCCTCACCGCCGATGGCAAACCGCCGAGTGTCGTCCCGCCTGAGTTGGAATTGTCCGAAGCGACCGACCGCTTTCAGGCGGAGCACATCTCTCAGGCAATCCGCCGCGCGCATGGCAACATGAGCGACGCGGCCGAACGGCTGGGGCTCCACCGTTCGAACCTCTACCGCAAGATGCGGCAATTGGACATGAATGTCGAAGGGTAGAGGCGGCGCCAAATCCCGGGCCTCCAGTTCCCAGGCCTAGCGCCGCAGCTTGCCTGGAATGCGCCGGTTCGCGCCAATCCACGTTGACCCGTTTTCGGGCCGCGCCTACTATCCTTTGGTGGTCCTTTCGCCCGCGGACGCCCGGCCTCCGCTGCACTTCGGCGCCGGGTTTTGCACTTCGGCATTGGGTTTGCATTACTGCATTTTGGTTCTCTTTACGCAGCCCATTGCCCGCCGGGCGATGAACACGATATCCCTCTCGCAGGTTTCAGTCCGCCATGTTCACCCGACCCAAGATTTACGGCCTGGTGGCGTTGGCGATTGTTGGCGTTGCAACTCTGGCGACCGTGGCGTTGCTTTCGACACGCCACATCCCGGATTTTTACGCCGAGGCCATCACGGCCGAGCCCGAGGAAGAACGTCAGGCGAATGACGAACTGCTCCAGCGGGCGACTACGCTCAATAACAACGTCCGCAAGCCAGGGCGGTGGCAGGCCCTGTTTACGGCCGAGCAGATCAATGGCTGGCTCTCAGTGGATCTGGCGGAGAATCATCCGGAACTATTGGCCGAGGGTTTCTCGGAGCCCCGGATTCAGATTCGCAAAGGGAAGGCGACGCTCGCCTGTCGCTACAAGAGTGGCATGATGAACACCGTGGCTTCGGCCACGTTCGAAATCTACCTGGCCGAGCCTGACATCTTGGCGCTGCGGATCGATAACGTCCGCGCCGGCGCGCTGCCGATGCCGATGAACGCCATTGTCGACGGCGTGGCCCAGGCTGCCGAAACTCTCAATCTGCGCGTGCAGTGGCGGCAAGTGAAGGGGGATCCGGTGGCGCTGATCACCATGCCGGCGACGCACGACCAGGATTCGGTCTACAAGCTCGACGCGCTGGAGCTGCGCGAGGGAGAACTCTACATCGCCGGCCGGACGGAACCTTATTCGCCCAGCCCAGATTCACCTAGACCAGGCGCTTCGGTCTCTGTGGATCCGATCGCGGAACTTCCTGGCGTGAAAGAGAACGTCCAGCGCTGAGGGACGCCCACGGAGTTAGAACTTTGCGATTGCAGTAGTGCCTGGCCGACGAGTTGCTGGCCGTGCAACTGAAGCAGTAGTTCATTCTCTGAGCTGCGTAGGATCTGGCACGTCCCCTGTTCGCAGCGCGTGACCGCGCCGCGATTGCCGGCGATCTCTCCCTGATATTCCAGATAGGCGATCCGATGATCGGGTAGCGCCTCGGCGTCGATCTTGCGAGGACCTTGGACGCCGCTGATGATCTCCAGCGGGGACTCCGTAAGCGCCCAGGTCCGCAGGGCGCCGTCCGCTTCGATCATGAAATCCCAATGCAACCCACGGGCGTAGCCGGGGGGCGTTTCGTGTCGCAGCAGGACGAAACGGCGAGCGGCGGATGAGTGGGCGTTCGCCATGAATGCAGGCTCGTTGCGGCTGCGCCCCGGAGTATTCTACTCGGCGAAGATTGTCGTCTCTTGCGTAGCGCTTGCGCCGTTGGGCGTGCCGGCGCTGACGACTTCCGCCCGGCAGAGGGCGGCGCCTTTGCGATCCGCGCGAACGCAAATCTTGTAAGTCACGGTCTCGCCCACCCCCAACGTCGCAATCGGATTGAAGCGGACGGACTTCTCGAAGAAGTTTGCATTGATGTCAGCGCGTGGACTGACCGTTTTATTCGGAATGGGCGTCGTCTCGGCTGGCGTGGCGACAACGACGGACACTTGCTCGTCGGCGGCCGTGCCAATGTTGGTTACCTTGACTTCGTACGTCGTTTCTTTGCCGACCGAGAGGGGGTCGTTCAGATCGACGATCGAAATCTTCAACTCCGGCGCGCCCGCGGGCGCGGCTGGCGCGGGCGGTTGGGCGACTGGTGGCGCCGCCGCTGGTTGTTGAGCAGCTGGTGGCTGGGCAGCTGGTGGCTGGGCGGCGGGGGGCGCCATGGCCGGGGGCGCCGTGGCTTGTGGCGCGTGGACCGGAGGCTGCTGGCCGGCGGCCGCAATGACAACGCACGCTTCGCCCTCGGCCCGCGCGCCTTCGGCCGAAGTCACCACGCAGCGGTTGCAGGCGTTAGCGATCGCCATCGACGCGATGGCTTGCATCTTGAACTGCACTTTGGCGCCGGGCGCCAGCGACGGCACAACCCAGATGACATCATCTCCTTGCCGCGTGTGATTAGGGGAGGCGAATTCCGGGCGGAGCGCGCGATCGTAGCTATCGAGCAGCCGGACTTGCGTCAGCGTCGTGGCGCCGCGATTGGCGATCTCGACGACAAAGTTGGCGCGCTGACCAACCGTCAGGTGTTCGGGACCGGATTTGTTGACTGTTAATCCTTGCGGCGCGCCCATGCCTGGCGTGGCGGGTGGAACCGTCGGCCGCGCGGCGAACGGGGCGACCGGAGCCGTCGGCGCGACAGCGGTCACGCACGCCTGAGTCGTACCCCGCAGCGTCTTGCCTTCGAACAATTCCATTGTGTTGCACAACTTGCCGGCCTGATTGGCCCGCAGCGTGACCACGATCCGTTGCGACTGGCCTGGCAGGATGGGCGCCAGATCTTTTTCGATCGGGCTGGCGCGGTTGGGATGTTGCAAGCCGGCGTCAAAGCGGTCGACCACCAACATTGCCGGCGTGACGGCCGTGCCGCGGTTGGTCACCACGGTGACGAACTCAACCTCCTGGCCCACCGCGATGGTCGGCGGACCGGTCATCGTGATTTCAAGCTGCTCTCGCGCGGCGGTCGCGGTCATCACGGTGGTGCTTGCGCACGATTGCGCGGTGGCGCCGTCGCCGCCGGTCAGCACGGCGCAGTTGTTGACCACGCCGGCCGCGTCCGCGCGGTAGTCGACTTCGACCACGCGCGTTTCGCCGGCGCTTAAGTCACCGAGATTCCAAGTGAGTTGCGGTGGCTGGGTTTGCGCGGGCGGGTTGCTCGTCAGATAGGTCAGGCCCTGCGGCAGTGGATTGGCGACCGTGATATTGCGCGCCGAGAGGTTGCCGGGGTTCGAGACTTCGATCCGGTAGCTGAGCGTCGAGCCGACCAGGCCTTGCGACGGGCCGATCATCCGCAGCGAGACCGCGGTCGCGCCGTTCCAACTGCACGTTGTCGTGCCGACGCCAACGACCAATCGCTGGCCATATCCGCCGCTCAGTTCGGCCGGTCGAATCAGTTGAATGTTAATCAGGTTCGTGCCGGGCGTTGGCTGTTGTTGAAAGACTTCGGCGGTGGCCTGACCGGTGGCGTTCGTCACGGCTTCAAAAACCTGGCCGCCATCCGGCGAGAATCCGGCGGCGGGGCCACCGGCGATTTCGTACCGCACGATCCAACCCACCAGCGGCGAACGATCCGTTTGCCGGATCACCGTGGTCGTGAACAGGCTGCGCGAGCCGACTGGATTGTTGGTCGCTGGCGGAAATGCCCACAGGGCGTCGACCCAATAAATGGTGGCGGTCTTCTGGCGTTGCGACCATTCGTAAACGCTGGGGGCAAACGCCGTCACGCGGCTGACGCCTTCGACTGGGGAAGTCACGCTGACCCAGGCCTGGCCTTTTTGCACCAGCACGTCATCGGCGCGCGTGGGGGTGCCGCGCGTCAGGGCAACGTATTTGGAGGACGTCGTGCTGATGGCGTAGGAGTTGTCGACTTTTTTCGGTTGCTTGCTGGCGCGTTCGAAGGCGGCGGTTAGCGCACTCGGTTGATTGATCGCCAGCAATTGCCCGACGCCGCCGGGGGAGAGCATCCATTCGATCCGTTCGTGCGTCCGCATCAGGCCGTCCTTGCCGCAGACGTTGCCGAGCAAGATGACCTCGGTCCCCACCGGGGCGATCATCTTCTCTTGCGAGAGCATCAAGGCGCAGGTGTCATGCTTCGTCGGCTTGCCGGGCTCGCCCGTGTAGTACGGATTTTTGGGCGGATCGCAGACAAACAGCCGCTGACCCGTGGGATCGATGCGTGGGAACGAATGGTTGTGATTGGTCGCAGAGACCGCGGCGGGGGCCAACAGGGCCAGCACGACCGCTAACTTCCATTGCGTGAGTGAAAAGCGCTTCACGACCTTGGATCCTTCTTGCGATTCAACCCGCTCGCCGCGGCAAATACGGCAGGCTGCGGATGCGGCGCGTAGCCCAGTTTCCAACAAGGTAAACCGTCTGGGTAAAACGTAGCATGCGTTTTGGCAACATGGGGAGTTTTTTCAACGTAACGCGTTGTAATTCCGCAACACGCAGGCAGAATCGTTATAGCCGGCGCATCTGGAACTGCGAGGATTTAGCGTGTCAATCTGCCGCCGCGCTTCAGCGTTATTTGATGTTGATCATTTGACGTCGCCGGTTTGCACCCAGAACGAAAACTCCGTGGTTGCCTGTTCGCGCTCGCGGGCCCTCACGCGGCAGTTGGCCGTCTCGTTTTTTCCGGCCGCCATTTTTCCCATGTGAAACACGTAATCCTCTCCAGGATGCGGTTTGTAATCTTTGGGCTCTTCGAAGTCGCTCTTGGCGAGGGCTTGCTTCAGGCGCTCCATGAGAGGCTTTGCCTGCTTGGTTGGGACGCTAACGCGCAAGTCGTACCAGGCCTTGTTGCCGAAGAGTGAAACCTCGCTGACTGCGATGTCGTCGAAGATCGCCAGCGCATCCGGTGGAATGCGCTGCTTGCCAATGGCGCCCGGCATCACAGTCGGCATCGCCTTCGCCACGCTGGCGAATGTTGGCAGCGGCGATTTGTTGGCGGACTGCACGGTCCAAATCATATCGAAACCGGAAGTTGGTTCAGAACTCCCGGTCCATGGTCCGTCGACGGCCAACAAGAACGTTTCCGTACAGCCGTTGACCGTGCGGCGATAGGCGTGCGGCAGTTTTTCGTCGGGCGATTCGATCGGCTTGAATTCCAACTTCGTGGCTTTTCTATCTAAGCGAAGCGTGTCCGTTCCGCGAACCGCATCTTCTGCCAGCTTGTGTAGCGGGTCAAGCTGGGGCCATCTCAACTTTGGAGGTGGTCGATGGCAAACATGCGGCGGGATTCCAGCAAGGAACGGTTTTGGCGCGATGCGCTGAGGCGTTTTGCGGCGAGCGGGTTAAGTGTCCGGGCATTTTGCAAGCGTGAGCGGCTTACCGAGTCGGCGTTCTACGCCTGGCGGCGGACGATTGGCGAGCGGAGCGGCACGGGCAACTCAGGACCTACGTTCGTGCCGGCCGTGGTGACGGCGCAGCCACGCAGCGAATCGTCCATTGCTATCGAACTTACCGGCGGCTGCGTGTTGCGGTTTTTAGGCGCGAGTGCAACGGAGCAGCTGGCCGATCTGGTCATCGCTTTGCAGGCGCGAGGCAGGCGATGATTGCCGCCGATCTGGCGAACGTGCAAGTGTGGGTCGCCACTACGCCGATCGACATGCGGAAGAGCTTTGACGGGCTGGCGGAAGTGGTTCGCAGCTTCCTCGGCCATGACCCGCTCTTGGGGAGCCTGTTCGTATTCCGCAACCGCGGCGGACATTTGGTGAAGGTTCTGTGGTGGGACCGCAACGGGCTGGCCATCTACTACAAGCGGCTGGAGCGTGGTGAGTTTCAATTCCCACGCACGGGCAAGCCGGCGATCGAGATCAGCCCAGAGCAACTGCTGCGATTGCTGTCGGGGCTGGGCGTGAAGTCGAGTCGCGTCGCCTGATTCTTCAGCGCTGGACTGGCGCGACCTACAGGCAGTCGGTACAACAAGACACATGACGCGCACCGATGAACTGCCGAACGATGTGGAAGCATTGAAGCGGCTGATTCTCGAAGAACGTCGTCAACGCGAGGCAGAAGCCGAACGCCTCCGAGCGGAACAACAGGCCGCGATCGACGCTGCCGTGCAAGCTGCCGTTGATGAAGCAGTGAAGGCGGCAGTCGCCGCGATCCTCCGTCGCTACTACGGACCGCGCAGCGAGTCCTTCGATCCCCGGCAATTGCTGCTGTTCGGGCAGCGCATCGAAGACGCTCCGCTCGACCAGGCGAGCATCGAGGATGAAGCGGGCGAGCAGCTCGTCACTCGGCGGGTAAAGAACCGCGACCAGCACGGTCGCCAGCAGTTGCCCGAGCATCTGGAACGGATTGAGATTGAGCACGACCTTGAGGAGAAGTCGTGTCCTGCCTGCGGCAACGAACGCTTTCGGATCGGGGCTGAGATCAGCGAGCAACTGGAATATTTCCCGGCCAGCTTCAAAGTCTTGAAGCACGTCCGCCACAAGTACGCTTGCAGCAAGTGCGATGGCGACGGTTACAACCCGCACATCGCTACGGCGAAGAAGCCGCCGCAGCCGATCGACAAGGGCCTGCCGGGGCCGAGCTTGTTGGCTTACATAACGGTGAGCAAGCTGGGCGATCATTTGCCGCTCTACCGGCTGGAACGAATCTTTGAACGTCAGAAGGTGCACATTGCCCGCAGCACGATGTGCGCCTGGATGCGATGTGCCGGAGATTTGGTCGCGCCGCTGGTTAATCTGATGATTGATCGCGTTCGGCAATCGCGTGTGATCCACACCGACGACACGACCGTGCCAATCCAGTCGCCCGGCCAGAAGCAATGCCGCAAGGGGCGCATCTGGTGCTACCTGGGCGACGATGCCAACCCGTACACCGTGTACGACTATACGCCGAGCCGCTCCCGCGACGGTCCGGCGAAGTGGCTAAAGAACTTCACTGGTTACCTGCAAGCCGACGCCTACGGCGGTTACGACGGCATCTATCATGCGCAAGGCGTGACGGAAGTCGCATGCTGGGCCCACGCGCGCCGCAAGTTCTACGATGCGCAGGACTCGGACGAACAGCGCTCCTCGCAGATGCTTGCCCTCGTCGCCGAGTTGTATTCAATCGAGCGCGAGGCGAAGGACGCCGATGCCGGCACCCGGCTGACGCTACGCCAGGAGCGGAGCCTGCCGGTGCTCGCGAGCTTCAAGGCGTGGCTCGACGCCGAACAAGAAGCTGTCCTACCCCGCAGCCCAATGGCCGCGGCGATCACGTACGCCCAGAACCAATGGGCGGCGCTCACGACGTACACCACACAGGGCTTTTTGAACATCGACAACAACGCCAGCGAGCGGGCTCTCAAGCGTGTCGCGATCGGCCGTAAAAACTGGCTTTTCGCGGGCAATGACGCCGCAGCCGAGAATCACGCGCGGCTGTGGAGTCTGATCGCCAGCTGCGACCGGCACGGCATCGATCCGCAACGCTACCTGACGAGCGTGCTGGCCAAGATCGGCACCACACCGAAGGAGGAATTGTCGCAGTTCCTGCCAGACGTGTGGAAGCGTGAGGACACGGCGGAGCCAGCAGCTCCTCAAGATTAGGCTGTCGTTGAACACGTGTTCGATCGATCACAAGCGAAGTGATTGAGCCAGTTTCTCTAGCGCCACTAGGTATGCTTCGCATTCCGTGCGAATAGTGCGATCCTCAGCTGGGAGTCCATGAATCGCTTCCAATCCGGCTCGCAACTGACGAACATGCTGTGCCACCATGTTTGTATCGGGGTTCTCGCCGCCAATGGCCTTTGAGGCCAAGCCGGCTAAGTATCCATCAACCTCCGCAAGCTCGGTTTGCCAATCGGATAGGGCATCGTCGTCGGCCCACGCCGGGAATGGAAGGCTCTTCAGGTGGTCCAGCTGTGCTTTAATAGTCGTGTTCATATCTTCAATCCCAGAACGTCACCAGCCTGCCGTCGCTCGTCCAGTATCCGCCGATCTTCTGCGTCTTCTGACCAGGCACGCTGACCTTCATCTGAATTTTGATGCCGGCGGTGCCATCCTTCAAAATGACCTCCTGACCAAGCTGCCTGTTCTTCTGAAAGAAGTCCATGGCATCACGAGTATATTCGGTTGCAGATCGCCCCTTTCCATGCTTGGCGAGATGATAACTGACCGATTGAGTGCGGTTGGGGAACGTGCCTTGATGCCAATTGTCCGCCAGATACCTGCCGTTCGCGGAACCGACACGCGAAGCAGGATCTCGTCCGAATTGCCGCGGAGTCCACTGCTGTTGCCGATCGTCCATTGCCACGACGGCCGCCCCTCGATCGTCCGGAAGCCCCACGAAAGCTGAGGGATAACCGGCGTTTCGGCCGCGAGTAGCATCGCCAGTCGTTCAGGCATTAATCCGTCAGGCCGGGGCACGCGCAACTGTATTGCGTCGGCCAGCGACCCGCACGCCACGGGCTTGGCGGCGGCAAGCGTAGTGGCAATCGCATCGCTGGCAGCCTCCTTGCTCGCGCTTCCGTCGCAACCGCAGACCAATAGCAAGAGCGAGACAACTCCCCAACGCGCGCCCTGGAAGCGCCTTCTCAATCGAATGTCCAATGATTCAACTCCTGCGAGTTGTGAAAGGATGGACTGCGGCGAAAGTCCGCGATGCTTTGATTCTCCAGGCGTGTTGCGCGGATGGCAAGGAATACCCGCGCGATTCAAAACGCGGCGCGCAATCGACAACATTTCGGCGCGCAAAAAAAGAGCCCTCGCCATAGAAACAACCGTGGTTGCTTCGCTGACGAGGGCTCGGCGCTGGACGAATGAAAGCGGCGTGAGCTGATCGCTACCGCTGAGTTGCTGAGTGAAAACGCTTAATGGCGATTGCCGAAGATGCCCGTAGCATACCAGATCCCGTTGCGACCTAAACGCATGTCGTAGCCAAACAATGGCTGGCTACGCTTGACCGCGCCCCAGTGCCCTGGCGACTGGCGCCAGCTAGCAACGCAGTCAACCGCGGCGTCAATCAGGCTCTCGTTGGGCCAGCTCTCGGCGACCACTTCCTGAGCGATCAATCCGCCGGGGAGCTTCTGACCGATCCGTTGAAAGCGGTGGTCCCAATGGTGGTGCCCTTGCACGCCAATATCCGCCTGGTAAAGCGAATGTTGCTTGGCTTCGGCGATCAACTGCGGGCTTTTGCCCCCCTTAGTGCTGGCAGGCGCCTCGGGATGGATCCGCACGGCAAAGATCATCGTGCGTTGCGTTAGTGTGCCAGATGGCAGGTCCAACAGTACCGGCACGTGGTTGTTGCGATAGCGATAGTACTTGCCCGTCTTGAACGGCAACGCGCTGACCACCAGGCTGTAGTGCTCGCTGGTTGGGTTGGCGTAATCAATGATGACGATGCCCTGCCCATGCTGGAGCTCGGCATAGGCCTTATGGTCTAGCAGCTTGAGTTCCTTGCCGTGGACGCGGATCGTGGCGTCGATCGGCAGCTTCGCCAGGACGTAGCGCTCCAGGCGCTCGCGGACTTCCAAGTTCTCGGCGAGGTCGCGCTCAATGCGCTGAGTCTGTTTGGGGTTCTTGGGGTCGTAGAAGTGGACCAGCAGCATCTTGACCTGACGGTCCGCCTGGGCCATGGCCGCGGCGTAGTCCTCGTGCCACTCCAGTGGCTGCCAGTCGCCCAAGAAGTGCTCCGGGGTGACCTTGGGGCTGGTGGCAATCGGTTCATCCGCTGGAGAAATCACTTTCATTTCAGCGGCAGTGGCCACGTTCAGGCCCAACAAGGCCAGCAGGGCCGAGAGACTAATCGCCCGACATCGGGCAGGCACGAAATTCGCTAGACGAGCGACGGACGGGCAACGATGCATTACGTGTGAAATCCTGAGGTCCATGGATCCCTCCAAAAAATAAGAAAACAACGAGCGTCGCCTGTCACATTTCTGGTCCGTTTGCGCTAGTGGGTGCTAGCGGCAAAAAGCAGCGACAGGGTTTCTCCGCTTCCGGTAACCGGTGTGCAAAACGCTTGGGTAAGCCCGTGCCGAGACCCTCTTGGCACGAGAAAGATGAAAGGTGGGGTCAAGTTGACTTTGCGGATTACGGTATCTGGGAGCAACTGGTTTACCAGTGGCTATGCGAAGAATCAACAGGCTGGGGAGATATTTCAGTCGGTGACGTAACCTCATACAGTGGTTTTATTTTGCGTCTTTTGGTATCAATTATTCGGCGTTTTTAACGTCCTTTGGGGCATTGAAAAAAGGCAAGGTGGGGGGAATGAATCGCACCCTAGTAACAACTCTGGCCGGTATGGGGACGTGGTTTGCGCTCATCGGCCCAGTTTTCGGTCAGTCCAAAACAGAAACCGACCCCAAGACCGAGGTGACTCGCTCTCTGGACGATTTAGAAACCTGGCTGGCCGGAAATAAAAATGGCGACGGCTGGAAGAAATTCCTCCATTTAGACCGGCTCCGGGCCCAGGTTGCCCTAGCGGACGCGGCTGACTCAGCTGCCGTCGCCGAGGCGCTGGCCCCGCTGGAGTCCAAGACCGCCGGGCTCGAAGAACCACGCTTCGCGCGCGTCCGCGCCGCTGCGAACGTCTGGCGGCGTTCGCTCCCGCTACCCACGTTGGAATCTCTCGCGGCGCGTGCCCGAGAACAGAAAGACAAGTACCAGGCGATCGACGCGCCACGACTGGCCCGCGCTCGCGAACGATTAAACGTCGCGACCAAATCGCTCCGCAGCTATTTGGGCGCAGGCGCCGCCGGCGCCGCTTGGCGCAAGTTCCTTAAACTTGACGCGCTCGATGCACAGCTTCGCCCAGACGCCAAGCCAGACTCCGAGACGCTGGTCGCCATCCTGGATCAGCTCCAGGCAGACGAGCGAGGACTGGAGCAGCCGCGCTTCACCAATCTGCGTCGCCGGCTGCGTGAATACGTCGCCGATAGTTTGCAGGCTGCGGACCCCAACGCGCAGACCGAATACGCCGAGCGGCTCGATCACCTGGCCGCTCAATTGGACGCATACAAGCAAGAGCCCAGCACGGCCACGCTGAAGTCCATCGGCTCCGATTTGGGTTATCTCGAACGACGCGGTCAGGCACTGACGCTTGTCGACGCGGTCAAGCAACAACTTGCGCAGCCGAACTTGCTCTTCACCGCCAAGGCGTCGTTCCTGGCGGACGGACTGGATCGTCCGGTGAACGAAGTGGAGCCGGTGCGAGACGTGATCCTGGGAACGAGCATTGTCGGCACGGGGCGCACCGAAGGACGGCTGACGTTTCGCTTTGTGCCTGACTCAGAACGCGCTCTGCTGCTGGCTGAATTACAGGGGGTCAACTATTCCCGTTCGACGGGCTACAACGGCCCGGCGATTATCTACACGACCGGCGCCGCGCAGTTGAAAGCGACAAAGTTGCTGACGATTGAAGCGGACGGTTTGCACGGACTATCGACCACGATCGACGCCAAACTGTCCACCAAGATCACCGGCATTGGCTCGACCAAGGGTGGAGTTATTGGCTGCATCGTCGAAAAAGTCGCTAGTCGCCGCGCCTCGCAACAGAGCGGCCAAACGCGGGTGATCGCCCAGGCAAAAGCCAATCGCCGTTTGGAGCGTAAGTTCGAAGACCAGATCTCCGGCGAGTTGGCTCGCACGAACAAGGAGTTCCGCGAGCGGTTCTTTGGCCCGCTGGTTCGTCGCGAGATCTATCCAGACTTGCACTTCAGCACGACCACGGAGCGGTTGCACGTTGTGGGCGTGCAAGGGGACACGGAACAACTAGGCGCGCAAAGCCCAGCGCCGGCGATGGTCGGCGATCCGGAAGTCGCCATGCGAATGCACGTCTCCACGGTCAACAACTTTGCCGCCTCGACGCTGGCCGGCGAAACGGTCGGGCAGCCTGAGTTGGAAAAGGCCGCGCTCGATCTGATGGGCCAGGTCCCCGATCGCCTGAAGCCCGAAGAAGGCAAGGACGATTGGGCCATCACGTTTGCCGACGAAGATCCGATCACGCTGAGTATCGCGGATGACATCGTCACGCTCGTCGGCCGGGGTAAGAAGTACAAGTCTGGCAGCAGCACCTACTCGGCCATGAACTTCACCGTTCGCTACAAGGTCGATCGGCTTGGTAAAGGACTCAAAGCCATTCGCCAGGGAGATATAGAAATCCTCCCTCCTGGCTTTGTGCCGGGGGGAACCGCCAGGCTTTCGCTACGCCAATCGACGCTCCGGAACCTGATGTCCAAGAAGCTCGAAAAGATGTTCGAGCCAGAAATCGTCCAAGCGGACCCCATCGAGCTGAAGGGGGACTGGAAGAAGGCCGGCCCTCTGGCGATCACGCACCTGAGCCTGGCGGGCGGCTGGTTATCTGTCGGCTGGAATCAAGACCGTCCGGCGGCCAATGTCGCCCAGGCTGGCAAGCAGGCGCCCCTCCGCGAGGTTGGCGGCGGACGGTAGAATGGAACGCTGGCGCCGGCGTCACGCGCCGCAGAAGCTAGCGAGATGTTTCCCGAGGGGATGCGAGCGATGGATCGATACGTCGACATTACGTTTGACTGCTTGCCGCTGCGTTCGATCGGTCGGATGGACATTCCGATGGACGCGTCCCCCAAGTTCCGCGCCCGCTGCGAGCGGCTGCAAAAAGCGTTGGCCAAGCATGGCTCGCTGAATACGTACTATCTCTACAACGCCCGCTGCACGTTTCACCTGACCAATCGCGCGGAATTTGGCGTGATTGAGTTCAGCTTCGAAGGGACCGTGCTGACGGAAGAGACGGACACCCGCACGATCGAGTGCGACTTGCAGGTCGATCTGACGCGCGAAACCTGCGATTGGCTTACTGAGCCGGTCGTGCACTGGTTCACCGAGACCGTGGCTACCGCGGTCCAGGTGGAGTTCGACCGCTTCATTGCCGCCGGCGATCTACAACAGGCGATCGAGCGCCTCAAACGTCTACAGACAGACACGGAACGCCAAGGCGGATTCGTGGGCATGTACCTGTAAGACAGCGGTCTACGGTCGACCGATCGCCACCTCTCAACGCCTGC
>Ga0105047_10006047_pt1 | contig 20607 bp, 21 predicted proteins | sample MAT04_FD_78384 | JGI IMG/M metagenome (GOLD analysis project Ga0105047, IMG submission 78384) | Freshwater microbial communities from Lake Fryxell liftoff mats and glacier meltwater in Antarctica - MAT-04 (megahit assembly) | ecosystem: Environmental > Aquatic > Freshwater > Ice > Liftoff...
GGCCGGGGCAGCCCCGCCGAAACGGGCCAGTCGTTCAGCGTTTCCAGTCGTTCAGCGTTTCCAGTCGTTCAGCGTTTCCAGTCGTTCAGCGTTTCCAGTCGTTCAGCGTTTCCAGTCGTTCAGGGTTTTGAGGAGCAGTCGTGGCGAAAGATCGCGTGGAACGGGACGAAGAGGACCTGGTTCGCCTCTATCTGACCGACATTGGTCAGTACTCACTGCTCACCAAGGACGACGAAGTTCGCCTGGCGAAGCAGATCGAGAGCGGGAAGGCGGCAATTGCCGAGCTGGATAGCGCTGGCGACCTGACGGCCGCCAAGAAGCGGGAGCTGCGTCGTGCCACCCGTGAGGGTGAGGACGCGGAGCGCGCGTTCGTGCAGTCGAACCTGCGCCTGGTGGTATCAATCGCCAAGAAGTACCAGGCATCAGGTCTGCCGTTGCTCGACCTCATCCAGGAAGGCAACCTGGGCCTGATGCACGCCGTCGAGAAGTTCGACTGGCGCAAGGGCTTCAAGTTCTCAACGTATGCCACCTGGTGGATTCGCCAGGCCATAACCCGCGGCATCGCGAACACCGGACGCACTATCCGCCTGCCAGTTCACGCTGGCGACACACTGGCGCGGTTACAGAAGGCACGCAGCCGGCTGGAGCTGAAGTTGGGCCGTCCAGCCACGCTCAGCGAGCTGGCCAAGGAAGTCGAGATGCCGGAGGACAAGGTCACCGAGGCACTGCGCTTCGCGGCCGAGCCCCTGTCGCTCAGCGAGCCGCTGCGCGAAGACGGCGACGCCGAGCTGGGCGACGTGGTGGAAGACCGTTCCGCCGAGAGCCCGTTCGAGGTTGCCGCCACCGCGCTACTGCCCGACGAGATTGCTCGCCTGCTGGCCCCGCTCGACGAGCGCGAGCGTGAAATCTTGAAGCTGCGCTTCGGTCTCGACCGTGGCGAGCCGCGCACGTTGGAAGAAGTCGGCGAACACTTCAATCTCACTCGTGAACGCATCCGCCAGATCGAGGCTCGCGCGATGAGCAAGCTGCGTCACCCGTCGTCGGACACAGGCGCCCGCGACCTTCTCGCCGTCTGAGCCCGCCGTGTGGCAGGTTCGGCGCAAGTGGCTGCCCCATCGCGAGGGCATCGGCGTACGCGCCAGGTTTCGTCGCGTCATCAAGAAGCTGCCGGGCCAGGACCGACCCTCGGCGCCGGATGGCGAGCCCACCACGCGAACCCGGTCGCGTTGGTACGACGGACTGGATGACGTCGGCGGCTGCCTCGATGGCATCGATGACTTGGCCATCTTGGCAGTGGTTGTTGTCGCCGGATTGGCCCTGGTGTTCGGCTTCCCACCGCTGGTCCTGCTCGGCATCGACCTACTCTGGTTGGTCCTCGTGTTTCTGGTCAGCGCGATCGGTCGGCTGGCTTTGGGGCGGCCTTGGTCGATCGTCGCAGTCGGCACGGATGGGGAACGGCGCGAATGGAAGGTGAAGGGTTTCCGTGGGGCCGGCCAACTGCGCGACACCCTGCAGGCCGAATTCGACGCAGGGCTTGACCCGCGACCTGACATCCTTGGGCCGTGACGAACGACAGCGTTGGGTGGAGGGCAGATGACGATCGAGATTCGCGAGGCTCGGCCCGAGGATGCGGAGGCGTGTGCTGCCGCCCACATCGAAGGGTGGCGCACCGGCTACCGCGGGTTGCTGCCCGACGAGTTCCTCGATGCACCCGAGTTCGCTGCGCAGCGCATCGCCCGATGGCAGTCGTGGACGCGGGCGGACGACTTGGTCGACGGCCAGCTGTTCGTCGGCGAACTGCGCGGTCGCGTTGTGGGGTTCGGGAGTTGCGGCCGGGAACGTGCCCGACCGGTGTGCGACCAGATCAGCGGCGACAGTTCTGGCGCGTCCAAAACGCCGACAGACGCCTCGGCCAGCCCTGCGCGTGGCGAGGTGTATGCCTTCTACCTCCACCCAGACGCCTGGGGCTCGGGTGTGGCATCAGCGTTGATCGCCCGCTGCCACGAGTACCTCTACGACATGGGCTACACCGAGGCGGTGCTGTGGGTGTTGCGCGACAACCCGCGAGCTCGACAGTTCTACGAGAACGCTGGCTGGTCGCCGACAGGCCGAGAAATGATGTTCGAGGGGCCCCAGACGACCGCCAAGTTGGAACACCCGTTGCCTGAAATTGAGTACTGGGCAAAGTTTGTCTGATTGCTCAAGTCGGTCAGGGTTAATGGCGATACCCGACTATGGAACTGATCGATCTCATTCCGAACTCGATGACCTTTCGTGTCATCAACACGATCGACATCGAAGACGAGGCGGAGATCCCTGTCGGTTTCACCGGCCGAGTTCGCCGACACTCCAACGGTTCGATCAGCTACGTCGGCTGGTATCGCGAGGGGCAGCTCCACAACCCCGGCCGCCACTATCCCGCGTACCGCCGCTTCCGGCCGGACGGCAAGCTGAAGTACGAACTGTTCTACACGCACGGTTTGCTGCATGACCCCACCTCGGGGTTGCCCGCCGCTCGTGGTTACTTCGCCGATGGCAAGGTTCACTACGAAGAGCGCTACTGGGCCGGCAAGCGTCAGGACGGCCGCGATGGCACCCCCGCGATTCGCAAGTGGCGCAACGACGGCACGGTTCGTCACGAGCTGCGTTACATCGATGGTCGTCGCCTAGCCGACGACCACAGCCACATGGCATAGCTCGCGAGCCGGCGAGCAGGTGAGCGCCGCGCGTCACACCAGGAGACGCGAACGTGACAGTGTCGCGAGGTGAGACGGAGACGACACCATGGATCGTGAGCCAACTGAGGTCGACTCCCTTCGGCTGCGCATTCCAGAGCCGAAGGCACGTCCCGGCGAGAAGCCAGTCTTCCGCGACCTGTTGATCGACCGAGCCGGTGAGGTCCGTCGTCCACCGATCGACGTCAAACCGGTAGACATCGTCGATCTCGGAGCGGAGATGATCCGGGTGCTCGACATCCACGGTGAAGCCGTCGGACCTTGGGCGGGAACACTCGACGCGGAGCAGCTGCGGCGAGGCCTTCGCGACATGCTGACGGTACGCATCTTCGACGCACGCATGCTGCAGTCACATCGTCAGGGCAACACGTCGTTCTACATGCAGTCGCTCGGAGAGGAAGCCGTCGCGTGCGCCCACCGACGCGCGCTGCGGCCCGACGACATGTGCTTCCCCACCTACCGACAGCAGGGTCTATTGATCGCGGCCGACTACCCGTTGGTCACCATGATCAACCAGATCTACTCGAACAGCCACGACCCGCTCAAGGGTCGGCAGTTGCCCGTGATGTACTCATCGCGTGACGCCGGCTTCTTCTCGATCTCGGGCAACCTCGGCACCCAGTTCGTCCAGGCCGTTGGTTGGGCGATGGCAGCAGCGTTGTCCAGCGACACGCACATTGCATCAGGCTGGATCGGCGATGGGGCAACCGCCGAATCCGACTTCCACTCAGCGATGGTCTTTGCGTCGACCTACCACGCCCCGGTGATCCTCAACATCGTCAACAACCAGTGGGCGATCTCCACGTTCCAGGGGTTCGCGCGCGGCGATTCGCCCACGTTCGCCACGCGCGGCCATGGCTTTGGCATCGCGTCGTTGCGGGTCGATGGCAACGACTACCTCGCGGTGCACGCCGTGTCGGCCTGGGCCGCTCAGCGGGCGCGCGCCAGCCACGGCCCGACGCTCATCGAGTGGGTCACCTACCGCGTCGGCGCCCACTCGACCTCGGACGATCCCTCCGCTTACCGCCCACAGGACGAGCCGTACATCTGGCCACTCGGTGACCCGATCGATCGGCTGAAGAATCACCTCATCCACATCGGCGAGTGGACTGAGGAGCAGTACCAGGAGTGCGTGGCAGAGGTGGAAGCGGCGGTACGCGGGGCGGCCACCGAGGCCGAGCAGTTCGGTACGTTGCGCAGCGGGCACTCGGCGCCGGCGTCGATGTTCGACGACGTGTACGCCACGTTGCCGGACCACCTCCGCCGGCAGCGCGAGCAGGCGGGTTTCTGAGGTGGCGCGAATGACGATGGTCGAAGCAATCCGCGATGCTCACGCGGTTGCCATGGAGCGCGACGAGCGCGTGGTCGTGTTCGGTCAGGACGTCGGCTACTTCGGCGGCGTGTTCCGCTGCACGCAGGGTCTGCAGAAGCGTTTCGGGAAGCACCGCTGCTTCGACACCCCGATCAACGAGAGCGGGATCGTCGGCGTCGCAGTAGGCATGGGTGCCTACGGGCTGCGACCCTGCGTCGAGATTCAGTTCGCCGACTACGTCTATCCCGCCTACGACCAGATCGTGTCAGAGGCAGCTCGACTGCGTTACCGTTCGGCAGGCGACTTCACGGCGCCGCTCACCATTCGCATGCCGACGGGAGGCGGGATCTTCGGTGGTCAGACCCACTCGCAGAGCCCCGAGTCACTGTTCACTCACGTGGCCGGTCTGAAGACCGTCATCCCGTCGAACCCACACGATGCCAAGGGGCTGCTGATCTCTGCGATCGAGGACGACGACCCGGTGATCTTCCTCGAACCCAAACGGCTCTACAACGGGCCGTTCGACGGGCATCATGAGCGACCGATCGTGCCGTGGTCGGCGCATCCGCTCGGCGAGGTACCCGACGGCCACTACACGACTCCGCTGGGCGTTGCGCGCATCCACCGCGCCGGTGACGACCTCACCGTGCTGACGTACGGCACGATGGTCCACGTCGCCCAAGCGGCTGCGGAAGAGACAGGCATCGACGCCGAGATCATCGACTTGCGTAGCTTGGTCCCACTTGACGTCGACGCCATCGTGGTCTCCGTGCGCAAAACCGGTCGGTGTGTGGTCGCGCACGAGGCGACTCTCACCTCGGGCTTCGGGGCGGAGCTGTGCGCAGTGGTCCAGGAACACGTGCTGTGGTCGCTGGAAGCACCCATTGCTCGTGTTGCCGGGTGGGACACGCCGTACCCGCACGCCCACGAGTGGAGCTACTTTCCAGGTCCAGCGCGCCTCGGCGCAGCGATGCGCGCGACCATGGCTGTGAAATGAAGGGCTGTGAAGTGAAGGGCCGTGAAGTGAAGGGCCGTGCGATGAGAGGTATCGAATGAGCATTCACATACTTCGGCTCCCTGACGTCGGTGAAGGTGTTGCGGAGGCCGAGCTGGTCGCCTGGCACGTCGCCGCCGGCGACACGGTCACCTCCGACACGGTCGTCGCGGAAGTGCTGACCGACAAAGCGACTGTCGAGATCTATGCGCCCGTCGCCGGCGTCGTCGCAACGTTGCACGGTGAACCCGGCGACGTGCTGGCCATCGGCAGTGACTTCATCGCCATCGAGACCGGAGACGGCACGGGTCCTGCCCCGGTAGGGCCGGCTGTGCCGGCAGTGGTCCACGAGGTGCCGACCATCGAATGCGAGTCACCGGCCGAGCCGTCGCAGGCAGCTCCCGCTCTGTCGACCCCCGGGACACTGGCATCGCCCGCTGTCCGAGAGAGGGCGAGCAGGCTTGGTCTGAGTCTCGGCGACATCCATGGTTCGGGCCCTGACGGTCGTGTCACGCACGACGATCTCGATCGGCGCATCCAGTCGATGAGTGCTATCGCTTCCGCGGCCGAGCCGACGAGGGTCCCGATCATCGGGTTGCGTCGCAAGATCGCCGACCGGCTGACGGTCGCGAACTCGCGCATCCCGCACATCACTTACGTCGACGAGGTCGACATGACCCAGCTCGAGGAGGTGCGCCGCTCGCTGACGACGGCCTACCCCGAGCAGCCGCGCCTGACCGTGCTGCCGTTCGTGATGCGTGCCATCGTGCTCGCGGTGGCCGACCGACCGCAGGTGAACGCCACGTTCGACGACGACGAGCAGGTCCTCACCACATACGGCGCGGTCCACATCGGTATCGCCACTCAAACCCCCAACGGTCTGATCGTGCCGGTCGTGCGCGATGCGCAGTCGATGGACCTGTGGCAGACCGCCGCCGAACTCTCACGCGTGACGGGTGCGGCGCGTGACGGCACCGCGACGCGCGACCAGCTGTCGGGTTCCTCAATCACCATCACGTCGCTTGGCGCGCTCGGCGGCCTCGTCACGACGCCGATCATCAATCGCCCTGAGGTTGCCATCATCGGGATCAACAAGATGCAGGTCCGTCCGATGTGGGACGGCACGAGGTTCGTGCCGCGGACGATGATGAACCTGTCATCGAGCTTCGACCACCGCATCGTCGACGGCTGGGAGGCAGCAACCTTCGTCCAGCGCATCAAAACGCTGCTCGAGCAACCAGCCCAGCTGCTCATTCCGCCACCTCGGCCCTGACCCTCGAGCCCCACGAACGTTGTATGGCGGAGGTGGACGGGAATCGAACCCGCCGGACGAGGATCACTCGTCCCAACCGCTTTGAAGGCGGCGGAGCCCACCAGGTACCCGGACACCTCCGCAGATGAATCTACCCGTACCCGTCGACGGCGCGGTAGCGGCACCCGCTTTCACAATCGCACGTGTCACAGCGTGACCTCGGGGTGATCCGGTGGGGCCGCGACACGTACGGTCGTGAACCAGATGGGTAGGTACGATGCGGCCATGAAGCGCCTGATCCTTCTTGTAGCCATCATTGCCATGGTCGTCGTGGCCGCCAAGAAAATGCCGTCGTCCTGACCGCTGTACTGCTCTGCTCGCAGACGGCGCTGCAGCAGTACGGCGCTGCGTGGCGCACCATCGCCCCTGACCTCGAGTGCGTGATGCTTCCCGACGAAGGCCGCCTCAGTGACGACGAGATCGCTCGCATCGAATTCGCCGTGTTCAGTCACGATCTGTGGATGGGCGGTCGCGGGGCTTCGTTCTTCAAGGTCCTGCTGAATGCATCCAACGCAAAGTGGCTCCACATGTTCGCCGCCGGCACAGACAATCCGATCTTCGCTGAAATCCTCCGCCGCGGCATTCGCCTCACACACTCCGCTGGCTCGTCAGCCACGCCGATCGCGCACACGGTCATCATGCACACGCTCGCACTCTGCCGCGAGGCGAGACCGCTGGCCATCGCACAGTCGGATCATGTGTGGGCAGACCGCCAAGTCACCGATGTCGAAGGCCGCACGATGGGCATCATCGGGCTCGGAAGCATCGGCGGCGAGGTCGCCCGTCTCGCGCAACAGTTCGGCATACGCGTGATCGGATTGCGGCGCAGCCCCTGCGGTGACGAACCGTGCGAGACCTGGCCAACGTCACGCCTGCATGAACTGCTCCCGCTCGTCGACGATCTGGTGCTCACTGCCCCGCTCACCGACGAAACGCGCAACATCATCGGCGCCACCGAGCTCGCGCTGTTACCCAGAGGGGCGCATGTGATCAACGTCGGACGCGGTCAACTGATCGATGAATCGGCCCTCGTCGAGGCGCTGCAGTCCGGTCAGATCGGCGGCGCTGCGCTCGACGTGTTCGTCGTCGAACCGCTGCCCTCCGGCAACCCGTTGTGGGACATGCCCAACGTGATCGTCACCCCGCACAGCGCCGGCGGCACCCCGCTCGCGACGCAGCGAGCGGCCGACGTGTTCGCCGACAACCTCGGTCGTTACCTTCGGGCGGAGCCGCTGATCAACGAAGTGACCTGAACGCTTCGTCCGAGGCCGAACAGTGAATTCGATGAACCGTACGGAGCGACCATTGAATTCAAAGTTCGGGGGACAACGACGTGCAGGTTGGTGGTTGACCGCAACGTCGATATGTTCCGAATTGTTCGGCTTCCCCCAGTCGTAGGTTCACTCCTGGGGAGTAGTCCATGTTTCTTTGCTGGTCAGCGAAGGGCGGCAGCGGCACCACCGTCGTGGCAGCCGCGCTCGCTCTCGTCCTTTCTCAACGCCATCCGGCTCTGCTCGTCGACCTCGGTGGTGATTCGCCGGCCGCGCTCGGCCTGCCCGACCCACAAGGACCCGGCATCGCCGAATGGTTCGCGTCGGCAACGGCCGACGCAGCTGCGCTCAGCAGGCTGGGCGTCGATGCCACTGAGGCGCTGCAACTCGTTCCGCGCGGCGTAGCGGCGCTGCCATTCCCTGACGATCCGCAGTGGGCCCGACTCGTAGACGCGATGTCGGAAACCGGTCTCACCGTCATCGTCGACTCGGGTACCGGGGCACCTCCGGCTGCATTGTTGGGTGCGGCGACTCACAGCCTGCTCGTCACCCGGCCCTGCTATCTCTCACTCCGGCGAGCGGTTGCGACCGGCTTGCATCCCACAGGCATAGTCCTCATCGACGAGCCGGGCAGAGCACTGACCGCCCGCGACGTCGAACGCTCGCTGGGCTCGCCCGTCGTGGCGGAACTGCAATACGACCCAGCGGTAGCGCGTGCAGTCGACGCGGGTCTCCTGGCATCACGGCTGCCGCGTTCCCTGGCGCACTCACTGAAGATCGCCGCATGATCGACCTTGTCGCAGAGCAGTCGCCGCTGGGCGGTCTTGAGCGTTGGCTGCACGACCCGGCCATCACCGAGCTGATCGTGAACGGCGGCAGCGAGGTATGGATCGAATGCGCCGGACGGCTGGAGCGCGTCGGCACCATCCGACCCGCCACTCTGCTGGGAGCAATCGAACACATACTCGCTCCCCTCGGCCGACGGTTGGACAGAACACATCCGACGGTGGATGCGCGGTTGGCAGATGGTTCGCGGCTGTGTGCCGTCGTCGAGCCGGTCGCGGTCGATGGGCCTTGTCTCACCATCCGACGCTTCAGCTCGCGCCCCATCTCGCTCGAGGCCTTTGCCGCTCCCCCGGTCGTAGCCCTGTTGCGCGAACTGGTCGTCCGTCATTGCAACCTGCTGGTCAGCGGCGCGACATCATCCGGCAAGACAACCCTGCTCAACGCACTCGCGAGTGAGATCAAGCCCGACGTTCGCCTGATCACGCTGGAAGACGTTGCCGAACTTCGCCTGCGTCACCCACACGTCGTACGGCTGGAGACTCGCGAGGCAACACCCGAAGGCGTCGGTGAAATCACCTTGGCTCACCTTCTGCGCACTGCGCTGCGCATGCGGCCCGACCGACTGCTGATCGGCGAAATTCGCGGCAGTGAGGCCGTGCATCTGCTGCAGGCGCTCAACACCGGCCACGACGGCTCACTCGCAACAATTCATTCGAACAGCGCACTCGACGCCCTCGAGCGGTTGGCCTCACTGGTGTTGCACGAGGTGGGCAATTGGCCGCTGCCGGCTGTCCATCAGCATGTCAGTCGCGCCATTGACGTCGTCGTGCACGTGGTGCGCGGCAGCGACGGTGTCCGACGTATTGCCGAGGTCGCCGAGGTGGTCCCCGGCGCAGCACTCTGGGTCCGCCCGCTCACCTGTGGCGACGAGGTCATCGACTCGGTCGGCCGAGGGCGACGATGACCGGGCTTGCTGCGGTGGCGCTGCTGTTCGCCCTTGCCGCGTGGGCTCGGCCGCGACCCGACGCGCGGTGTGCTCACCCGGTCGATCGGATCGACGGCCGTCGCAGGCGGAGGACGACCCCGCCAACGGTCGACGAGTGGGCCGCGCTACTGGACTCGATGTCAGCCGAGGTACGCACCGGTAGCTCGTTGTCCGCAGCCGTCAGACATGCCCTCACCCGATGCCAGCCTCACGGCAACGTCCTGACAGCCATCGCCACGCTCACCCTCCTCGATGCGGGTGGCGAGACATCGGATGCCGATGAGGCAGTGGTTCTACACGCGTTGCGAGCAGTCCACGCGCTCGGAGGATCCATTGCAGCCACGCTTGATGCAGCGTCCGCACTGTTGCGTGAACGAGCCGTCATTCGCGGCGAGGCCCTCGCCTACAGCGCGCAGGCTCGGCTCAGCGCTCGGGTGCTGACTGGCGTGCCGCTCGTCTTTGCGGGGTGGAGTGCCGCGTCCAGCGCAACGTTCAGGGCGGCAGTTCTCAGCCCGATCGGAATGGCGAGTGCGGCGGTCGGCGCAGCATGCAACCTGGTCGGCTGGTGGTGGATGCGGCGCATCGTGGCGAAGGCCGTCGCGTGGTGACCGCGTTCTGCGCAGCGGCCGCGGTCCTGGTCGCGGCTCACGCACTCCGTCCGAGCCACCCACGAATCCCTGACGATACGCGCCGGCCGCTCCGCCTCTGGCTACCAGGCAGAGCGGCACGCCGAATTCGGCGGGCAGCAGAGCACGCATTTCCCGACGCCATCGAGATGATCGTTCTCGCCGTGCGCGCCGGCTACCTCCCTGCCGCGGCAATGGAGATCGCAGGGCCGCATCTGGCGCCCGAGATACGACCAGCATTCGCGGCCGTGACTTCGCGGACTGAAAGCGGCGAGCGATTCGCAGATGCACTGTCGGCGCTACCCGCCGCCCTCGGACCCATGGCCGCCCCCCTCGCCGACTCGTTCGCCGCCGCAGATCGGTACGGCCAGCCGATCGCACCAGTGCTCGAACGGCTCGCCCTCGAGGCACGACAGCGCCGTCGCCGGCACGCCGACACGCTTGCCCGCCAACTGCCCGTGCGCATGTCGATGCCGCTCGTGCTCTGCACGCTCCCATCGTTCATCCTCCTCGCTGTGGTCCCCTTGCTGCTTGCAGCCCTCTCGTCACTGCACCAGTGACCGAACGACACACAACTGACGTACGAACGACCTTGGGAGGTTGCACGTGAGCACACTGATGGCACGCATTCACGCCTGGATTCTCTGGCACGAGGAGGACGGGCAGGCCACCACCGAGTACGCACTCGTATTGCTCGGGGCAGCGCTGGTCGCGTTGCTCGTCGTGGGCTGGGCGACCACCGGCGGCGGCGCCGGAAAGATCGGCCGGCTGTTCGATCGAGTCATCGATTCGGTCATCAACAAGTTGTGACGCGGCGACGCCACTGCGATCGCGGTCAGGCCACGGTCGAGCTTGCGCTCGCACTACCGATGGTCTGCCTGCTGCTCTTCGGCATCGTGCAGGTGGCAGTGCTGGGTCGCGATCAGTTGGCAGTGCAGTTGGCGGCACGCGAAGCAGCGCGTGCCGCCGCGGCATCAGGCGAACCGACAGCAGCGGGCAGCAGCGCTGCACATCGGGCCGTCGCGCTACGCCCCCTCACGGTCGAGATCAGCGAGAGCGCAGGAACGGTCACCGCGACCGTTCACTACACGGACCCCACCGACGTACCGCTGATCGGCGCCCTACTACCGGACGTCGTCCTCACTGCGAGCGTCACGATGGCGATCGAGCCGCCGTAGCCCCAGCGTTCAGAGGTCAGCCGGTAGCCTCGGCAGGCCATGGAACTCGTCTGCTCGCTCGGCCTCGTCGGCACGTCACCGATGCTGCAGGTCAGCGGCGAGATCGACCTTGCCACGCTGCCGTACTTCCGCGATCAACTGCTGCGCGCCATTTCGCTGCACGACGGTGCCACGCTCTTCGTCGACCTCGACGGGGTGACGGCGCTCGACGACACCGGCCTCGGGATGTTGCTGGGCACAGCAGGTCGAGCGCGCGAGCAGGGCGGCGACCTCGTCATCGTGAGTAACAACGAACGGCTACTCGAACGCTTCGAACTGACCCGCCTGAACAGGGCGCTGGAAGTTCGCCACAGCATGTCGTAGAGAAGCGCGGGTTCAATGCTTCTCTGGTGGCTTGGGCTTTCGAACACCACGCTTGTCCAGCGCCTTTTCCTGTGCACGCTTCTCGGCCTCGAGGGCAGCCTCCTCGGCGACAAGTCGCTTCATGCTGTCCAGCCGCTTCGGGTCCAACTGACCTGCCGCGACCGCAGCGGTCACTGCGCAGTCCGGCTCGTCGTCGTGTTTGCAGTCACGAAAGCGGCAATGATCCATCAGCTCGAAGACGTCGGCGAACGCGTTCTCGATGCCACGCCCGCTGCTCCACAAACTGACTGCGCGTACTCCCGGTGTGTCGACCAACCAGCCGCCCTCCACCAGTCGAATCAACTCGGAGGCGGTGGTTGTGTGGCGTCCGCGCTGGTCACCCTCACGGACCTCGGCGGTCACCATTCGCCCGTGACCGACGAGCGCGTTGACCAGAGTGCTCTTGCCCACGCCGCTCGCGCCCAACAGTGCGATGGTCGCGTTGTCGGCCGCGTAGCCGCGCAGCACCTCCACGCCGTCGCCGCTGATGCCACTGGCAACACGGATGTCGACACCAGGTGCAACCTCGCGCATCGCATCCACCGTCGGCTCGGGGTCGTTGACGAGGTCGGTCTTTGTCAGCACCAGCACCGGTCGGGCACCGCTGTCCCACGCCAACACCAGCTCGCGCTCCAACCGTCGCGGGTTGGGCGGCGAGGTCAGCCCATGCAGCAACATGACCACATCGACGTTGGCGGCAATGGTTTGAGCCTCTGCGCGATTGCCTTCGAACGACGCCCGCCGCACGAATGCGCTGTGCCGATCGAGCACCTGCTCGACGCGCTCCTCGTCATCGCCGAAGACCACGAAGTCACCCACCGCGACATCGGCGCCGATGTTGCGCACTCGCACGGGCGGCTTGTCCAGCGACACGAGCACGCTGCTCCAGCCGCGATCGAGTCGACTGACGCGACCGGCCGTCAGCGGAGCACCGAGGTGACGCCAATGCGCCAACGACTCAGGTGTCCAGCCGAGGCGGATGTCACATGGATCGTCGATGGCGACCACGGTAGCGTCGGCCACGAGCGGCTCGGTTCCGGTTCTGGCAGCTCGGGAGGACACCATGCTCGTTCGCCTCGCGCGTCTCAGCTTCCGTAAGCGATGGTTGATGGTCTTCGGCATCTGGTTGCCGTTGCTGATCGGTCTCAATGTCGTGGGCGGCGCGCTCGGCACCGACTACCACACCGACTTCAACCAGCCCGACAGCGAGTCGAAGCTGGTGCAGGAGGCGTTCCAGAACGTCGGGAACAAAGAGGACGCCGGCTTCCCCGCGCAGATCGTCTTCACCGCGCCGCAGGGCAACACCGACCCCGCAGTGAAGAAGGCGATGGAGACCCTTTTCGTTCAGGTCGACGCCGTTGAAAACGTGAAGCTCGTCAGCCCCTTCTCGGAGGAAGGCGCGCGGCAGAACAGCCCAGCCGGTTCACCCACGAACACGCTCGGACAAGACGTCTCGTTCGCCCAGCTGTCGGTCTCGAAGATGGACCAAGCGGCAACGAAGGCCCTCGGCGAGGAGATCATCGCGCTCGGCGACAAAGTGGCCGTGCCCGGTCTCCGTATCGAGTACGGCGGTCAAGTGTTCGCCACGTTCGAGTTCCCCGCCAGTGAAGTCCTGGGCATTCTCGCGGCTGTCATCGTTCTCCTCATCGCGTTTGGTTCTGTCGTCGCCATGGGTCTGCCCATCGGCACCGCCCTTGCCGGCTTGGGCGTTGCGATGGCCATCGTCGGTATCTCCTCCAACGGTTTCTCGATCCCCGAGTTTGGCCCACAGATGGCCGCGATGATCGGCCTTGGCGTTGGTATCGACTATGCGCTGTTCATCGTCAGCCGATATCGAGAGCACCTCGACATGGGCGAAGACCCTGAGACAGCGACAATCGCAGCGGTCGACTCCAGCGGTCGCGCAGTCATCTTCGCGGGTATCACCGTCATGATCTCGCTGCTCGGTCTGTTCATCATGGGCCTCTCGTTCGTGCGCGGTCTCGCCGTGGCCGGCGCCACTGGTGTGCTGGTGATGATGGTCGCGTCCATCACGCTGCTGCCGGCGCTGCTGGGCTTCACCGGCACCCGCATTCGCACCACCACACGCGCTGCGGCCGCGGCCGTGCTGCTGGTTGTGTTGTGCGGCATCGTTGGTGTCATCGTCGACAACCTCGGTCCGTTGCTGGGCATCGGGCTGCTCGGCGCGGTGTTGGTCATGGCGGTCAGTTACCTCCCGTTCGGCAGGGCCTTGCGCACGCCCCTGCCCCACCGGGCGGAGAAGCCCCGCGAGCAGCAGGGTTGGTACCGCTGGAGCCGGTTCATCCAGCATCGTCCGTGGCCGGCGCTGTTGGGCGCCGTGGGCGTCCTGATCGCCCTGTCGCTGCCGTTGTTCGGTATCCGCCTTGGCTTCGGCGACGAAGGTAACGCGCCCAAGGCGACCACTGTCCGCAGCGCATACGACCTCGTTGCCGCTGGATTCGGCCCTGGCAGCAACGGGCCTCTCTACCTGGTCAGCACCGACCCGGCCGCCAACACGCAGACTGCTGCACTGGTCGACGCCGCGCTCGCCGCCGACAGCAACGTTTCCTTCGCCTCGCCGGGCGCGCAGATCGGCGAGAGCACCTGGTCGTGGGTCGTGTACCCCAAGACCGCACCCCAGGACGCAGCTACCGCCGACCTCGTCAACCGACTCCGCGGCGACGTGTTGCCCTCTACCGGCATCAAGGTCAACGTGGGCGGGTTCACCGCCGGTGGGATCGACTTCGCCACCTACATCAGCGGTCGTCTGCCGATCCTGATCGGGGCAGTGCTCGTGCTCAGCTTCTTGCTGCTGATGGTCGTGTTCCGTAGCCTGCTCGTTCCGCTGAAGGCCGTCGTGATGAACCTGCTGTCCGTCGGTGCAGCGTATGGCGTCATCGTCGCCATCTTCCAGTGGGGTTGGGGCCTGAGCCTGATCGGCGTCGACAAGGCAGGTCCGGTCGAGGCGTGGGCGCCGATGATGTTGTTCGCCATCGTCTTCGGTCTGTCCATGGACTACGAGGTCTTCCTGCTCTCACGTATGAAGGAAGAGTTCGACCGCACCGGCGACAACGCCACCGCCGTTGCCGACGGCCTTGCCGCGACCGCTCGAGTCATCACGGCCGCCGCCATCATCATGGTCTGCGTCTTCTCGGCCTTCGTCCTCGGCGATGATCGCAACCTGAAGCTGTTCGGTCTGGGTATGGCCGTCGCCGTGTTCGTCGACGCAACCGTCGTCCGCATGGTGCTGGTGCCAGCTACCATGGAACTCTTGGGCGACCGCAACTGGTGGATTCCGAAGTGGCTCGACCGTGTGCTGCCACGACTCAACGTCGAAGGCACACACCCCGAAGCGCACGCCGAAGCCGCCTCCGAAGACACCACCGAAAAGGCCGGCGAACTCGTCGGATAGGCGCTCGCGGGCGCAACAACCGAATCGTCCTGACGCCTCACGCCTTGACAGGGAGGGGTCGCGTCACGTAGGGATGCCTCCCAATGTCCAAGCCACTCGTCATCGTCGAATCGCCAGCCAAGGCAAAAACCCTCGCCAAGTTCCTCGGCGCAGGGTTCGATGTGCGCGCCTCGGTCGGCCACGTCGCCGACCTGCCCAGTAAGGGATTGTCGATCGACGTCGACAACGGATTCAAGCCGACGTACGAGCTGACCGTGCGCGGCAAGGATGTCGTCAAGGACCTACGAGCGGCCTTGAAGGACGCCAGCGAGCTCTATCTCGCGACGGACGAGGATCGCGAGGGCGAAGCCATCAGTTGGCACCTCCTCGAGTATCTGAAGCCGAAGATCCCCGTGAAGCGGATGGTCTTTCACGAGATCACCAAGAGCGCCATCGACCACGCTGTTGCCAACCCGCGTGGCCTCGACTACGGCCTGGTCGACGCCGCTGAGACCCGACGCTTGCTCGATCGTCTCTACGGGTACGAGGTCTCGCCGGTCTTGTGGCGTCGTGTGAATCGCGGCCTGTCGGCCGGCCGGGTGCAGAGCCCGTCGGTGCGGCTGATCGTCGAGCGCGAGCGCGAGCGCATCGCCTTCGTCACCGCCGGATACTGGGACATCGACCTGCTCACCGGCACCTCGCCGTCATTCACTGCGTCGCTGGTCGCGGTCGATGGCAGCAAGGTGACCACCGGGAAAGACTTCACCGCCGACGGGCAACCGAAGAAGAACGTCATCGTGGTCGATGAGGCCCGCGCCCGAGCCCTGGCTGATGCATTGGCGAACGCCGACTTCACCGTTCGCTCGGTGGAGGAGAAGCCGTACCGCAGCAGCGCCAAGGCCCCGTTCATGACCAGCACCCTGCAGCAGGAGGGCGGCCGCAAGCTGCGCCTGGGGGCAGCACAGGTCATGAGAATCGCTCAGGGCCTCTACGAACGTGGCTACATCACCTACATGCGAACCGACAGCGTGGCGCTCTCCGCCGAGGCGCTGGGCGCCGTGCGGGCGGAAGTGCAGCGCGCCTATGGGCAGCAGTTCCTGTCGGCCGCCCCACGCCAGTTCACCAGCAAGAGCAAGAACGCGCAGGAGGCCCACGAGGCCATTCGTCCCACCACTCCGTTGCGCTCGCCCGACGCTGTCGCCAACGAACTCAACGGCCAGGAGATGTCGCTGTACCGGATGATCTGGCAGCGCACGTTGGCCACCCAAATGGCCGATGCGAGCGGCACCACCGTCTCCGTGCGGCTTGGCGCCGTGACCGGCGGAACCGATTGCGAGTTCGCTGCCAGCGGTACCACCATCACCTTTCCCGGCTACCGACAGGTCTACGTGGAGAGCACCGACGAGGCGGAAGCAGACGACGACAAGGAAGCCCTGCTGCCGCCGCTCACGGTGGGCCAGCAGGTGCCCGTTACCGAGCTGACCCCGAACGGTCACGCCACCGTGCCGCCCGCTCGCTACACCGAGGCCTCCTTGGTCAAGCGGCTCGACGAGTTGGAGATCGGTCGGCCCTCCACCTGGGCGTCCATCATCCAGACCGTGCAGGACCGCGGGTACGTGTGGAAGAAGGGACAGGCCCTGGTTCCCACGTGGACCGCGTTTGCCGTCGTCGGTTTGATGGAGCAGCACTTCGAGGAGCTGGTCGACTACAAGTTCACGGCCCGCATCGACGAAGACCTCGACGCAATCGCGCGCAACGAGTTGAAGAAGCAGGACTGGTTGCAGCACTTCTACTTCGGCTCCGACGACGACGTTCCTGCGGCGGATGCAATGCCGGGTCTCAAGCGGCTGGTCACCGAGAACCTCGATCACATCGACGCCGCCGCCGTCAACACCTTCCCCATCGGCCTCGACCCAGACGGCAACGAAATCGTGGTGAAGCCCGGCAAGTACGGGCCGTACGTGAAGCGCGGCGAGGACACGGCCAGCGTGCCCGACGACCTGACACCCGACGAGCTGACCGTGGAAGTCGCGCTGAAGCTGCTGTCGGCACCCAAGAGCGACGAGCCGATCGGCGAGCTCGACGGCTTTCCGGTGTTCGCCAAGAACGGTCGCTACGGCCCGTACGTGCAGTGGGGCGCCCCTGACAATCTGCCGCCCGGTCTCGAGAAGCCGAAGATGGCCAGCCTGTTCAAGACGATGGTCTTCGAGCGGGTCACGATCGACGATGCGAAGGAACTGTTGCAGCTACCGCGCACCGTCGGAGTCGACTCGTCCGACGGCGAGACGATCACAGCGAACAACGGTCGCTACGGCCCGTACGTGCAGAAGGGGAAGGACTTCCGCAACATCAACAACGAAGAGCAGCTGCTCACCATCACGTTGGATGAAGCGGTCTCCATCTTCAGCCAGCCGAAGGTGTTCCGACGCGGCGGCGGCGCCAACATGGCTGCCAAGGGTCCGCTGCGCGAGTTCGGTGTCGACCCGGTCAGCGGCAAACCAGTCGTTGCCAAGGACGGCAAGTTCGGTGTGTACGTCACCGACGGCGAAACGAATGCGTCGCTGTCGAAGGGCGACCGCTTGGATGCGATGGAGCCCGAGCGCGCGTTCGAGCTGCTCGTGATCCGTCGCGAGGCCATCATCGAAAAGGGCGGCACCGCCGGCCGCAAGGCCTCGGCCACCAAGAAGGCAGCCGCCAAGAAAGCTGCGCCGGCGAAGAAGGCAGCTCCCAAAAAGGCAGCTGCGGCCAAGCAGGCACCTGCAAGGAAAGCCGCAGCCGCCAAGAAGTCCTAACCCGAGGGTTTCGAGCGCGCCTGACGTCGCTGAAACCCTCGAGAAGGCTCAGCCCAGCAGGACGACAGTGAGGACGCCGAGCGCGACGAGGCTGCTGGCAGCCAGCTCGCCGCGGGTGTGACGGTCCTTGAGCCACCAGCGCGAGACGGCGAAGGTGAACAGCAGTTCCACCTGGCCCAGGGTGCGCACCTTCGCCGCATTCTCCAGCGCCAATGCCAAGGCCCACCCGGCCGAGCCACACACGCTCAGCACACCGACCACAGCGCTGGAACGCCAGTGGACGAAAGCGAGGCGAACCTGCTCGCGCTCGCGTACCACGAGATAGCCACCGTGGACGATGGTCTGCATCGTGTTCATCACGGCGAGTGTCACGATCGCACGCATCACGATCGGCCCGCCATCGAGCGCCTTCGTCGCGCCACGGATACCGATCGAGGCCAGTCCGAACAATCCGCCAGCAGCCAGCCCATAGAGCGCGGCCGGCTGACGTACAACCGACCACGTCAACCGCTGCCCCTTTGTCGCCAGCAGCGCAACGCCCATCATGCAGACCAATGCACCTGCCCAGCCACCCCACCGCAGTGGCTCGCCCAGCAACACCCACGAGAGAAGCCCGATCTGAACGACTTCCGTCTTGGCGAACACCGTGCCCACTGCGAAGTCACGCGCATCGAACGCCCGAATGAGGCACACGGTGCCGAGGATCTGCGCGACGCCACCGCCCAGAATCGTCGGCCAGAAGCGGATGGCGATGTGCGGCCACTCGACCCCGCTGCGCCATGCCACCAGCACCGCCAACGCCGACAGCGGCGCCCCATAGAGGTAGCGCACGAAGCCCGCTCCGCTCACTGACAACGACGCCCGCAGCCGGTGCTGCAACGCGGTGCGTGCCGTCTGAAAGCCAGCTGCAATCAGCGTGACAATGATCCACATAACTATCTCACATTTCGGGATTCGAATCTCATACACAGACTAGTGCATCTCGCTGGGTATGGTGCCCCGGATATGTCAAGCGGTCGCTACATCACGCTCGAAGGCGCCGAGGGGTGCGGCAAGAGCACGCACGCGGCCCGGCTGGCCACAGCGCTCGACGCCGTCCTCACGCGTGAAACAGGTGGCACCGCAATCGGCCAACGCATCCGTACGATCCTGCACGACACGGCCATCACCAACCTGTCGCATCGTGCCGAGGCGCTGCTGGCCGCCGCCGATCGCGCGCAGCACATCGACGAAGTGGTCGCCCCCGCACTCGCCGCCGGCCGGCACGTCGTCAGCGACCGCAGCGTGTACTCCACGCTCGCCTACCAGGGATACGGCCGCGGCTTGCCGCTGGCCGAAGTTCGCCGCCTCAACAAGTGGGCCGTCGGCTCACATTGGCCAGACCTTGTGCTGCTGCTCGATGCTGACCCGGAGGTACTCGAGCGACGCATGCGTGGCCGCCAGCTGGACCGTTTCGAGCAAGAGGGCGACGAGTTTCACCGGCGCGTCCGAAACGGGTTTCAACACATGGCCGAGTCCGAGCACGAGCGTTGGGTCGTCATCGACGGTTCGAAGTCGATGGACGGTGTTGCCCGTGCGATTCGCCGAGCGGTGAAAGAACGTCTGGGAATCTGATGTTCGCCGAGTACAAGAGGTCAGTGTGGGACGGGGTCGTCGGCCAGCCCCGGGCTGTCGACCAACTCACCCGCGCGGCTGCTGCGCCGGTCCATGCCTACCTCTTCGTCGGCCCCCCTGGCAGCACGAAGGATGAGGCAGCGCGTGCATTTGCCGCGCTGCTTCTCGCAGGCCACGACGACCCTGAGTCACGCGATGCACGACTGGCACTGGTCGGCGAGCACCCCGACGTTCGCGAGGTCGAACGTTCCGGCGCGAGGATTTCGAAGGAACAAGTCTCGGAGATCATTCGCAACGCGTCACTCGCGCCGATCGAGAGCAGTCGCAAGGTCATGTTGCTGCACGAGTTTCATCTCCTGGAGGCGGAGGGTGCAGCTCGCCTGCTGAAGACCATCGAGGAGCCGCCCGCCAGCACAGTCTTCATCGTGCTCGCCGACCAGGTGCCGCCCGAGCTCATCACCGTTGCATCGCGTTGTGTGCGCATCGAGTTCTCGTCGATCGCTGAAGCAACAATCCGCGATGTGCTCATCGCCGAAGGCGCAACCGCCGATTCTGCTGCTCAGGCAGCCACCGCCGCGGGCGGCAACCTCACACGCGCCCGGGTGCTGGCCACGGACACCGGGCTGATGGCGCGCCGACAAGCCTTCGCAACCATCCCCCAACGACTGGATGGCACCGGCGCCAACGTGGTCGCACTGGTGATCGAACTCAACAGGCTGATCGAGGCCGCCGCTGCACCCCTGGCCGCCCGCCAAGCCGAGGAAGCAACCGCTTTGGAAGCCCGCGTCGCCTCCGTTGGCGAGCGCGGCAGTGGTCGCAAGCAGCTGGAGGAGCGGCACAAGCGTGAGCTACGCCGCCACCGGGTGGACGAGCTGCGCAGCGGTCTGGCTGTCATGGCTGGCGCCTATCGCGATGCTTTGGTGGAAGGTCGCCTCCAGCGCCCCGACGCCGCCGTGCAGGCCGTACAGCGCATCCATGCAGCGCTCGACTCACTCGACCGAAATCCCAACGAGACGCTGCTTCTCCAAGCGCTACTGCTCGACCTCCCAGCGCTGTGACCACACGCAAGGAGCGATCAGTACAGGAATCGGGGTGGGCTGGCCGAGGGTCGACCGCTAGCATTGCTGCCCGTCGCCCGGGTAGCTCAGTCGGTAGAGCAACGCACTCGTAATGCGTAGGTCAGGAGTTCGATTCTCCTCTCGGGCTCCA
>Ga0105047_10006048_pt1 | contig 20606 bp, 25 predicted proteins | sample MAT04_FD_78384 | JGI IMG/M metagenome (GOLD analysis project Ga0105047, IMG submission 78384) | Freshwater microbial communities from Lake Fryxell liftoff mats and glacier meltwater in Antarctica - MAT-04 (megahit assembly) | ecosystem: Environmental > Aquatic > Freshwater > Ice > Liftoff...
CTGAGTGGCCTCCGAGCAGACCGAGAATACGTCGAGCAGCTGCATGCGTCGAACGAGAAGTCGACTGCGTCAGGCGGCGCATCATCCGCCGCGCAGAAGGCACCTGCTTCGTCGCAGGTGCTCCTCACACCAGCCGAGAACGCCGCTTTGGCAGTGCAGGACGCTTTGGCCGAACGGGCGCGAGCAGCGGCCGCACAACACTTTCTAGATTATCCCGACGGCGGTGCTGGCCACTTCTTCGACCGAGCACGCGGCCTATTCCAGGTCTTTGTCACTGGCGACGCCGCGGGGACGGTCGACGCCCTAACGCCGGTTACCGGCAGAGAAAAGCTTGAGGTGCTTCTCGTTGAGAATTCAGAGGCAGACCTAGAGGCAGCGCGGGAGAAGATCTTCGCCCTGCGTGACGAACTCGGGTCTCAGGGGACTGTCTACCGCTCGTCGCAATACGATGTGCGTGAGAACTGCATCGTGGTAACTGTCACGGGCGACCGCCTGGCCGCCGACGCGCTTCTGGCGCAGGCGGTTGAGCCTCGTCTTTACGCCGTCGTTGAAGGTAGCGGTCCGCAGCCACTGGGTGCGCGTGGCACCACGGCACCGCCGCTGCGCGGAGGTGCAGAGCTGGTGGGCTACGACAGTGTTTGCAGCAACGGCTTCATTGCGTACCGGGACACGTCGCCTAGGACCTTCTTCAGCATCTTTGCAGCCCATTGTACCTACGTTGGTGACTACATCTATAATCCCGGTTACGATGCCAACCGGGATGGCTTGCGCAGCACAGCTGACGCTCTTGGTCGCGTGGACAAGCGCGAATGGCGCGTCGGGCAAACCGTCAATGCAGATGCAGCACGCTTCCCGATTTATGTCGGCCTAGCGACAAACGACATCATCACCAACCCCGGCTACTACCGCGATATCACTTCGGTCGAGGGTCGAGCAGGAGACGCTCGCGGCAATCTCGCCTGCCAAGCCGGAATCATGACAGGCTTTGACTGCGGCACCATCGTTGACACGAGCGTCGACTATTGCATGGATGACGATGTATCGGGCTACGTCTGCTTTGACACTGGGCGCAAAGCCGAGGGCCTTGTTGGGCGTGAGGGAGATTCTGGTGGACCCGTCTTCTACTTCAACAAGGCAATGGGCATTGTTTCCTCCGGAGATCCAATTTCAAACGGCACGACCAACAACGTAATTTATTCACACATCTACGACGTGACCACTTCGCTGGACGTGAAGGTCGTGACCTATTAGGCTAGACCCGCACCATCAGAAGGGGGTAGTCGCTTGACAGTCGCGCGGAGGCGTATCGCAGCGCTGGCAGGGCTGATGGCGCTAGTGGCATGCGGGACCGCCGAGGAGCAGCAAGCCACTCGGCCGGAGGCACGGCAGGTAGTAGAGACGCCCTTTGCGGTCGCTCCTGTCGGTGAGGACCGCTCGCGCATCGTCCTGCACGCCGCAGGCTTGGCAGGCAGTTGTACTGAGGACGCGGCCGCGCAGGTTCAGGAGACTGCGACAGGACTTGAAGTCAAGGTCACCGTCAGCGTCCCAGCCGCCTCGGCAGATGAGCGCACGGCAGGTGGAACCCCCAAGCTTTGCAGCTTGAACGTGCCCGTAATCCGCCTGTCGGTTGCGCTCCCGCGCCCTCTCGCACCCGCCGAAGAAGTGGAAGGTTCCTGCGAACCGAGCGTTGGTTCCCGCGAAGGCGAGCTCTGTCGCCAAATGATTGAGTCAACGCTGCTCCCCGCTTGAATCCGCGCGAAGCAGTTGACCTCGGGCTGGGAAATTGCATAATTGCCGACACTGGTGTCGGCCCCGCGCCGGACGACAGCGGCCTGACGGTTGTCGATGTCAGCGTGCCGTCCGGCCAGGCCGCTGACCTCGCCGCCCGGGTCGCGACCGGGCGCATCGCGCTGATCCTCGACAGCCGGGAGCGCTGATGGCGGTCCTGGCTGCTACGGGCCTGTGGGCCACTTGGGTACATCTGCTCGCCTTGCCGATGGCCGTGTGACTCGACTCGAGTGCCGGACCGGCCGCCGAGGTTGATCGTGGCGCGGGACGCCATCGCGGCCAGGGCGGTGCTGTGCACGGCGAAGTTGAAGCTCCTATTGCTTGTCAAGGGCGAGCAGGGAGCGGTCGTGCTGGAGTGCGGCGTAGACCTCGCGGGCTAGTTAGTGCGCACCGCATTGGCCCGCGTCTCATCCCCGCCCGACCTTCGCGCCGGGCTCGTGGTGCTCACCTACTTCGCGCTGGCTGGCATCGCCTACCCCGTGGTGCTCATGAGCCTCGGACAGCAGGCTCTTGGGCCCTGGTGGCGCGCGAGCGTCGTTTCAGCGTTCTTCACCGGGCTCGGTGGGCTCATGGGCTACCTGGGCTAGGTGGCCAGGGGACGACCCGCGCAGCCTAGCGACCTAGCACCCTGCGCGAAGAATAGCGCCGCGCCGTCAGCCTGCTGTCGACCCGAGGCGGTCGAAGGCTGGGCCGATGAGCGTGTCGACGAACCAGGTGCACGCACTGAAGTAGGCGTCGAATGCTGGCCGCTGCACGCCTCCGACATCGAAGGCGACGAGGCACAGAGCGATGAACGCCAGGACGGGGAGAAACTTGAAGGGCAAGGCGAGGAGGCTCATGGCCCGGGACCGTAGACCCAGAGTGTGACAAGACCGCCGGCGTCTTAAGAGATCGTCGCCGAGACGCGTCAGGCCGGGATGTCCTCCCGCGCCATCGCGTCCGGGCTCGGCGTCAGCCACGCCACCGTTGCCCGCGACGTCGAGTCGGCACCCGTCTCAGGTGAAACACCTGCCCCCGGTCCTCGGGCGTCAACGGCAAGTCCTACCAGCCGCCGGCACACCCCCAGACCTCCCCGCCAACCGCCCCGGCTCTTGCGACCTCACGTGCCGGCCCCGTCGATGAGCTGCTCGAGGCGCTGCACAGCCTTGGTCGAGCTACCGCGGGCCAGCATCGCGCCGACGATCACGGAACGGTCGAGCAGCCGGGCGCTGTGCAGGTCGGCCAGGATGCGGCGGGCCTGGTCCTGGCCGAAGCCGCGTGTCCAGCCATTGTTGCCGTGGAACTCGAGGCGGTCGAGCGCCTCGGTCAGGCGAGGGTCGAGCGCCTGCGGTGCGCTGCTGCGGCCGGTGAGGTCGACAGCGCCGCTGTCGCGGGCCCAGCCGGCCAGCTCGAGGCCGAAGCCCTCGACGACGCACAGGGATGAGCCGTGGGCCTTTCCTGCAGCGAAGTCGAGCGTCCTGGTGTCGGGGACGTAGGCCAGGACGGGGCGGTTGCCGTCGACACGCGCTGAGCGGGGCGTGGTGCGCCCGTAGCGGCTCCCGAAGGTCACGAGCGCCGGCACGCTGCTCTCGGCTCCCTGCCCGTTCGTCACGAGCAGCGGGGTGCGGCCCTGCTCCCGGCCCTGTGCGGTCACCCAGGCGATGGCCAGGGCGGCGGCGTCCTCCCAGTCGGTGTCGTCGTGCTTCGGCACCCAGGCTGCGCTGTAGCTCGTCATGGCGGACACCGAACCACGCCCTCATGCGTACCGAGCGAGCTGGGCTTCAGCGACCCCCCGCTGGTCGCCTCTGCCCCCATTTGACGCACTGCACGCTCATGGGGCGGACGGTGGCAGTTCCGCCACCACCTCGACGAGGACGTCAGCCGACACCCGCCGGACGATGTTTTCCCTCGCCCGGTTCATCCCTATCGCCGTACCGATAAGGGCGCAGGTGCGCCCCTCGTCACGGACGCTGTCAGCCTCGACGAGCTCGCCGGGCGGGGTCAGGCGGTAGGTGGGCATGGCAGAACCTTCACGATCAGGCCCGACCCTCCGTGGGGCCAGGGTAGAGCCGCGCTCAGACATGCATGCCGGTGCGTCTTACCTCAAGTCGCGGTCGAGAGAGCCCGAAGTACGCTCTACTTCGCACTACGCACCGAGAACCCTGCCACTGCGGCGGGAGGAGTCGGGGTCGAGCGACTGGGGCACCTACTACTGACCGCGGAGTTCCCCGCCCGCGGTGGAGGGAGCGCAGGTCATGTCCGTCACCGACATCCGGCACAACGACAGCGTCAGCGACGACGTCGCCCGCGCGGCCGCAGACATCAAGGCTGCGCTGCGTGACCTACCTTTTGAGCAGCAGGAAGCCGTCAACGACCGCCTCTTCGAGGTCGCCGCGCAGTACCAGGCGACCGGGCAGGTCGACCCGCTCTTGCACTACATCCAGTCGCTGACAATGACGGCTCGGCTCCACCGCAACCCGGCCTACGTGAAGAGCCTGCACGAGGCCGACAGCGAGCCCGTCGGGGACGTCGTCGACGTGGACACCTTCATGACCCGCATGCAGGAGCGCCACGGCTAGGAGCCGCCCGCGCAAGATGAACGGTGGCAGCGCAGCCCTGGAGAGGTGGTTCGCCAGGGCACCTGTCTCCGAGTGGGCCGACGTGCACGAGGCCATGCTGGCCATTCAGGACGACACCTGGGCCCAGACCTACAGGCACCTGGACGACGTCACCAACCCGAGCGCGGTGATCATGTTCATCCGGCCGGACCTCGTGCTGGTCTGGCGCGTCATTCGCGAGTACCCCGACTACTGGCGCCCGGTCTACCTCGGGCACCCGGACGACAACGCCTTCGAGTAGGACCGAACACTGCAGTGGGCCGTCCAGATGGAAGAGGCGTGACCGACCACGACGAATGGGACGACCAGCCACGAGAGCTGCACCTGTGGAACCGGACCGTTGAGCAGGTCGGCGTCTGGTACGACGCAGTCGAGCTGCAAGCCGAGCGAGTGCGGACGGCTGTCGGTGGCGGAGAGAACCCGACTGCGGCTGTGACCGACGTCGTCTTCTTGATCGACGCGATGCACCGCCTGCACCGCGCGTGCGCGTGGAGCGCCGAGCGCTTCGAAGCGGGTTCGCGGCGACGCCAACGCGTGGACGCCGCCACTGCCGGCTTCGCGACTGCTCACCCCCACCTCCAGCCGCTCCGCCACGGCTTCGAGCACTTCAACAACTGGATCGAGGGCACGGGGGTGCGCCAGCCCAAGCCAACGCGGTCGCGGCGGCCGTTCCGGCCCAAGCTCGAGTACGGCCGCAGCCGCGACGGCACGGTCACGGACTTCGTCGTCCATCGCGACGACCTGTCCCTCGACGTCATCGCCGCCGCCGCGGCTGCTCTTGCCATGGGTCGAGAGGTGAACGCGGTCTTCAACGAAAAGCTCGACGACCGCTGCGGCATCGCGTAACTGCCCCTGCCCGGTCACGCGCCTTGCCGCTTGTCTTGACGTTCTCCGTCGCCCGACGAGCCCTGGATCAACGAGCGGCTGACCGCGGGGTAGATCCGGCACGACTACATCCGGGCGGGTAGTCGCAGGACATACGCAGGGCGGGGCTCTAACCCGACCGCCGGAGGCGCAGTCGCGGCGCGCCGGCTCACTGGCGCTTGCCGCTTGCTACCGCAAGCAAGCAAGCAGATCTTGCTCTCTGGTGACTCGCGGCGACACCCAGCCCCGCCAGCGGTCTGCAGAGGCGACGGACTTGCTCCCGCTGCCTGCACCCTGGCGGGTGCGATCACCCAACTTAAGACCATGAGGAACGGCACTTCCTGGTGACCGCGAGTGCCACTTCTGGCATGTCGATGCAAGGCGTAGCGCCGGCCTCCGCCCACGATCGCACCAGCGCAGCGAGCTGTCGCTGCTGTTCGCTGTTGCTTGTTCACGCCTGTACCTGTCCGGGCGCTGCCGGACACTCCTGGCTGTGACCGGTGATCCACAGGACGAGGCGGCGCTGTGGCGTGCCGTCGTGGGTGGTGACCCGGCGGCTTTCGGGTTGATCTTCGATCTGCACAAGGATCGGGTGTTCCGGCACGCTGTGCGGTGGCACGGCGCGGGACCTGAGTCCGAGGACACAGTGGCCGTCGCGTTCCTGGAACTGTGGCGCCGTCGCACCGACGTCAGGCTTGTCGGCGGGTCCGTTCTGCCTTGGCTGCTGGTGACGACGACGAACGTCGTGCGCAACCAGGCCAGGGCCGAGCGTCGCCACCGCAGGCTGCTGTCGGCGCTGCCGAGGGAGCGGGCCGAGGTCGGTGCCGACGATGCGGCCCTGAGCTCGGTACGTCTGATCGACCCGACGCTGCGGAACGCGCTGGCGCGTCTGTCCCCGGAGGACGCAGCCCTGCTCGTGATGCTTTCGTTCGAGGACATGAGCGTCGCCGACGTCGCAGCGGCGCTCGGCATCACGACACAGGCGGTCAAGACCCGGCTGCACCGGGCCCGGGCCCGGGTGCGCCCCCTGCTCGACACCACATCGGCCCACGACGTCGAAGGAGTCACCCGATGACGCTCACCCTGGACGACGCCTACAGCCGCGCCCTGCGCCGGGCACTGGTCGATCACGCCGCAGCGCACGGCGTCAGGCGCCGGGCGCGGTGGCGTCCCGCCCTTGCCGTCGGGGCGGCCACCTTGACGGCAGGCACCGGGCTGGCAGCAGCGGTCGGGGCCTTCGACGCTCCGGGCAGCCCCTTGGTGCAGCCGCTCGCCGGGACCGTCACGGTCGAGGGCGTCGGAACGCAGATAGTCGACCTCGGCGTCGCGCCCCCGGGCACCACCGCGATCGAGGTCGGCCTCACCTGCCTCACCCCGGGCACCTTCACCGGCGCGGACGGCGCCAGCTTGAGCTGTGGCCCGTCCGATGCGGGCCGCGCCACCGCGACCTGGCGACTCCCGGCCTCTCCCGGCACCACCGGAACGACCATCGACGCCGGGCCCGGCGAGCGCTGGCGGGTCACCGGGGCCTACAGCGCCGTTACGACCACCGAATGGGGCGTCAACGCCGACGGCCTCACCTACGGCGTGGCCAACGGACGGGGCACGCCCGACTTGCTGGCGGTCATCGCCACCAACGGCGCCGACGGCTATGTCTACAGCCGCGACCTCACCACGCCCGACCCGGCCGGCCTGCAGACCGGCACGTTCGAACGCCGGCGACTCGTCCTGCCCGTCTTCGAGCCGGACGGCAAGACCCAAGTCGGGGAGTTCAACGTCGGCGGATGAACCGACCGAGCGCATCCCCGACACGGTCTGGGCGGTGGTCTGGGCTCTGCTCAGCCTCGTTGGGCGGCGGCCGTCCAAGCGCCGCGTCTGTGAGGGCGCTCCACCTGCTTTGGTCGGGCTCCTTCGCGAACGCACGCTAGCGAGGGCTACGCGATCATCGCAAACGGCACCTGCCCTCACTTGTCGTGGCAGGAAGTGACAGAACGGACCGCTACCGTCCGCCCCGTGACCTCGACCAACTCAGCCCCTGTCGTGCCCGAGCGGGAAGACGACCGCACAAACGGACCCATGACCGGTGGCGAACGTGCGGTGCTCGACCACTGGCTCGATCTCTACCGCGACACGGTCCTGCTGAAGATCTCCGCGCTTGATGCCGAACAGCTCGCCCGTCGACCTGTGGCCCCGTCCTCCATGAGCCTCATCGGTCTGGTGCGCCACCTCACCGAGGTCGAGGCGTACTGGCTGCGCGTCGTACTGCTCGACGAGCCCGACGCACCCCACTACTGCACACCAACCAGTCCAGACGGCGACTTCGACGGCGCCGACGCGGCCACGGCCGCCGTCGACGTGGCGACCTACCGCACTGAGGTCGACAGGACCCGGGCGAACGCGGCTCAGTGGGTCGACCTCGACACGCCAGTCCTCGGACTGCGACAGGGACAGCCGGTCAACCTCCGCTGGGTGTTCGTCCACCTCATCGAGGAGTACGCCCGGCACCTGGGACACATGGACCTTGTCCGCGAGGCCATAGACGGGCGCACCGGCTACTGAGCCAGCTGGCGGCCCCGAAACCGCACCCCCTGGTCGTCCACCTCGGGTAATCCTGGCTGCCCATCACCAGGAACGGCACTTCTCAGCGGTACTGGGACGCCGCAGTCCTGCGTCTGTCGCCCTCGGCAGGTGACGACCGAGCACCACGACCCACGGCTCCGCGCCGAGTCTGATCAGTGACCGACCCAGACGCTGAGTTCACCGAGGCCCGCGGCTCCTGCCTGAAGGACAGCCTCAAGGTCCTGCCCTTGCTCATACCCGCCGACGGCCTCCACGTGAGTGTCCGCGAACAGGTGACGAGCGAGCGTCGACCAGACCGCGGCCGGGTCGACCTCGCGCATGAACATGTTCGTCACCCCGGCGAAGCCGTTCGTCTTGAGAACGGTGGCTCCAGCGACGACCTGCTGCTCGTGTCGCACCAGCAGCGCGGAGAAGCCGGGGACGTGCAGCAGACGCTCGGGCAGCACGTCGCCCACTCCGCTTTCCATGGACCACTGCGCGAGCCCCTCGGCTGATCCTGCAGTGGTGCACTCCCCTCGCGGAGCCCTCTGCAACTCGTCGCGGCGCAGGCCATACCAGGTGGCGGTGAACAGCCGCGTGCAGCCTGCTTCAGCGAGGTCCACGTCGTCGAAGCTGTCCTTCACGGCGCCGCCGGACTGCGATGCGAGCCGAGCGACCTCGGCTCGGTCAGCACCGGGACGCAAGGTGGCGACAGCGGGGTACCGCGCCGGGGCCTGCCCGTCGACCACCCACACGTCCCCGTGCGTCGAGCTGCCGATCCCCGAAGCACGACAGACCGCGGCGCACCATGCAATGTTGTTCGCGACCGCAGCGAGCAGCAGGTCCGTCCGCGGGGAGGTCACCAGCTGAGGCTAGGGGTCCTTGGATGGCGCAGAGACTGCCGCCGGCCGCCTCCAGCTCGCGAGCATCACCTACCCGTGGGTCGGCTCGGCAGGGAAGTGAGTTCGGCGCAGCGCTTCTGAGTCGTCAACCGAGGCCCAATCAAGCCGGAGCACCTCACCAAGCAGTCTGAAGCGGCCCGCCTGCCAGTCCCGCAGCTCGCGAACCACGGCGTGACCCGTGACGATGGAGTCGCCGCATTGATGGTCCACGATCCACTCCAAGTCCAGCGCATCCTCTGGGGCGGCGAAGCGTCGCCACCAGAGATGTCCGCTGGTCTGGGTTGCGTAGGCGTTCAGCTGGACGTAGAGCAGCCCCACCTCGACGCGTTCTCGGTACAGCCGTGCTACCCGTCGCTTGAATAGAACAAGCGCTGGATCAGGTCTATGGGCCTCGAAGTCAGGCTGGGGCAGCCACTTCATGGGACGAGGCTAATGGGGCTCTTCGCGGTTGAGCGTGACGGTCGGCTCTGCACGGTGATCGTCACGCCGCGGTCGCGGCGTTGTTGAGCATGATGCGCCGTTCGTAGCTGTCTTGGTTCCGAAAGCCGCAGGCGACACGCTTGATCTGCTTGATCTTGCGGTTGTAGCCCTCGGTGCGGGCGTTGGTGATGCGCAGGTGCAGGTAGGCCTCGATCGCTGGCCACCAGGTCTCGACCGTGCCGGCCAGCCGGGTCAGCTCGGGGACCTCGGCCTGGGCGGCCAGGGCGTAGAAGCGGTGCAGCCGCGCGCGGATCTCATACGGCCTGAGGGCGGGGCCGGACGCTGTGCCCGCTGCTGCGGTGTCCCGGCGCGGGTCGGTGACCAGCGGGCCGCCGGTGGCGGGCAGGGCGTCCAAGAGCTGGCGAAGGAGTTCCTTGCCGGCCCAGGCGGCCTGGATCTCACCGGTCGGGTCGTCGGCGCTGAACAGCACCTTCAGTCGGGACCACTGCTTGTCCGACAGGTGCCGGGCGCCGCGCAGAAGCAGCCTGCGGTAGGCCCAGCTGTCGTTGCCGGTCCGGCCGCGGTGTCCATGGACCTGCTGGGTGACGCGCTGCCGGGTCTGGGTCACCATCAGGTTCGCCAGCCGGTGCAGGTGCCAGTGGTCCACGACCAGCGTCGCGTGCGGCAGCACCTCGCGCAGCGCGGCGGCGAACGGCGCCGACGGGTCGACCGCGACGACCTCGATGCCCGCACGGAACTCGTTGCTCTGCAGGGCAAGCCAGCCCCGGACGCTCGCGCCCGACCGGCCCGGGGCCAGGCCCAGGATCCCGCCCGGGTGGGTGGGGTCCAGGTCGACGAACGAGGTCATCCACGGGTCGCTGCGGCGCCAGCCGTGCTCGGCCAGCAGCCACCGGACCGACCGGGCGCGGGTCTCATCGACCCCGAGCAGGCGCAGCCCGCACGGCGCCCGACGGTCATGCTGGCGGCCTTGACGACCAGCGCGGTGTTGACCGACCACCACGACACCCCGTACTCCCTAGCGACATCAGCAGCAGACCTTGTCGAGCCCGACACCGCCTGCTCAAGCTGGACCCGCAGCCGCCGGGTCAGGCGCTGACCGGCTCCGACCTGGACGCTGGTCTCGGCGAACGTCCGCCGCCGGCAGCGGAGTTCTCGACAAGCCCAGCGGCGCTGGTCCCACCACACCCGCAACGGCCGACGGCCGTGAGGCACATCGTTGACCTGCCGCAGCTTGCGGCCGTGGACCGCGCCCGACAGCACCCCGCAGTCCGGGCACGCCTGCTCCAGTTCGATCCCTTCCACAACGACCTCCCGGGCGTCGTGACCGCACTGGTCGTCGTCGTCGTCGTCGTGCTTATGCGTGACCGACCGGACCCGGAACCCGTCCAGGCCAAACAACAGCGTCGTAGCGTCTCTCATGCTCGTGGCTCCCTGGCTGGCTGACTAGACACCAACCACCCTGCGGAGCCACGAGCCCTACGCCCTCACGACGCGCCGATCACCCTCCACCGCGAAGAGCCGCTAATGGGGGCTGTCGCAGCTCGGCGCACAAGCGGGAGCGGCACCTACCCTTGACGGGTGCCGTGAGCAGGAACGGCACTTCCTGACGGTCGCTACGGCGAGCTCCGCATCGCGCTACTGGCCTTCCTCAGCTGCCAGCGTCTGCCTGACGCGTGCGAGGTATCGAAGCGCCCCCCGCCGCCACTCGTCCTGCTGCGCCTGCGGCCAGTTGGTCCCTGCTGGCGCATCGAACTCCATGCCGACGGTGAAAATGCACCCATCGCCAAGCGGCTCAAGGCTGTTTGTCGCCCGGAGCGGGATGCTCGACGGTGGGGAGATCATCCGCGTGACTGCTCGACGCGCGTCTGAGTACTCGATCACCTCATGTATTGAGGTGTTCCCCTCAAGGTCGACGAAGCACTGCTGCTCTCCTAGGCCGCCCGGTGTTCCCGGGACGCGAAAGCTGCGAGCGACTGTCTCCGGTGCCAGCAGCACCGCATGCTCCGCTGGCGCGATCAACGCCCAAACCACCGCTGGTGGCTGCCGAAGCTTGATCGGCTCTTGTATGCGGAACGTTCTGACCGGGCCCGGCCTGGCCTCCTGCCACCGACGCTGCCATCGTTCTTCCAATCGCTTCACGACTCCCGTTCGGCATCGCACGTGTCGGACCTGAGCCGAGCGCGAGACTGCCGGTGGTGCGCGGCCGGCCCCTGGTGGAGCGCGACGGGCTAAGCCGGCGTGCGCCGGAATCGCCATCTCTCAGGCCCTGGACGCCGCTGCACGCGCTCCTCTCGCCGCTCGATCTCGCGCACCGCCTCGTCAAGCAGCGGCTCGAGGCCCCGCGCGAGCTCCCGCAGCGCGGCGAGGGCTAGGAGGTGCGTCGGGTGGGGCGGAACTTCCTCCATGCCGTAGACAACGGCGCTCGAGGTCAGGAAGGCGGCGGGCAGCGCCACAGACGCGGGGCCGTCTAGCTCGACGTTGATCGGCCCAGTCAACCGGAAGTCGGTGTTGCCGCGGCGAAAGCGGTTCAGGTGCAACGTGTACGCGGAGGCGTGAACGTGGTGGCCCCCAATCCGGTAGTCGAATCGGCTGAGGCCGGTCGCGGCGAGCAGCTCGAGCTGGGCGAAGGAGACCCGCTGCTTTGGGGACAGGGTTGGGAACAGGGCCCGCGCCCAGCCATACTCGCGTGCGAAGGCGTCGCCATACCGCTCGAGCAGCTGTCGTCGGCTGCCCTCCACGTCCACGACGAGCTGTGGGTCGACCTGCACGCCCTTGGCCGCTGCCAGCTGAAGGTCGCGGGCTTGGTCGATGACCGCGTGCGCGAGGTACCGCGTGGCGAGGTCGTCGCTCTCCGGCTCACGCCCGTGCTCGCCGAGGACCTCGGCGATGACGGCGGTCTCGTGCAGAGTCCTGACACGCGCCCATGCCGCGAGCGGAAGGCCGGCGGAGAGCAGCTGGTGGATCTCGTACACGACCAGGGCGGCGCGAGCCTGCAGGCCCAGCAGCGCGTCGATCAGATCGTCATCGCGGTCACGGTAGATCTGCTGCAGGTCCGAACAGAGCTCTTCCATGCAGACGTAGACCAAGTAGAAGGCATCGAGCGCTGGGCCCCAAACCGCCTGCAGGCGGCGGTCGAAGCCGCGCTGACGCCACCGGTGGTCCCGGAGCATCGCGGGGCTGGTGCGGCGCAGCGTGTCCGCCGTCTGAGCGCCGACGGCGTCGACCGCCTCGTGAATCTTCGACATCAGCTCAGCCGAGTCCGCGCCTTTCCCGATGGCCGTGAGCGCCTTCGACCACAATTCGTGCGCCTCGCCGCGCTGCACGAGGCAAGTGCGCGGCGTGCGGCCGGTGGCCGGGTCCACCGCGATCGGGCCCCGTTGGTCCAGGCCCCGCACCCAGGCGGCTTCTACGCGACGCAGCACCTCATCCGCCAGCAGCCGGCGACGGCGCACCACCGCGCGGCGCAGAGCGGCTCGGCGCGCCGTCATGTCCACCGCCGCAGCGTGTCACGACCGCGCCGCTCGAGTGGCAGCATGCGCCACGTGATGACGGTCGGAGATCCTGACCTGGCCGCTCACCCCAGCGCCACCGGCTGACAGCACTCAGAGCGCGCACTTCGTCCACGGCAGCGCACGTCTATGCATCGAGTCACGAGCGAGCGCTAGTGCCGAGGGACGGCACTGCCTCATGGTTCGCACGCCACCTACGCCTCGTCGAGGGCCGCGTGTGCCTCAAGGTCGTCAGGGCTGGGTGGTGGGAGGCGAGGCTCCCGATCGCCAGCCTCGTCGCCGTCGGCTCGTCGAAATGTGATGCGGACGTTGTCCCACTTCCGGACGCGTGCGCCAGCGCCTGGGTCTTGCCCCGTGACGATCCACACCCCCGGCCACGTCAGCGCGCCGAGTGCGGGGCCATCCACGTCTACCGCGACGACAACGACTGCTGCTTGGTGGCCGACGTCCCTCGCCTCGTGTACGGGCAGGCCGATGAGATCGGGCACACACACCCGTTCATCGTCCGGGCTCATGGCCGCACGCTACTGACGGCCCTCGGACTATGCAGCAGTCCAGGCGCGCCATGAAGAACGGCACCTTGCGGTGATCCCGAGTGCCACCTAAAGGTCGGTTGGCAGGACCTGCCACGCGCCCGACTGGTCCCCGGTCGGTTCAAGGTTCTGGAACACGAGCAGACCGGGATGGCCCATCGCCGCCTCCCACTCGTCCCTCCCCGGCTTCGCCTGGTAGGGCTTGCGCGGAGGCTTGACGTTGTACTCGCCGCACAGTCGGCGAAGGTCCGCCATGCTGCCCACAGCAGCAGCCCAGGTGACGTGGACCCAGCCGCCGGTGTACGACGGGTCGCGGTGCTCGCCGCCCCAGAAGTAGACCTTGGTCGCCATGCACACACGCTAGCGGCGGCTATCCGACCAGGGAAAGCGTGACAGCGGGCAGCGGCTCGCCTGTCGTATCGAAGAAGCGGATGACGAGAGCATCCCCGGCGGTAGTGACGCTGGGGCTTGTCGCGCCGATCCCCGTCACCTGGCTCCACTGCTCGGATGACGCGCCGTGGACCAGGTGCGTGATGTTGTCTGCCGTTCGGATGCGGTCCCTGCGCTCCGTGAGGCTCGGTACCCATGGGGCGACGTGACCCGCCAGGGTCCCGCCGGTGCCGCCGTCGAGTTTGACGACGACGCCCGTGCCGCCATGAGCGGTCAAGGACACGGGGCCCAAGCAGTGGCTCAAGCCCCTCGCATACCTGCGCCATGAACGCCTGCCGCCGGGCCGCTCTGGAGCGGGGGATATCAGGCACGGCAGGCACGGTAGCCGAAACTGTTGGTGACTTTTGTTCGTCCGGTAGTCGCGGCTAGCGTCCAACGGAAATGCCGGCTGCCGATCACTGGGAGCGGCTCCCCTCTCAGGGTGCCGCGGGCAGATCGCATCACTTACCTGCGTGCCCTCACGCTCTTGCCGGCGGCTGACGCGTGACGTCGTGGAGCCGTCCCACCACCCAGCCGTAGGAGATGCAGACCGGCGGAACGAGGAGCGCGAGCACCGGACTCCGACCGAAGGAAGGACCGAGCAGAGTCAGCGTCGCCGTACCGGCGCCGACTATGCGGCACGATGTCGCGGTGCCCGCGCCGGACTTCGATCTGCACCGCCTGGGATGGCGGGCCTTCCAGGACTTGGTGGCGGTCGTCCTGCATCGCACGCTGGGGCAGACGTTTCAGGTCTTCGCCGACAGCAATGACGGCGGTCGAGACGGCGCCTTTCACGGCATCTGGGAGACGTCCGCACCGCCCGACGGGCACCTGGCCCCGGAGGTTGCCGGTCTCGTCAACCGTCCCCCGACTGTCGTGCAGTGCAAGTTCAGTGGCGCGGCCGGCGGCACGCTGCCGCCTAGTGCGCTGTCCGACGAGATCGCCAAGGCAGCCCGACTGCAGCAGCGTGGCCTCTGCGACGCTTACGTCCTGATCACCAACCTGCGCATCACCGGCACCACCGATGCCTGGCTGCGACAGACGCTCGCAGCGCACGGTATCGCCAGGACGCTCACTCTCGACGGGCCGTGGCTGAGCCGCATCATCAGCCTCTCGCCGACGTTGCGTCGTTACGTTCCGCGCGTCTACGGCTTGGGGGACCTCAGTCAGATCCTCGACGAGCGGCGGGTTGCCCAGGCGCGGGCGCTGTTGTCGAGGCTGAGCGATGAGCTGGTGACGTTCGTTCCCACTGGTGCGTACCGGGCGGCTGCTGATGCGGTAGCGCAGCATGGCTTTGTGCTGCTGCTCGGTGAGCCTGCTGCGGGCAAAAGCACGATCGCGGCAACGTTGTCAGTGGCGGCACTGGATGAGTGGGACAGCCAGGTGATGCGTGTCAACGGGCCTGTGCAGCTAACGGATGCGTGGAATCCGAGCGAGCCACGGCAACTGTTCTGGGTCGATGATGCCTTCGGCGCGATCCGTCATGACCCGGCGCTGACGGACTTGTGGTCGCGGCACATGGACCAGGTCATGACCGCGGTCGCCGGCGGTGCTCGGGTCATCTTGACCAGTCGCGACTACATCTACCGGGAGGCGCGTCCCCATCTGAAGGAATACGCCTTTCCGCGGCTGCGTGAGCAGCAGGTCGTGGTCGATGTCGCTGCGCTGACTCAGGACGAGAAGCGACGTGTGCTCTACAACCACCTTAAGGCAGGCGATCAGCCCGCCGCCGTCCTGCGCCGCTGGAGGCCGCACCTGCACGAAGTTGCTGCGGTCACGCCGTTTCGTCCGGAGGTTGCTCGCCGCCTGAGTAAGCGAGCCTTCACCGGCGATGGCCTGAACACGAAGGAACAGCTTGTCGACTTCATGCGCAGACCGACAGAGTTTCTGCGTGACGTGATTGAGCAGCTAGATGCAGGCGCACGCGCTGCGCTGGGCTGCGTGTACGTCTCAGCTGGCGGCGTCCCCAGTCCGGTGGCGCTGACACCGGCTTTGCAGGAGGTCGTCAGCCGGCTCGGCGCGACTGCTGAGCAGACGCTTCCGGCGTTCGGTCGACTTGAGGGCACGTTCCTACGACTGGACACCACACCCCCGGCTCCGGCCTGGCAGTTCCAGCATCCGACGCTGCGCGAGGGCTTCGCTGCAAGCGTGACAGGCCATCCGGAGGCTGTCGGCATTCTCATCGACGGGCTGGCCGACGACGAGCTGCTTCGTCAGGTCGACTGCGGCGGGACGGCGCGTGGGACCATGGTCACTGTTCCGCCGGCGCTGTACGCCAAGGTTGCAGCCCGAGCCCAGGTGACGACGAGCGGCTACACGTGGGGTCATCCGCTCGGGACCTTCCTGCGGCATCGGGCAGGCGAGGGATTCTTGCGTGTCTGGGCACAGACGCAGGCAGCGGATCTGCCAAAGCTGCTGACATTCGGCATGTACGTGTCCGCTCACTGGCAGCCGGCCGTTCTCGCTCGCCTGCACACCGCAGGCGCGTTGCCCGAGGACGTACGCCGTCAGGCGGTCGAGAAGCTCGCCGAGTATGCGCGCCTATTCGACCCGGGCTGGCTGGAACCCACAGTGCGGCCGCTGTTCACCCATGATGAGCTGGCTGAGGAGCTCGCCTACTTCCGCGAGCAGGTGCTGCCCGACATCGAGGACCACATCGAGCAGTCTGCAGACGGCTACGACAGCGATGTCAGTCCCGAGCAGCGGTACGAGACCGCACGCGACGTCATCCGGCTGTACGGCGAGGCGCTCGGGGACGACGAGGACGTCTTGCAGGCGTTGGACTCTGCAAGACGAATCGTCGATACGGCGGTGCAGCACGCCGAAGAGGACTTCCGAGGCGAAAGCCGGGGGACTCTTGCCGCCGACGATCGTCCCTATCGGGCTATGCCGTCCGCCGGCCGCGATGAGTTCGACGACGTCGACCTCGGTCACTGACATCAAGTTGCCCCCGCACGGCCAGGCACGTTCGACGCAAGCAGTTCTGGACATGCCGCCCCTGCGCGTCGAAGCCCAACGACCTGGGTGCACCTTCGTAGCCGACCTCGTTGAGGTGGGACAGGAAGTGGTGGACGGAGGCTGACCAAGGCCCCGACGGGCGACGAACGGTGTTGCCGACCCGGACCAGTCCGTCGGTCATGTTGCCACCGACCAGCGGCACCTCCTCCTCATCCACTGACCGGACGCTAGTGGCGGCCAGGTCGCGGCGTCGGCGGACCATCGGCAGGCGCCCGGGCGGTCTGGGGCTTAGGGCTGTTCGTAACCGGGGGTCTGGGTGCGGAACCCGCCGCGGGTGCGGTTCCGGTCGCGTGGGGGGCCGGGGGCGGCGCGTTCGATGGGGGGCGGCGGGTCGGTGGATAGTCGGAGCTTGATGGCGCGGTCGAGGAGCCCTTCGACAAGCGGGGTCATGTTCCGCATCTGGAAGCGCTGGAAGAACCGCATGGGGCCGAGTTCCTCAGCGAGCTTGCCGATGACCTCGTCGGCGAAGCTGGCGCTGACGACGGCGACGCCGGCGAAGTCGAGCAGGACCGCGGTGGCGCCCTGGTTGAGCTGGTTGGTGAGGTAGGTGCGGAGCTGGGCCGCCGCGGTCCGGCTGCCGGTGCCCGCTTCGTGGTCGCTGATCGCGACGACGACCTGTCCCATGTCGTCTTGCCGGTTCTCGAAGTCGAGGTTGGGCATCGAAGGCCGAGGGCGGACTTGAGGCTGACGGCGGCGGCGAGCTCGACCTGCCAGTCGATGACGAAGCCGGCCCGGTCGTCGGGGAACGGGCTGGTGAGGGTGTTGTCGCCGCGGGCGCTGCCGTGTTCAAGCTTAAGGTTGCCCCGGCCCGACTTGAGGACGAGTCGGCCGCCGTTCTGCTGGGCCGTCTCGTGGAGGAAGTAGAGGCCGTTCCCGCGCTTGTCGCCCGTGCGGGAGACGCCTGACTGGATCGCGAGGGTGAGGGCGTCGAAGTCGCTCGGGGGGCGGTACTTCGACCCGAGGAAGGATTGGCGGGCGCCGATGCCGTTGTCGACGATGCAGAGGGTGAGCTGGGCGTTCCGGCGATGTATCTGGCCCATGATGAACCCGGTGCTGGCCTGGCTGTGCTCGAAGACGTTGTCCAGGGCTTCGTAGAGGCACAGGCTCAGGGCGTCGAGGACTCCCGACTCGCACTCGACCTGGCGTTCGAGGCTTCGGACGAGTTGGAGAGCGAGTGCGCTGGCCTGGCCGGGGTCGAAGTAGGCCCAGACGCGGCTGAACACGTCGTGGCTCTGCAAGTTGGCGGCCGACGCCTCGATCGGGTTGCGCAGGGCGGCGGTGCGGATGTAGCCGGCCTCGCCGTCGAAAGTCACGTCCAGCCCTGCGGTCCGGTACGCCTGGACGACGGCGGCCGCGGGGGCGCAGCCGTTGGGGTAGACGTGCGAGGTCCTGGCGCAGTCGAGGACGAGGCGGTGGCCGTCGCGCAGGGCGGCCCGCGCCTGCCGGGCCAGCTCGACCGCGTCGTCCCAGCTCGCGAGGCGGTCGACGTTGTACCGGAGCTCGGGCCGCCCGTCCGCCGGCGGGCGGCGCACAGCCGCCGGCCGCGGCGGCGCCGGAGGGCCCGCGGGCCTGGGTGGCAGCAGCCGGGCCGCGGGGGGCCGGGGCGGAACGGGCAAGGGCGCGGCCGGCGACGCAGGCGGCACGACGTAGCTGCCGTCGGCGTCGGGCCCTGCCGGCGCGAATGCGGCGCGGATCCTGCGGACGACGGGCCCCTCGAGGGTGGAGCTGGCGCTCTTGACGAACTCGCCGTTCTCCTTGAGCCACGCCAGGACCGTCTTGGAGGTCTGGCCGACCTCGCTCGCCACCTCGTGCACTCGCGTCTTGCCGGGCATCCGCCGTCCACCTCACTGCCGCGCGCCGCGGCAACCGTAGGCCCCCGAGGCGCGCAGCCGCGGGCAGGCGCCCCGTCCGGTCCGGGCGTGGCGCCAATTCGAGGCAGCGGTCCGGTCCGGATGAACCGTCGAACAGGCGTGGCCCGGTGTGACACAAACAGGAGGAGGACGGATGAGCCTTCCATCGCGGCCTGGCACGCCGTGGCCGTCGTCGCGGTTCGGTTGCACCCCCCAGTTCTGGCCGGACACCCCCGAAGGGTTCAGGAGCGACGCCGGAACGCAGCGGTAGCGGCACCTAGCGGTGATCGCTATGACCACCGATTGAAGTTCCCGAGTGATCGCACCCTGGCGGGTGCGATCACCTGGCCGACGACCATGTGGAACGGCACCTACCCTCACCGGGTGCCGTGAGCAGGAACGGCACTTCCCGGTGATGCCTAGCGGCACTTCCTATCGCTGCTAGTCGGCCCCCGATTGCTATCTCGAGGGCGCATGCTGCCTCCCATGAGCGTGAAGGTTGTGCGGCTGGTCGTGGTGCCGCTCCTCTCGTTGCTGCTTGGATGCAGCCAGACTGGTACGGACATCGACTCCGCCGCTGCAGGTCCGCCACCCGGCTTCCGCGACCAGGCGCCTTACCTCGCGGGGGCAACGGTCGGCGAGCAGTACACCTATTGGCTGGGGCACTCGCCGGTCTGCGGTCCCGCACCAGCCCTGCTGGACGGCGTCCTGTGGCAGGTCACCAACGGCACCGCCCCGCGGTCGGGCTTCACCTCGCCCTGGCAGCTGGGAGAACTGACCGTCGAGTCCGAGGACACGGCCACGTTCGTTGCCGCCAGGACGACCGTCGGCCTACGCAGGACGGCCTTCACCGACTACTTAGATGTCCCAGGCGGCAACTGCGCATAGGCCATGGAAAACGGCACTTCCTGCTGGTCGCCAAAAGCACTCACTGAATGAGTTCAACGGGCAGTCCCGGGCCACCAATGGCCCTTGTCGGCGGGCTGTTCTACATTGAGGAGCAATTTGACGGGAGGTGGTCACTCGCGCCGACTACACCGCTCAGTTCGACAAGACCGCTTGACGCTTGAAGATTGACCTGCCGATTGGTGGTGCGGCGGCAATGCAATCCTAAGTCGCGGAGCAGTTTTGGCCTTCGTTCGCCCCCGGGCAGAGGTTGAGCGTGAGAGGGACCGTGAGTTCTCTTTCACTCCCGCCGATCTCGTAACTCACCACGAATCCGACCGAGCGGGCGGGTTCCGTCGATGGCTTGCGTGCCTCAATGACGAGCTCGAAAAGCCGGCTTGGGAGCGGGTCCCCGCTGTCGGCGTCGATTGCCGGACAGACGGCATCTACCACCGTTCGGCTCTGCGCTGCGCTATCGAGCCGACCCTCCTCCGCCCCAACAAACTCGCTACCGCTTCCGGGCAAGTGCTCCACGACCGTGAACGCGGCCACATTCAACCCGCCCTCGGGTTCGGATGGACGAACCTGCAAGACGCGCGCTGGCTCCGCCCGTGCTGCGTCAGGAGACTTTAGGCATAAAGGGATTGCGCCGAAGAGCAGGCTGCCGCCGACCTCAACGGAGGGCGCAGTAAAACCGAAGCCCTCGACATTTCCAACAAGGGCAAGTTCCGTCTCGGACGATGCAGGTCCGCAACCTGTGAGCAGGCAGAGGGTGGCAATTAGAGCTGTCCTGCCTGTTCTGGGCCACCTCACTCGAAGGCGCATTAGAGGACCGACATCTCGTCTCAGGCTCGATCAGTGGACACGTGGGTTCGCACGGCATCACAAAGGGGCCGTCTGGATTTAGCGCAGCCTTGCCATCTTCCCCGCTCATCCAGTTTAGGCGCCTCCAACATAACCCTAACGGGCCCCGGATTGCCCGATGTCGTTTAGGCCTCGCCGTCCGACCGCGACTAGCCCGAGGATCTCTCAAGCTTGCAGCGGTGATGAGCTGACGGTGACCGCACCGCACCTCGATCGGCCGCTAGTGGGCCTGCGGCGTTCGGCTAACGGCACTTTCCGGTGATGCCTAGCAGCACCTATTCGCGGTAGGCGTTGGCCACGTCGAACCACAGGTCCGACAACAACTCCGTGCCCTCTGTCAAGAGATCTAGCTCCGAGCGCCTCTCCC
>Ga0105047_10006049_pt1 | contig 20605 bp, 16 predicted proteins | sample MAT04_FD_78384 | JGI IMG/M metagenome (GOLD analysis project Ga0105047, IMG submission 78384) | Freshwater microbial communities from Lake Fryxell liftoff mats and glacier meltwater in Antarctica - MAT-04 (megahit assembly) | ecosystem: Environmental > Aquatic > Freshwater > Ice > Liftoff...
CTGGAAGAATCGTTATCAGTTTTTACTGTTGCATCTCAAAAAAAAGATGGTATATCTGTAGAAGTGGCTGATGTATATTTCAAATACCCGGATGCAATAGAATATAGTCTAGAAGGGCTGAGTTTCACTATTTCAGCCAATGAAAAAGTTGCATTAACAGGGTCAAATGGTTCAGGTAAAGCTACGTTATTAAAACTTATGACATCCTTTTTTGAACCCGAAAGAGGTAGCATTATATATGATGGCATACCTTTAAAAAATTATGACATCAATGAAATGCGTTCACTTATAGCAGAATGTATCTCTGATGACAGGATATTTGAAGGAACAATTTTTGAAAATCTGACTGTTGGGAAAGAAGTCCACCAGGATTTGCTTAATGAGATCATTAATAATACAGGCTTGATAGAATTTATCCAAAAACTACCTTTGGGATATCAGACAGCAATAGGTCCACAGGGCAAAAGACTTCCCGGCAGTGTCGCTCAAAAGATCATTCTAGCCAGAAATCTCTTGAAAAATCCAAGACTTCTCATTGTGGAAGACATCTTCAAAAACATTGAAAAACAGGAAAAAATAAATTTATTCAGATATATACTTGATAAAAATAAAGAAAGAACAGTCATTGTTGTTACTAAAGATACCGATGTCATTGCTTTGACAGGAAGGGTAATAGAAATGAATGATGGGAGAGCGACAGCCACTTCGAAAAACAAAAAAATGAAATAATCATGCTAAATTTATCCGATATTTCTATCACTCACTTGCTGAAGAAGAAGAATCTGCGTTCTTTTGAAATGCTCAGAGATTCGTATTCCTATTCGTATGACAGATTAGTAAAAGTTTCATTGGTTCTCTTTGTGATGGTGGTGATCATCATGTTTTTGCCGTGGACACAAAATGTGCGCTCCAAAGGAGAGCTGATCGCCTTGAGCCCGGACCAGCGTCCGCAAACTATCCAATCTGTGATAGCAGGCAGAATAGAAAAGTGGTATGTGCAGGAAGGTCAGTTTGTGCACAAAGGGGATACCATCCTGAGGATATCAGAAGTGAAGGATGAATACTTTGACCCCAACCTCCTTAATAATACGCAATTGCAACTTGATGCAAAAGAGTTTTCGAAACTTTCGTATGAGGAGAAGGTAAACGCTCTCAATAAACAAATTTCCGCTCTCCAAGAAGCCAATAAACTAAAACTTAGCCAGGCTAAAAATAAAGTGCTGCAAAATATTCTGAAAGTTACCTCTGATAGTATTGATTTTCAAGCAACCAAAATAAATTTTAGTGTCTCCAATGAACAGTATCTCCGAATGAAGTCACTTTATGAAGAAGGGCTTAGGTCTCTTACGGAGCTTGAAAACCGGAATCTAAAACTTCAGGAAGCACAGGCAAAACTTATATCTCAAGAAAATAAACTACTGACTAGCAAAAATGAACTCATAAATAGTAAAATAGAACTCAATGGCATCGAAGCAGAATACAGAGATAAAATTGCGAAAGCATCTTCCGAAAAGTATAGTGCCCTATCTGGACAATTCGACACAGACGCGGCTATTAACAAACTCAAAAATCAATATTCAAATTATAAAGTAAGAACATCACTCTATTTTATTCTTGCTCCGCAGGACGGATATGTCACCCAAGCAAAACAGGTAGGATTGGGAGAAACAATAAAAGAAGGGGATGACATCATTAGTATTATGCCTGCTTCCTATGATCTTGCTGTGCAAATGTACATTAAGCCCATTGATCTCCCTTTATTTGAAAAAGGCCAAAAGGTAATGATACAGTTTGATGGTTGGCCTGCGATCATCTTTTCCGGCTGGCCAGGAATATCTTATGGAACCTATGAAGGTGAAGTCCTTGCTATGGACAATTTTATTTCCCCAAATAACATGTATCGGATATTGGTAAAACCTGCGAAAAATAATCAGCCTTGGCCGGATCAGCTTAGAGTAGGGGCCGGAGTGAGGGCGTTGACCTTGATGAAAGATGTACAGGTATGGTATGAGATGTGGCGTCAGATCAATGGATTTCCACCTGATTATTACAAATTAAACCAACAAACTAAGGCAGATGGAGAAAATAAGAAATAACAGTGGTGAATGTAATACACTTAAGCTTGTACGATCTTTTTTAGTTCTGGTGATTGTGTTCTTTTGCACTTACATGTTTGCTCAAAATAATACCATACTCACTTTGGAAGCATTTTATGTAAAAATTAAGGCTAATCATCCGCTCACTTTACAGGCAGCGCTCCAAAATACAATGGCAGATGCAGAGCTCATGAAGGCAAAAGGAAGGTTTGACCCTACCTTTGCAGGAAGCCTGAACCAAAAGAATTTTGAAAATAAAGAATACTTCAGCCTCCTGAATACCGAATTGAAAATACCCACCTGGCCAGGTATTGATATCAAAACCGGGTATGAATTAAATAGGGGTGTATTTCTTGGCCCCGAAAATTCCACACCTAATAATGGTCTTTTATTCGCCGGGGTGGCCTTAAATCTGGGACAAGGCCTTTTTATTGACGAAAGACGGGCTGGAGTCAGTAGTGCAGAGATCATGCAAAGGTTTGCATCTGCCAAACAACGGGACCTCATAAATGAATTGTTGTTTAATGCCACCTTAGTTTACTGGGACTGGTTTAGGGCTTATAATGTACTTGAAGTGTATAAAACTTCTCTGAGAAACGCTCAGGAAAGATTTAACGCAGTTCGTTTTAATGTTTCATCGGGTGACAGGCCTCAGATAGATACTGTTGAGGCTAAAATACAAATTCAGATCATTCAGATCGGATTGAATCAGGCACAACTTGACTTCACAAATGCATCCACCCTACTTTCCGGTTACTTCTGGAATGAAGAAAACAAGAATACCGGTCTGGATATTTTTCAGAAACCCGCCATAGCAGAAGATGAACTCAGGCAAAGTAGCAACAATTTTGATGTTAGCAGTCCATTTGATTTTGTGGCTGATCATCCGTATCTCGAACAGATAAGGCAAAAAACAAAACAGCTGAATATAGACAGAAACCTGAAAAAAGACAGACTGAAACCAATGGTAAGCCTTCAGTATAACCCAGTGACAGAAGCCATCGGCAGCAATATTCTCACTAACTACAATATCAATAATTATACATGGGGTGTCGAGTTTAAAATGCCTTTGTTCCTGAGAAAAGAGCGAGGAGATTTAAAGATTGCGGAATTAAAAATTAGGGAAAATGAATTATTTCTCAATAATAAATCACAGGAGTTGCTCAATAAATATCAGGTATACATAAATGAATGGCGGGCCACCAATGACCAAATCGGCATATTTGAAGAAACCGTAAAACTATACGAACAAATGTTTATTGCAGAAAGAAGATTATTTGAAATCGGAGAAAGTTCACTTTTTTTAGTTAATACCAGAGAGCAGGCATATATCAATGCAAAAATAAAACTGACAGAGTTTATAACAAAAAACAGAGTATCCTATTATTCCATCTATTATTTTGCAGGAAAGTTAGGAGATAAGGAAGATTGATCTACATTAAAAATTTGTTGAAATTCTGAATAGTACCTTGTTGTGAAACAATGAGATTATTTTCCAGATCAAGAACTCCGGTTAAGTATATTCGGAATAATAAAAAGCAATATCATAGTCCATTTAATAAATCATTTCTTATCTTTTTTGATATATTTTTTGTTCTGGCCTAATGTTTGACATACTTAATCAGAATCAATCAAATCATCCATGAAATTTGTTTTTTTAGTTTGCTTCATAGTTGTGTTTCCTATAAATATTTACGCACAGATCAAGGCATTTCCCGGCGCAGAAGGCTTTGGTGCTAATGCTACCGGTGGGCGTGGAGGCAAAATCATTTATGTAACCAATCTTAATATTGATGGTATAGGTTCACTTCAGGCTGCCCTCAATGAATCAGGAAAAAGATATATCCTATTTAAAGTGTCCGGCGTAATCCCCGGTACAGTAGAAGTGCCAAATGGACATGGTGATTTTACATTTGCAGGACAAACTTCACCATCTGGCATTATTGTCAGAGGATTTCAGAGCTATAATGGTGAAGAAAAATCATCGTCCAATATGATCATCAGGCATCTTAGATCCCGGATCGGAGATATTGAATACTACCCTACTCCTCATTGGTTGGGGTCAGATGGGCTAACCTTGGGTGGTGTACAGAATACTATGGTAGATCGGTGTTCATTTGCCCACGCCAACGATGAGGCCGTAGATATCAGCAGGTCATCCAGGATAACCATTCAAAACTGCATATTGGCAGAAACACTGGGTGAACACAGTAATCTGGGAGGTATGCTGATCAATTATTCATCACCTGTATCCAAGCTGGATAGCCTTAGCATTCATCATAACATTTGGAATCGCATAGGTGGCCGAATGCCTGAGATCAGTTGTGAAACACCTTATTGTAACGGAAAAATCATCAATATCGAACTTTCCAATAATGTTTTTTGGGATCCACGGATTGAGTTGTGGTATGAAGGTGTGACGGGTAATAATGGATTCTTCCATCTGCGTATGAATGCAATCAATAATTATAGCCATGCAAAATCATCTTTTGGCAATGGCATGTTTCATTTGGATGTATTAAATTTTCCCCAAAATGAGCTATATTTTTCAGGAAATCAAATGAATCTTTATCCTCAGTACAAGGATTACGAGCTATTTTATTGTTGTAATGACTTTAATCAAAATAATCCCAATACAGAAACAGGCTCCGCAAAAAGAGCTAATATACGATTTGGTTTCCCCGCTGTATCCTATCACAGCATCGCCGATTTACAGACTTATATCTACAAAAATGCAGGAGCGTTTCCCCGTGACGAGATGGACTCCCGATTAATGTCATCTATCCAAACCGGCATAATAGATACCCGCACACAAGATGTTGATCATTATAGAGACGCCTTTTCTGTTTCAAATATTAAAGCACCACCTACAGATTCGGACGATGATGGAATGCCGGATTATTGGGAGTCTTTGATGGATTTAAACCCTGATGTTCAGGATCATAACGGATCTCAGTTATCATTGCGTATTACTGGTATTGAAGGCTACACTAATCTTGAATGTTACCTAAATTGTTTGTCTGATGCACTGATCAATGGTCAAAACACGGGAAATTGCAAAATAAATATTATTGGAACTTCCAATAATCAGGAGCAAATAACGACTTCTGATGAAATTCAGATATTTCCAAATCCTGCACAAGACTTATTTACAGTAAAGTTTAGTCCTGATGTACCACCAAATGGTAAAATAATCATCACAGACTTTACAGGTCAATTCATTCAATCCATTGATTGCAACACAAGTAAAATTGCAGTTAGTACTTTAAGATGGACTTCAGGTATTTATTTTATTCAATATACTGACCAAATGGGAAAGCTTTTATCCAAAAAAATATCAGTGATGAAGATATAGGTTTTTATTTGAGACATTGATAAACACTGTTTTGAAAATGAATCTCGCGCACTCAGTTCAATATTTCAATACCAATAAATACTTCAATCAGCTAAATTTCTCATTAATTGACAGCGCACTGAATTGAAAGCATTCAGTTTATTTTTCATCTAGGTCAATGGTCAAACAGATGTTATTTTCTTTGTGGATTCAAATTTGAATTATACCATTCTTTTCCAAAATATCTAGCACTATTTAGCAACTCCGGAATAAAATCATCTTTTACAAACTTATAATGAATGGGCGCTCTTTTGTAGTAATAATCCTCATATCCTATATTCAAAATAGAGTCATTTAGTATCACACCTTTGTGCCACCACACCAAAGTAGTCATCAGTCTTTTGGTTTCTCCATAGTTTTCAATAATTATTGAGTCGTTTTTTATACACCACCAGTCCAACTCGGCATAAAATGGTGATTGGGTTTTGATCAAATTTTGCAGATTTTCTAATCCGATTAGGTAGACATACCCCTTATTATTGAAGATGATAACAGGTTTGGTATAATCTGCACTGATTTTATCTGAAAAATGTACGTAATATCCATCCGTTCTAATTTTATACTTCGAATTTTGGTAAATTGGCTCCTTGTATATGTTATAAATACTTTTTTTAATGTACCATGGGCCTGTCCCGCAGCCATAAAACAATAAAACATATATTAATAAGTACAATTTGATTATTATTTTCATTCTTTCATTGTATTTGGTCTCCTGGATAACAATGGTTAACTGGTCCTACAACCAATGTTAGTATGGTCTTATTGTTTATTGAAATAGGTAAATTAAAAATAAGGCTTTACTTTTGATGAACTATAAAAAATGACTATCCACTAGTGCTCTGTCAAGATTAAGAACTTATTGAAGTGTGGTTCTTTCTCCAAATCTCCTCTTTAAATATACTCGTCGTAGCTACTGCGCTACCCATCTGCTGTCGGTATTTATGCTTGAATGCCACAGGCGGGCATTCATTAGGCTAAAGCTTAAATCGCACAAATATGTTTTTTGCCTTGATCTTTGAAAAAATAACTGCCATTATAATTTAAATTTTAATCTTGGCAGAGCACAGGGATGTAAATTATAGCATATAATAATTTAGTCATATATTCAAAATGCATAAAATAGAAAAAATGCTACTTTTTATTATTTTTGGGTACAGGATCATGTCCGTGGCCGGCCCAGGGATGACATCTTCCAATTCTTTTCAGACCTAACCAAATACCTTTGAAAGGGCCCCATTCGTTGATGGCCTCTATCATATATTGCGAGCACGTGGGCTGATAACGGCAGTTGGCCCCAAGCAGAGGAGACAGAATGATTTGATAAGCTCTGATGGGTAATATAAATATCTGATTAATAATTTTCACATTTTGTTATTTTTTTTGTATCAATCACAAGGCAGCTATCATTACCATTCATACACTTCTTTGACTTTTTTTGAATCAAAAATAGTAAAGTGCTTCTTTTTTTTATCCACTGTAAAATCTACTATATTTTTCTGATCATTATACAACTCTGTTAAGATGATATTTTCAATATGCAATGCGGACATATTTTTTAACCCTGAAGCTTCCAGATAACACCAAACGGCCAACTTATCTTTTGAAGTCTCCTTACCTAGTAATGTCAATTTTACCTCTTTGCCGGCTACTTTCAAGATTAGTTTTCTATTTACGTACTGCTCAATAGCTTGTTCTCCGTCTGCACTTTCTTTTGGTGTACATAAAAAATGTTGCTTTTTACCTATCTTATCAAGTGTAGCTTCCAGATCGTCAATAAAAATATGTGCTGCTACCTGCAAGTCTCCAGTTCTGGTTTCATAATTGATTTCACAGCGACTTAAGTGAAAATCGTGTGATTTATAAATATATATCGCAGGATTAGTGCTAAATAAAAAAAAGTAAAGTAAATAGGCCATTTTTTGAATCTTTCAATACATTAAATTGATTTTTATTTAGAATGTGGCATTTCATATTACAAATAAAGATAATACTAAATGCTGAGACTAAACCGAATATAGTTTTTATTTTGCTGATTTCTTTTCTGTATGTCTACAAAATAAACGATGTTCATACATATATTTTTATACATCTCTCCAAATAATATACCTACATATTTAAACCAACTATATTTTTAACAGTTAAAGATTATTTTAAGTTTCTCACATATCAAAAAAAGGTAGCTATCCAAAACTACTAATTGATGGTGTATCAACTTTTTTCGGAAACAACTACCGATAAGATAGAAAATAATTTAAAGCGTTCTGTTGTAAAAGTGAAGACTCTTCGAGCCATCAAAACGCACTTCATTATAGAAAATTAGGTGATAATATTTAAGAATTTCAAATAAAATTAGATTGGTATGTATACCCCTAAGTCAATTTAATTAAACTCGTTCGATTCAAATTAACAATAACTTAATATTAAAACTGACAGATTATCAGTAAAGTTTCTGAAAATTTGTAGCTTTGAACGATCTCAAATCGGAGTGTTTTGGAAACTTTTTTATTAATCGGCATCATCATTTTGGCAGTTTTGGCCGTTGGCGATCTAGTAGTAGGTGTAGGTAATGACGCGGTAAATTTCCTAAATTCTGCCATTGGATCAAAAGTCGCTTCTTTTCGGACCATTATGTGGGTAGCTACCGGTGGCATATTTATAGGTGCACTGACTTCGGCAGGAATGATGGAAATAGCTAGAGAAGGTATTTTTAATCCTGAATATTTTTCTTTAGAGCATGTTATGATTATCTTTTTAGCAGTTATGCTCACCGATATTCTTTTGTTGGATGCTTTTAATACTTTAGGTCTTCCAACCTCTACAACTGTTTCGATCATCTTTGAACTCTTGGGAGCATCCATCATAGTTGCTGCCTTCAAAGTAATGTCTGATGATCTACCACTCAACTATTTATTCAACATAAATGACACTTCCAAAGGGGTCATAGGCTATCTAAACTGGAATAAAACAAATACGATCATATCAGGAATTTTTTTATCTGTATTTATAGCTTTTACTTTTGGAGTAATCGTAATGTGGATATCAAGAATTATTTTCAGCTTCCAATATCGCAAGAGATTAAAATATACGGGAGTAATATGGGCATCAATTGCCATGGTAGCACTTAGTTACTTTCTGGTTTATAAAGGGCTTAAATCTACTTACACCACAGAGATCTTATCGAAAACAGAATTAATCTCTTATATAAAGTCTATAAACCCTAAAGCTGCCGATACCCTTAGTAATGATCAAAGTATAGTTATCGTTGATACTGAAGGGCGTAAATTGACCTTTAATAAAACAGGAACAGCCAAAGATCAGCTACAACGATATGAAATCTTTTTTGGCAATAAGGATATAAAATCTATTGTGGGCTTTCTTAAGGAAAATATGTCCATTTTTTTAATATTGTTTTTCGTCTTTTGGGCTTTGTTATTTGCCGTAATGTACAGATACCATTTCAATCCATTAAAAATAGTTGTTTTTGCGGGTACATTCAGTTTGGCAATGGCGTTTGCAGGAAATGATCTGGTCAATTTTATAGGTGTTCCGCTAGCCGGATGGCAATCATATGACCTGTATCATAACGCCAATCAAGCTACTGGCGGTATACTTTCCGCAGATACTTACCTAATGACGGGCTTAAGATTTCCTATTCAGACGCCATATCTATATCTTTTATTCGCCGCCGTGATCATGGTTTTAACCTTGTGGTTTTCTAAAAAAGCACGAAATGTGACTGAAACTGAAGTAAAACTTGGTTCACAAGAAGAAACGGATGAAAAATTTGCGTCCAACATGCTATCCAGAACCATCGTCCATTCCAGTTTGTTTTATGCTGGAAAACTAAAACTAATCGTACCATTAGCCATTCAAAATAAGATCAATGCACAATTTATACCCGTGGTACACACTGATGATATAGATGCCCCTGCATTTGATCTGGTTAGGGCATCCGTCAATCTTACTTTGGCCAGTATGCTGATTGCACTTGGAACGTCATTAAAACTGCCTCTTTCTACCACATATGTGACTTTCATGGTAGCAATGGGTACTTCCTTGGCAGACAGAGCTTGGGGTAGAGAATCTGCAACGTATCGTATCGCAGGAGTAATCAATGTGATTGGTGGTTGGCTAGTAACCGCGGTTATAGCTTTCTTATCTGCGGCAGTTATTGCCTTCATTCTTTTAAATCTTAAATTGACCGGACTTATATTTATGGTCATCTTCCTGGTAACATTTATATCCTATACCAATTATAAACACAAAAAAGCTGAAGCAAAAAAGGAACAATCCAGACAAACACTGCTGACCATTGACCTGACCACTGATATAGCACTTGCCAAAACTGCCAAAAAAATTGCTGAAAGCCTTGCCAAAATTGCTGATTCTTATAGATTTGCAATAGAAGGCCTAATTCATGAAGATCAAGTAAGCATAAATAAAGCTTCCAACTTATATCTGGAACTGGTGAGCTATTATTCTGATATCAAAAATAATCTCTTCAAAGCAATCAAAAAATCAAAACTGAACCAAAAACAAACGGCACAACTTTATATCTTAAGCAATGATTTAATGCAAGACATCCTACAGTCACTGGGATATATTATAAATGCTGTAGACAATCATGTCAAAAATGCACATAAACCACTTGCCGGTACTCAAGTAGAGACTGTCCAGAAAATTAAGATTGAAGTTATTACTTATTTAGCCAATATCGCCAATTCATTAGAGACGCACGATTATGATGATCTATCGGACATTCGTACCTCAAAAAGATCTCTTTTTGATAATATAGAAAAAGCATTATCTCAGCAGGTCGAGGGCATCGCACGTAAAGAATATGGCTTCAAAAACACAGACATATTTTTGAATTTACTTCTGGAAACTAAAGATCTAGTCGCTATATCTGTAAGATTTTCAAAATTGTTACATAGATTGGTGAAAGGTGAAAGCCCATTAGGCAATAGATAATATGACGAAGATCTTTGCATCAGATATTATAAATCATTCCACTTTTGTAAACTAACTTATAATTTTGTTGAAATTTTAGAAAGTGAAAAATGAATTAATAAAAAATATTGATCTTGCGTTATCATCCCTTGAAATTAATCTGAAAAAAGAGGTGGGAAAACGCAAAGATATTATTACACTTTTACATCATTCACAAAAATTGTCCGCTATCAATCTGATCAAATATCTGACATTACGAAGTGTGGACATCAGAGGCTTACAAAATAATCTTCATGAAATGGGTCTATCTTCACTTGCCAGTTCGGAAGGTCATATACATCGACAAGTACAAGCTACAAGAGAAAGGTTAGGTAAAAATTACAGAGAAAAAGAACTTGACCCTTGTGATGTCCTATGGAGTAATGATGCTGTGAAGAATAAAACCCAATTGCTTTTTGGACAAAAGGAAACAGATGATCAGCCTTATATTATGGTTACTTTTGATTCATCTTTTGTGAATGACTTTACACTTATAAAAAATTTATTGCTGAATGGCATGAATGTAGCCAGAATCAATTGTGCCCACGATGATGAGTCAGTTTGGGATAGTTTGATTTTACTCCTAAAAAAAGCTTGTACCAAAACGGGTAAACCATGCAGAATATATATGGATCTGGCAGGACCAAAGATCAGGACAAATATTATTAACAAAGGCAAAAAAAAGGGTTGTGTAAAAGTAAAAGAAGGAGATATCATTTGGCTTTCTGAGTCAAATGAAGGTTTTGCAAAAAAAGATGTCGTGATTAGTCCGAATGAATCAGGTATTTTGAGTAAAATAAAAAAGGGTGACCGGATATTTATTGATGACGGTGTAATAAAAGGTATAGCAGAATTCATAAAAGGAGATAAAGTTGGAATTCGGCTTATGAGAATTTCCTCAGAAAAAAAACAAATAAAAGCAGAAAAAGGAATTAATTTTCCTGATACAGAACTAGATGTTTCTCCTCTAACGGCATTTGATAAAGACTGTCTCCCATTTATTTGCGAGAATGCCGATATAGTGGGTTATTCATTTGTAAGAAACCCATCAGATATAGTATTGCTTGACCATATAATAAAACAAATCGGAAAAAAACAACCCCTTTATGTTTTTAAAATAGAAACACCACAAGCCGTTAAAAATTTGCCAGAGATCCTTTTTGAAGGTATGAAGCATGAAATTTTTGGGATAATGATAGCTAGGGGAGATCTGGCGGTAGAAATCGGATTTGAAAGAATGGGAGAAATTCAGGAAGAAATACTTTGGATTTGCGAAGCTGCACATGTCCCGGTTATCTGGGCGACACAGGTATTGGATAATCTGAATAAATCAGGTCTGGCGACGCGATCTGAAATAACGGATGCAGGTCACGCAGCCCAGGCAGAATGTGTTATGATTAATAAAGGCCCTCATACCATTAAGGTGCTGGTTACACTTAATGACATCCTCCAACGTACAGCAAAACACAAAGTGAAAAAAAGATTTATATTCAGACCGCTAAATATTGCCCGAAATTTTATTCAGCATAAAATTTAACTTAGCGATTATTATACAGTGCGCAATACTATCCTTGTGACTCAATATTAATTTTTTGAGTATTACATAAATTTTTATCCTAAAGAAAAAAGTTGAGATCACATTAGTTTATTACGGTTAAGTAATACCGAATACCTGAATAAATATAAAAATATCGACTGAAATGATAGGCAAAAGATAAAACCATCCTATATTTGCGAACAAATGTTCGTTTTATATGAATAATAAATTTTTTAATGAGCTTTCAATTGTCAAAGTCGAAAAAAAGACAAAAGATTGTGTGGCCATTACTTTTGAAATTCCTGCCGAAATTAAGAATAAGTTTGTATTTAAAGCTGGTCAATACCTTACTCTTAGGACAGAAATCAATGGGGAAGACATCAGACGTTCTTATTCAATATGTACAGCCCCTGATGAAATCGGAATAACGATAGCTATAAAAAAACTAGATGGAGGAAAGTTTTCTACATGGGCCAACACGAAACTTAAAATTGGAGACAAGTTGGACGTAATGCCGCCGGCAGGAAATTTTATCATTCCTGAAAAATTCGATCCAAAAGAATTTGTATTTTTTGCAGCAGGTAGTGGCATCACTCCAGTCATCTCACAAATCAAATATATTTTAAAAAATTATCCAAAAGCCGGAATAACATTATTTTTCGGCAATAAAAATTTTGAATCTATCATCTTTAGAGAAGAACTGGAAACATTAAAAAATAAATACATGCAACAACTGGCTGTACATCATATTTTTTCAAAAGAAAAGACTGGTGTGCCATTGTTGTATGGAAGAATAGATAAAGAAAAATGTCTCCTTTTAAGTAAACATTTATTTAATGCTCATAAATCTGATGCTTTTTTCATTTGTGGCCCTAACGACATGATATTTGCAGTAAAAGAATCACTAGGTGAAATAGGTGTCCCTACGGAAAAAATTCATGTGGAATTGTTTAATACCGAAGGTCTGCAAAAATCAAAAGAAAAGTCAGTTTTAGAATTGAGAAAAACGGAACAAGTTCAAATAAGTGAAATTGCTATTCAACTGGATGGAGATATTTTCGAATTTGAACTGGAATATGACGGGCAAAATCTACTTGATGCGGCCCTTGCAAACGGCGCAGATCTTCCATATGCCTGCAAAGGTGGTGTTTGCAGTACATGCAAAGCTAAAATCACAAAAGGCGATGTAGTCATGGATATTAATTATGCCCTAGAGCCCTACGAAGTAGAAGCAGGATTCGTTTTACTTTGCCAATCTCATCCCCGTAGTCCGCATATATATATTGACTTTGACCAAAAATAAACAGATGAAAACAACATCAACCATTTCAAAAAAACAATTCATTATTAACGCCGCTGCAGATCTGTTTGAAGAAAAAGGATATAGCGGAACTTCTATCAGGGATCTTGCATCAAAAGTAGGACTGGAGCCGTCAAGTATCTATAGCCATATCAAGTCCAAAGAAGAATTGCTTTCAGAAATATGTATGGGATGTGCCGGTGAATTCACAGTTGGTATGGAAAAAATATTTCAATTGAATATTTCAGCCAGAAAAAAGTTAAAAGCATTAATTAGTCTTCATTTGGACATGGCATTTGCAAATCCTGCAAGTGTAACGGTTTTCAATGATGAATGGAGACATCTTCCTGAGCCTATATTAGAAGACTTTATTCATTTGAGAAAAGCATATGAAAAAAAATTTAGAAAAATACTAATCGAAGGAAAGGATGACGAAAAATTTAATTTTGATAATTCTGAAATAGTTTTTAATATCATATTAAAATCCTTAAGTTGGTCTTATACTGCCATTAAAAAATATAAAAGAGAAGAGCTTGAATCAGAACTTTCAGTTTTTATACTGAATGCAATAAACAAATAACCATTCAAAAATATTATAGAAGGATAAATCATGAATAATATGGAAAATGTGAATTCAATTGAGACACGATTTCAGGAAAAAATAGATAATGAAGAAAAAATAGAAGCCCGAGACTGGATGCCTGATGCTTATAGAAAAACATTAATCAGACAAATTTCTCAACATGCACATTCTGAGATAGTAGGAATGTTGCCTGAAGGAAATTGGATAACACGAGCGCCAAGTCTCAAAAGAAAACTTGCATTGCTGGCCAAGGTTCAGGATGAAGCGGGTCATGGATTGTATCTTTATTCCGCTACAGAGACAATGGGCATCTCCAGAGACGAATTAATTGATCAACTTCATAGTGGGAAAGCAAAATACTCAAGCATATTTAACTATCCTACCCTAACCTGGTCTGATATCGGTGCGATAGGATGGTTGGTGGACGGTGCAGCTATAATGAATCAGGTAGCCCTTTGTCGGACATCGTATGGCCCATATGCGAGAGCCATGGTGAGAATTTGCAAAGAAGAATCATTCCACCAAAGGCAAGGTTATGATATTCTACTCACCATGTGCAATGGTACACCTGAGCAAAAAGAGATGGTACAGGATTCTGTCAATAGATGGTGGTGGCCTTCGTTGATGATGTTTGGACCCAATGATACAGACTCGCCCCATTCAGCTCAGTCATTAAAGTGGAAGGTAAAAAGACTTTCCAATGACGAATTACGTCAAAGATTTGTAGACATGACAGTACCTCAAGCTGAAATATTAGGGATAAAACTGCCTGATCCGTTACTCACGTATAATGAAAGCAGAGGCCATTATGATTTTGGTGAAATCGACTGGGAGGAGTTCAGACAGGTAGTCAGTGGAAATGGTCCGTGTAATAAAGAGCGTTTGGAAGCACGTGTGAAAGCACATGAAGAAGGAACTTGGGTGAGAGAAGCAGCCAATGCCTATGCAGAAAAAATGAAAACAAAATCAGTGGCTTCCGTAGCCTGATAAAACAAATCGCTTTAATAATTATATGCTGAAAATAATATATCAAATCGTTTTTTTTAATTTACTGACGATCATAGGTACCACACAGATAGTAGCGAAAATTGATCAGAAATTAAAAATTGCGGATAGTACAAAAGACCAAAATATTGTTGTAATCCTTAAGGAACAGGCAGATATCAGTGATGTGAAAAATATAAAAGGCAAAGACCTAAAAGCATCATTTGTATATCAATCACTGATCAAAACAGCAGATCAAAGCCAAAAAGAAGTTAAGGACTTTCTCCACACAAAGGGCATATCCTTCCAAAGTTTTTACCTAGTTAACATGGTAACACTTCAGGCAGATTGGAACTTAATTTCTTCTATTGCTGAATTATCTTCTGTCAGTGCCGTCATTGAAGACGGGAACTATGTTGTGCATAATCCTATAATGGAAAAAAATGTTGCAGGATCACGCACTATTGAATGGAATGTAAGTCACATTAATGCTCCTTCGGTGTGGAATATGGGATATACTGGCCAAGGCGTTGTGATCGGTGGTCAGGATACTGGATATGAATGGAATGACCCGGTGCTCATCAATAAGTACAGAGGATGGAATGGCATCTCAGAGAGCCACAATTTCAACTGGCATGATGCTATTGATTCTACACATGCTTTAAATACAGGGATAAATCCTTGTGGCTACCAACTTTCAACTCCATGCGATGATAATAACCACGGTACACATACCATGGGCACCATGGTAGGAGACGATGGATTGGGCAATCAAGTCGGAATAGCCCCTGGTGCGAAATGGGTCGGTTGTCGAAATATGGAACGTGGATGGGGAACTTTATCAAGCTATGTGGAATGCTTTGAATGGTTTTTAGCACCATATGCTTATGGAAGTACATCAGCCAGTGGTGACCCTTTAAAGATGCCTCATGTTATCAATAATTCCTGGGGCTGTCCCCCCATCGAAGGATGTAATCCTGCCAACTTTTCAGTGATGGAATCGGCATTGAATAACCTAAGAAATGCAGGTTGTGTAATTGTTGTTTCTGCTGGAAACGCCGGCTCATCGTGTGGTAGTGTAAATGATCCCGCTGCTATTTTTTCAGGAAGTTTTAGTGTTGGGGCCACAAATAATGTGGATGCAATAGCCGGTTTTAGTAGTAGAGGACCTGTCACTGTTGATGGTTCCAATAGATTAAAACCAGATATTTCAGCACCTGGTGTCAGCATCAGATCATGCATAACAGGAAATAATGCCTTTGCAAGTTGGAACGGAACAAGTATGGCAGGACCTCATGTGGCCGGACTTGTAGCCTTGTTAATCTCTGCCAATCCAGAACTTGCCGGAGAAGTAGATAAAATAGAAGACATCATAGAACAAACTGCCGTAAACTTCACAAGTGCACAAAATTGTGGTTCTGTTTTGGGCACATCCATTCCCAACAACACCTTTGGTTATGGAAGAATAGATGCTCTGGCAACCGTAAATTTGGCGCTTTCTTCCAATTATCCACCCTATATAAAGCAATCCAACGATATTATTATTAGAAATTCTGCCAATGGTATTGTGCTGGTTAGCCAAAATTTAAACAAATACAGAATCAAAGTCACAGACGCAGGGATAATTACACAAATGCTTATCACCAATGCTTCATCCGGTTCTTTAGAAATAAAAAACAGTAGTCTTAATATGGAAGGTACTGTTGCAAAAATAATACTAAGATCACCCAACAATAATTACTGGCAACTCGAAATAAACAACAATGGCATCTTATCTGCCACACAGATTGAAAATATGCCTGGTATAAATACAGAACTTATATCCGGTGATATATATGTAAGTAGCGGACTGAAGGGACTTCATTTACGAAGCCTGGATAGTACATGTTTCTTAACCAATGTCAGTAATTCCGGACGGATACTTACCATTCCAGCTAACTGTCAAAACTAAAAAGAATCTATTTTTTAAATTTTAAACATAAAAAATGAACGACTGGCCACTTTACGAAGTATTTATCAGATCCAAAAACGGATTGAACCACAAACATGTAGGAAGTCTCCATGCCGCTGATGCCCATATGGCTATACAAAATGCCAGAGATGTATATACTCGCAGAAGCGAAGGAGTGAGCATTTGGGTAGTAGAAGCAAAACATATTACTGCATCCAATCCTGATGATAAAGAATCACTCTTTGATCCGGCTGAAGATAAAGTGTACAGGCATCCAACCTTTTATGAATTGCCTGAAGCCCTTAAACATATGTGATGATGGAAAAAGAACTCAAAGACTTTATACTTATGATGGCAGATAATGTCATGATACTTGGTCAGCGGCTTGGCGAATGGTGTGGTCATGGGCCAGTTTTGGAACAGGATATTGCTATGACAAATATTGCCCTTGACCTTATTGGCGAAGCCAGAAATTATTACCGATATCTTGGTGAAACTGAAGGTAAAAAGGAGGATGAATATCCTATGAAGCGTGATGTCCGGGATTATAAAAATGTTTTGCTGGCTGAACTACCCAATGGCCACTGGGGCGATACGATCATGAGACAATGTATGTTTGATTGTTATCATTACTATCTGTTGGAAGGCATGATGGTGTCAGAAAATGAAAGATTGGCGGCCATTGCAAAAAAAAGCATCAAGGAAGCTACGTATCACCTAGCTTTTTCTAGTGAATGGGTGATCAGACTTGGGGATGGTACCGCAGAAAGTCACCATAAAATGCAGCAATCGCTTCAAAACCTTTTGCCTTATTTTAACGAAATGTTTGACCCTGAGACCTATGAAATATGGTGCCAAAACCGCAACATTGCACCATCGCTAGAAGATGTAAGATCATCAGCCATGGAAAAATTCAATGCAATAATAGTTGAGTCTACCTTGCAGATGTCGGAAAAATATTATTCAAAAAAAGGGGGGAAAACAGGATTACACACGGAAAATCTGGGTTTTATTCTGGCTGATATGCAATATTTACAACGTTCTTACCCAGGTGTAGAATGGTAATCTAAGCGTATGTTTAATATTTACCCACAAGATTCACAGACACCATTGACGATCATATTGGTTTGTTCGGCAGTAAAACCTGATGGCAAGACCACTTTAGGAACATAGACATGATCCATACAAAATGTATTTTCGCACCTCAAACAATGAAAATGTACATGTTCGTCATGATGATGATGTTCGTTACATTGTGCTTCGCATAAGGCAAATTTCTGAGTCACAGTGCCATCTATAGCTTTGTGAATAATTCCTTTATCCTCAAAACTTTTTAATGTTCTGTATAAAGTAATTCTATCGGCATCCTGGAGTTTTTCTTCAATGTCGTGCGAAGCAAGTGCCCTACCTGCTGTGGTGAAAATAGAGATTACGTCCAACCTGAATTGGGTAACACGTAAATGATGTTTCTTTAATATGTTTTCTGCCGTTTCCATTATTTTACAGATTGACCATTTTCCCAATTTTCTTCGGGACTAACAAAACTGAGTTTGCCATCTCCATTTTCTGCCATCAGGATCATGCCCTGAGACGCTACGCCTTTCATTTTTCGTGGTGCAAGATTGGCCAACAAACTCACTTTCTTTCCAATAACATCTACGGGTTGATAATGTTCAGCAATGCCGGATACGACTGTACGATGCTCAAAACCAAGATCAAGGGTGAGTTTAAGAAGTTTATCTGCTTTTTCTATTTTTTCAGCAGCAATGATTGTCGCCGTCCTTATATCCATTTTTGCAAAATCTTCATAAGTAATCTCAGGCTTTATGTCCATTTTTTTGACAGGTTCAGCTACTTTTTGATCAACAACAGGATCATCAATTACGGTTGCTTCCAGCTTAGCGATCTGCAATTTGATGGTTTCATCATCAATTTTAGTAAACAAATGATCAGGTTGTCCGATTTTATGCCCTTTCTTGAGTAAACACTCCCCCTCAGCCAAAATATCCAGCATTTTTTCAAGCTCACCTTTTTCTGCAAGTGGCTTTTGATTCAATAAAACCCTGATTTTATCTGATGTAAAAGGCATAAAAGGCCTGCAAATGACACCCAATGCTGCTACATACTGCAAACAAAGATTCATGACCACTTTTACAGTACCAGGATCTTCCTTAATGGCTTTCCATGGTTCATTGAACTGCAATATCTGATTGCCTTTGGTCGAGATATCCATCAGAATCTTTAGCCCCGACCTGAAATCAAATTTTCTGATATAATCGCATAGCTCCTGAATATCATCAAATAATCTCAATAATTCCGAATCATGGTAAGTAGAGTCATACTGGCCATCAGGACCTATAAAATCCTGTCCTTCATCAAATGCTGGAACTTTGCCATCATAATACTTATTGGTAAGTACCACTACCCTATTTACAAAATTGGCAAAGTTATTTACCAATTCATTATTATTGGCATCCTGGTATCCTTTCCAGGTAAACTCGCTGTCTTTGAGTTCAGGCATATTTTTTATCATAGCATATCTTAATTCATCCTGTCTCCCCGGCATTTCATCTAGGTATTCATGGACCCACACTGCCCAATTGCGGGAAGTAGAAATCTTTTTTCCCTCCAGATTCATAAACTGATTGGCAGGCACATTTACCGGAAGTATATAATCTCCGTGAGCGTGTAAAATAGCCGGAAAAATCAAGCAATGAAAAACAATATTGTCCTTGCCAATAAAATGTATCAGCGCTGTTTCATCATCCTGCCAGTATTTTTTCCAATTCTTTTTATGATCAATAGCCCATTGCTTTGTAGATGAAATATAACCTATCGGCGCATCCATCCAAACATACAACTTTTTACCTTCGTGTCCTTTGATAGTATGCGGCACATCCACACCCCAATCCAGATCCCGTGTCATGGCTCTGGGTTGCAGGCCGCCGTCCAACCATGATTTGCACTGGCCCAGCACATGATTTTTCCATTCATCGGGTTCATGCAATTTTCTACCGTCGAGTTCGCCTGTCTCAATCCATTTTCTCAGCCATGTTTCATATTTGTCAAGTGGCAAATACCAATGAACAGTCTTTTTCAATATCGGTTTTTTACCTGATAAAGTAGATACGGGATCGATGAGTTCAGTGGGACTCAATGAGGAGCCGCATTTTTCACATTGGTCCCCATAAGCTTCGGGATTAGCACATTTCGGACAAGTGCCGGTTATATATCTATCTGCCAGAAACTGAGCAGCTTCTTCATCGTAATATTGTTCAGATTCCTTTTCAACAAACTCTCCTTTATTGTACAGCTTTGTGAAAAACTCCTGCGAAGTTTCATGATGTATCTTTTCAGACGTACGATGGTACATATCAAAAGACAAACCTATTCTTTCAAAAGTATTTTTAAACAGCTCGTGATATTTATCTACAATTTCCTGTGGCTGTAGACCTTCTTTCATTGCTTTGATCGTGATAGCTGCGCCATGCTCATCAGAACCGCAAACAAAAAGAATATCTTTGCCCATCAATCTTTGGAATCGCACATACACATCTGCTGATAAGTAAGCGCCTGCAAGGTGCCCTATGTGTAACGGCCCGTTGGCATAAGGCAGGGCAGAAGTTACAAGATACCTTTTAAATTGTCTCATAATCCCGAATATGTTCAGCCGCAAAGGTAAGTAAAAATATCTGGGAGTAGATATTATTATATGTCAAATAAAATACTTCAAATAGATTAGAGTTATTTTTTTGACCGTCTTTTATTTTC
>Ga0105047_10006050_pt1 | contig 20605 bp, 20 predicted proteins | sample MAT04_FD_78384 | JGI IMG/M metagenome (GOLD analysis project Ga0105047, IMG submission 78384) | Freshwater microbial communities from Lake Fryxell liftoff mats and glacier meltwater in Antarctica - MAT-04 (megahit assembly) | ecosystem: Environmental > Aquatic > Freshwater > Ice > Liftoff...
ATTAATAAATTCGTAGAGGGTTCAATGGCTACAGCACTAACTGCAAATAGCTCAAGTTTTCCTATGAATGCTACGTGGAATGCAGCTAACATTGGCGCAGGAACTGGTTCTTACGTACTTGGTGTTGTAGGACATAATACTGCAAACACATATGAGGCTGTGACGTCTGATATGTCCGTTGGTGCAGATTACAGCACAAATGAGGTTACCGGAGGTGCAGTGGTTGGAGCAACCTGTTCAACAGGTCAGCCCTTTGCATTAACAGGTTACACTACCGGTGATACGTTTTCAGCAGCTCAATCTGGTACGAAAAGTTTGACTGTACCAAGCTTCACAAATTTACTCTTAAATAAATATGTGATCGTTTGGAATGAAGAATGCCCAACTCCAACCCCAACAGTAACTGTTACACCTGCTCCAGATCCATATGCCCTACCAGTAGCATGTGCTGCTACAGGGTATATCTACGGAGCACCAATCATCGGTACAAATGGAAGTAATTCCATTAATGGAACTAACGGAAACGACCTCATCTTCGCACTTGGCGGAAATGACATCGTCAACGGTGGTGGTGGTAATGACTGTATAGTCGGTGGAGCAGGCTCTGATACTCTCAGAGGAGGGAATGGAAAGGACGTACTACTAGGCGAAGACGGTGCCGACACACTTGATGGAGGAAATAATGAAGACAAACTCTACGGTGGTGACGGTACGGATAGTCTAAATGGTGGTAACGAGTCAGATATGCTATTTGGTGAAAATGGCAATGATAGTCTCGATGGAGGAAACGGTAATGACACGCTACTAGGTGGCGATGGTAACGACTCTATGCGAGGTGGAAATGGTACGGACTCTCTCAATGGAGAGGGAGGTAATGATTCCGCAAATGGCGGTTCAGGAAACCAAGATAGCTGTACAGCAGAATCTGAAACTGCTTGCGAGCTATAAGTATTTCATCGTTCACCGGAACGTAGACCGGAATATCGTTTGGAAGGAGGTGAATATATTATGACAAATTTAAAAACAAGACTTGCTGCAGGACTTACTACCGTTGCGATACTCGCTACTAGCTTTGCTCCAGCTGCTTTTGCAGCAACTGATATAACTGTATCAGGAAATGGTGCTGATTCTATTAACAAGGTTAAAGTAAAAGCCAAGCATAAAGTGACTGTAAAACAAAAAAACAGTACAGCTGTTACTAACGCAGTTACTATTGGTCAAAACACTGGTGGTAATAAAGCTAATAAAAATACCGGTGGTGGTGTAGCTGTTAACAGTGGAGATGCAACAGCGTCTGTAATGAACACGACTACAGCTGGTGGCAATACTGCTATGGTTGATAGCTGTGGATGCGTTGCTGTCGCTCCAACCGTATCTATTGATGGAAATGGTGCTGATTCTACAAATAAAGTCACACTATCCAGTAAGTACGTCACAACTGCTACTCAAAAAAATACAACATCTGTTGTAAATGGTGTAGTGGTGGGACAAGATACAGGCAGTAATACTGCAAACAGTAATACAGGTGGGACAGTTGATGTCACATCTGGTGATGCAGGCGTAACTGTAGTAAATACTACTACAGTGGGTCTTAATTCACTTACTCTTAACTAAGAGTAGATACTTCTAGAAGGACAATACCCTGTCAAGGCCCGTACAGCCAAGACAGGGTTTTTGTTGGTCTAGATTTCTTTTTAAAAAAGGTTTAGACTATGAATACAATGAAAAAGTATTCATTCTTTCTTACACTAGGTTTACTCATATTCGGAGCAGGGTATGCTCATGCTGAAAATACTGTGCGTGTGTCTAGCAATGGAAATGGCAATTCTGAAACCCATGTTAGAATTGAAACAGATGGAGAGGTAAACACCTTTGACTCGACGAACGGTGAGGAAGTCGACTGGACATCAGATGACGGCAAATCTACTGTTACGATAACAAAGAACGGCCTATCCTCGTCACCAACCCCATCAGCTCAGGCAAAGCCTACTAATACAGCTACCAGAGAAACCAAGGAATTGGAATCTGACAATGATACTGACAAATCAAAAAACGAGGTAAAACCAATAAAAATATCATTTTCACTTTCAGAGTTTTTTAAAGGTATTTTCTCATTTTTTGGATTTAATCAAAAATAATCCTTCGGATCTCATTATTTATTTTCTTTTGCAAATACAAGTAGTCTTTTCCAATCCGTCCCTATAGGCGTGCATGTTTGAATAATCAGGATATCTTGCTTAACTTTAGTAACTTCTTCTACTTGAGTAGGTATTACTTCTTTTATATCGATAACTTTATAATCGTATTTTCGTCCATCTCGCCACATGATTATTTGATCATGTTTTTTAAGCTCGCCAAGTCTTAGAAAAACCGTATTATACCTTGTGATCTCCCATGGGAGACCCGAAGAGTGAGCAAATAAATATATTGGGCCTTTTTCACCCGGGAGAGCAAATCCCTTAGCAGCTGCGATACCGTGCTTAAGTGCTTGCTCATATTCGGTCCTATTCCACGGATCTACATTAGCCACTACAGTGCCAACAGCATGAATCTTCGGTATCCATAGCTCTATCCCTTTTGATGGAGACTCAGGAACTGGGGTAGGAAAAAGATAGATAGCTAAAACTGGATAAAAGAGGAAGATAAAAAAACTAAGAGAAGCTGCTATACAGAAATTTCCTATTATGTTTATTCGTGTTTTTTTCATAACAGGATTATAGCATTTACAACCATAAAAAAAGAGCCCTGAAGGCTCTTTCAACTAGATAGCTAGTATTAATCCTGGCGATTGTCCAGACCTCAGTCTTAGCACCGCTCCGAAAAGTAGCAGAAGTAGATTGCCTAAAATTGCTAAAAGCATCCATGGATTACCTGTAGCTGGTAATAGACTACCTGTGGTAGTTCCAAGAACACTTCCTGATGACCCATTACCACCGTTGCCACCATTACCTCCGCCATTTCCACCACCATTACCTGGAGGATTAACAGGAGGGTTGCATCCATCTCCTACGCATGGTGGAGGTGGGGGAGGTGTAGGTTCGCATTTGCAATCAACATGGACTGTACTGACATTGGTCGTATTTTCTACGTCAATTATTACTTTTATGTCGCCTGTTTTAATAGCTACGTCACCATTGTTACCGTTAGCACTGTTATTACCAGTGATTAGGTTCCATACATTTCTATTAAAAATGTCAGCTACATTTGAAATTTTTACAATAGAGTCATTATTTTCTTGAAGAGTAATCGTGTTAACGCTTCCTGACCCGTTACCAGCTATTTTAAGGAAGTAATTACCCAAACCGCCTGACTGGATTGATGCCATGGAGAAGTTAGAATTGTTTTTAAGTTTTTCTGCGACAGTGATATCACCAGTAACTATAGTTACTTTGCCATTATTATTGTTAGCTGTATTATTGCCTGTGATTGCAGTACCAGAAATGATATTTGTTATTTTAGCTTGCTGATTAGCAGTAACGGTAGTTGTTGTACTAATGCTGTGACCAATATTATTTGTTGAAATAGAGCCATTACCAGAAATATCAGCAGTGGAGGCGCCTGTGTTACAGCAACTTTCTGTATTTGCTACGCTGGCATTTAGATTATTACTTATTTGTGTATCTGTGGATATATCTCCAGTTGTAATCCCAGTATTACCGCCAGTATTTTCATTGGCACTATTATTTCCCGTACTAGCCTCTTCCTTAACATCATTATTTACGTTCGCATTATTATTCTGAGAGACATTTGCCTCATGTGTCTGACTGATGGTTACGTCATTCGATGATCCATCAGCATTTCCAGTAATTGTCAGAGTTTCTGCACGAGCTGTACTGACGGAGAGAGGAAGAACGGTAACAGCAAGTAGCGCTAATAATAATTTATTTTTAATCATATATCTCCTAATATCCTGGCAGAGAATATTTCTAATACTTGGCAGAGTTAGATTGATTTGCGGGCAGACAATCTCTTGTTTCTAATAATTAGTGCTCCAACTAGTGGAAGTGCTAACAGTAGCCAAGCAAAGTTGATTGAAATCACTTTCTTAGCTCCAAATACTGTTGGTATATCTAAACTAACGCCTTTAACTAGTGAGTTAGATACATTTGCACTCGCTCCAAGTACTTTACTGGTCGTAGCATTACCTGATTCTACTTCAGTTATACCAATCCCATTAGAATGCACCTGTGCAGTACTCGTACTGTGTGTAGATGAATCTGAATTAGATTTGCTTGATTCTTTTGTACTACCACTATTAGAATCTGCGTTATTGTGATTACTCTCAGATGTAGTAGACTGTGTAGTTTTTTGCTCTTTGTTCTGACCAGGCGATACGAAGTCTCCAAGCCATGTACCAAACACATTAACTACAGTAACGAATACCTTGCCATTTCCTTTAATGTTATTGTTAACAAAGTTGATCATATTAGCGACGATTGTAGCATCACCTGTTTTGATATTTGAGTTACCACCGGTGTTATCAGTTGCTTGGTTGCCGCCTGTGTTAGCGGTAAGAGTTAGGTTGTTATCGATATCGGCGTTGTTAGTCTGATTGGTGGTATTTGTGTTAGTAACTGAAGCAGAAGTATCATTAGTACTGTTTGTGCCATTTTTGTTATTTGTGGCTGTGATATAGCCATTTTCGTCTACTTGGAAATCTGAGCCCTCCGAGCCTGCGAAGAACGAATTATCTGGAGCACCCATGATTTTTCCGATCCAGCCTTTAGTTACATCATTTACCATTACGATCCACCAATTACCACCAGCTAAATTTGTATTTGCGATGTTGAGAAGATTTACATCTATATTAGTGTCACCTGACCTAACAGAAGAGTCTCCGCCAGTATTGCGACTTGATGAATTGTTACCAGTTTCAGCATCAAAGATAAGATTGTTTGTAATATCAGCATTGTTTGTCTGGAATGTGCCCTCAGAATCAATTACTTCGACATTAGAAGAATTAGTACTATTACTTCCATTACCAATGTTAGTTGCTCCTACTGATCCACCACAGCAGTTCTTAATTTGATCTTCAGGGAAGATGATATCCCCTATAAGATCTCCAAATATATTTACGATTCCGTAAATGACGTTACCAACTATATTATTATTTGCAAACGTCAGAACGTTTGCTGCAACATTTGCATGTCCTGTAGTTATATTTGAGTCTCCGCCAGTATTAGCACTTGCAGTGTTGTTACCTGTGTCAGCACTTAGAACTAGGTCGTTTCCGATTTGAGCATCGTTTTCTTGGTTAGTAGTTGTGGTATTAGTAGTATTAACGCTTCCTGAGTTATTGGAATTAGATCCATTACCTGTGTTGATTACTGCTGTTGGGCCTGTGCAGCCAAGTATACAGTTTGCAGCAAAGTCCAGAACTACATCGCCAATTTGGTCATCCAGTATGTTAAATTCTGATACCATAACACCCTGTGCGTTAGTGTTAACCATGGTTAGGACGGTTCCAGTCGTATTAGCATCCCCTGTATTAATAGATGCGTCACCTACGTTATCTGATGCGCTATTGTCTCCTGTGATAGTAGATGAATTAAGGTTAGTGTTAACAGTTGCGCTATTATTCTGGTTAGTACCATTTGAATTATTTACAACAGCTGAGCCGTTATTATTTGAGTTATTACCATTAGCAGTATTAGCTAGTGTCGCACCAGTTCCACCTGCCCCAGGAGCAGTGTTAGCACCTGCTGCATTATTATTTCCTGAATTAAGAACCTGCGTAGCATTTGCAGCATCGCCAGTCTTTATATCTATATCACCAACACCAGAGGCAGAGGTGCCAGTTAGATTGTTGGCTGCTGCTGTAGGTGTTGGTGTAGGAGCTACTCTAGTTCTTTCTGGAGGAGTTATGCCCTGACTCTTTAAGTAGGTATCTACCTGATCTTGAATTTCTCTTTGAAGCTGCTCTCTATAGAGGCGAGCTGCTCTATCTGTTTCATCTTCAACGTATGGAGTAGGAGTTGGTGTAATAGCTGCTGGTTCAGAAGGAGCAACAGTAGGAGCTGGACCTTGTTGTGTTAAGTTAGGAGCCTGCTGTTCTGATGTAGTTGTACTTGTTTCTCCGGTAACTTCATCTGCGAACACAGCTGGTGTTACTTGCATTGAAATATGTACTAGTAAAAGTATTGTAATTAGTAGTTTTTTAATTGTGTTTTTCATATTTGTTTAGTTTATAGTTTATAGTTTATAGTTTTTCTCTTTGATTTCGTGGGGTCTACGGAAGTGCTCGTAGCACCCACGAATCAAGAAAGTGTTATTAGTTGTTAGCTAAAAGCCAACCAACTAAATCTCCAAGATCAAAAGAAAGATCTAAATGGAGATCACCGAGATCAATACCAGCATCTGGACCGTATAGGTTCATATTGCCAGTGTTTGAAGCATCAACAGTTACATCAGAGTCACCTGTTGTTACAGAAGGATCAGATCCTTCCCAAGAGGTGTTATCATCAGCATTGTTGTCGCCAGTATCTGAGTCTGATTTAACTTTGTTGTTAAAGTCAGAATCATTGTCCTGATCTACACCGAGATTTGAGTCACTTGCGTAACTGATTTCGTTGTCTGAGTCAGTACCGTTACCTGCGATTTTTGCTTCAAGATCAGAAAGGCATCCACAAGCTTCTACATCAGCTGCGTTAAAGTTAGCCATATTGTCTAACGTAACATCAACTTTCGAGTCACCTGTTTCTACAGAAACATCGCCGCCGGTATTATCCTCTGCGTCATTGTCTCCTGTGTCAGATTTAACATCAACATTGTTGTCGATATTTGCATCATTGTCTTGGTCGAGATCAACATCACTGTTGAAGTTTAGCTCGATTTCATTGTCTGAATTCGATCCATTTCCAAGAATTTTTGCACTGAGTTCTCCTCCCTGACTACCAGAGCCACCACCAACAGTTGCACTGTTAGAGTTAGCTTGGTTTTTAACCATAACAGTAACGTCACTGTCGCCAGTCTTTACAGAAACATCGCCGCCGGTATTATCCTCTGCGTCATTGTCTCCTGTGTCAGATGATATTTTGACCTTATTATCAAAATTAGCGTTATTGTCTTGTGAGACATTAACGTTAGAATTTTGCTTTAAGTCAACGTTGTTATCTGAGCGGGTACCATTTCCAGATACCTCAACTGTTGTGTCGCCACCTTGGCATCCACCACATGGTGATACGTTAGCGTTATTTGAGTTTGCTTCATTTGCTACTGTTGCATTAACATTTGAATCACCGGTTTTAACTTTTACGTCTCCACCTGTGTTATCACTTGCTGTGTTACCGCCAGTACTAGATTTAACATTGATATCATTCTTGATATCAGCATTATTATTCTGATTAACTGTAACATCATTGTTGTGATCAACGCTTATACTACTATCACTGCTAGATCCGTTTCCAGATACTGTAAGTGTTTGTGTAGCTGCAAAAGCTGGAACAATCGTTTGTGCTAAGACTGCTCCGGTTGCAATAGCTGTAGCAATTCGTAATTTAAAATTTGTCATAATATAATCACCCCCTTTCTTGACTATGTTCTTCTTAGCCGATGCTAAGAAGCACTTCTTTCCGCTTATTGTTCAATGCCTGAAGGCGTGAACAAAAAAACGGAAATTCTTTAATCCTATTCCTGATAGGTCCAAAGAATTTCCGTTTTATTTTTGAATGCTTTATGTAATATTATCATTAATTTATATAAATGAAATTTGCCAATAAAAAAAGCACCACACATAAATGTGAGGTGCCTCCGAGTACGGTCAGCAAATCGTATTTTTAAGGTATCCACCTTAATTAAAACCAACTATATAAACATCTGTCAGACTTGTCAAGACCCAATTTTAACTGTCTGCTCAAGTGAATTCGATATATTTGTTTTTTTTATATTTCTTTCTGTAATTTGAACAACTTTAAAGTTCTGCACGTAAATTTCTACACTTCCCCAACCCTTAACGTTTTTAACTGCTTCGCTAATTTCATCCATCAATTCTTGACTTACTTCTTTGGTAGAGTAGTTATTCATAATACATCGTATAAAACAAGAAGGTTTGTATTATCTTTTTAGAGATAATTTAAATTCTTCTTTTTTCCCATTAAGCTCGCCGATAAAAAGTATAATATTTTTATCATCCTCATTGATAGGGAAGCCAAGGCGAGACTGCTTGGTAGAGTCAGGCTGAACTTCTACCGGATCACTATGAATATCAGCAGCAAACTTATCGGAATTATTTTTATTTACTGTCAAGCGGATATAATCACGCGCATTTACCTGAATTGCTTGCTTATACGTATTAATAATCTTCAATTTAATTACCAAGAAGGTTCTTCCTTCAACTGCCCTTGCTTTTTTACCCTTTACAATAAGTTCATCCCTTACTTCAGCAGACTCTATGATGTAACGAATTTTACTAACCTCTTTATTCTTTGAGTCTTTGAGGGGGAACTGTAACTCTTTATTTATAATTTGGCTAGATTTTGCTTTTGCCAACTGAACCTTTTCACCCTCTCCAGAGATGATCTGTGGTCCCGAGTCAAATGTGGTGAAAAGGATAAACCCAATGATGAAAATAAAAATTGCAAGAATTAGCCCAGGAATAAAAAAGGATTTTTGAAGATAACGTTTTAGCGAGCGAATCACTGTATCTAATTGAAATTTTCTTGATGACATTTGATCGTTCATAACTTTTAACAAATAAAAAACTCTGCTAGTCGGGCAGAGCTGTAAGGAGGATATTAGCAATACTAAAAAGTAATGTCAAGGGGTACTCCTCATTCAAAAGGAAAAATTACTTTTTAAGGCGGGGATGTTTAAACTTAAATCTATCAGGATAGGTTAGTCCCTGGATTATACCACCGAGTGTAGCACCTGTTGCAACCTTAATGCTGGTTAGGTGGAGAAGATTATCATAAAGCAGAGCTGATCCTAATATTATGAGTGATAGGTTTAACCAGTGATGAAACCAGATAGTTGAATCCTTAACATGAATGCGAAAACACGGTAAAAACTCAATATTCCAAATGCGTATTGTAGGTAGACGATTAGGTCTTGCCGTTCCATTCTTTACTACCGGTGATGTAAAAAATTTAGAGGCGTAATATCCAAGTAAACAAGTGACTAAAAATAGTAATACAGTCTGCATATATATCTTAATAACCTAGGTATAGATTAATCCTAAGTAATCACCTGGATATTGTCAAGATGTTTGGGCAAAGGCTACCTGATAACTTTTTGTTTTACCCCTGCAGGGCGTTTGAACCAAATAGTAAAAATGTAGCTTCTTGCATACTCAATAAATGTTTTAACTGGATTTTCTTCCCATCTGCGCATCGATGGGTATACGAGCATTTCATTAACGAAAATCACTTTTCCTACTTTTTTAAGGCGTAGGCCCAGCTCAACATCAGGCCCCATCTTGTACCGAGTATCGAGTCCACCTATTTGGTTAAGTGAATTCTTACGTACTGCGAAGTTAAAACCAACCAAATGAGGTGTATTAAAGTAGAAATTAATGATTAAAAAGTATTTATAAACTGCGTTATTAATTTTTGACAAAATTCTTTCGTCTTTAATTTTTATAGATCCCGTAGCACCAACAACAGAACTATCTTCAAATGTTCTCATTATAGTCTCGATCCAGTTAGTTGCGACAACTGTATCAGCATCGACAACTGCTATAACGTCACCTCTTGCATTATCCATCCCCGCTCGAAGTGCAAAGACATATCCTTGTTCTTTTACTAAAAGTGCGCTAGCTCCGTATTCATGAGCGATGGATCCTGTTCTATCAGTAGAATTATTATTTGCGACTATAACTTCAAGGGGTTTTTTCGTTTGCGATCCAAGGGATCTAAGACAATTTTTAATAGTATCTTCCTCATTGTAGGCTGGAATAACTACTGAAACTCGAGGAGGATTATTCTTATTTTTTATTAGGTTCATTATTGAAATATTTTATCTATTATATCAGTCATTTGATAAAAACGCTTTAACGTAGCTCTATTAATGCTTCTAATATTCATTCTGCTCGGTTTTTTATTAGCGATAGTCTCTTGGTATACGTCTAGCATCTGCAATGTTAATTTTTTAGGAGAAAAATTTGTTTCGATAGTGTTTTTGGATACAATTCCGAATTTTTGTCGTGTTTCAGGGCTATTTATTAAATCTAGTGTACGAGACGCAAATTCCTGTGCATGCTGGGAAACAATGTATCCGTTTTTACCGGTTTCTATGATGTTTTTGTATGCACCATCATCAACAACCACAAAGGGTAGTCCAGCTGCACCAGCTTCAAGAATTACCATTGGATGTACTTCTGATATTGATGAAAACACAAATATATCTGCACCTGAATAAACCTTCACCATCTCTTTAGGCTGAATTCTCCCAGTAAAGTGTACTAGGTTATCTAAATTGTTTTCTAATACATATTTCTTAAGAGCAAGTTCTTCATCTCCGCGGCCAACAATTACTAGATGCGCTCCAGTGCCCCCGTCCGCAATTTTTTTAAAAGCCCTTAGAAGAAACATAAGATTTTTTTCTTTACCAAGACGAGCAACAGTGAGTAGTATTACGGATGAGACAGGGATGTCACAGAAATCATGGAGAAAGCCCTTTTCATTAGAAGTGAGCTTTTCACTATAAACGAAATTAGGAACAACCCTGATGGGCTTTTTTACTCCGTAAGATACTAGTTCTTCGCTCATTTTTACAGAAGGAGTTATGGCAGTATCGCACATATTTCCAAGCAAGCGTAAAGTAGTAGCGGCAACTCGAGGGGTTATAATCTTTCCCTTTAAAATGTAATGAGTATACAAAGTAAGTTGGGTGTGAAAAGTTAGTAGGAATGGGATCCCTTTCATGAGCGCTACTTGGTAGCCGAGAAGCGAGAAAAAGCCGTTACCATGCGCATGGATTATATCAAACTCCAGGGGCTGTATATCCTTTAGAATCTGATGGGGGAGCATGAATGGCATATGCACTGCGGGATCCATATCTAAGACCTTAAAGGACTTAAGACGATAAATATTTTTTTCGGTATCTACGTAATCATCAAATTTCGGGGCAAATATATATACGGTGTGACCAAGGATTCGTAGCTCATCAGCCAAGTTAGCTACAGAAATAGTTACTCCGTTAATCATGGGAAAATAACTATCAGTAAAAAAGGCTATCTTCATAGTCTTTTTATTGTATACCACTTCGCTTCGAATTTGCCAATATTTTTTATAAATTCAAATCTGCGTACCACAAGGGCACTGGCGGGTATCATACGCGCACGGACGAGCGTGCCCTTTGAGGTACATTATTTGTAAACTTAATTATAAGGAGTATATATACAATTGAATTGGGCTTCAAATTTTGCGTGTATGAAGCCAGCGTTTCCATTAACTAATAATTTCTGCGTCGAGGATTTTTCGGGTGGCATATCTTTCTAAAATTGCGACATTGCGAATGTTTGCTTTATAAAAGAAGTCTCCGACATATCCAATAATTGGAATTAGGCCAAGAATAAAATCAACTACGACGTTAAAAATCATTCGTCGTATTTCTTTTTGAGGTACTTTCATTTGTATTCCTACCCACACGATATATAAAGATAAAAGAAAACTTATAACTGTTCCTAGGCCGGGTATAAAATCTAGGAGTGGGTCCAAACCAAAGCTATATTTTCCTAATTTAAATTTGGAATCAAGTAGGTTAGCTAGAGATCTAGCGAATAAATAATGCTTGTTCATAGGCGTCATGTTTATTGGTCCAGATATTTATAGCTGCAAAGCCGAAGAGGGGTAATTATATGTTACCACTAAGATTAAATTTCGCCAGTCGAATTTGTTTCATCACCCAAATCCCGGATAAGATTACTCCCGTAAGTACTAATGGGTAGCGCTTTCGGTAATGCTTATTATAGAAGATCTTCATAGCATCAGCTCCAGCAAGTAGGACTTTCTTTTTAATAACTGGGTCAACTTTCACCTTAACCCCTGAACTTTGTGTTTTACCCTTGGCAGCGCCTTTATAATGATTTATCTTAATTGAGGGAACATACATTATCTTATACCCTGCCTCTTTAATCTTCCAACAGAGGTCTATGTCTTCACCATTGAGGAAGTAGTCTTCGTCATACCAATTTATTTTATCCATAACTGCTTTGGGGATTAGGCAGTAGGCTCCCTCTAGTACATCTACCTCTGCCTCTCTGTCAGGAGATAGATACCCATACCAGTAGCGAGCAAAAAGACGAGAGGTGGGGAACAGGCGGTCAAGCATGCTCATGTGGGTAAATGCTACCCATGGAGTGGGGAAAGAGCGCCTAGCATCCTTATCAAGTGTTCCATCAGTCATCACAATCTTACAGGTCATGGCGCCTACTGTTGGGTGTGCTTCCATATAATTAAGCGACTCAGTAAAAGTATTCTCATCTACTGTTGTGTCAGCGTTAAGCATAAGTACATACTTACCGGTGCATTTATCACGAACAATATTATTTGATCGAGAAAAGCCTACGTTACCATTGCGGCTATATTTCATCTCAGGGAAATCATTTTTCATCATAACGTCAGTGTCATCTGAGCCGTTATCACTAATAATAACTTCCATGGTATAACCAGCTTTTTTTAACGTAGGTTCGGCCTTCCTTACTGACTCGAGACAGTCACGTAAAAGTTCCTTAATATTAAATGTGCTGACGATTATCGAAAGGGTCATAAGCAAATTGTAACAGCAAAAACTGGGACTTGCAAAACATATTTTAATCGCTAATAATGGTTCATGCATACAGAGATCCCGCTAATAACGGGACAGCAACCGAAAGGTACGGTGCTTGTAGTCATGAGGACATATGCGCTCAAATTTATTTGAGAAACCTAACTCCTCATAGGAGTTTTTTTTATGGGAAAACTTACATTTTTTACATCTGAATCAGTCTGTAGCGGTCATCCTGATAAAATCTGTGATCAAGTCAGCGATGCTATCGTAGATGCTGTACTTTCACAGGATCCTGAAGGGCGAGTAGCCATTGAGACTGTTGCCGCAAATAACCACATCATCATTGCAGGAGAGATTACTTCCCAAGCAACTGTTGACTTTGAAGCAGTTGCTCGCAAGCAGATTCGAAAGTTAGGTTATGATAATCCCGACTTTGGATTTTCCGATTTGTCACCACTTGAGAATTATATTCATTCTCAGTCTCCGGAAATTGCACGAGGGGTAAAGAAAAAAGGAGCTGGAGATCAGGGTATGATGTTTGGGTTCGCCTGCAAACAGACTGACAGCCTCATGCCACTTCCTATCACTCTTGCTCATGCACTGACGAAGGCAATTGATAGAGCTAGAGAAAAAAAGGTTATACCCTACCTGAGGCCAGATGGAAAGAGTCAGGTCACTGTCGCATACGATAATGGGACGCATGTTGGGGTAACTTCAGTTGTTATTGCTGTCCCACATGAGGAATCAGTAATGCTTGAACAGGTACGTAAGGATCTCTATACAAAAGTGGTCTTACCTGTACTTGCAGAGTACGGCTACACAATCGCTGATAAAGATCTCATCGTTAACGGTACAGGCATCTGGCATCGTGGAGGTCCTACGTCTGATTGTGGTTTAACAGGAAGAAAGATCGTCGTAGATACCTATGGTGGATACGCTCGCGTTGGTGGTGGAGCATTTAGTGGTAAAGATCCAACGAAAGTAGACAGATCTGGTGCATACGCAGCTAGGTACATAGCAAAAAATATTGTGGCACATGGCCTTGCAGACCAAGCAGAGGTAAGTCTCGCGTACTTTATCGGAGCTAAAAAGCCAGTAATGCAAGAAGTTGAAACTTTTGGAACTGAAAAAGTAAGCGCTAAGGTGCTTAGGGACTTTATTCATGGAGTCCTCGATACGTCAGTGGAAGGAATTCTTGGTGGGTTATCTCTTCGCAGACCAATCTATCTTCCTACAGCAGCGTATGGACACTTTGGTCGAAAAGAATTTCCTTGGGAAAAGATATCTACCATCGTATAGGAGCTAGCGGATAGCGTACAGAATACTACATACTATGACCTAAACGCTCATAACTACTCACTCATATCCTGTTAAGGTTTGTACCCTTCATACGCATAGTAATTTCCACTTTTTTCTACACAGACAAAAGGCGTGTCTTTACGCATATTCTCAGCATGACCTGGAGAATTAATCCACATAGTAACTACCTGGGTGTAGTCTGATGTCATGGCTATGTTTTCAGTTACTTCATGATATGAGCCATAAGGTAATGTTTTAGCTGAAATTCTATTCCTAAACCCATCATGATTAAAACTCTGGGTAATCTCACCAGCTCTTGTCTTCGCAAATGAGCAGCTGTTGGAGTCTGTGCCCACCGAACCTAGGCCTTGGGATGAGCGATAGTCATTAATTTTTTGGATAATATAGTTTTGGTGTGTATCACCAGAACTTACTGGAATAGGTGTGGAAGTAGGCTCTGATTTGATGAAGGTTGGTGTAGGAGTGGGTAGAGCAGTGGGTTTTGGTTCCGATTTGATAAGAGTTGGGGTGGGCGTAGGTTTGTCAGTCGGTTGATGATTTAAAGATGTTACTCTTGACTTAATCGGGGCTGAGGAAGTGGCTATTTTTTGTTTTATCAAAATCTTTGCCATAGTAGGCTTTTGAATGGTTGTTGCAGCCAGACCCGATGCTCCAAGAACTTTTCTACTATCGTGCTGCTGCTTGGCAAGGAGAAAAAATGATGCGCAAATGACTACTATAGTCAGAAGAGGAAGGGTAGCCTGCAAGACTTTTCGCATCAGAAAAAGATTACAGTAATTTTTACGAGCTGTCAAATAACCAATTAAAACAGTCTATTTGAAAATGAAGGAGGTAACATAGCTCCAGCAGTTAGCTCATCGCTATCAAGAAGAGCTGTGACTACGAGACGCTTTGAATCAAGAAATCCCGTACAGGTATAGAGGGTCAACCGAGTGTCATCAGATGGTGCAAGGACCTTAGTTTGATCAGGAGTAACGATAGATATGAACTGTACGTTAAATTTCTTTTCAGTCCCATCTTGAAATATGATACCAATAGTATCTCCTATTCTTACTTTTGATAAGTTACCTAAAATACTTGACCAATTATGCCCATAAATAACACTATTACCTGTAGTTCCGGGAATGGGGGATGAGCTGAGATAGGACACTCCTTGTTTGGTAGTCTCCCAAACAGAGCCTTCAACCCTAGCTGGAAATACTGCAAGAGTTTGATTAAGTGATGGTATGGAGAGAGCCATTGGAAGATTATTTGTAGTTACGGGGGCCAAGACCGTGGTTGAATAGTCAAAAGACAGTCTGTTTGGATTATTTCTCTGAAGTAATAAGAGTCCAAAGAGTGATAAGAATAGAAAACCCAAAATGAAAAATAGGAAGGAGAGGTATTTTTTCATACCTTTTAGTTGTTTGACTTAGCGAGACGAAATCCTACAAAGAGAAATGCTATCCCGGTTGCTAGGAGTAGAAAAATGTCTTTCATGTTCCCTGTAGTTGCGAGACCAAGTATTGCCTTAGTAGACGTGCCAATAACTGATCCATTATTTGAAGAACCCCCACTTGAATTACTGTCAGAGCTTCCTCCAGCGCCTGTTGATCCACCTGTTCCCTTACAGGTGTAATCTAAATTTTTAACGAGATATGCACCCTCATCCAACCCCCAGTTTTGACCATTAGGAATTTGTATCCAGCCATTCTGAATATATGTATCGATTTGGTCATCGCTAAGATTTGCTGCTTTCAACCAATTTGACTGAATACCGCTGCCGTTTTCATTACAAAAACATTGGGTAAGTTGATTAGCATTTATCTTATAAACCTTATCGGATCCAGGATAAGAAGCTGGACTTCCAGGGATACCATGCGTTCCTGTAGCATAATCAGCTATCAGCTCACCAGTTGGATTAGCACAGACAGGAAACTCTGCAACAGAGAAAGACTCTTGTTCTGTCGCAAACACGTGAGTAACAGCTGCGATAGTCATAAAAATTCCAAGAAGTATTGTGTAAAATGCTAGTTTCATATCTTGTAAGAATTACCTATAGGATTATATCAAAATAGATTTAATAATGCAACTTTTGGTGATAAGAAGAGAATCTAGGTAAGTTGTAGTAATTTTATAAGATAGTCAAGGAAATTCTCCTTTTTAATATTAAATACTATAGTCGTGTTGTTACTATTTTTACTAAGCGTTATTTCTGAAGCCTGGTTGTTCTTGGATGATACCAGCACCTTACTACCTGATACCAGCGGAATATGTAATAAACTCTGAGAGTCTGTCTTGTACTCTCTTCCTGCAACAGTTGCCTTTGCTGAGACAAAAGATCCTGACTGATCAACAACTCTTATTGTAATGTATGTAGGTTTGTAATAATTAGATAGTGACTGGACTGCTTTTCGTGGTGTACCATCATCATTCCAAAGAGCTGTTGATCCACCTCTATTAACCCAGTAATTTAACCCTACTAAGTTCTTTTTTTGAGCGAGGAGGAGGAGTGCTTGCTCAATCCATGCTGCCTGTTGCTCCTCGTTGAGGTCGCCGTTAAGATCAGGAATAGGAGCGCCGAATTCTCCTAAGATCACCTTTCCACCGGATGATCTAGCAAAATCATCAATACTTGAAGCTAGTTGAGCTGGAGTTGAGACATAATGATCTACTACTATAATCCCACCAAGCTTTTTTGTAGTAGCTTTATCCATTACAAGCCTTGCTACATCTCCATTCATAGAGTGGTAGTTAGCTGCGACTGACACACCTATTTTTTTAAAGGAAGCATCTGCAATAGCTGTCTCGTCGATCAAGAACTGCCTAAATCCTATTACATCACCCGTGCTCCTGGGATCACCAGCTCCACCATTTTCACACTCTGGACAGGGCGAGATTATATCGCCATCTTTAAATAGCCCAGGATTTGCTCGCAAGAACTCTGATAAAAGCAATTTGTGGTCTTCGCGACTTATCTTTTTATATTCGAACCAGCCTTCCCAACCCGAGAAGTTACCTCGAAACCAGACATTCAAATTCTGTCTCCTCGCTGCGTCCACCCAGCGAGTCAGATAAGGAATGAATTCAGGATCATAAGGAGTACCAATTCCTACGTGAGTAGCACCAGTTGCGTGAATATCTGCCATTGTCTGGTCAATCTCGACATCAAAAGTATGATCAGTAGCATACTCTCTGGCGGTATCACGAGAGTACTTCATGGTATCAATAGATTCCACCTTCCATAATTTAGTATTTGGAGTTACAGGTGTATTTTTATTTAAAATAATGAAAACACCTACCGAGACTATTAAGAGAGAGAGTATACCTATAGATACTAGGAGTAGTTTTATATTCATATTACCGTTGTTTTGGCAGGACAGGTTTGGTCTCAAGTTGCGAGACGAATTCTGGCTTTATCTCATAAATATCAGCGAATGGATAGGATGCTACTTTATCATACTTCTTAAATCCTACGGTCTTTTTAATAGATCGAAAAGTTAGATCGTTATCATCATTTGTACGCATGATAATCCATCTCGCCCAACGATCAGGACTCGTCGTAGCTGCAGTCCAGTACGTCCCTGTGCCCTCATGAATAAATTTTTTCATCGGAAGTCCACTTGAAAAAATAATCGCGTCATGAGATGCAGCTGAAATAAGAACAAAGCCTGGTGTAGCTTTAGCATTTTTTTCTAGCCATCCTGAAACTTCGGAAACATTTTTTTGACTTGATCCGACCCTCGCATCATCAATAGTTACGGCATCACCTGTTGAATACACGAATATTGTCATAAATAAAATTAATCCAATTATCAGATATCTATACACTCTTAGTTTATGAACAAGATATCCAATAAAAATTGAGGTAGTTGGAAGAAGCATGACTCCGTAACGAGCGTTAAACCATGTATCTCCTGAAACTCCCTGAATAAATAATACTGAGTGCCCAAGATAAAGTGCTAGAATATTAAAGAAGAACGGAGCAAGAAGCGCTAGGCTACCTATCCGTACGCTCGCAGCAATAGATTTATCTTTGATAAATACAATAAACCCAATTAACGCGATTACTAAAGAAAATGCATATGAGTTATATGCAAGTGCGTATGTATAAATTTTCAGCGATAGAAATAGGTCATTTTTTGTAGCGAGTACTCCAGCTTGATCAAGTTGAGCCTGCTGTGCATGTGCTGAATATGGTCCGAATGCAAAATAAAGTGGATCTTTAAAAATAAGAAGATTCCAAAGTAACCAAAGAACAATGCCAAATGATGCTAGAGTTAAAAAAAAGAATGTAGTTCCTTCAGCTGCTTTAAACCCTTTTTTTCGAAATGCTTGAATCATCACGAGAATCATTGCTACAAGTAGAAGAAACCATCCATCATATCGAACGAGTGTTGCAAGCATTATCCAGAAAGAGGACTTAATCAAGCTTAAAGTATTATCATTTCTGTGCCACATTACAAGCTCGTATACACCAGCAGTCATAGTAGCAAGGAGAAGAAGCTCAGTCATAGCGGTCGATTGTAAATAAAGGATGTTAATATTAGTTGCAAATACAAAAACGCCAAATATGCTACCTATCAGATTTACACCAACTTTTCGAAGAAACATGTATATTAGTGATCCTGTTGCAACGAAAGAGACCATAGACTGAATAGCACCTGCAAGACCGGAATGCCACATGTAGTCGTTCCATATGGTAGGTATCATGAGAACGTGGGGAAGGGGGAGCCAGACACTACCTATCTGTGCTAGTCCTGGCTTAAGCCCCTCTACCACTCGACGCCCGATATCTAAATGAGATCTTGCATCATTGTATGAAAGAGACAGGTTATTATCACTGTAGTACAAAAAAGCAAACAATGATGTAAATGAAAGTATAGCTAGAATAAACAGAAATATATTTTTATCTATAAACCTAGATATCTTAACAAGCAGCTCATTTTTAAAAGTTAATGAAATATTCATAACTCCTTACTACTCCTTCTACTCAAATACAGCAGGCTCACTCCTACCATTAAAACAATACACAAAATAATCCAGTAGTAAGTCTGCCCGGAGATTACAGTGCTTAGGTAATTGTTATAGACAAATGAATTCAATGAATTATTTTTTAGCATGTCCCATGCAATAGAGTAATCAGATCGAAGTCCAAGCCCAGTTGCTTCGATCTCTGGTGGGATAACATTTGTGGTCAATGGTGCTAGTAATGATACACCAGCACTATATGAAAAAAGTACAAAAAAACTAATTCTTAGTAAGATCGATCGACTGTATTTCTGTAGTCCAATACCCGCTAATATACAAAGTGGAGGAAAAATAGCCAATAAGTAGCGTGAGCCGAATGCCCAACCACCGTAAGGGTCTCCAAACATTATATATAGTAAAAAACAGGCGAGTGGAACACCAACTAATCCAACCTCAATAGTTTTCTGTTTCGCTTTCAAAAATCCGATTCCTAATATGGAAAATAATATAATTGGCGAGAATACTAGGACTCCTCTATCATGACTAATGGTAAATACACGTATCCCTTCCAACATGTTACGGGATTTTAGAGCCTGTCCGTTATTTTTTTGTCTCTCGGGTGTTGCTTTGTCTGCATCCTTTAAATCCTGCACTCGAGGCAATGCATTACTAAATTGAGTTGGACTTCCAAAATTCGTGTAGTTATAAAGTCCATAGAATCCAAGCATTGATATAAAAATAAAAGGTGTAACAAAATATCTCCAGTCAAAGCTTAACTTAGACGTAGTTAAATTTTTTGATACCGTAAAACCCTGAAGTGTAAGTAAAACAACAATTGGAAAATATATAAAAATATTTGGATAATCTATATAAACTGCAAGCCCATATATGAACCAAACCAAAGCATTTCGAAATATAATATAGTTTTTAAATCCAAATGAAACTAAGTATAATCCTGCTAAAATAAAGAATGCAGAAATTGTATGTGCATAAAGGGTTACTGAGTACCCCCATGCGTTGGTAGCAAATGCATAGGTGATTGCAGATAGCATAGATATAGACCAATGAATATTAAGTTTTTGGCAAAATTTAACAATAAGCAACATCGTTAAAATTGTGAAAAGGGTGGACAGGCCAAAAACCATCATTTGCGTCGCGCCGACAATAAGACCGAGCGCATATAGTGGAATAGCCATTACAGACACTGTTGGTGGAAAAAGTGAGTAATAGTGTCCATTTAGCTTTCCAAGATCTGGCGTAGCCATAGAAGCATAATTATCAATCGTAACAGATTTGTCGTAGTACAGAGAGAGAATCATTGCATATCGTGCTCTTTCTTGAGATGTCTCGAATGCCTGGCCTGAGCTATGAAGTTGTGATTCAATATTTTTTGATGAGGGAATTCCAAGATTTCCCCTCAGAGTGAGCGAAAATAAAATAACTGCAATAATTGTAGTGAGTAAAAATGTTAATTTTTTCATAAATATTAATTCTCATTGCTCTTATTAAAATAACTTACCTGTTCATTCCATAGTGAGTCTATGAGCCTATCTTCGGGGAGGGTAACATCATTAAATGTAATCACCTTGTCTTTAGGTATATCTTTATTAAGTACACACCCTTCAGCTAA
>Ga0105047_10006056_pt1 | contig 20596 bp, 19 predicted proteins | sample MAT04_FD_78384 | JGI IMG/M metagenome (GOLD analysis project Ga0105047, IMG submission 78384) | Freshwater microbial communities from Lake Fryxell liftoff mats and glacier meltwater in Antarctica - MAT-04 (megahit assembly) | ecosystem: Environmental > Aquatic > Freshwater > Ice > Liftoff...
ACACCCACCCGCGGCCAGCACGGGCTTTGTTTGTACCCGGCCCGTCGGGCGGCCCGGCAAACCAGGCCAACGCCCCGGAGTCAAGATCCTCATGTGGAGCAACTATGCGCATCAACGTCGTCGGCAAGCACTTTGAAGTCACCGAACCCATCCGCGAGCACGCTGAGAAGAAGGCCGAGAAGCTCCCCCGCCACTTCAACTTCGTCCAGCTCGTCACCATCCGCCTCTCAAAAGAGCCCCACAACAAGGGCTTCCACGTCGAGATCGTCTGCGATGTTGAGCACCACAATGACTTTGTCGCCAGCAGCAGCGGCACCGACATGTACCTGGCCATAGACGACGCCGTCGAGAAGATCGACCGCCAGCTCGCCTCGTTCAAAGAACGCCTCAAGGACGGCTAACCCGCGTGGTCTACCCGTCGCGCAGCCAGGGTCCGCGAGACTGCTCGCCGACGCCCGCGTGCCTGATCAACGCCGCCCTTGGGCCTGCCCACGACCGGCTTATCCCGCCAGCGCGCCCCGCGCGCAACTGGAGACTGGAAGAATGAAGCTCACCGAGATCATCCAGCCCGAGGCCATCGTCGCGCAGCTGCGCTCCAGCGAGCGTGACGGCATCCTTGGCGAGCTGGTCGACGCCCTGGTCGCCAGCGGGGCCTGCGCACCCGCGTGCCGCGACGAGATCGTCAAGCTGCTGCTGGACCGCGAACGCCGCAGCACGACCGGCTTCGGGGCCGGGATCGCCGTCCCGCACGCCAAGCACCCCAGCGTGACGCGTGTCGCCGCCGCCGTGGGGCTCTCGTCGGGCGGGGTTGATTTCGCGAGCCTGGACATGCAGCCGGTCTACAGCGTGGTGCTGCTGCTAAGCCCGCCGCAGCGCCCCGATGAGCACCTGCACGCGATGGAGGTCATATTCAAGGTGCTCAGCCAAGAGTCCTTCCGCCGCCTGCTCCGCCAGTCCGCCACGCGTGAGGACGTGCTGCGACTGCTGGAAGACAACGACACCCACCAGTTCTGAGCCCGCAATCGACATGACCCTGGCCCGCGCACAAGTCGTCGTCCGCAATAAGCTGGGCCTGCACGCCCGCCCGGCGATGGTCTTTGTTGACGCTGCCACCGCCTTTGCCGCCACCATCACCGTTGAGGGCAACGGGCAGTCTGTCGACGGCAAGTCGATCATGATGATGATGCTGCTGGCCGCCACGCAGGGCACACCGCTTGAGATCATCGCCGACGGGGCTGACGCCCAGCAGGCCTGCGACGTCCTGAGCAAGCTGGTCGAGTCCGGCTTTGACGAGGACGCCTAAGCCACAATCGTCAAGCTCCATGTTCGTCAAGGTCTACGTTCATCAAACCGACGCCCAACGCCCAACCCTCCAACGCCAAACCCAACAATCAACACTGATACCCGGAAGGCCCACTTGAGCACATCCACCGCGGCACGCATCCTCGTGCCGATCATCGTCTCGGCACTCATCGCCACCGGCGTCTTCTTCGTCCTTCGCGCACCCAAAAACGCCAGCGCCCAAGGCCCTACCCCCACGTCAACCCCCGCCACCACCCCCACCACCCCCACTACCGCCACGCCCACCGGCCCCATCGCGCAGGCCGATCCAACACCCGTCCCCACACCCGCGCCTGCACCTGCACCATCGCCGCCGACCCTCAGCGTCCTGATGCATCCCGCCCCGGCCCTCACGCCCCTTGGCAGCCTCGAAACCAAAGACGCCCTCGGCCCGCAGATGCGCCTGACCCTCACGCCCGTGGGCGCCGGCGTGCTTGACCTGACCCTCGCCCGCCACGTGACCTCCATCGCCAAAGGCGCGCCCCGCGAGAACCTTCAGGCCGAGCAGCGCCACCAGATCATCGTCGGGACCGACACCATCGAGTCCGCGCTGATCCCCATGGCCCTGCTGGGCGTGACCCTCAACGACCGCTTCGTCCCGCTGAGCTCTGACCTTACCGCCACAGGCCAGAGCCAGTGGCGCGCCGAGCCAGACCCCACCGGCATCGCCCTGCTCGCCGACGTCGTAGATGCCAGCGGCGCGCCCGTCGCCACCATCCGCCGCCGCTACGAGGTTCTGCCCGGGCAGTACCGATTCACTCTCACCCAGAGCATCGAAAACCGCACCGCTATGCCGCTGAAGGTCCAGTGGGTCCAGGCCGGCCCAGCCGACTTGCCCAAGGGCAAGCTCACCTACGGCGGTGACCTGCGCCGCCTCCGCAAGGGGCAGCTCGCCTCAACTATGGAGGACGCCACCGCCTCGCGTGTCTGGGGCCGTGACTTCCTCCCCCACGGCAGCGCCGTCGGCACGCCCACGATCATCGATGGCGTCTGGCGCCTCCCGGTCAGCGGGCCTGACGTGACCTTCTGGCCGCCCGCCAAGGGCGACAACGGCCGCACCCTCTCGTGGGCCGGCTACGCCAACCGCTACTTCGCTGTCGTCATGCACGCCAAGGACCCCACCCCCAGCACCACTCCCGGCGCGAACGTAGTCAGTAGCACCACCACAACCACCGTCGCAACGCCCGCGGGCCTCGGCCTGCGCTTGCCGCTGCTGCACGCCGCCGTGCAAACCCCCACCGGCCCCGGCGTCGGCGTCGGGGTGCTTGACCGCATCGCCCTACAGCGCGGCGGCGCCAAAGAGGGCGAGGTCATCGACCGCGCCGTCTCCGCCCTCCGCACCATCAGCCCCACCATCAGCGTCGCCCCAGGCACGAGCGCCGACTTCAGCATCGCGGTCTACGCCGGGCCCATCTCACGCTCGATCCTCCGCGACGACCCTCTGGCCTCCAAGGTCGGGCTGACCGACCTTGAGATGTACACCTTCGGCGGGCCGTGCGCCTTCTGCACCTTCCAGCCCGTCGCCTACTTCCTCCGCTGGTTCTTGGGCATCTTGCATCTGGTCACCTTTGACTGGGCCTTGGCCATCATCCTGCTGGTGCTCTGCGTCCGCACCCTGCTGCACCCGGTCACACGCTGGAGCCAGATGAGCATCAACCGCTTCACCAAGCAGATGCAGAAGCTTGCCCCCAAACAAAAGGCCCTGCAAGAGAAGTTCGGCGGCGACAAAGCCAAACTCCGCGAAGAGCTCGCCAAGCTCATGAAGGAAGAAAACGTCAGCTACGCCGGCATGCTCGGCTGCATCCCCATGTTCCTCCAGATGCCCATCTGGATCGCCCTCTACGCCATGATCTTCTTCTTCTTTGACCTCCGCCACCAGCCCGCTTTCTACGGGCTCTTCCAGTCCATCACCGGCGGCGGCTGGTCCTTCCTGGCGGACCTCGCCGAGCCCGACCGCTTCATCTGGAGCTCCGCGTGGGCGGGCTTCGAGGTCCCTCTCATGGGCCACATTGACTCCATCAACGTACTGCCGTTCATCCTCGGCGCCGTCTTCTTCGTCCAGCAAAAGTACCTCACGCCCCCCACCGTTGGGCCCATCAGCCCAGAGATGGAGATGCAGCAGAAGATCATGAAGGTCATGATCGTCTTCCTCTTCCCGCTGATGATGTACAACGCCCCCAGCGGCCTGGCGCTCTACTTCATTACCAACTCCGCCCTGGGCATCATCGAGAGCCGCCACATCCGCAAACGCTTCGAGACCCTCGAAGCCGCCCGCGAAGAAGAGCTCAAACGCAACCCACATCTTGCGCCAACCAAGCTCGGCCTCATGGCACGCCTGCAGCAACGCGCTCTAGGCGCCCAGCAACGCGCCGAGACCATCCGCAATCAGCAGCAACGCTCACGCGGCGGACGCTAGCTCCACCATAAATTCTGACGGCCCGGTACACTGAGCTACCGGAGCCGCCTCATGCTCTCAGGCAACCTCAACATCCAACGCCTCCTCACCGAGATGGGACGCCTGGGCGCCTCAGACCTCCACATCAAAAGCGGCATGCCGCCGGTCTACCGCATCAACGGTCTGCTCAAAGCCCTCAACGTTGACGCCCTCACCGCCGACGAGGCCGACCACTTCGTCGAGCCCATCATCCCCGAAGCGCTCGCGCAACGCTTCAAAGACCGCGGCGACCTTGACTTCGCCGTCTTCCACGCTGGGGATCGCTTCCGCGTCAACGTCTTCCGCGCCGGCGGGCACACGCACGCCGCCATCAGGCGCGTCAAGCCTGAAATCCCCGACTTTGACAAGCTTCGTCTGCCACCCGCCTACCGCAAGCTCGCCGAAGAAGCCGGCGAGGGCCTTGTCCTGGTCGTCGGCATCACCGGCAGCGGCAAAAGCTCAACCCTCGCCGCCATGCTCGACCACATCAACCGCACACGCCACGACAACATCATCACCGTCGAAGACCCCGTCGAGTACCGCTTCCACCCCGCCAAAAGCATCGTCAGCCAGCGCGAGATCGGTATCGACGTCCCCGACTATCCCTCCGCGCTCCGCTCCATCGTCCGCCAAGACCCAGACGTCATCTTCATCGGCGAGCTGCGCGACCACGACACCGTCCTGGCCGCCATCCAGGCCGCCGAAACCGGGCACCTTGTCTTCGGATCCATGCACACCGCCGACACCGCCCAGAGCTTCTCGCGCATCCTTGAGTTCTTTCCCGTCCAAGAGCACGGCTTCATCCGCGCCGCCCTCTCAGGGAGCCTCCGCGCCATCTGCGCCCAGCGACTTCTCCCGGGCGTGCCAGAGCTCAACTCCGGCAAGGGCGGGCTCGTCCCCGCCACCGAGGTCCTGCTCAATACCCCGATGGTCCAGTCGCTCATCCGCGACAAGCGCGACGAAGACCTGCCCGCCGTCGTCGCCGCAGGCCGTGCTGAGGGCATGCACGCGTTCATCCACAGCCTCGCCGACCTGGTTCGCCATGACCTGGTCACGCTCCGCACCGCCATGGAGTTTGCCCCCAACCGCGAGGCCCTTGACGCGATGATCAAGGGTGTTGAGGTCAAGGCCGCCGGCATCGTCGGGCGGCTCAAGGCATAAAAACTCGCAGGTGTTGGCACGAGGCGTCCGCCGGGGCCAAGGTTTCCAACCCCGGTCTGCGTCCAGACCACGCATCATCACTACCGCGCGCCACCGCCGACAGAGGCCTCATCGCCGTCAGCGACAACTTTCCATCGCCGTTTGCCCATTCCCAATTGCCGCTGCGCCCGCTCCTAAGCGCAGCGAGCGGCCTCTAGCGCAGCGAACGAGCCTGATCCGCCGGCACCGTTGTGGTCCCGTCGTCGGCCCCCAGCAGCCCGGCGGCCTGGTCCAGCAGGTTCCACGCCTGCTGAAGCTTCGCACGCGAGCCCATCTCGTTGGTTTCCAGCGGCAGCGCCCGCAGCAGACGCCCGCTCGAATCATTAAACCACGCCACACTCAGGTCGGTCGAGAGCACGTTGCCCCCAGTGCTGTGATTGAAGTCGGCCTGCGAAGCCAGCCCGTCAGAGATCAGCGACAGCCGTGAATCAAGCCGATCAAATCGCGTCTGCCCATTGCTCGCGCCGCCGCGGAACTGGAAGTTCGAGATCACCGTCGCAGCTTCATCGCCCCAGGCCGAGGCGTAGACGTCCGGACGGTTGAGCCCCTGGTGCGACGGGCAGAAGTACACCCCCGGCACCGTGCCGTAGTTGTGGGCGTGCAAAAGGCCCAGCCCATCAAAGCTCGGAAGCAGCGCCAGACGCACCGTCATCAGCTCGCGCGTGTCAAACGCCGGGTCGCCCAGGCTCTTGCGGTAAAACCGGCTGTAAGGCAGCTGCCCACGGTAGTCCTCGCTGTACATCGCCATCGACAGCCCAAGCTGGCGGATGTTCGACGCGCACACGATCTTCCGCGTTGTGTCACGCACCATGCTCAGCGTCGGCATCAGCAGCGAGATCAGCACGCCCATCACCGCCAGCGCCACAAGCACATCAAGCAGCGTGAAGCCGCGGCACCTGCGGGCGCGCAAGGCAACCGATATGTCGGTCCCCGCTTGTCTGCTGCTGCTCACCGCGTGTGCTCCTGCAGAACGATTCGAAGCTCGACGCCGCTTCTTTAATGGTCAGTGCGGCATCGAACCCGCATTAGACTCTAACCGCAATCTTCTGTCAAGACCAATCTGAACCGAGGATCAGGACTTCTACCCATGCAAAGCGTATCCTGAGCTCGAAGCTGCGGTTGGTTGCCTCTGAAGAAAGTCCTGACTCGCTGCGGTATTTTCCCACACCTCATCCCGACTGTTGCGCTCCAAACAGATCATCGGGCTTTTTACCTGGAAAGCTCGGCAAAGTCCGGTATGCTCCGTCATTCACGGACGCATCGGGGTCCACTGTTGAGCTGGGAGCGATGGTTTGAGAAGGAATCTTCCTTGTGAACCCCTAAGGGTGGAACCGCCGAGGTTCCTGGTTCGGATAGTCACAGCCAGGCGGGAAGGCCTGGGGAATCAGTGAGCGGGAATCAACTCAGATGCCTGCCGACGCTGAACATCAAGCGGCTGACTTGAAGCTCATGCAGGGCGTGGCGACCGGCGATCCGGCGGCTATCGCCCTGCTGTACGACCGCTTCGGGTCGTTGGTGTTCCGCATGGCGGTGCAGGCCCTCCCGACGCGGGAAGAAGCCGAGGACGCGGTGCAAGAGGTGTTCGTTCGACTCTGGAAGACCGCGGCCCGTTACGACCCGACCCGGGCGGCGTTGGTGACGTGGGTGATGCTGATCAGCCGTCGGTTCTTGGTTGACCGCCTTCGTCGCAACCGCACGAGCCTCAAGCCCGGAGCGCTGGACGAGAAGACGACCATCGCCGGCGAGTCTGGCGTGCGGGGCGGGCTCTCAAGCTCTACGCCCGCGACAGACGTTGACCCCCAGACCCGCGAGCGGTTTGCGCAGGTGATGAAGCGGGTCGATCAGCTTCCTGAGTTGCAGAGGACGGTGGTGATCAGGGCCTACCTGAACGGGCAGACGCTGCGGCAGATCGGCGAAGAGCTGAACACGCCGCTAGGAACGATCAAGTCAGCGCTCAGCCGAGCGCTGGTCCGCCTTCGCGAAAGAGAAATGACCGAAGGGATGACCGCATGAGTAGCAACGAACCGACCGACAACACGCCCGCGAGCAATCAGCACGGGAACCAGAGCGGGGGCCAGCAGGGCGCGCGCGCCGGGGTCCGGGCCTGGTCAACCGCCGAGCTTCTTGAGCTTTCAACCCTTGACGCGCTGGGCCTGCTGGACGAGCAGGAACGCCGCACGTTTGAGGAGGGCTTTGCCGCCGCGACCCCGGCGGTCAAGGCGATGCTCCGCGCGCACCAGAGCCTCGAGCTGCGGGCGCACGCGGCCCAGCTTTCGGAGGGTGTGCCCGCGGTCTCGCTTCGGCAGTGCGTGATCGACGCCGTGCTAGACGCGGCACGGGGCAGCGCGCCACGCGGAATGTTGGGGGTACCGACCGCCGGCGCTGTGCTGGCACGCATCGGGCCCGAGCTGAACGCGACGGGTGTCGCCAGTGCGGATGATGAACTGGCCGAGCTTGACCGGCTCTCGCGCCTGGCCGAGGGCGGACGGTCGCGGCGGGTCAACCCGCTGTGGCGTGCCGCGGCGATAGGCTGCATGGCGGCGGCGGTGCTGTTTGGTGTCGTGTCGGTCCAGTTGTGGGGCGATTTCCGCCGTCTTGACGGGGCGATCCGCAACAATACCGTGGCAGAGGTCTTTGCCAAAGAGTTTGGCCCGCGCTTCGAGCAAGCGCTGATGAGCCCGCGGACGCGGTTTGTGCAGTTTGCAGCCCAGACCCCGGCTGTCAAGGGCGAGGGCCCGCAGGCCGTCGCGGTCATGCTGATTGACCAGGACGGGAAGGCTGGGCAGTTCTTCGCGCGTGACTTGCCGCAGAACACCCCGCTGACGCTCTCAGTGGTCTCGCCCGACGGCAAAGTGCGAACGGCGGTGCTGAGCTTCGTAGCGACCGACACCCGCGCAACCCAGCAACTGGCCGACATGGCCATCCCCGACGGGGCGTGGATCGAGCTGCACGCCTCGGCCGAGCAGGCCCCGCTGCTGAAGAGCTTCAATCTTTAAGTGGGCTCTGAGCGGGCCATCGGCGAAGGGGCATCGGCGAAGGGGCATCGGCGAAGGGGCATCGGCAATGTGCGATGGGCGTGCGCCGCGGTGACAGGCGGGCGGTCAGGCTGCCAGTTGCTTGCCGATGACGACCTTGGCCAGCAGGCCAAGCAGGCGGCGGAGCGACTCATCATCGACCAGCTCAAGAGCCTCGCGCAGGCTGGCCCAGCGGCGTTGCCGGCGGTGGTCCTCGGGCCACACACGCGCGAGCTCATCAACCCACACGGGCACGACGCCGATGCTGATCTCGGTGCCGTCGCGGCGCTTGCGGAGCCAGTGCCCGAGGGTTTCTTCACCAGCGTGGGGCGTGACGTAGCCGTGGACGCCAGCCTCTTCCCAGGCCTCTTGCAGGGCGGTGGTGGCGAGGTTCTGCCCGGGCTCAATCTGGCCCTTGGGCAGGATCCATCGTCCACGGCTGCTGGTAACCAGCAGGACGCGCAGCACGCCGGCGGCGTCGAGGCGGTAACAGAGCGCCGCGGCTTGGTCTGCCGGTGATGTCCACCTTGACGCCTGCTGCGGCTCGCGTCCTTGCGGGCCGTGGTCGTTACTCATGGATGGTTTATCGGCGTGCGGGGGTGGGGAATCAACAATCAAGGTTGGTCGGGTGTGTTGTCTGTCGGTCGTGTGGGTGTCGGGGGCGTGCTGGCGGGGCTTGTCGCGCTGGGCGGGGCTGGTTTGGCGGGGCTGGTTTAACGGGGCTGGTTTGGCGAGCTCCTCACTGGGCTTGGCGGGTGCTATCTTCATCGAAGTGCGGGCGATGGCGCGGTGCGTGAAGAGTTTGTGAAGGCTGGTGTGTGGCGCGGCCCGCGGGGGCGCGCGGCCCGAGGCCGGTGGCGTCAGCAAGGAACCGTCCAGTGGAAATGGTGACCAAGGCCGAGAAAGAGCGGATCGAGGCTCGCCTCAAGGCGCTGGTGGACAACCGCGGGTTCGTGGTCAACAAGATCGCCGAGGCGCGTGCGCTCGGTGACTTGCGTGAGAACGGCGACTACCACGCGGCCCGCGAGCAGCAGGGCATGGAGGAGGCGGAGATCCGCCGTCTGACCGAGCGGCTTGGCTCGGTGAACGTGGTAGACGGTGCGCAGAAGTCCACCGGGATCGTGTTCATCGGCGCGACGGTGAAGCTGCGCGAGGTTGGCAGCGACGAGGAAGAGCTGTTCAAGCTGGTGGGTGAGAGCAGCGGTACGGTGAGCGCGGAGGTGTTTGAGGTGACCGCGACAAGCCCGATGGGCGAGGCATTGATGAAGGCGCGGGTTGGCGAGGTCGTGGCCGTCCGCTTGCCACGCGGCACCAAGAAGTTCGAGATCCGCGAGATCATTTAGCGCCGTCGGGGCCGGGCCGTGCATCGCGCAATCGACCCTGTGACCAAGCACGCAAGCCCCGGCCGCTCACAGACCGTCGCCACCTTGACGACCGGCTCAAGCCGTCGCACGGCGGAGCCTCTTGGCGACCTTGGCGGCGAGCTGTGGCTGATGCCAGTTGGGGTGCTGAGCCACGACGTTTGCGACCATCAATTGCCGGCCCGCCTCGCAGAGCTCGTCAACCATGGCACAGGCCGCCACGGCGCGTCGTGAAGGGGTGCATGCTGCCCGGGCGCTGGTTGGGAGGGAATGGGCTGGTCAATTTCGCGTTGTCGGCGGGAGGCTCACGCCACCGTCACACTCTTGTCCAGGTACACGTCCTGCACGGCGTTGAGCAGCTTGACGCCGTCGGCCATCGGCTTCTGGAAGGCCTTGCGCCCCGAGATCAGGCCCATGCCGCCGGCGCGCTTGTTGATCACGGCGGTGGTGACGGCCTCTTCGAGGTCGCCCGCGCCCTTGCTCTCGCCGCCCGAGTTGATCAGCGGGACGCGGCCCATGTAGTTGTTCAAGACCTGGTACCGGCACAGGTCAATGGGGTGGCCACCCTTGCCCTCGGCGTCTGACCCGCACAGGTCGGTGTAGACGCGCTTGTCCCACTTGCCGTAGGACGAGCCGCCCCCGGCTGAAGGCGAGTTCAGCGCGGCGTACCCGCCGTTGTTGGTCGGAAGCTTCTGCTTGATGATGTCAGCCTTGATCGTGACGCCCAGGTGGTTGGCCTGGCCCGTTAGGTCGGCGCTGGTGTGGTAGTCGGTGCTCTTGCCGTCGGCACCCTTGACCTTGAAGGAGTTGCTGCGGGTGTAGCACCACAGAACGGTGACCATGCCGTACTCGTGGGCCTCTTCGAACATGTCGCTGACGTAGTGGATTTCCTCGCGTGAGGTCTCGCTGCCGAAGTAGACCGTCGCGCCGACGGCCAGCGCGCCCATCTCGTAGCACTGCTTGACGCTGCCGAAGTACGACTGCTTGTAGATGTTCGGGCTCGTGAGCATCTCGTTGTGGTTGAACTTGACCAGGAAGGGGATCTTGTGGGCGTACTTGCGGGCGACGGCCCCGAGCACGCCGATGGTGCTGGCCACCGCGTTGCACCCGCCGTCGAGAGCGAGCTTGACGATGTTCTCGGGGTCGAAGTAGGCCGGGTTGGGCGCGAAGCTGGCACCAGCGGAGTGCTCGATGCCCTGATCCACCGGCAGGATGCTGACAAACCCGGTGCCCGCCAGGCGGCCCGTGTTCATGATCGTCTGCAGGTTGCGCAGCACGGGGACGGGGCGGTCGGTCTGGCTGAAGACGCGGTCGATGAAGTCAGGGCCCGGGACGTGGATCAACTCGCGCCCGACCTTGGCCTTGTACCCCAGCAGGCCCTCGGCCTGCGCACCAAGCACGCTGCGGACGTTGATCGTGGGGGCGACGTGCCCGTTGCCAGCGGCGTGGGCGGTGGCGGTCGCGGTAGTCGCGGTGGTCGAGGTGGTCGCGGCGGTCATTGGGTTGTGCTCCGTAACTGGCGGTTGAAGGTTCGATCTTGAGGTTTCCGGACCCGCGCGCCGGCTGGTGCCGGGCACACAGGCTGCAAGCTTGGGCCCAGCGGGGGCCTAGGCGGCCCATTCTACATGCCCGGGGCGGGTCACTCCAGCCCGGGCACGCCGGGCGGCTCGTATACTTTAGTTCCCATCGAAACGCCCTTGCGAGCAGACCCCATGAGTACCACCAGCCCCGCCGGCCGCTTCACCCCGGGCAGCAGCAACGGCCCGGCCCATCACACCGTCCGCCAGGGGGTGGACGCGCCCGCCGCCGAGCATCCGGGCGGGAAGGTGGACCCGCACGCGGTGACGATCTCTGGCGTGGTGCTGGCGCCCAGCTACGGGCCGTCGTCGCAGCCCGAGAGCCTCGCGCACGTGGCGCGTGACATCCCCGCCCCTGGGCAGTACCCGTTTACGCGCGGGCTCTTCCCTCAGGGCTATCGCACGCGACTGTGGACGATGCGGCAGTTCGCTGGCTTTGGCAGCGCTGACGACACCAACAACCGCTTCAAGTATCTGCTGAGCCAGGCCAAGGGCACCAACGCCAACACCGGGCTCTCGACCGCCTTTGACCTGCCCACCTTGATGGGTCGCGACAGCGACGACGCGCTCTCTGCCGGCGAAGTTGGCAAGTGCGGCGTGGCGATCTGCACCATCGAGGACATGCACCGGCTCTACAAGGACATCCCGGTCGGGAGCGTCACCGTCAGCCAGACCATCAACGGGCCGGCGGCGGTGGTCTGGGCCCTGTACCTGGCCCACGCGCTCGAGCGCGGCATCGCCTGGAACACCCTGGGCGGGACGCTGCAGAACGACATCCTCAAAGAGTTCCACGCGCAGAACGAGTTCATCTACCCGCCCGAGCCGAGCGTGAAGCTGGTGGTTGACACCATCGAGTTCCAGAGCAAGCACCTGCCCAAGTGGAACAGCGTGAGCATCAGCGGGTACCACATCCGCGAGGCCGGGAGCACCGCGGTACAGGAGCTGGCCTTCACGCTGCGCGACGGGATGGAGTACGTCGAGGCGTGCCTTGAGCGCGGGCTGCCCATCGACGAGTTTGCACCGCGCCTGTCGTACTTCTACAACAGCCACAACGAGTTCTTTGAGGAGATCTGCAAGCTGCGTGCGGCCCGGCGGATCTGGGCGCGCGTGATGAAGCACCGCTACGGCGCGACCAGCGAACGCTCTATGTACATGAAGACGCACGTGCAGACCGCCGGGTGCAGCCTGACGGAGCAGCAGCCGCTGAACAACATCGTGCGGGTGGCCTATCAGGCGATGGCGGCGGTGCTGGGGGGTTGCCAGAGCCTGCACACCGACAGCATGGACGAGACTCTGGGCCTACCGACGGAGCAGGCCGTGACCGTCGCGCTGCGGACGCAGCAGATCTTGGCGCACGAGACGGGCGTGACGCGCGTGGCCGACCCGTTGGGTGGGAGCTGGTTTGTTGAGCATCTGACCGACTCGATGGAGGCCGGGGCGCTGGAGTACATCGCGGATATCGACGCGATGGGCGTGTACGGCTCGGGCGCGGCGAACCCGGAGCTGCGGGCCGGGAAGGGCGCTGATCGCAAGGCCGGCGTCTACGCACCAAAGACCACGTACGGGCGCGGGGTGGTTGGCGGGATCAACAAGGGCTACTTCCGCCGTCAGATCGCCGAGGCGAGCTACCGCTTTAGTGAGGAGTGCGAGGCGGGTGATCGGCTGATCGTGGGCATGAACGCGTACGTCGAGAAGGACGAGAAGCGGCCCATCGAGATCCTGCAGATCCCGCACACTGTTGAGATCGAGCAGTGCGACCGGCTGTCGAAGTTCAAGAACGCACGCGACAAGGCCAAGGTCGCCCTGGCCTTGGACAACGTCCGGGCCGCGTGCCAGGGCCGCGCGTACACACTGCAGCACGACCTGCCGGGGATGGAGCGTCAGCAGGGCACGGGCGCCGGCCCCGCGCCGATCCACGCGACCAACGTCATGCCCGCGCTGGTTGACGGCGCGCTGGCGCACTGCACGCTGGGCGAGATGGTCCAGGCCATGGCCGACATCTACGGCCGGTACTCGGGCGGGCCAGAGTGGTAAGACACGGCTTACCCGAGCCGTATCATTCGCGGATGCGCTCGGCGCTGGCCAACAAGCTTGAAACAGTCCGCGAGGTCGCGGCCCGCCACGGCGTTCGCTCGCTGGCGGCCTTTGGTTCGGTGCTTCGCGATGACTTCGACCCAACCCGTTCTGACATCGACTTGATCGTGGACTTTGGCGGGGCCGACCTTGGCCCGTGGATGCGCCGATACTTCGAGCTGCAGCGCGAGCTTGAGAGCGTGCTGGGCTTCCATGTTGACCTGATGCTCGAGGGCAGCCAACTCAACCCGTTCGTCCGAGCGACCGTGGAGCGCGGTCGGGCATCCCTCTATGTCGCTGCGTGACCGCCGAGCTTGGCTGACCGATCTGGTTGACGCGGCCGACCTGCCAGCCAAAGTCGTTGCTCGCACCGGCACCGTCGAGCGGTACGGCGTCGACCCCGAGGCTCGCGCCGTTGTCGAGCGGCAGCTCGAGGTCGTCGCCGAGTGCCTTCGACGCCTCTTGCAGGCAGAGCCCGGTCTTGCGCTGGTCTTCTACGACGCCCGTGAGGTGATCGCGCTGCGGAACATCATCGCGCACGGCTACCGCCTGCTGCGCCACGACGAAGTCTTCAAGGCCTCGCAGCGTGATCTGCCGGGGCTGCGCGCTCGCGCAGCGGAGCTCCTCGACCAGTCGGACGCGCAATGACGACGCAGCTGAACATCGGCCGCAGGGACGGCTTGCGTCACAACGCGCGACCTCGCTCTTCCGCCTGCTCCGCATCCGCCGCCAGCATGTCGCTATAGCTCAGGCTGACCAGCTCGCCCATCACCGGCCCGAAGGCCTGGCGAATCAGTTGCACCGTCTGGTGGCAGAGCTCAACAGGGCTCGTCGGCGTCACCAGCGCTTCAAGCTCCATGAACGTCCCGAGCCCCTCGACCTGGTCAAGGTGGATCCGCACCCCTGAGTGCATCCAGACTTCACGAACCTTCCGCACCACGACCCATGTCGGCAGCTCAAGGCTCCCAAAGTGCGCCCGCGCCTGCTCAAGGCTGTAGATGTTGAAACGGCTCACGCGGGCACGCGCGGCGTTGTCACGGTGGTAGTAGATGTACTCTGTCGGGTGCCCGGCCGTCTCGCGACGCTTGAGCCGTCCGTCGGCCAGACGAAAGTACGTGTCGGTCTGATGCAGCGTCTCGGCCAGCGTGGCGCGGACGCGCCGGCACAAGACCCGGGCCAGGTCCAGGTCTCGAAGCTCGGCCTTGAACTCAACGTTCTGCATCGCTGCCCCAGCATCGGCTCAATCCGCGCCGCCAGCCCGCGACCAACCGTCACCCACCTAGCCCCACGCCCGGGTGGGCCTCCTGCGCGGGCCCGGCGCGCAAGAAACGTCCGAGAGGTCGCAACCGACAGGCTTGTTGATGCTTTATCAATGATAGGGTTCTGTCCGGTCAAGGGTCGCTATACTGGCGAGAGTCGCCGGTGTTCGGCGACATCGGCACCCGCCATCACCGCGACGCGAAGCGAAGCACGCTGCACCTGGAGCACCATCATGGCCGGCAACTACAACAAGGTTTTGCTGCTGGGCAACCTGACCCGTGACATCGAGCTCAAGCACACCCCCAGCAACATGGCGATTGGCAAGATCGGGCTGGCCGTGAACCGGCGCTGGGTCTCGCCCGACGGCGAGAAGAAGGAAGAGGTTACGTTCGTGGACTGCGAGGCCTTCGGCAAGACCGCCGAGACGATGGCCAAGTACCTTTCCAAGGGCAAGAGCGTCTTCATCGAGGGCCGTCTGAAGCTGGACCAGTGGGACGACAAGACCGACGGGACCAAGCGCTCAAAGCTCAAGGTCGTCGTCGACAACTTCCAGTTCGTTGAGAGCGCTGGCGCTGGCGGCGGCGGTGGTGGTGGTGGCGCGTCACGCAGCAGTAGCGGCGAGTACGACGGCGGTGGTGGTGGGGGTGATGACGCCCCGCGCCCGCAGGTCAAGACCCGCCCGGCGGCCCGCCCGCAGCCCTCAGCGCCCGAGATTACCGAAGACGACATCCCTTTCTGAACGCCACGGCGGGCCAAGAGTGGCCTGGCGGGCTATCATCTCGGCCCGTTGCGGCCCGGTTTTTGGCACGTGCCAGAGGCTTTGGGCTGCTAACTCTCTCGTGATCGACCACGGCACCTCGGCGGAAACGCCCGTGCCAGGCCGACGCGGAAAGGACAGCCACGCATGGCTCGCAATCTCCAGGTTCTGCTCTTGAGCAACGTTGACGGCACCGGCATCGTCGGTGACGTGGTCCCGGTGCGCAAGGGCTTCTTCCGCAACTATCTGGCACCCCGCGGCATCGCCACGGCGCCCAATGAGAAGCTCATCAACGAGCTGCAGCTCAAGCGTAAGGACGCCATCAAGCTGCTGGCCACACAGCGCAAGAGCCGTGAGGAGCTGATCGCCAAGCTCTCGGGCGCGACGCTGTCGCTGGTGCGTTCGTGCAACGACGTGGGCATCCTGTACGCCGCGGTGACGCAGCAGGAGATCGCCGACGAGCTGGCGAAGGCGGGCTTTAAGGGCGTGCTTGACCGCGAGGTGCGTCTCGCCCAGCCGATCAAGCGCGTGGGCGATTACGCCGTGAGCGTGAAGTTTAGCATGACGTCGATCCCCGATGAGGACGGCAAGGGCAAGGCGGCGGAGGCCGCGAGCCTTGAGGCCGAGATCAAGATCCACGTCAAGCCCGACCGCGAGCTTGAGATGTCGCGCCGCGAGCGTGAGGCCGCCGAGGAGGCCGCCGCGGGCAGCCAGGGCGAGAAGCGTCAGAAGGACAAGGGCGCGACGTTCGCGACCGAGAAGCCCGGCGGGAAGGACGAGATGGATGCGGCTGTGGCCGCCCCCAAGGCGCCCAAAGCCGAAAGAGCTGAGAAGTCTGACAGGCCTGCTAAGGGCTCCAAGGGCGGGAAGTCTGACAAGGGTGACCGGGGTGAAAAGTCTCCGAAGGTTGAGAAGGACGAGCGGGCTATCAAGAAGGGCTGGTAAGCCCCTAAGGTCTGTCTCGGGGCCCTTTCAGTGGGCCCTGTGAGTGATCAAACTATCGGCGGCGTGCCCTTGGGGGTGCGCCGCCGTTGTCATTTTGGCCAAGGTCGAGCCGAGGGCACGGCGATCACGCTAAGTGCGGCAGTCTTAGAGCAATCAGCCCCCTGCGAGCCCGTTGTGCCGATAGTCTGTAGGCCGTAGCAGGAGGCGATAGAACATGTTCAACCGCAGCCAAGGCAAGCTCGAAAGTCGGCAGGCTGGTTCGGTGTCGCCCGGCGGCGCAGGGCAGGTTGCGCCCGCGGCCCCGCCGCTTGCGGGCCGTCGCCCGCCAACGCCCTCGCTCGAGCCACTGGCGGCCAGCGAGTTCACCTTCGACCACGCGCGGCACCTGATATGGCGGGCGGGGTTCGGCGGTTCGCCGGCGCAGATCCAAACCCTGACGCGCTGGGGGCTTGACAAGAGCCTGGACATGCTGCTGAACTTTGAAAAGGTCGCCGACGAGCCGGTCGGGCCCGAGCTGTTCAAGGCCGACGTGATCCGCCCGCGGACGCAGGACGAGCGTGATCGGCAGCGTCGCGCGTCGCGCGAGCGTGACGAGGACACGCTGGCGGAGTTCCGCCTGAAGGTGCAGCAGCGCGAGCGCGAGGACCGCGACCAGATGCGTCGGCTTCAGCAGTGGTGGCTGACGCGGATGGTCGAGACGCCGCGGCCGCTGCAAGAGAAGCTGGTGCTGTTCTGGCACGGGCACTTCGCGACCAACTACCGGACGATCGAGGACAGCTACCACATGTTCGCGCAGAACCGCCTGTTCCGCCAGCACGCGGCGGGCAAGTTCAGCGAGCTTCTGCGGGCGATAATCCGCGACCCGGCGATGCTGGCGTATTTGGACAACAACGACAGCCGCAAGGCCAAGCCCAACGAGAACCTTGCGCGCGAGATCATGGAGCTGTTCGCGCTTGGGGCGGGCAACTACACCGAGCGTGACATCAAGGAGGGTGCCCGCGCGCTGACGGGCTACACCTTCCGTGACGACGAGTTCTACTTCGACAAGCCCAACCACGATACCGGTAGCAAGAACATCCTGGGGTCCAACGGCGGGATCGACGGCGACGGGTTCGTCGATGCGATCTTGCGCCAGCCCGCGTGCGCAACGTTCATCACCACCAAGCTGTACCGGTTCTTTGCCCACGACTACCCGACGGGCGACAAGCCCTTTGACGCCGCGGCGGGCAGGGTGATTAAAGATTTGGCCGACCGCTTCCGCGCGGACTACGACGTAGAAAAGCTGCTGCGGCGCCTGCTTTCGAGCCGGCACTTCTACGACGGGCGGCTGCGCGGCGAGCAGATCAAGAGCCCAGTGCAACTGATCGTCGGCGCGGTCCGCAGCCTGCGCGTGCCGCCGCGAGACCTGGGCGTGCTGACTGACGCCTCGGACCGGATGGGCCAGTCGATCTTCTTCCCGCCCAGCGTGAAGGGTTGGGACGGCGGGCGGTCGTGGATCAACACCAGCACGATGTTCGTGCGCCAGAATCTGATGGTCTTCCTGCTGACCGGGCGGCGGCCACAAGGGCGCGACGGGCTGGCCGACCGCGAACGCTTTGACGTCACGTCCTTGCTGCGCGAGCTAGGTGATGCGCTGCCCAACGCGGGCACGTCGGCGAGCAGCAAGGAGCAGCTCGACGCGCTGTGCCGGTTCGTGCTGGGCACGCCCGAGCCCACCGGGCGGGCCGTGCTTGACAAGTTCATCGCCGACCGCGGCGGGGCGCTGAGTGAGAAGAACCTTGGCGATGCGCTCCTGCTGCTGACGGCGATGCCCGAGTATCAGTTGTGCTAGGTAGAGGCAACTGGGAATAGGCAATAGGGATTAGGAGTTGGATGGCGAGTGGCGAGTGGCGAGTGGCGAGTGATTGGTCGCGGTACTTGATCGGCTGGTGGATGTTTGCGAGCTCAACCATGTTTGACGCACAGACAGAGGCCTTTACACGTCGGCAGTTCCTCGGCGGCAGCCTGACGCTCGCCGCGGCGAGCATGGCGGTGCCGGCGTTCTTGCAGCGCTCGGCCCTGGGCTTGCCGCAGGCGGGGCCCGGCATGACCAGCATCCCGGGCGTGCCCGAGGAGCGGATCATCGTCGTGCTGCAGCTCTCGGGCGGCAACGACGGGCTGAACACCGTCATTCCGCTGGGCCAGAGCGCGTATTACAAAGCCCGTCCGTCGATCGCGATTGCCGAAGCGAAGGCGCTGCGACTGGGTGGCGAGGCCGTGGGCCTGCACCCGGCGATGACGGGGTTCAAAGAGCTCTACGACGAGGGCCTACTGAGCATCGTGCAGGGCGTGGGCTACCCCAACCCCAACCGCTCGCACTTTAAGAGCATGGACATCTGGCATACGGCCGACACGACCGCGACGGGCGACGGGTGGCTTGGGCGGTACTTTGACAGCGAGTGTTGCGGCTTTGGCGCGGGTGAGAGCGGCCAGGCCCCGGGCACCGGCGCTTCGCGTGACATCAAGGCCCCGGTGCAGCCGGGCATCGCGATCGGGCGCGACGCCCCGCTGGCGATGCGCGGGCGGAAGGTGCAGCCGATTGCGTTCGAGAGCGCGGACTTGTTTCGGTGGACGGGCTCGCTTGAAGACAAAACCCTTGCTTCGTATTACGAGGCGCTGACGAAAGCGGACGCGGGTGCGGCGGGCGAGGTGGTGGGTGACGCAAACAGCGCGTTCCTGGGTCGCACGGCCCTTGACGCGCAGGTCAGCAGCGATCTGATCCGCAAGGCCGTGGCCGCCAAGCCGCGCATGACGTACCCGGGCGGGCCGTTGGCCCAGCAGCTTCAGATGGTCGCGAGCATGATCCACGCGAACCTGCGGACGCGCGTGTATTACGTGAGCCTGGGCGGGTTTGACACGCACGCGGGCCAGGGTGGTGAGAACGGTCGGCACGCGCAGCTTGTTGGGCAGTTCTCCAGCGCCATTGGCGCGTTCTATAAAGACCTAAAGGCCCAGGGCAACGACGCGCGGGTGCTGACGATGGTCTTTAGCGAGTTTGGGCGGCGGGTCGGGCAGAACGGGAGCGCCGGGACCGACCACGGGACTGCCGCACCGATGTTCCTGATCGGCCCGATGGTCAAGCCCGGTGCGGCCAACGGGCACCCGTCGCTGAAGGACCTGGACGACGGCGACCTGCGGTTCACCGTCGACTTCCGGAGTGTGTACGCGTCGGTGCTCTCAGGCTGGATGAAGGCCGACGCGGACGCGATCTTGGAAGGTCGCTATCAGCCCGCGCCGGTGCTCAAGAAGGTCTGAGCTGGCCGGGCCGGGTGGCGGACGCGCGGTGTTCTCCGGCCGGGCGATGAACGCGCTCAGCGCGTGGCTCTGAAGCGTGCGGGCCGCTTCGCCGCTTCCGTCTGTTGCTTATAGGTTCAAGGGTTCATGTGACCACATGCTGATGTGCAGATTCGCAGAAGTACCCACCCGCTGCTGCGCGCTGAGGCTTGTGCTGATCCCGCGCGGCACGCCCCCCACTACGCTGGGCCATGAGCCAGACGTCACGCGCGCTTTCGCCCTTTGGCACCACGATCTTCGCGACCATGTCGCGCCTGGCGCTAGAGCACGACGCAGTGAACCTGGCCCAGGGCTTCCCCGACTTTGACGGCCCGGCGTTTATCAAGCAGGCCGCCAAGGACGCCATTGATCATCAACCCAATCAATACGCGCCGATGCCCGGGCTGCCCGCGCTGCGCAAGGCGATCGCCGCGCGGTTTGCCGCTGATACAGGCGTCGCGTGCGACCCCGACGCGCAGGTCGTGGTGACCAGCGGGTGTACCGAGGCGGTCGCCGCCGCGATGCTGGGCCTGTGCGAGCCCGGGGATGAGGTCGTGCTGTTCGAGCCGTTCTACGACAGCTACCGGGCCTGCGTGGCGATGGCCGGTGCCGTGCCGCGGTACGTTCCGCTTCGCCCGCGCTACGAGTCTGGACCAAACGGCCAGCGGCGGATCGCGTCGTTCGACTTTGACCCCGCAGAGCTGGCGGCGGCGTTCGTCCCGCTGCGCGCTGGCGCGCGGACCCGCGCGGTGCTTGTCAACACCCCGCACAACCCCACGGGCAAAGTGTTCTCGCGCGCTGAGCTGGCGCAGATCGCCGCGCTGTGCGTAAAGCACAACGCGCTGGCGCTGAGCGATGAGGTCTACGAACGGCTGCTGTTTGAGCCGGGCACGCACCCGCACATCCCGCTGGCCACGCTGCCCGGGATGGCTGAGCGGACGCTGACGCTCAGCAGTTTGGGCAAGACCTTTAGCCTCACGGGGTGGAAGGTTGGATGGGCCGTCGGGCCTGAAGTCTTGGTGGCGGCGGTCCGCGCGGCGCACCAGTTCTTAACCTTCAGCGTGCCCACGCCGTTGCAGCACGCCGCGGCGGTGGCGCTGACGCGTGAGGGCGAGGCCGTGCCCGCGCTGCTTGCGACGCTGCGCGAGGGGCGTGACGCGCTGGCGGGCGCGCTGGAGGCGCTGGGGTTTGTCGTGCATGTGCCGGCGGGTACGTACTTCATCTGCGCCGACCACACCGCCGTGTCGGCCCGCCTTGGCGTCAGCGGCGACCAGGCCTTTGTGCTAGAGCTGATCAAGCGCTGTCGCGTGGCGGCAATCCCG
>Ga0105047_10006057_pt1 | contig 20593 bp, 14 predicted proteins | sample MAT04_FD_78384 | JGI IMG/M metagenome (GOLD analysis project Ga0105047, IMG submission 78384) | Freshwater microbial communities from Lake Fryxell liftoff mats and glacier meltwater in Antarctica - MAT-04 (megahit assembly) | ecosystem: Environmental > Aquatic > Freshwater > Ice > Liftoff...
ACCTTTCCTAAAGTGGCTGGGCGTCGTTCCCATCACTTTGTGCCATTCTTCCTGTGTGACAGGATAGACGCCGATATAGAAGTCGTGTGGAATGGTCACCTGTTTGCCGCCGCACTTGCCCTCTTGACCGCCCATCCAGAATGTTCCGTTGGGCACAAAAGCGAGCTCCATGCCCAAATCGTTGAGGAAGCGTTTGCCGTCGCGATGCTGGACGGCGCGCGTGTAGAGATCGCCTTCTCGCATGATTGGGTGGAAGATGGTTTCGAGCGTGGCGACAACAGCCTGCCATTCGCGGCGGTCGAGTTGTTGCCGGGCCGTTTCGTTCTTGGTTTTGGCGTCCGCAACGCGGCTTTCGATTTCCTCGTAGAGCAACTTTTCCTGATCCTCGACGTTCAGGACGACTGGTTCGACGATGAGCTTCTTGGGAAGAGACTTCAGCGCCGCGGCCAGTTCGCCGGCATGCTGGTAACGATCGGCGCGATCGCTGGCAATGCTGCTTGAGACCAGGTCGATCAGTTCCCGGCAGACGTGCTTGCGTTCCAGCACGGTGATATAGTCGATGTTGAGCGGGCGGTTGACGTTGCCCAGAATCATCTGGTAAAGCATCACGCCGAGCGCATGAACGTCGTCGGAGGGGTGGGGCTTCTCGCCGTTCTTTTGCTGATCCGAAGCATACATGGGCGTATTGGCCCAGGCGATCCCCGCCGGGGTGCTGCAAGTCATTCCAGTCACCGTGGCGATGCGGGCCTCGTCCAGCGCTTGCCGGGCTTGCGTGTTGCTGATGCCGAAATCGGTGATCTTCAGCGTGCCGTTCCTGCCGACGAGCACGTTCGCGGGCTTCATGTCGCGATGAATAACAGTTCGGGGCTTGCTGTCCACGACGATGCGGTTATGGCAGTGGTCGAGCGTATCCGCGAGGATGCCGATCTTTTCAACCGCCATAGCGGAGCGAACGGAAACGTCATCCGCCCAAGTTGTCACCAGTTGGCCGAGGTCGCCACCGGGGATGTACTCGTATTGAAGCCAGGGGGTTTCGCCTTCAAGGTGGGCGTCCAGGAGCTTCACGATGTGTGGGTGATCGATGAGTTCATTCTTGACTAGTTCGACATTCTCCAGCTCGTTCGCGAAGATGCTTTTCTGAGAAGCGGGATCAAGGCAGAATTTGAACGCCGAGAAGCTGTTTTGCATCGTCTTGCTGCGGGCTTTCCAGACTTCCCCGAAGCCGCCGATCGCCAGCCGTTCGACGAGAACCCAACGCGGAGCTTCCGGCGGCGTGTCCCCCTCTTTGAACATGGGTAGTCGAGTCGGCAGAAATGCAGCGATGTCTTCCGGTCGCGAGGCTGCCCAGTTGGCGGGGACGGTGGTTCCGGTGCGATCCTCTTGGCGGGAGAACGTGGCCCGAATGCGGGCGGGAATGAGTTTGAGGTATTCCGTCGCGGCCTTGCGATCTTCTTCGGGCTTGCCTTGCAGCACCTTCTCGACGATCTCTTCGGCCTTCTTGTCGAATTCCGCCTGTGGCATCGCGGCGGCCTGCGTCAACGCCTGCCGGATGACAGCCTGCTGTTTATCCTTCGGCACCTGCTTACGGAAGTGGCGAAGAATGCCGCCCGCGAAGTTCAAAACGCGAAGACCGCCTTGGGCGATCTCGCCGAGATTCCTCGCAACGGGCGCGGCCCCTGCCAGCACTGCCGCCACGCAGCCGAATAATTCAAGCATGAAGGGCACTCCTCGAATGAAGAACAGGCCGGATTTAGGTATGTTACTTGAGGATTCGCACGAAAGGGGGCGATATTGGGATTTTTCAGCGAATGTGCACTGATTCAGAACACAGCCATCGCATCGCTCTACACCATGCTGACGGGCCACCTGCCGCGTGACTTCCCCGAAGGCCGCGACCCGTGGCTGGTGGTGTTGGAAGACGACCCGGTCCCGATCCGGGAACGAACGCCGAAACTGCCGCGACCGCTGGCGGAATTGATCGACCACGCCTTGCGCGAGGAGTTGGCGATGCCGTTCCAATCGGCGGCGGAGTTCAGGAAGGCGCTCGAGGGAGTGGCATGAGTGAATGGTCGCGTTCACGAAGAAGTTGTTGCCAGTTCCTTGAGCACCAGTTCAAGGTCCAAATCCAGAATGTCGGCAATCTGCTCGGGAGTGATGTTGTAAGCGGCAAATTTGGCGACGGTCCGGAGTCTCTCCTGGAGATACCGAGCACGCTCCTCTTCGATGGCCTCTTCTTTTGCCTCTTGATAGACCCGGGTTTCGCGAATGTCTCGAACTAGGAACATGGCTTCGATCTTCTCCCGGCTCACGCCATCCGACCGCAGAGCTAACGCGGGGCCTTTGCTAGTTCCTTACGCACCATATCAACATCCAAATCCAGGATGTCGGCGATCACTTCGGGAGCCATCTTCAGGGCCGCCATTTTCTGGATGGACTTTAGATTTTGTGCAAGAGTGCGCTGACGCTCCTCTTCTTGAATCTCTTGATAAATTCGGGTTTCCCGAATGTCGTGAACCAGTAACATTGCTTCGATCTCCTCCCGGCTCAGGCGAGGCAGTTTGTAGATGATGATCGACTCAATTAATTGTATCAGATCGGCACGCAGCGCTGCATCGTCGATCTCTTCTTTCGCACGGGTGATCAGTACCCGTGCGGTTGCCGGGGCTTGCTTGTCCGATTGTCGAATCAAGTACAGAATCGACAAACCCAATGGTGCGTTCGCCAACTCTGGTATTTCGTTGAGATAATACCTCTTGATCACCCCGGCGTCGATCAGCGGCTGGTAGGGCGCCAGTTTCTCTGGCTCCATGTCACGGTCGCCGAATAGCACGACGCCGCGAAACTCCTGGGCGGGGTCGTGGCGTTTCAGATAGGTATACGCCTTCACCAGCAAATCCGCGAAAACGCTCGGCAATTTATAGAACTGCACCTCGAGGAAATACAGAGACAGCCCGGCCTCCTTCGGCAGAAAGACGCCGTCCAGGCGGTGCGATGTTTCCTTGAATTCCAGAGCCTCGTACTGATAGCGGGCCGCCATGTCGCGGGCTTCATCGACAGTCAACCCCAGCAGCAGAAAGAATGTCTCCGGGCTGGTGGCGAAGAGCTGATAAAAAACAGGGTCCGTGACCATCGGGTGCTAGTCCTTAAGGTGCCGTACTGCACAACGATGCCCCTATCTTACGGACCCGTGACGACTCGTCCGCACGACTGCCGATGATGGTGGCAATTATCGCCCTGGCAATAGCCTCAATGGATGGCAACCTGATCGGCAAGCGGCCGGGGGGAGCCGCCCGCGCCGGGGTACGAATCATCCGAGCACGCGCTCGTGAATGGGATGGCAGTGCTTCTGTCGAAGAAGGGTCAGGTGGCGTTCCAGGTTCTGATTCACACGCCGCTGTAACCGGCCGTTGGCCCACGCCTTACGCGAGAGCAAACCCAGGGCGGCGCGAGGCGCCTGCCCTGGGCTGGTCTCCACTACACCTTCGGTGTAAGGAACGGCCTTCACCCCTGCACCATCGCCCGTTTCAAATCATCGTGAATTCGCCGGCGCACTAGGTACTCGTCCTCATCAAGCCAGCGGCGGGCGACGGCGCCTTGGATGAACTCGTCGTTGACTAGTGCGAGGACGAGGTTTTCGACGATTGTTAAATGCAGGCTCGAATAGATTTCTTTCGTCGTCAGCGAATTCGGAATCATCTCCATTCCGGCCAATAACTCGTGTGACCTTGTCGCGACGAAATCCAGGTCGGCCGCCTGACCCACGGCTCGTAGGTAGGCGCTGATGAGCGGCACACTCCGAAGGGGAGTGGACGACGCGCCGGTGCGATCGAGCAGGAATGTACGCGCTTCATCAAGCATCGGCAGCGCAAGGTCGAGGTCGCCGAAGGCGATGTCCCATTCCGCCAGATGCAACAGACAACGCAGCAGGTCGATCCAGCGATCGCGTTTCGTCTCGTGACGATATTCAGTACGCAGGGCATCGAGCGAGCGATCCTTGAGCACCAGCGATCGAATTTCGGCGAGAGCGGTCTGGAGATCGCCCGAAAGGCCGCAGCGGAAAAGGGGGCTTCGCCAGGTCGTGATCGCGAGATTCAACGAGTTGATGCGGGCCGGTTCGTCGAGCACGCGTAAGTTTTCGAGGAACTTCGCGAGGATTAGCCGAAGCAAGTCGACCGCATCGAAATGAGCGGCGATCGGCACCGCGGCCGCGACCAGCCGGGCGTGGCGATCGAGCTCGTCCTTGGTGGGGGACGGGTTCTTCGGGGAGAATCGGAACAGGCTCAACGCCGGCAACACATGGCCCAGCAATTCGTGAACGAAGCCCGTGCCCGCCCGCGGGGCGAGCGGGATGGCCTCGATCAGCAGGGTCGACTTTTCGAGCGGGTCAAGCGGCCGGCCCTGGTTGGCCAACAATCGGCGGATCTCTCGTTGCAAGCGTTGCGGGTCGGTCAGCCGGGGCAAGTTCGCCAGATCGGCGGCCAGTTGCCCTATGCCGGCCGTCTTCCACGGCAGATACGGGTCGGACTTCTCGCGCGGCTCCAGGATCTGCAATTCTTTTCGCAGCCGATTGATGTTGTAAAGAGTCGGACGCTCAAGCCCTTCGAGCCGACCGAGGATGGCCGACGGCAGCGTCTCAATCTCGCGCCCCATGGCTGCTTGCGTGATGCGGTGCTCGAAGGCGTCGGCCAAAAAAAGGGCTGCCGGGTCGGCCTTCGGTCTGTTGCGAATTTGAGTGAGCGCGTGCGATTTCAGTTCGGTGCGTTGGCGTTCCTCGCCCAGTTTCGCCAGGCCGTACGTGAAGATCAGGTCGGCGTACCAGCCGGTTTCGCTCAAGGGAAAGTGAAGCGTGTTCGTCGTCGCATCTTGCCGCTTCAACCACGCCCGTACTTCCCCATGCGAGCGAATCATCTGTTCCTGAAGTCGACGGAAGCGGCCGTTGTCGCCTCGGCCAGCATGGTGAATAAATGCCGGCACGTCGTCGATCGGCCTCGGGCCTCGCTCGAAGAGCCGCAACAGTAACCGATCGCGGGCACGGGCCAGGGCCAGGGCATCGCCGCTAATTCGGGCGAGATGCAGCGAGACCAACCAGGCGGTGCGAACACCGAGCCCGACTTCATAAGCTTCCAGGTACTGGCGAATCTCCGGCAACCGCGACAAGAAGAACGCGGGGGCTGGCTTCAGGGCGCAAGCGCTGAGCACCCGGCAGACCAACCGGCGCAGGTCGGCCGTGGCCGGCATCTCGATGGCCAGATCGTGATCGAAGTCGGCGGCGCGGATCTCGCCAGCTTGCTCGCTCTCCCGCCAGGTTTCCAGCCAATCGGGCGGAAGATCGTCGCGTGTCCAGAAGGCGTGCGCCCAACAAACGGCCGCCTCGGTGCGGTCGGCAATATGGGCATTCAGTTGGGCCAGCCGCGGCCAGAACGCCGCGCGCTCAGCAGACTCTAGCGGCCCTTCGCACGCCAAGTACGCCAACTCCAGTTCTTCCCGTTGTTGTTGAAGAACGTTGGGCGGCTCGATGACCGGCTGATAGGCCGCCTCTTCCTTGTTGGGCATCTCCTTGGCCGGGGGTAGCTTTTTGGGCGGCGGAGCTTCGGGCTTCGGCTTCGGTTTTCCGGTGGACGGTCGAGCCGGTTCGTCCGGCAGACTTCCCGCGCAAATGAACGAATCGAATTCAAACTGGTTGGCCTGCACCCAGCCGAACAGGGCCTGGCGCTCGTGGTCGATGACATACTCGACCCAATCCGGCAGGGGGCGAAAGGCACTCTCGGGAATCGATTCCGGGGCGAAACGGCCGCTCTCGCCTGGGGTCAGCCAGACCGTTCGATCGTCATCCTCGGCGAGTAGGCGGCGCACCGACTCGCGGCGGAGGAGCGGTTGCAAACGCGTCCCCGCCGGCAGGAAGAGATTGTTGAGTTGGCGATAACGGCAATAGCCGCGCGAACCGGTCAGTTCCAGGGCGGGCGGCGCGAGTCGTGGTTGCCGGGCACGGACGATGATCGTCGCTCCATCAGCAGTTGCAGCGAACATCAACCGATCGAGAATGCGCTCATCGGCCTCGCGGACGAATTCATCGAGCACGGCCAGGGCATTGTCATGCAACACCCACATCTCGGGCAGATCGGCGGCATCGCCGGCCACCAGACGCAGGGGGACTGACAATCTCTGCCGAGCGGGATCGGCCTCGCGCCGCACAGGTGGAGAGGGCAACTGGTAGTCGATGAGTTCGTGAACGTCGATGAATGGCGTGTCATCGAGCATCGTCCACTGGCGCGGCGATCGAATCAGAAGCAAGCGTTCCGGCGGCGCCTGCAACTTTGCCGTCAGCGGATGCGTGAGACCCATCTCGATCCAAACGCGCGGCGACCGTTCGACGTAAGCGGTCAGGTCGGCATCGAGATGATCGAGAGCCCGCAGCAGGGAATAGTAGGGCGGGCCGATGACGCGCAACAATACGCGCGGGCCACCCGCGCTATCGATGACGCGGTAACTCTGCCGGTCGTTGCCGAGACGAAGCATTTCGACCGTCAGTGAGGCGAGTCGGGCCTGGGGAAGCTCGAAAATGACGACTGTCGAACCGTCTACTTCGGGCGGGTTGGGATCGCGTTCGAGCGCCAGCAATTCCACCCAGGTGTTGAACTTTTGCGAATCGCCCTGGTGGGCGGAGACAGACGATACGCCGAGCCGTTTCAGCGCCTTGGCGAGCGCCTTTGGCGGCTCGACCAACGGCCGCACGGTAATGCTCCCCGCCTCGTCGAACGCCGCTTCAACCGGTTTGAGGCCGACATCGGGCGTGACCAGGCCGCTCGTCAGGGCGAGATGAACCGATTCGAGACTGGGGAACGCAAAGATCATGATCACCCGGCGACGAGTTCCGATGCGCATCGACGCGATGTCACTTTACACGATGCGACGAGAGAGGAACAGCACGCGAGGCTTCACTTGGTCGGAGCAATGTCCAACACACGCAGACTCTTCATCGGCTTGCCGGGGTGGCCGGGGAAACCCTTGACGCCGACCTTGGCGTGAAAGACGCCGCCGGGGGTGCCCGTGGTCATGAAGACCTCATCGAGATCCTTGCCGCCGAAGGTGATGTTGCTGACCGCCTTGGCTGGAACGTTGAGATAACCCAGGGCTTCGGCTTTGGGAGAGAGCACCGTGATCCGCCCCTGCTTCGTCTCCGGCCGCGAATAGTCGGCCACCCAGAGGTTGCCGTCGGCATCGAAGGCGCAGCCGTCGCCGCCGGAACCGCCGAGAGCGTAGAAAACCGTCGCCGGTCCCAGCGGTTGGTCGCCGGTGGGCAAATCGTAGCGGAGCACCTTGGCCGTCTGCGATTCGATCACGTAGAGATGCTTGCTCGCGGGATCGACTTCCAGACCGTTGGGGAAAGCGAGATTGTCCGCCAGCAACGACACGGTTCCGTCAGGCGTCAGGCGAAAGACTTTGCCCACCGGCTTTTCGCGTGACGAATTGGCCGGGTCGGTCCAGTAGATGTTGCCGTCGCGATCGACGGTCAGGTCGTTGAGACTGTTGAGCTTCTTGCCGTCAAACATGTCGGCCAACACGGAGAGCTTACCGTCTTTCGAAAGTTCCAGAAGGGCGGGGATCTTGTTGTCGCAAATCAGGATCGAGCCATCGGCTTTCAGGTAAGTACCGGCAGGGTTGATGTCGAGATACTTCGAAACCTTGCGCTCGCGGTCAACGCGCAAAAGGGCGCCCGAGCAGAAAAAGACCTCGCCGTCACGCCAGGTCGGACCTTCAGAATAGTTGGGGCTTTCGGCATAGTGGTCGACGGTGACTTTCGCCAGACGCTCCGCCAGCGGCTGGGCTTGGACGGTGTTGGAAAGGCAACAGACGAGGCAGAGGCAAACTAAACGTAAGATGAGTGTCATGTTAACTCCGAAGTAATCGATTCCCGTTGGCGGCAGCCTTTATGATATAACTCGCTTCATGATCTCGTCGCTTTGTCCCGTGTCTCATCTTTATCCGGCCGGCATATAACAACCAGATCACCCAAAACCTCGGATGGATCGTGCCATGCGTTACTTACTTCCTCTTGGCTTGTTTCTGCTTCTGCCGCTCTCCGGTCAAGCGGCCGAACCGTTCTTGTTGAAGAACGGCCAGCGCGTGCTCTTCCTCGGCGACAGCAACACGGCGGCCGGGAAGTTTATCGCATATCTCGATGGCTACTTGTGCACTCGCTTCCCGAAAGACCGCTTCGAACTCATCAACCTCGGCCTTTCGAGCGAAACGGTCACCGGCCTTTCCGAAGCCGAACATCCGTTCCCCCGGCCGAACGTTCACGACCGGGTCGCTCGCGCCCTGGAGATCACGAAGCCCGACATCGTGGTGCTCTGCTACGGAATGAACGACGGCATCTATTCCCCGTTCGATGCCGGGCGTTTCGAGAAGTATCAACAGGGCATCCTCCAATTGATCGAGAAGATCGAGAAGGCCGGCGCCAAGGCGATCGTCATGACCCCCGCGCCGTTCGACCCGAAGCCGCTGAAGGACAAGGTGATTCCCAAGAATGCTGAGAAGCACTCCTACCTGCGGCCCTACGAGAAGTACGACGACGAGGTGCTGACCCGTTATTCGGAATGGCTGATGACATTGAGCGAGAAGAAGTACATCGTCGTCGATGCCCACGCCGCGTTATTAAAACATCTCGAAGCCATGCGGAAAACCGACGCCAACTATCGCGTCTCGGGCGACGGCATCCATCCGGATTCGAACGGGCACCTGGTCATCTTCCTGGAACTTCTGGAAGCCCTGCACGGACCGGCGCTGGTTCATGAAGAGGCCGGGTCGCATGATGCCGGCAAGGAGTTCAAGTTCGCGGATTTCGTCTTCAGTAGTCCCTTGCCCTTGCCGGTCGATCCGGGCTGGAAGAAGGAGGTTCTCGTCCTGGAACGCGTGGCCGAGCGCGCGAACCGCTTCCGTCTTCGCTATGCGAACGTGAAGGGCAAGTTGAACTTGCTGGAGCAGCATAACGTCGAACAGGACAAAAAGACGGAGACCCTGGCGGTCGTTGACGCGGCCGACCTCGCCAAGGGTGTTGATCTCAGCCCGTACAAAGAACTGCCGATTAACCGGCGCGCGGCCGAGGTTGGACTGTTGATTCAGCAGAAACGTAAACTGCTCGATGCCGCGTGGCTGTCGCATGTGGGCCACACGCGGCCGAACACGCCGAAAGGGTTGCCGTTGGAAGAAGCGAAAACCAAGGCGGCCGTGCTCGATGAATCGATTCGCAAACTGTGCCCGCCCGCGAACGTGCGGTTGCGGTTGGAGCCGGCGCGGTGAGCCGAGACGAGCGTCTTCTCGCCCATTACTTTCCCAACACCTGCAAACTGATGCCCGACGGATGTTTGGGCGAGCGGTGCACTTGTTGCTTCGCCGTCTGGAAGTCGCTGTCTTTCGCTTCAAAGATGTTGGGCAGGTACTTTTGCGGGTTGCGATCGATGAGCGGGAACCAGGAACTCTGAACCTGCACCATAATCTTGTGACCTTTCTGGAAGCAGTGGTGGCTCCAGTGCAGGTCGATGGTGTATTCATTCACCTCGCCTGGCACGACCGGCTCGGGCTTTTCGAGGCTCTTGCGGAAGCGAGCCCGTACAGGTTCGCCGCTGATCAAGAGTTGATAGCCCCCCATTGTGGGATGCTTCTCCACTTTTTCGGGATAGACATCGATCAAGCGGACGACCCAGTCGCAATCAGTACCGCTTGTGGCGGCAAAGAGATGGGCCGTCAGCGAACCGGCCACGGTCACGTCTTCTTCCAGCGGTTCCGTCTCGTAAGTCAACACGTCAGGACGGTCTTGGGTGAAGCGTTGATCCTCGACCATCCACACCTGCCACTCGGGACCCGGGTAAGTCGGCGTGACCGGCCGCGGGCGGTAGGGCACCGGCTTGGCGGGATCGGAGACATATTCGTCGAATGAGCCTTCCACCGGGGCCGCGGATGCCAGCTTGCCGTTGGGTTGGAAGTAGAACTTGCGGGTGGTCGTTGTCTTGGGCGGCCAGCGTTCATGCGAGACCCACTTGTTGCTGCCGGTCTGGAACATGAGCGCCTCGGGGTGCTTCTCACCTTTGTCCTTGAGATGGCGGGCGAAGAAGGCCGCCTGCACCGTGCGGAAGTGTTTGCCCGTGTCGCTGCCGAAGCTCACCTTGCCGAGTTTGTCGCCGGCGCCCGATTGCCAGCCGCCGTGATTCCAGGGACCGACGACGAGAAAGTTCTGATCGTCCTTGTCATGCGGTTCGAGAAACTCGTACGTCTTGAGCGGGCCGTAGAAATCTTCTTGATCGAACCAGCCGGCCACGTGCAGCGTCGGCACGGAGACCTTCTTTAGATAGGGGGCGGAGGCCTGTTTTTTCCAGAACTCATCGTAGTTCGGGTGATTGACGAAATCGTTCCAGGTCGGCATCTTGCCTTTGAAGAACTTCGGGTTGACGTTCGAGAGCGCCCCGAGTTTCAGGTACCACTCGTAGGTGTCGTAACGGTCAAAGGCGAACTTGGCGTTGCTCTTGTCCGTCTCCATCATGGCGACATACTCGAAACCGTAGCTGAGGCGAAAGGCGCCGTTGTGGTGGAAGTCGTCGCCGATGAACATGTCGGCGGGGGACGCTTGCGGGGAAGCAGCTTTCAAGGCCGGGTGCGGATCGATCAGGGCCATTACCGTCAGCCAGCCGGGGTAACTGATGCCGAGCATGCCGACCCGGCCGTTGTGGTTCGGCACGTTCTTCAGCAGCCAGTCAATGGTGTCGTTCGTGTCGGTCGCCTCGTCGATGGCCTTGGCATCTTTCGGATCCCGCGGTGGGCGCGACATCACGAATTGCCCTTCCGAAAGATGCCGGCCGCGGATGTCCTGGAACACAAAAATGTAGCCGTCGTCGGCGAGATCCTTGAAGTACTCCTTCAGCGCCCGCGGCCCACGCAATTCGATGCCGTAGGGCGTACGCATCATGATGAAGGGCAACGGGGTCTTGCTCTCCTTCGGCGCGTAGATGATCGTATGCAGCTTGATGCTGTCACGCATCGGGATCATCTCGATCTTGGTCGAGAAGTGCTTGTTGAGTTCTTCCAGGTCCTTCGGTGTGACCGTCTGGGCGGCGACCGGTGCGACGACGGAGAGCAGCAAGGCGACAAGAACGAACATGAGGTGCGTGAGACGATGGAGCGGGAGCATGGGAATACTCTTTTCGAAGAAACTGAAAACGAGTCTGGCGAGCCCGGAGTGCCCGCGCAGATCGCGTTTCGAAGAAGCCGCCGGGTTATGTTTGAAGCACTTCAGCGTTCAAAGATCACTCGACGGCTCGCCCAAAAATGTTACCGCTCGATCCGCTTCTTGCCGGTCAATTCGTCCGCGAGGTCGTTGACCTCGTAGATCTTCCGCAAGGCTTCGACAATGCCGCGGGAATCGACGGAGACGGCGCGGGCAATGTCGTCATCGAAGATGAAATCGAGCACCAGTGACTGGATGTTGCCGTCGAAAATGAGGCCGACCACTTCGGCGTTCTTGTTGATGACGGGACTTCCGGAGTTGCCGCCGATGATGTCCGCAGTGCAGACAAAATTGAACGGAGTCTTTAGGTCAAGCTGGCTCTTCCGCTTCTCCCAGAGTACCGGCAGGTCGAAGGGCGATTGATTGTTGTGCTCCTTCGACCACGCGTACATGCCGGCGAAATCCGTGAACGGCGGGATCTTCTTGCCGTCCTCGACGAAACCTTTCACCGTGCCGTAAGCGAGCCGTAGAGTAAACGTCGCGTCCGGGTAAGTGCTGGCCCCATCCAGCGCGTAGCGAGCTTTCGCCAGGGCGGAGTAGGCTTGCCGCTTTGGCTCCTCGACTTCATTTTCGAAGACTTTCCGCAGCCGGCGAGCTTCCGGATCAATGAGTTTGGCGAGGGCGATCATCGAGTCGGTGCTGGCGTCGACTGTTGCCTTGCCGCCCTTGTAGAGATCCTCTCGCGGCTTGACTTCCGCCAGCTTGGAACCGCTGACGAGTTCGAAGGCCCGTTCGCGCGGCGACTTGCCGGCCAGGACCTTCTTCACCATTTCATGATCGGCCCCGTAGTGCGTGGCGAAGAGAGTCAAACTGTCGGCCAGTTTGATGATCTCGAAGTCGGCATAAATCGGTTCGTCAGAGAATAGACCGAATTCGAGCGACGGCAGCTTGGCGTCGCCGAATTCACGCAAGCGATCGCCCGAGGGCTTCGCCTTCTCTTCCGCGGCACGGACGAGCGTGCGGGCGATGCTGAACAGGGCGCTATTGAACGCCGCCCCGTTCTCGTAGAACGTAAGATCCTTGATGACCTTGGCGCGGGTCTTCTCGCCCTCGGCCACCTTAGTGAAGGCGCCTTTCGCCTCCGGCAGCCAGTCGGGCGTACCCGTCGCGCCGGCATCATTCAGAAAGCTCTTGAGACGGGCTTCCTCGGCCACCTTGCGGCCCATAAGCTTGGGATCGAGCAGGCCGCCCAGGCCGCCCACCCGCGCCTTGCGCGAGTTCTGCACGCCGAAGAGTTCATCGCGAGCCCGGCGTTTGTTTTCTTCCGTCCGCTCGCTCCATGACCCCATCAGCACTTCCAGGCGATTGAGCCGTTGGAGCAGGAACGGATAGCCGATGTCGCGCAGGTACTCGAGTTCCGACAGCGTATTCTGCCGGTTGGTGCGACCGGGGTGTCCCGAGACGAAAACGAGTTCACCGTCGGCCGAGCCGTTCTTGCTCCAGGTGAGGAAATGCTCGATGACGGCCGGCTTGTCGTTCTCGTAGACGCGGAAAAAGCAGACGTCGAGATCGTAACGCGGGTACTCGAAATTGTCCGGGTCGCCGCCGAAGAACGCGATCTGCTGTTCCGGAGCGAAGACGAGGCGAATGTCCGTGTACTTCTTGAAGGTGTAGAGGTGGTATTGTCCGCCGTTGTAGAGGGTGACCACGTCGGCGCGAATGTTGTTCTTCTCGTCGGCGCCGGCCTTTTCGATTTCGGAGATCTTCTTACGGCGAGCCGCGAACGCGTCTTCCGCCTTCATGCCCGGTTGCACCGCGCCGTCAACGTCCTTCGTCACGTCCTTGATCGTCTGCAAGACGTTCAGTTCCAATCCTTTGCAGGAGATCTCTTCCGCGCGCGTCTTCGCGTAATAGCCGTCCTTAAGGTAGTTCTTCTCTTTCGTGCTCAGCTTCTGGAGATCATCCGCGCCAACATGGTGGTTGGTCATCACCAGGCCATCGGGCGAAACAAACGAGCCGGACCCGCCCGAGTTGAAGCGGACCGACGACTTCTGGACGTGGTCAAGCCACTTGTCATCGGGCTCGAAGTTGTATTTCTTCTTGAGTTGGGCGAGCGGGGGGTTGTTGAACAACCACATCCCCTCGTCGCCATGAAGCGGGGAATCGATCATGAACGCTCCTGCCAGGGCGGTGCAAACCAGAACAACGCGAATGCGTGATGTCATGGGGTAACTCCTTGTACGGTCGGGGCTGGTTCGATCGTTATACGAAACCGGATGCGTTTTCCGTAGGACAGGCCTCCCGGCCTGTCCCCGAACGCGGAGGCTGAACGTGTATCGCGGGAGCTTTTCCATTTCGGGGACAGGCCGGGAGGCCTGTCCTACGGGGGCCCCCCGATTTTTTTCCCCAGCATGACAAAACCTGCCATTTCCTGCCAACGGCATGAACGAGCATAAAAGCAAGGTCGGTAGGCCAATTTCTGAATCGATAAACCCGCGCCGCCAATGAACCAATCGGAAGGATACAATCGATTCCGCGAAACGCAAATCGAGGGACAGGTGGGGTTGCGGCGTGGAGCGTTCGGCGAACGTCACAGCGTCACCACCCGCCCCTCAACAATTGACCTCTCACACGCCTCAATCATCTTCTGCGCCGTCAAAGCGTCGTCGAGAGTGCTGAGCGGTTTCGTGCCCTTGCGCAGGCAATCTTCGAGAAAGAACTTGACCTCGTTCATCACCGAGCCTTGGTACGCCGTGTAGGTCTGCGAGTGGACGATGCCGGGTTTGATCTCGACGTGGTCGCGGTAGCTGTAGCGGGTCGAACCGGCGGTGCCGATGACTTTCACCATGACGGTCCAGGGGTCAGCCGCGTGGTCGTCGGCGGCGAAGCTGGCGCAGAAGTGGGCGAGGGCCCCGTTCTCCATCTCCATCTGCACCATGGCGATGTCTTCCTGCGGGATCTTCTGATAGTGCAGCGTCGCCTTCATGGCGCAGATCCGCTTCGGCTTGCCGACGAGATAGAGCAGGATGTACGAATGGTGCGTGAGAATCTGGCGGACGACGCCAGGGTAACGGGCGGCCACCTCTTCGGGATGGTGGATGTTGTACATCACATACGCCGACGTGATCCGGCCAAGCTCGTTCTCGGCAACGAGATCGTGCGTGCGCATCATGCCGCCTTCGTAGATGTAGTTGTGCCCCGGCATGACGCAGAGGTCTTTGGCGATCGCGAGCTTATTCATCTCTTCAATCTCGGCGACGGAAACGCCGACCGGCTTTTCAACGAGCACGGCCTTGCCCGCATTCAACGCCAGTTTCGTGTACTCGAGGTGTGATTCGAGATTCGTGAGGACAAAGACGGCATCGATGGCTGGATCTTTGACCAGCGCCTCCGGAGTCGGGTAGTTCTTGCACCCGAATTCGTTAGCCCGCTGCACCGCCCGATCCTGCGACCGGTTCCAGAGCCCGACGAGCTTGGCCCCATGGCACTTGCGAACCGCCTTGGCGTGGAGGATGGAAATATCGCCGGCCCCGATAAAGCCGACGCCAATGGTATCTTTCGTGAGGATCATTCAACCTGCTCCGTACACTTTTGGGGGGATGGTTGCGAGAGAGTGTTTTGTATGATGAAGACAACGGGATCGGCAAACTCTCGACATCGGAGAATGAGAATGAATTCCGAATTCATACGCAAATTGCTGAAGGCTCAGCCGTTCGTACCCTTCCGAGTTTTTATGTCGCACGGCGATTCGTACGTCGTCAAGCACCCGGAAAACGCGCTTCTTGCCGGGTCACGGCTGATTGTCTACGAACCAGAGACGGACAACGTGGGATTCTGTTCGCTGTTGCACATCAACGACATCAAGATGGGCGATCACGCTGAAATCAACAAGTGACCATCCTCGACCGACATTTGAAATAACTCTCAACAAGGAACAAGCATGACGGTGCGCATTGAAACGGACAGCATGGGCAAGATCGACGTTCCCGCCGACCGGTATTACGGGGCGCAGACGGCTCGATCGCTCATCCACTTCGCCATTGGCGACGACAAGATGCCGCGTTCGATTATTCGCGGGTTCGGCATCCTCAAGAAGGCCGCGGCTCTCGTCAATAATGACCTCGGTCTCTTCAAGCCGAAGAAAGAAGGCGAACTGGCCGCGGACACCAAGGTCGGCTTTATCTCCAAGGCATCCGACGAAGTGATTGAAGGCAAACTCGATGACCATTTCCCTCTGCGCATCTGGCAGACCGGCAGCGGCACGCAGACGAACATGAACGTCAACGAGGTGATCGCCAACCGGGCCATCGAACTCGCGGGCGGCGAACTCGGCAGCAAGAAGCCGGTCCACCCGAACGACGACGTCAACATGTCGCAATCGTCGAACGACACCTTCCCCACGGCCATGCACATTGCCGCGGCCGAGGAGATTCAGCACAAGCTCATCCCCAGCGTGACGGCCCTGCGCCAATCCCTTCACGGCAAGGCCGAGGCCTTCAAGGACATCGTCAAGATCGGCCGCACGCACCTGATGGACGCCGTGCCCCTCACGCTCGGCCAGGAGTTTTCGGGTTACGTCGCCCAGATCGATTTCGCGCTGGAAGGAATCAAGTTCAGCCTGAAGGGGCTTTATGAACTGGCCCTGGGCGGCACGGCGGTCGGCACGGGACTCAATTCGCACCCGGAATTCGCCGTGCGTGTCGCCAAGAAGATCGCGGAATTGACGGGCCTGTCCTTCGTCACCGCGCCGAACAAGTTCTTCGGCCTGGCCGGGCACGAACCGCTGGCGTTTACTTCGGGCGCGCTCAAGACGCTGGCGACCGGTCTGATGAAGATGGCCAACGACATCCGCTGGATGGCCTCGGGTCCCAAGTGCGGTCTGGCGGAACTTTCGATCCCCGAGAACGAACCGGGTTCTTCCATCATGCCGGGCAAGGTGAACCCGACGCAGTCCGAGGCGATGACGATGGTCTGCGTTCAGGTGATCGCCAACGATGTCGCGGTGACGATGGGCGCGTCGCAGGGCAATTTCGAACTGAACGTCTTCAAGCCGGTCATCATTCACAACCTGCTGCACTCGGTCCGCCTGTTGACCGATGCCTGCCGTTCGTTCAAGGAGCACTGCGTCGACGACAACGCCCAACGGCCGGGCATCACGCCGAACCGGGCCAACATCGAAAAGTACGTCTGGAGTTCGCCGATGCTCGTGACGGCGTTGAACCCGCACATCGGTTACGACAAGGCCGCGGAAGTGTCGAAGAAGGCTCTCAAAGAGAACATCTCCCTCAAGGAATCATGCGTGAAGCTCGGCTACCTCAGCGCTGCCGACTTCGACCGAATGGTAAAGCCGGAAGCGATGACTCGGCCGAGCGTGTAAGGTGATCATGTGGGCGAGCCGAGCGGCGTAAGCCGCCGAGTATGAGAGGAAGTTGTTACCTTCCCCTACCCGGCGGTTCTCGCTCCTGGCTAGCTCTGGCGGCGTTTATCGGTGGGGCCATCGCATTTCTCATTTACGCGCTTGCGCGTTGCTCGTTCCAGGTCGCAAACCGTGACTCGTCCCGAGATGCTGAATCGACTCACTGCCCGCAACGACGCGTGGGATCTCCTCGTCATCGGCGGCGGGGCGACGGGGGTTGGCGTGGCCGTGGATGCGGCCAGTCGCGGCTATGCCGTGCTGCTTGTCGAGGCTTGTGATTTCGGCCAGGGCACCTCCAGCCGGAGCACCAAGCTCGTCCATGGCGGCGTTCGCTATCTCGAACGCGGCGACGTCAGCCTCGTCCGCGAAGCACTTCGGGAACGCAGCCGATTGCTGAACAATGCCCCGCACCTCGTCCACGATCGCTCGTTCCTCTTGCCAACCTACCGCTGGTGGGAAGCTCCCTTCTACGGGATCGGCCTCAAGCTCTACGATGCTCTCGCGGGGCGGGACCAGTTCGGTTCCTCGCGCTATTTGCCGCGTCGTGAAGTCATCCGCCGGATGCCAACCCTGCAAACGCACGGGCTTCGCGGCGGCATTCTTTATCACGATGGGCAGTTCGATGACAGCCGCCTGCTTATCAACCTCGTGCAAACGGCCATGGAACAGGGCGCCACGGTCCTCAATTATGCCCGTGTGGTGAAGCTCATCAAGCGGGGAGATGCCGTCACGGGAGCGATCATCCGCGATGAAGAAAGCGGAACCGAAACGACGGTGACGGCGAAAGGGATTGTGAACGCCACGGGCGCCTTCTGCGATGCGGTTCGCGCGCTGGCCGATCCCTTGGCCACGGCGATCGTCGCGCCAAGCCAGGGGACCCATATTGTTCTCGATCGTTCTTTCCTGCCCGGCGACACCGCCTTGATGGTGCCCAAGACGCCGGACGGTCGTGTGATGTTCGCCATCCCCTGGCACGGGCACGTGTTGGTCGGCACCACCGATGTAGCTGTGGCGCATGCCGAGATTGAACCTCGACCGACGCATGACGAGATCGACTTCCTGCTGGAAACAACGGGCCGGTATTTGGCGAAGGCGCCGACGCGGGCCGACGTGCTCAGCACCTTCGCGGGAATTCGGCCGTTGGTGAAAGCGACGGGAACCAAGAACACGGCGGCCCTGTCGCGCGATCATACCATTCACGTTGATGCAAGCGGCCTGCTGACGATCACCGGTGGCAAATGGACGACGTACCGCAACATGGCGGAGGATTGCGTCAACCGCGCTGCCGCGCTCGGCCATCTGCCGTACCGGAGATGCATCACGGCCACGCTGCCGATTCATGGGCACTCGTCGCCTCGAAGCGAAGTCGATCCCCTCGCCGTCTACGGCTCCGACGCTGTCGCGATTCGGGAACTTCAAGAATCAAACGCTCGGTATGCACAACAACTCCATCCCGACTACGCGTTCACCGCGGCGGAGGTCGTCTGGGCTGTCCGACATGAAATGGCACGAACAGTCGAGGACGTTCTTTCCCGGCGCATTCGAATCCTGCTCTTGAACGCGAAGGCGGCGGCAACGATGGCTCGCCCGGCGGCGGCATTGATGGCGCAGGAACTGGGCCGCGATGCGGCCTGGCAGGAGGAGCAGGTGGATCAGTTTGAGCGATTGAGCCGTGGATATCAGATCGTCGATTGAAGAACCTGGTTCAGAAACGTGACGAGAGAGGCGCCATCTCGCTGGCGGCCACTGCTTCTCCTCGCGGACGTCATCGTGGGAGTCCTCTGATGGCGGCAGCAAACTCCGCCCACCGGCTCGCCGGAGCCGGCGAAGACAGTTGCGCCGGCTTTTGTCGTGGCCATTGACGAAACACCGACTTCCGATCTACTTGTGCGATTGAGCGACGCACGCCCAGTCGATCGAAAGCTTCGGCACGCGATAGCTGACCGTGGTAAACCCGTCAATCGGCGCCCCGCCGACGCGCTGCGTGGGGCTATCGGGCGTGACCTGATCCGGATACTCGGCCTCGAGCTTATTCAACTCGTCGAGCAATTTGTCGAACTCACGATCGGAGATCTCAGGCGCGGCATCGACGTAATAGCGATGGTTGTGGTGCGTGAGTTGTCGGCGAAGTTCGGCAGCGCGAGCGGAGGGCTTCATGGTGCCTCCACAAGAAGGGATGAGAGTCGCGAATCTATCCTATTCGGATGAGCGAAGGAGAGTATCGTCTGGGTCCATTGACATTTGAGCGTCCGATGCTCGGATTCTTCTGGCAGAAACCCATACACCCCTCTTCAGAAGAAACCAACATGTCCGGAAGAAACCAACATGTCCGGAAGAAACAAACATGTCCAGAAGAAACATACCGAAACCAGAAGAAATGGCGTTTGTTAGATCGTCGAAGCTATTTCCGTTCGCCGAACAAATTTAATCCCACTGGCTCTTGTCGACCGTCACTCGGCGCGGGAAGATTCCCCTAGCAGATTGGCAGGGTTGCTTCAGGACAAGGGGAACTCGTGAACCGGCTTGAATCCCAGGAGCTCGCCAAGCGGAAACTGGTCGATGCGGAAGCCATGCTTGCCGCGAGTCGCTGGTCGGCGGCGTATTATCATTGCGGCTATGTCATCGAGTGCGCGTTGAAGGCGTGCATATTGGCGCGGTTGGAGAATGATCTGGGGCTATTTTTTGAAGAGCGCCGTTATCAGGAAAAATGCTGGGGCCATGATCTGGCGGGTCTTCTTCGGTTGGCGAATCTTGAGCCGGATTTTCTTGCAGAGTGCAGTTCGAACTCGAACCTTGTGGGTTTCTGGGGCATCGTGAATGCCTGGAATGAAGCTTCGCGGTATAAAGAATGGACAGAATCTCAAGCGAGGCTGTTGTTCGAGGCCGTGAATGATTCGGTAAATGGAGCGTTCCAATGGATTCAATTGCGCTGGTAGAAAACCAGATTGACGACGGGCAGGAGCTAGTCGACGCTCTGGATGACGCACGAATTGACGTGACCGCCGCGTTCTGGGCGTTGCCTGCAGAAAAAGAGCGATGGTCACTTTACCTTGTACTGAAATTGGTGGATGACCAAGGACAATCGGTCGCCTACCGGGAGATCCTTCCTGTACTGCAAGCGGTGGCAAGTGCGTCGGTTACGTCGTTAGACATCAAGGTGGTTGGCGAGAAGGAAGCCATCTCGCATGATGTCATCGAGCTTAGGAGGAGATTTCCAGGTCGAGGGCCGTTGCGTGTGCGCGACCGAATTCTCGGGGGCACAGCAATGGATGAAGTCTACCTTTACTCGATGGAAAAGGTAAAGATCACGGTGTACGAGTTGACATATCGGGGTGATCCAATGGGCACCGTCCATTTCGCCCTCGAGCCGCACAACCCCAATTGCTCGATGATCGTGGATCAAACGGAATATCCGGCTCAGGTCGGCCTTGATTGTACGATCGCCGCGCCAGTGGGGGCAAAAATTGAACGTGATAAGCTCGGCAGGAAAATCCTTGAGTGGGATTTTCATGGAAAGCGGACCCAATCTGACGCCAACGAGGTGTGGTCCCTGGCGAACTTGGGGCTCCACGGATTTCGAATTCTGGGCCAGCCGGCGGCGAAGAGAGGCATGACAGTTGAAATGCGCGGCAAACCTTGAGCAGGTATATATTTCTCCCTTGCCAAGGGCGATCTCGCCTTTGTTTCTGCGCAACCATGCGGTCACGAATTCATATACATCCGTCGCTTATCACTCCGATGCGCCATCTGACCCCGACTTTCTTCGACCGAGCGCTCGCACCTGTTCCAGCAGATCTGCTGTCGCGCCAAGTTTTTTGAGCAGTTTTTCGGCCACCTCCGCAGCTTTTGCGTGTCCGAGGTCCCGCTGCACCTTCGCAGCTACGTCCGTCACGCCATCCTTCCGTTAGGGCGTGATCGCCATGCAGGCGGCATAACCAGGTTTCGTAGGGCGCTTGATG
>Ga0105047_10006058_pt1 | contig 20593 bp, 16 predicted proteins | sample MAT04_FD_78384 | JGI IMG/M metagenome (GOLD analysis project Ga0105047, IMG submission 78384) | Freshwater microbial communities from Lake Fryxell liftoff mats and glacier meltwater in Antarctica - MAT-04 (megahit assembly) | ecosystem: Environmental > Aquatic > Freshwater > Ice > Liftoff...
CTCGCCAACCGCGCCCTCACCTTCGCCTCCAACTGTTTTACGAACATCAACCTGACAGACGTGATGACCTGCCTCAAGGCCTTCCGCCGCGAGGTAGTGCAGGATCTTCGAATCGAGGAAGACGGCTTCGCCGTCGAGGCCGAACTGACGGCCAAAGTCGCCGCTCGACGCTGCCGGATCTACGAAGTCGGCATCAGCTACAGCGGGCGGACCTACGAAGAAGGCAAGAAGATCCGCTGGCGCGACGGCTTCCGCGTCCTGTGGGCAATCTTCAAGTACGCCGGCGGCTGAACTCGACCCTTCCGCTGACCGATAACCCACGCATGGACCAGGCCATCGCCACCGCCCGAGCGATCTACCTGTTCGCCGTCGCCCGGCCCGAGCATCTCCGCACGCCCACCGGCACCGCCTTCGAACCCGATCAGCCGCTCCGCGCCGTGGCCGTGGCCCCCGGGCTCGTCGGTCTGATCGCCGACGTTCCACTGTCAGATTTCGCCGGTCCCGACGCCGAGGCCAAGCTCGCCGACGCGGGCCATGTCACCCGCTGCGCTTTCCGCCACGAGGAACTCGTCCGCGCCGCTCTGGCCCAAGGCCCGGCCATGCCGCTGGGCTTCGCGACCGTCTTCTCAGGCGAGGCCGCTCTGTGGGCCCACATCAGCCCGCACACCCACGCCATCGCCGACTTCCTCGACCACACCGCGGGCCGCGACGAATGGGCCCTCAAGCTGGTCTGCGACCGGGGCGCGCTCGTCAAGGCGATCGCCGACCGACTCGTGAGCGAAGACCCCGCCGCCGCGAACGCCGGCACCGGCACGCGTTACATGCTCGAAAAGCGGGCCCTCATCCGCGGCGAGAAACAAGCCGACGAGCACCTCGACCAACTTGTCGCCGACCTCGACGCGCTCCTCGAACCGCTCGTCGCCGATTGGACCGAGCGTGCCCCGCGCCGCGCCCCGGATCGCGACGATGACCTCGAAACCGTCCGCACACTCGCGCTCCTCCTCGACCGCTCGGCCCTGCCCTCCGCCCGCGCCGCCGCCGACGCATGGGCCGCCGCCCACACCGACACCGGCGTCGCCCTCGAATGGACCGGCCCCTGGCCGGCGTACTCCTTCGTCCCTCGCCTTAACGCGGAGTGAAACACGCCACTTCTCCTCGCCATCATGCAATCCGACCACGCCCCCGAGGCCCCCGGCCCCGGACCCGACGGCTCCCCCTTCCGCGCCATCCACGCCGGGGCCCTCAGCGCCATTGTCGCCGACGCCCTCACGCCCCCAGCCACACTTGACGCGCTCGATGATTTCGAAGCCCTGCTCCAGCACCTCGAAGCCTTCGGCCCCGTCCTCGCCGCCCGCTTCGGCTCGCACCTCGACTCCGACGAGCAAGTCACCCGCCTGCTCCTGGCACAGTGCGACCATCTCTCCGCCCAGCTCGCGCTCGCCGCCCGCTACGCCGAGATGACCATTCGCTGGGCCATCACGCCGCCGCCTATCGCCGCGGCTGGCCTCTTCGCCGACGCCCAATCCTCCGACACCGGCACCGACTATCTCCGCCGCCGCCGCGCATCGCTGGGCCTCACCCTGGGCCCGAGCGCCGTCGCGCTCACCGCCCTGGCCCCCGCGCTCGCGCTCGCCCACCACACCCAGCGCGACGAACCCACCGCCACCATGCCCTACGCCGGGCTCACGGCCCTCGTGCCGCGCGAACATCTCGCCGATTTCCAGGCCCGCTTCGCCGCGGCCCAACGCGATCACGCCGCGCTCGCACGCACCGCCATCAGCGGCCCCTGGCGTCTCGCCCGCCCCTGGCCTAGCGCCGCAGCGGCCCCAACACCCCCTGCCGCAGCCTGTGCCACAGCTTGATCGACCCGCGCCGCACATACAACGCGTCGCCGTAGTGGTGCTTCGTCCACCGCAGCCCCACGCGCTCCAATCCCGCCGCCTCCAGACACGCGTCGATCTCCGGTAGCAGCGCGCACCCCGCGTACAGCTCGCGGTTGTACACCTCCGCCACCACCGCGCCAATGGTTTGCAGCGTCCGCGGCGCCCCCTTGAACACCTGCATCTCAAACCCCTGCACGTCCACCGCCAATAGCGAGAACTGCTCCGTCTCAAACCCCTGCTGCTCGATCACATCATCCAGCCGCGCCACCGGCACCGTAAACGTCCCGCCGCGCGTGATCTGCGGGTACTCGCTCAGGTGCAGTTTGGGCTCCAGGAGCGAGTTGGACATCCCGTCGTTGTTGTTGAGGACGTGCATGGTCGCCTGCCCGGCGCTGTCGCCGCAGGCGACCTGCGCCGCGCGCACCATCGGGTCCTTGGGCAGCTTGGCGACCAGCCGCGCGAAGATCTCCGGCTGCGGCTCGATCCAGAGCTGCCGCTCGAACCCAAATCGCAAGTAGCCGCGCAGCTCCTGGGCCTCGTGCGCCCCGACGTGGATCACGCCGCGGGCATCGACGCCGAACGACCGCACACGACGAAGAAATCGCAACGCCATGCATGCATCCTACCGGCCAGGCCCGCCCGTCGAGAGCCGCGCGCGGATCCGCGTCCAACCCTCGCGGATGGTCCTGTCCGCCGCCGCCTTGATCAACCCGCCCGGCGCCGCCGAGATCAGCCCGCCCATATGCGTCACCCGCGCCTCCCATTGCACCGTCGAACCGGTGCCACCTTCCGCCGGCGCGACGGTCATCGTCGATTCCACCCCCAGCTTGGTCCCGATCCCCTCCGACATCACCGTCATCAGCGCCTTCTTCCCGGGCTCCAACGCCTTCACTTCCAACGCAAACTTCAGCGTCCCCCGCAGAAAGCTGAAGCCCGGCTTCACCACGCCCTTGAGCCCGGTCGCCCCCACGCGCTCGGCGCTCACCAAATCAGGGATGCACTCTTTCATCTGATCGGGATCGGTCAGGAACGCGAACACCCGCGCCGCGTCGGCCTCCATCGTCTCAAGCCCCGTAAATGGTTCGATCGTCGGCATCGCACGCTCCCTTCTATGTCCCGCGCCGGCTCCGCCCACGCCGCGGCCCAGGTCCACAGTGTTCGCACGGTCAGGGCCCGGCGTCGGCCCGGGCTACTGATTGTCCCCGAACTCAAACGTCGGCCGCGACAGCCGCGGCGCCCGCCGCGTCGCCACCCCAAAGATCAGCCCCGTCATGATCCACACCGCGATCATGCTCGAACCGCCGTACGAAACAAACGGCAGCGTGATCCCCACAATCGGCACGATCCCCACGTTCATCCCCACGTTGATCACCACCTGCGCCGCCACCATCGCCGCGAAACCCGCAATCAAAAGCCGCCCGAACGGGTCGCGCGTCCCCGCCGCCGCCAGGATCGCCCCCAGCAGCCATGTGGCATACAGCCCCAGCACCGCCAAGCCCCCCAGCAGCCCGAACCGCGCCGCAATCACCGCGAAGATCATGTCGTTGTGCCGCTCGGGCAGGCGCGAGAACCGCACCACCGCCCGGGCCTGCGCCTCGTTATAGCCCGAGCCCTGCCCGGCCCCAGAGAGCATCAACGCCGTCGCCGACTGGAACAGATCCGGGTCGCTGGCCGCCGAGGCATCGCCGCGGATCTGCTTGATCAGGCTCACGATCCGCTGCTGCTGATACGGCTTCAAGAACGGGTACATCGCCGGCCCCGCCAGCGCCCCAGCCAGCACCACGATCGACAGATGCTTGAGCTTCGCCCCCGCCGCCAGCAACACCGCGAAGCAGCCCGGCAAAAACAACAACGCCATCCCCAGGTCCGGCTGCAACATTATCAACGCCACCGGCACCGCCGTCACCAGCGCCGGCGGCACCAGCCCGCCCCACGTCCGGTGCCGCTTGCTGTAACGCAAGTATTCCGCCAGCACCAATACAAACGCGATCTTTGCCAGCTCCGATGGCTGCAAATCAAAGAACCCCAGATCGATCCAGCCCCGGCACCCGTTCCGCGGCCTCACGATGCTCGATGGCACAAACGGCAGCAGCAAAAACACCAGCAACACCACACACCCCGCCAGCGCCGGCCACGCCAACAGCCGCACCGTCTGCGGATTCGGCAGCGCCACGATCAACCCCGCCAGCAGACCCACCGCCAGATAGATCGACTGCGTCATCGCCCGCGCGCTCAGGTGCTCACCCCCACCACTGCTCGAACCCAGATCGATCGCGTAGATTCCCAGCACAGACAGCGCCAACGCTGACAGCACACACAGCCACGCCCCGTGCACCAGCGACGTGTTGGGGCCGAAGAGCCGGGATGTCAGGGAGGAGGGCATTGAAAGTTATTAAGTGGCGCAGTGGCGAAGTGGCGAAGTGAAGGAACCCAGAGCCGCGTAGACCAAGATCATTTGCTCATCCTCCGAACAGTGCATACGCCCCACTCCGCCACTCAGCCACTTCCCCCTACAAATACCCCTCCGCGATCAATGCATGAATAATCTGGTTGGCGATCGGCCCCGCCACGCGCCCGCCGCTGCCGCCGTAGTCCACCACCACCGCGATCGCGTACCGCGGCGGCTCGCCCGTCGGCGCGACCAGGCCCACGAACCACGAATGGTCCCCGTCACGCAAGACATTGCGCCGCTCGCCCTCCTGCGGCTTGGACAAGATCGCCGGCGCGTCCGCCGTGCCCGACTTGCCCCACACCGTCACCCGCGACGCGTTGAACGTCAGCTCGCGCACCTGGTTGCCCAGCGCGTCGGGCACTGTGACATGATGCCCCGACCCGCGCTCGTCGCTCACGGCACGCCGCAGCCCTTCCAGCGCCGCCGCCACCGCCGCCTGATCTAGCCGCAGGTCCTCGCGTGCCGCCGGCGCATCGCGGCGCACCCGCGGGAGCAACCGCACGCCGCCCCGCGCCAGCGTCGCAAACGAGTCCGCCGCGTGCAGCGGCGTCCACGACACCGGCCCCTGTCCGATCCCCATCAGCGTCGCCTCCGCCAGCGTCGTCTTGCCCGCGCCGCGCTCGTCGCCCGCCTGACCGTCAAACTGCCGACCGATCCCCAGGTGCGGATGAATCACGCCGCTCCTACGCCCCACGCCAAACTGGCCGTACCAGTCGATGATCTTCTCCGGGCCAAGCGCCCGCCCGAGCTGATAGAAGTAAATGTTGCACGACACCATCAAGGCGTCGCCGGCCGACAGATCACCCCCGAGCAGCGCGTTGTGAGTCGTCTGAAACTGCTTCTTGACCCAACACTGAAACTGGTCGGGTCGATCGGGATACAAGTGCCCCTGGCACGCGATCCGCTGGTTCACATCCGCCACCCCCGCCGCCACCGCCGCGTTCACGATCAGCGGCTTCACGATCGACCCCGGCGGGTAGGGCTTCTCGATCGCGCGATTGATGAACGCCGACGAAATCGGATCGTTGAACACTTCCTCGGGCCGCTCCGACAAGTCCGCCCGCGTGAAGCTCGGCATCGACACCAGCGCCACCACGTCCCCCGTTGCCACCTCGATCACCACCGCCGCCGCCGGCAAGGGCGTGTTCACCGCCACCGAGTGGTTGTTGTGCCACGGCTGCACCACCGTCAAGCCCAGCTCCGGGCTCAAGAGCGCCTGGATCCGCGCCTGCAACTGGATGTCCACCGTGACCGACACGTCGCGCCCGCCCGCCGAATCGACCCGCGATTGCGCGCCGGTTTCGAGCTGCTCGATCAGCCGCCCCCGCGCCCCGCGCAGCACGAACTCCGCCGACCGCTCCAGCCCCGCCGCCCCCGCCCGATCGCCGGGCTGGTACGAGCCGCGGTCGTCGTCGTCGCTCTTGTCCCCGAGGCGAATCTGCCGACTGGCTACATCCTCCGCCGAATACGACTGCCGCATCCACCCCAGAACATGCGTCGCCACACCCGTCAGCAGCACCTTCACCGGCTGCTGGGCCTTCAGCGGCCCCGGGAACGTCGACTTGTCGATCAGCACCTCCATCCGCTCGTGCGGATAGTCCCGCCCCGACGCATCGAACACGCGCAAGCCAGGCAGAAAGTTCACCCCCGCGCCCGCCGCCCCGCTCCCCGGGTCGGCCAGCGGCAACAGCTTGAACCCGATCTGGTCGTCGACCCCCCGCATGATGATGTGGGCCGTCGTCTGCTCGCGGATGGGCCGCGACACGTCGGCCAGCGGGATGTCCTCCGCCGCCATCTCGCGCCCCCGTGCCATCGACTCGGCCCGCTTGAGCCGCTCGCGCTCGTGAACGTTGCTGGCCGCCCGCGCCACCTCCGCGATGATCTTGTCGCGCCGCTCCTGGAACTGCTCCGCCGTCAAGCCCGTCAACCGGCAGAACGTCCGCGTCGACTCCTCGATCACGGCCTGGAACTCCGGCTGAAACGTCTGGATCAGCTCCTCCCGCTGCACAGGGTTGAGCTCCGTCCAGCCGCTCCCGACCGACTGCCGCGCCCGCCGCGCCGCCTGCGTGAAGGCCCATTGTCCCGTCAGCACTGGGTAGTCGATCGCCAGGTCGTACGAGGGCCGATCGACCGCCAGCACCCGGCCCTTGCGGTCGAGGATCTTCCCGCGCGAGGCCATCAAAGGCCGCTCTACTCGAAGCTTGGCTTCCGCTTCGCGTCGCAGCTCCCCGCCGCGAACCAGCGTGAGACGCGAGAGCTGCAGCGCCGGGAGCGCCAGGCCCGCGGTCAATAGCACCCCCAGCAAGGCCAGCCGACGATGGAACATGCTCGGAATCAGGTCGCGGATCATCTGGCCGGGCCCTCGGGCCGCGCGGAACCACCGCGCCGGCACCAGCAGTATCGGCCCGTCGGCCGCGCCGGGGCGAACGATCCGCGTTTCACGCCGTCGCGATGCGCTTGTCGCGGCTCAGTTGGGCATACGCGTTGTGGTTGTGGATCGATTCGAAGTTCTCCGAATCGATCGAGTACCACAGGATCCGGTCGTCGCCGTTGAGCGAGACGGCCAGGTCGCGGACGATGTCCTCGACAAACTTGGGATTCTCAAACGCCCGCTCGGTCACCCACTTCTCGTCGGGCCGCTTGAGCGTCGCGAAGACCTGCGTGCTGGCCGCCGACTCAAGGTGCTTGACCAGGTCCTCGATCCAGTAGTTGCCCTTGAACCGGACCTTGGCCGAAATCTGGCAACGCTGGTTGTGGGCCCCGTAGTCACTGATTTCCTTGGAGCACGGGCACAGGCTGGTCGCCGGAGCCGACACGCCCATGATGAAGTCTTCCACGCCGTTGGCCGTGCACTCGAAGCTCACCCGATAGTCCATCAACCCCGGGGTGCCGGTGACCGGGGCGAGCTTTTTGATGAAGTAGGTGAACTTCGCCTCAAAGTGGGCCTCGGCCGCATCGAGCCGCTTGCAGATCGCCCGGGCAATCCCCGGGATCATTTCAGGCGTCAGCGGCTCGGAGGTCTCTTGATTGAGTACCTCCAGAAACCGGCTCATGTGCGTCCCCTTTTTGTGGTGGGGAAGTGCGACGTACATATTGATACTGGCCACCGTCGTCTGCGGCTTGTCGCTGTTGGGGACCTTCAACGTGATGGGGTAGGTGACATCTTTGACCCCCACCCTGTCGATCGCGACGTTGCGGTTATCGCGGCTCGACTGAATATCCACCATGGTCGCAGCCTGAGTGGGCTTGGGACCAGAAATCGGCTCAACGGACGTCGTCATAGTCATCTCCGTATTCCCGCGACGTTTGAACGATCTGGACGAATACTAGCGGCGAGATAAGGTCGAAACTTGCTTGGATCCTCTTCGATGCCGAGAATGCCCCGATAGGGGCTCGCGCCTCGCTAAACGGTTGCGATCAGCCTGCCAGTGGGTTTCTGGCGGAATTCGTTGAGCCAGCTCCCGAGGGATAGACCTAGGGGAAGCCCCAGGAAGCCGCCGGCGAGCCAATCGAGGGGCACGAGGCGGCCGACGTGAAGTAGTTGGTCGGCGAGGATGGCTTTGCCGAGTCCGCCCGAGCCATGAAAGAGGATGGTGGCCGGGAAGGCGATCACCGCGGCGGCGGCGAGGCCGGCGATGATCGAGGCGGGATCGACTTTGCGGACGGCGAAGGCGGATGCCGCGGCGGCCAGGATCGCCGCGCCCGCGGCGGCGGCGAGCATCTGGCCCTTGAGGGTGTTCTGAGCGATGAGCCAGGTGGCCAGCCCGGCCGCGGCCAAGGTGATGGCGAAGATAATGCCAAGATCGGCGATCTTGACCGTTTCGGGCGGACGGGTACCGGGCAGCGGCCGCTCATCGATGGCCAGGCGGGTGATGCCCACCGCGAACGCCACGGCGATCAGGCCGAGTACGCCCGCCTCGACGCTGAGCAAGTTGAGCTTGGCCGGCGAGTCGTTGCGGATGAGCGAGTCGATGGTCGAGGTGCCCTCGGCGGCCCAGGCCAGGACCATGCCGGCGTTAAAGAAGCCGTATTTGAGGCTGACGACCCGGGCGGAGACGAGCCCGACGACCCCGGCGATTGCGACGGCGAATGCGGCGCGGATCAGGCCCGACAAAGGAGTATTGCTGAGGATGGGGATGGTGGCGGAGGAACCGTCCTCGCCGCGAAGCGGGCCGGTCATGAGCCAGGCGAGCGGCCCGGCGGCCAGCAGCGCGACAAAGAAGAGGCCCCAGTGCACAGCCGATTTCAGCATCGGGATCAGCGTAGGTTCGCCGGGGGCCCGGGGTTTGGCCGGTCGGTAGCGAGCGGGCCGGACCGGTATCATGCGTCCGCATTCAAGAAGGGGCCGCATGAACGACGAACCAAGCACCGCGACGCCGACGAGCCCGAAAGTGAGCCGAGTTCCGGTAACGCTCGATGATCTCACGGCGCACCTGCTCTGGCCTCAGTTGTGGAAAGTTCCCAAGCTGGCCCTGGCCCCGGGGCGGCTGGGGTTGTCGGCGGCGCTCCTGGTCTTAGTGTTCGGGCTGGACCACCTGTGGCAGTCGGCGTTTGGCGGCCCCGCGCCGGGCCCTCTGACGGTGCTGCTGATCGACATGGCGGCGGCGTGGCGGGCGGCGCTCTCGCACCTGATCGCGGGCGATGCTTCGCGGGCCGGGTATGCGTTGCTCGACTTGTTCCTGCGGCGCCCGGCGGCGTTTGCCATGGGTGAGATGGGGCAGGCGGGCCTGGCCCGCGGGCTGACGGCGGCGCTGATCCTGGCGCCGATCGCGCTGACTGCGGCGAGCGTGCTGGCGGGAGCCGTGTCGCGCTCGGTGGCGCGGGAGTTTGGGCAGAATCTCGTCGAGCCATGGACCCGCTCGCTCGGTTTCAGCCTGGGGCGGTGGCGCTCGATGGTCGGGGCCGTAGCCGGGCCGCTGGTGCTGGCTTGGGCGCTGTGCGGGCTGTTGTGGGTGGCGGGCAAGCTGCTGCTCTCCTTGCCGGGGCTGGATGTCGTGGGCGGATTGATCTTCCCGGTCTTCCTTTTGGGCGGCCTGGTGGTCGCCTTGGTGCTCGCGGCATACGCGCTCGGGCAGGGGTTGCTGCTCCCGGCCGTGGCGTGTGACGGCGTGGACGCGTTCGACGCCGTGCAGCGGGCGTATGCCTATGTCTTCGGGAAGCCGCTGCGCCTGTTGCTGTATCAGGCCCTGGCATTGGCTATCAGCGTGGTGGCGATGGTGCTGCTGCAGACCGTGGTGATGCTCCTCTTGGCGCTGCTGGGTCACATCACCGGCGTGCCAATCGAGGCCCTGGGAGACGAGGCCCGCACCAACCCCGACTGGACGGCGCGGGCCTCGGCATGGCTGATCGGGTTCTGGGTGGCGCTGGTTCAACTGGGCGTCGCGGCGTATGCGGTGAGCCTGTACTGCGCGGCTCAGACGATCGTGTATCTGCTGGTCCGTCGCCTCAACGACGGTCTCGACACGCGCGAGGTGGCGGAGGGGTGATTAAGCGGGCGGTGCCGCGCTGCGTTCGGGGACGCGGAGGGTGAACGTGGAGCCCTTGCCCGGGGAACTCATGACGGCGATGTCGCCGCCGAGGAGGCGGGCGAACTCGCGGGCGATGGAGAGCCCGAGCCCGGTGCCGCCGTAGGTTTTGGACGTGGAGGCTTCGGCCTGGGTGAAGGGTTGGAAGAGTCGGCCGACCTGGTCGGGCGTCATGCCGATGCCGGTGTCGCGGACCTGCAACTCGATCCAGGCTTGGCCCTGCGCGTCGGTGCTGCGGGCCGCGGCGAGCGTGACCGTCCCTTGCTTGGTGAACTTGGAGGCGTTGGAGAGCAGGTTGATGAGCCCCTGGCGGACCTTGGTGAGATCGGAGTGCATCTCTCCCACGGCCGGGTCGAGGGTGATCTCGAAGCGGTTGCCGTTCTTCTCGACGACGGGCTTGACGGTGTCTACGACGTCTTGCACCAGCTTGCGGGCGTCGAAGGACTCGAGGAAGACATCCATACGGCCCGATTCGATCTTGGAGAGATCGAGCACGTTGTTGATAAGGGCCAGCAGGTGGCTGCCGGCGGCGTGGATCTTGTCGAGATCAGCGGCGTGCTGCGCGAGCCCGGCTTCGACCAGATCTTCCTTGACCAGCTCGCTGTAAAGAAGGATCGCGTTGAGCGGCGTGCGGAGCTCGTGGCTGGTGTTGGCAAGGAAGCGGCTTTTGAGCCCGCTGGCCTCCTCGGCGAGCTTGCGGGCCCGCATCAACTCGGACTGGGCGCGGCGCTGCACCGCCAGCTCGTCCTCATGGCGGAGCGCGGCGTTGCGGGCGGCTTGCAGAAGCGTCTGCCGCTGGGCCGTCGCGGCGGTCGCGCTCATGACGACCAGGAGCGCGCGGCGGCCGGTGTGGATGGCCGTGGCTTCGAGACAGAGCTCGGGGTTCTCATCGCCGGCGGGGTGCGGCTGGGTCCAGGGGTCGGATCGGCGTCGGCCCGGCACGCCGCCGGCCGGCCCGCCCGCGTCCCAGATGGGCTCGGCTTCGGGGAGGAAGCTCTCCAGCAGCGGGAAGAGCGTGGTGAGCATGGCGCGATCGCAGGGCGCAGGGACTTTACAGCCGTGCAGCCAATCGGGCTGTCCGCCGACGGGCATGAAGGTATCGGGCGTGGTGCGGATGAACAGGAGCGTGCCCAAGGCGCTGAGCAGATCGTGGACGATGGCGTCGTCGCGGTCGAGCCCGCGGAGAGCGGTGCCGGGCTGGCCGTGGGTGAAGGCGGGGTCGTCGCCGCGGCCCAGGAACTGACCCAGCGCGGCCCGGGCAGCGGCGGTCTTGGCGGCGAGGTCGTCAAGCTGGGCCTGGGCGCTGGTGAGATCGCCAGCGCGGCCGGTGGCTTCGAGTGCCTTGGCAGCGTGGGCGGCGGTCATCGCGCAGAGGTTGCTCAACGCGCCCGCGAGGCGGTGCGCCACTTGCTCGATGTCCTTGGCCTGATGAGCCCGCACCGCGGCGTCGAGCTGGGTGAGCAGGTTGGGCGTGTTCTGATCAAAGAGGGCCAGCAGATCGTGGAGCAGCTCGTGGTCGTCGCCGAAGTTATCGGCGAGGGCGGCGCGGTCGAGCGGGTCGGGGGCGGCTTGGGTATGAACGGGCGGGAGAGGTGGGGCGACTGAGGCCGACGGCGGCGCAGGCGGGGCCGCGGCGCTGGCGGGCTTGGGCGGGCTGAGGAATCGGTCGATCTCGGCGAAGAGCACCTGGCGGTTGATGGGCTTGGTGGCGTAGCCGTCCATGCCTTTGGCCAGGCAGCGCTCGCGGTCGCCGGCCATGGCGTGAGCGGTGAGGGCGATGATGGGCAGGCGTGGCTGGCCGGTGGCGGTTTGTTCGCGGGCGCGGATGGAGGCCGTGGCGGCGAAGCCGTCCATCTCGGGCATCTGGCAATCCATCAGCACCAGGTCGACGGGCTCGCGCGCGATGACGGCGAGGACCTCGTGGCCCGTGGCGGCGGTGGAGACGCGGTAGCCGCGCTTGCGGAGCACGCGGGCGCATGCTTCCTGGTTGACCGGATCATCCTCGGCGAGCACGACGTGGGATGGGCGGTCTGGGGTGGAGGGAGGGGCCATGTTGGGCGGTCAGCCGAGGTACTCGGTGAAGCCGTCGTAGGCGGCGTTGACCTCGATGTTGAACTCTATCTCGCGAAGGATCTGGCGGGCGAGATTGATCTTGCGTTCGAGGATCTGGTCGTCGTCGAGCGGGTCGTGGTGGGTGATGAGCCAGCGCTTGGCGCGGCAGAGCTTGGCGAGCAGGCAGGCGTTGGAAAGGGAAGAGTGGCCCCAGCCGATTTTCTTGGGGTAGTCCTCGTTGAAGTACTGGGCCTCGCTGATGAGCAGGTCGACATCGAGGAGGAAGGCGAGCAGCCGTTGGTAAGGGAGGAGCAGCTCGGGGCGGCGTTCGACGGCTCTCGGGTGGCCCAGGTAGCCGTGGAGGAACTCGTTGTCGGTGACATAGGCGACGCGGGCGAAGCGCTCTTGCGGGCCGAAGTCGAGGCGGAAGCCAACGGTGGCGCCGGGGTGGTGCATGAGCTCCCAGTGGACGGCGATATCGCCGATGTGAACGGGGTTGTCGCGGAGAACGAGGAACTCGAGCTCGGCCTTGAGGTCGCGCAGGTCGACGGGGAAGTAGTCGCTGTCGAGCTGGCCGTGGAAGATGGAGGCGAGGTCTTTGCCGAAGCCGGAGGCGCCGTAGATCTTGATCTTGAAGCCGGGGATGTATGCTGGGGCGAAGAAGGGGAAGCCTTGGATGTGGTCCCAGTGGGTGTGGCCGATGAAGAGGTGGATGGTGCGCGGGGGGCTCTTGGCGAGTTCGAGGCCCAGCTCGCGGATGCCCGAACCGGCGTCGAGGATGATGAGTTCGTCGCCGCAGCGGACTTCGAGGCAGGAGGTGTTGCCGCCGTGGCGGACGACGTGCTGTCCGGGGACGGGGATGGAGCCGCGCGTGCCCCAGAGGCGGATCATGGTGCGGAGGTGCTTGAGGGTGGGTATGTAGCGTTCTTCGAGCGGGTCGCCGTAGGTCTGATGCTGGACGTTGCGTGCGACGGGCGCGGCGTCGGCGTCACCGGGGCTTGAGCGGGCGGTGAAGTAGGCGTCGACGACATCAAGCAGGCGCTGGCGGTGGATGGGTTTGGTGAGGAAATCAAAGGCGCCGAGCGATTTGGCAAGGTCGATGTCGGCCTTGAAGGCGCGGGTGGAGCAGACGATGACGCCGACGGGGGTGCCGGCCTGGGACCGGGCGTGGATGGCTTTTAGGACATCCATGCCGTGGACCTTGGGCATCATGATGTCAAGGAGAACCAGATCGGGGCGGACAGAATCGACCATGGCGAGACACTGCTCGCCGTCGGCGACGGTGTCGACGGTGTAGCCGTCCTTGATCAGGATGCGCGAGAGGAAGAGGGCGGTCTCGGGGGCGTCCTCGGCGATCAGCACGCGGCGGGTGAGATTCGGGGAGACCTGTTCAGGCACGCTGGGCTCCGTGGTTGAATCGGGCGCGAGCATACCGGACCGGGTCTTGGACCGCGCGGTTGGCTAGAAGAAGGGAGCGTGGGGGGCGGATTTGTGGTAAGCTTGGCGGGTCCGGATCCGGGGGCATGGGGCCGCCGGGGTCGGGCCTGAGGGATTGGAAGTAACGCGCCCATGAGCAAGATCGACCCAAAGACCAATGCGGATCAGTCGGCCAACTCGGCCCCCCGGCCCAACGTGGAGCCTGAGAGCCTCGACAAGATCCGCGACATCCTGTTCGGGCAACAGATCCGTGAGGCCGAGCGGACCTCGCGGAGCCTTGAGGAACGGCTGTTCAAGTCGATCGTGGACCTCCGCGAGGACACGGCCAAGCGGCTGGGGGCCCTGGAGAGCTACGTCAAGCAGGAGTTCGACGCGCTCAACGACCGCGCCAAGAACGAGCAATCCGAGCGGCAGAAGGGCGATCGGGAACTGAACACAGAGCTGGACCGCCAGAGCAAGGCGCTCGAAAAGCGGCTGGCGGAGTTGGACGAGAAGAGCGCCGACGCCTTCCGCGACATCCGCAAACAGATCCTGGACCAGAGCAAGGCACTGCGCGACGAGCAGCAGCAGCGGGCTCAGGAGATCAACGCGACCATCCATCGTGTGGCCGGCGAGCTGCGGCACGAGAAGGCGGACCGCTTCGCCCTGGCCGACCTGCTGCAAGAAACGGCTATCAAGCTCAAGGACGAGTTCAATCTGCCCAAGAAATAAGCCCGAGCCTTCAAACCCCACCCGGGCATGACGCCCAGCCGCCCCCAACCCGAGCCCGAGCCGCGCTTGCCCGACCCGGACGCGCGCGACGCCGTCGCGGCGCGGCCCGAGCCGCCGAATGTCGGCACGCCGCCCGCGACCGACCACGCAACGGCCCGGCTCGCGGAACTGGCCACGCTCCGCGAGCTGCTCTTGGGTCAAGAGACGCGGCGGATTCAGCAGCTTGAGGGGCAGATCAACGACCCGTTGCGGTACACGCAGGACATCATCCGGGTGCTCCCGGAGGCGGTGGCCGTCCGCACCAAGCAGGACGACAAGCTGGCCCGGGCGCTGGCCCCGACGATCGACACGGCCATCAAGGAATCGGTGCGTCGCGACCCGGGGAGCCTGGTGGCGGCCATCGCGCCGGTGATGGGCCCGGCCATCCGCAAGTCGATCAACGACGCGCTGCAGGGGCTCATCCAGAGCTTCAACACCACGCTCGAAGACAGCTTCAACTGGCGCTGGCGGCTGGAGGCCTGGCGCACCGGCAAGCGCTACGCCGAAATCGTGATGCTGCACAAGCTGGAGTATCGCGTGGAGCAGGTCTTCCTGATCCACCGTGACGGCGGGCTGCTGCTGCACCACGTCGTCGCCCACGCGGGGAACGTGCAGGACGCCGACATGGTGTCGGGGATGCTCACGGCCATCCGCGACTTTGCCAAGGACTCGTTCGGCGTCAAGGACGGCGGGTCGATGGACTCGCTCCGCATCGGCGACTTGACTGTCTGGATCGAATCGGGCACCAAGTCGGTGCTCGCCATCGTCTTTCGTGGGAACGCGCCGCAGGCCCTGCGGCTGCGGCTGCAAGACGTCTTCATGCAGGTCCAGATCGACCTGGGCCCGGAGCTTGGGGAGTTCACCGGCGACACGGCCCCGTTCGCGCGGGCGGCGGAGCCCATGCGGTCGCTGCTGCTCAAGGCCGAGCGGCCCGAGCAGAGCCACAAGCGGGCGTTCCCGTACTTCGCGATCGCCGCGGTCGTGATCGTGGGGCTCTTGACGTGGTGGGGGATCGTCTCGTGGCGCGCAGATGCGCGTTGGGACCGGTTCTTGGCGACGCTCAAGCAGGAGCCGGGCATCGTGCTGACGGGCGTGACGGAGAACGGCTCCAAACGGGTCGTCGGCGTCCTGCGCGACGCCTTCGCCAAGGATCCGGATGTCATCCTCGAAGAAGCCGGTGTCGACCGGGCCAATGTCGAGATCAAGCGCGAACTCTATCAAAGCCTGCACCCGGAGTTCATCCTTCGTCGGGCCGAGAAGGTGCTGGGGCCGCCGACGGGCACGACCCTGTCGGTGAGCGAAGGGCTTCTCAAGGCCAAGGGGCGAGCGGGGCATGTGTGGGTGGTCCGGGCCCGTCGCGAGGCCCCGCGCGTCTTTGGCGTCAGCGGCTACGACGACCGCGAGCTCGAAGACACCGACGCCACCAAGCTCGTCGCCATCAAGGAAGCGATCGAAACGATCAGCCTCCGCTTCGTTTTCGCACAGACTGAACTGGCCGGCGGGCAGGAAGAGACGCTCAACCAGCTCACCGTGCGGCTCTTCGAGCTGCACCAAGCGGCCGACGCGGCGCAGATCGAGTATCAGGTGCAGATCGTCGGGCACACCGATTCATCGGGCACCGAAGAACGCAATACGCGGCTGAGCCGCGACCGTGCCGACCGGTTGACGGCAATCCTGGCCCTGCGCGGCGTGCCGACGGAGGGGCTCGCGGGCGTGGGCGTGGGCTATGGCCAGCCCGAGACGCCCGGGCAGAACGACCGCGACAACCAGCGTAACCGCCGCGTGACGTTCAAGGTGCTCTACCTGGAGCAGCCCGAGTGGGTGAAGCTGCGTCCGCGGTCGCCGTGAGGGCGCGGAGTGGAAGCGGTGGATGAAGTCGGCGGCCCGTGCCGCACGTTGAACACAACGTGCGATGACGCGCGGATCGATTGCACCCTGTCAGCGTGCGGGAGTGTCGCGGCTCGTTCTCCGGAGGTTGCGTGCAGAACCTCTTTGACCCCCGGCTATCTTCGTCCAGCCCTGCGGGCTGACGAGATCCAGTGCCACGGCGAACAGCGGCGTTGAGCGACCCAGCTCGGCTTGCCATGTCGAGCCGCGGGGCGTGTATGCTGGGAGAATGATCTCCAAGAAGGTGTGCATGCTGGGCGCGTTCGCGGTGGGCAAGACGGCCCTGGTGGGCCGCTTCATCTCCTCGATCTTCGAGGACAAGTACATCACCACGGTGGGTGTCAACATCAAGAAGAAACAGATCGCCGTGGCCGGGCAGGAGGTGACGCTGATGATCTGGGACCTGGCGGGCGAGGACGAGTTTCAGGGCGTGCAGCTGGCGCATATGCGCGGGGCGGCGGGCTTTCTGCTCGTCATCGACGGCACGCGGCGCTCCACCCTGGAGACGGCCCTCAAGTTGCAGGAGCGGGCGACCAAGGAGATCGGCGCGATGCCGTTCGTCGTGATCGTGAACAAGACCGACCTCTTGCCTCAGTGGGAGATCAACGACGCCGACCTGGCCGACCTGGCGGCCCGCGGCTGGACGGTTCTCAAAGGGAGCGCCAAGAGCGGCGCGGGCGTGCCGGAGGCGTTCGAGGCGCTGGCGACGCGGGCGATCGGGGCCGCTTGACCGGCGCGAGCCGGCGTGGACAAGGGAGTTAGGCACATGGCCGCGAACATCCCGAAGGGACTCTCGGGTTATCTGAACCTCGTGGCGCTCGACGCGCGGCGTCCAGCGTTCGTGCGCGTTTCGCCGGAAGGTCAGGTGATCGAGGCCGGCGGCGAACTGGCCCGCTATGGCCTGGGCGAACTGCCCACAGGCTCGGCCATCGAGGACGCGGCACCCTTCCTCACCGGCTTGCTCCCACTGGCGGGCCGATCGGCCACGCTGCGCTGGGTGGAATGTGCCCCCGGCGTGGCGGCGGACGTTCACCTGGTCGCGGAAGAGGCGCACGACTGGGTCCTGCTCCTGGACGCGACGGAGGAAGTACAGGCCCGGCAAGCCATGCAGCAACGCGGGAACGAGATCACGCTGGAACGCGACGGCCTGGCACGGCGCGTGCGCGAGCTTGAGGCCGAGATCGAGCGGCTGCGCGGCGGAAGGTGAGCGACCCCCCAGGGTGGGTTCCGATCGCGGCCCGTGCTCTTGGGCTGACCGTTACTCCGTCGTGTCCATTGAACGCGAAGGTCGCGAAGATCGCCAAGGGGAGCTGCTAAGAACTCAGTTTGAATCTCGCGCGTTGGGTGAGCGGAAAAGACACCGCGCGGAGGGTACCCAACGAACTCCAGACCCCCGGCTTTCCTGGGGATTGAACTACTCGAACGCGCTTGCCTGAAAGAGAACCCGTTGGATTACGCTTGGCAGCGCGCACGACTCGAATCAACTTTGCTTACGGCTATCTTGGTACCCTTTGCGATCTTCGCGACATTTGCGTTAACGACCGCCGCTTCACTCGCGGCGAAGCGAGCAACGAACATCCGCATCACACGTCGAGGTTCTTCACTTCGAGCGCGTGTTCCTCGATGAACTTGCGGCGGCTCTCCACGTCCTCGCCCATCAGGATCGAGAAGAGCATCTCGGCCTCGCTGGCCACGTCCCAGTTGACCCGCAGCATCGTTCGCTTGGCCGGGTCCATCGTGGTTTCCCACAACTGCTCGGCGTCCATCTCGCCCAGCCCCTTGAACCTCTGGATCTCGAGCCCGCGGCGGCCAACTTCGTGCAACGCTTCGAGGATCGAGGGCAGGTTGGGAACATCGACGAGCCCGTTCTGCACCCCGCCGCGGCCGGCGCGGACGGGCTTGCGGACGGCGGGCTGATCCGACGATGCTTCGCCGTAGGGCTCGGCGTCGTCGTCACCCGGCGGTTCGCTTGCGCTGTTTGACTTGGTCGCTGTCTCGGTGGGTGCGGCCTGTTCGGTCAGCTCCCACGCGAACTTGGTCGGCAGCCGCTCGCCGCTAACGGCTTGCTCTTGGATAAGCGAGTAGTCATCGACCGACAGGCCGATGCGTTCGAGCTGCTCGAAGAGCTTTTCGAGTTCCTTGTTCTCGTGCAGGTCGCGCATCGTCGCGGCCTGACGCGGGTCGATCGCCGGGATCGGAGAGGGCGCGGCGGCCACCGGGTTCGTGGAAGCATCGGCAGCGGCAGTGGCAGCGGCTTCGGCAGAGGCGTCGACAGGGGGGATTTCGGGGGCCACTTCCAGCAGCTTGAGCCCGCGGCCTTCAAGCGTGGCGCGGGCCTGTTGCTCGGACCACGCGAAGGCCTCGCCGCCGGTCCAGAGGAGGCGGTGGCTCGGCAGCCGGCCACGGCCTTCGGGGTCCCTGGCTCGGGCCGCGAGCAGATCGGGGAAGCGGACGCCGCGGCGCTCGGCGATGGTGATCAACTCGTGCAGGCGACGCAAGACGCGGATGGCTCGCTGCAACTCGTCGCCCTCGATGCGGCGGGTGATGGGGGCGCCGTCTTCGAGGATGTCGCGGATGACCAGGCGGGCCCGGGCCAGGCCCTGCTCGGTGAGGACGTCGTCCATCTTGGACTCATTGAGGACGTACTGCGAGCGCTTGTTCTTGCCGCCGCCCCAGGTGAGGCGATAGAGCGGGGGCTGGGCGCAGTAGATCTTGCCGCGGCGGATGAGCTCGGGCATCTGGCGGAAGAAGAAGGTGAGCAGGAGCGTGCGGATGTGGGAGCCGTCGACGTCGGCGTCGGTCATGATGACGATGCGGCCGTAGCGGAGCTTGCTGATGTCGAACTCTTCGCCGATCCCGCAGCGGAGGGCGGAGATGAGCGTGCGGATTTCCTCGAAAGCCAGCACCTTGTCGAGGCGGGCCTTTTCGACGTTGAGCAGCTTGCCTCGGAGAGGGAGGATGGCCTGCGTCTCGACGTTTCGGCCTTGCGTGGCCGAACCACCGGCCGAGTCACCTTCGACGATGAACATCTCGGAGCGGTCGACGTCCTTGGTCTTGCAATCGCGGAGCTTGTGGGGCATGGAGCCGCCGTCGAGGGCGCTCTTGCGGCGGGTCAGCTCGCGGGCCTTGCGGGCGGCCTCGCGGGCCTGGGCGGCGACGATGGCTTTGAGGCACAGGCGCTTGGCCTCGGCGGGGTGCTGCTCAAGCCATGATTCGAGGCGCTCGTTGACGACGCCGGAGACGAACGGCTCGATCTCGGGGTTCAAGAGCTTTTCTTTGGGCTGGTTGTTGAAGGCGGGGTTGGGGAGCTTGACGGAGACGATGGCGATCAGGCCCTCGCGCAGGTCCTCACCGCTGGGGGCGGGGTCCCGTTCCTTGAGGATTCCGTTCTTTTTGGCGTAGGCGTTGATGGTGCGGGTGAGGGCGCCTTTGAAGCCTTGGCCGTGGGTGCCGCCGTCTTTGTTGTGGATGTTGTTGGCGAAGGTGAGGACGGACTCGTTGTAGCCGTCGTGGTATTGGAGGGCGACCTCGCAGACGAGGCCGTTGACGGGGTCTTCCTTGCGGAAGCCGACGATCTCACTGACGGGCTGCTTGCCCTGCATGAGGTGCTGGACGTATTCGCGGAGGCCGTCTTTGGCTTTGAAAGACTCGCGGCGGGGCTTGCCGTCGTCGCCCACGCGTTCATCGACGAGGACGATGGAGACGCCGGGGTTGAGGTACGACAGCTCGCGGAGGCGATTTACGAGGGTGGTGAAGTCGAAGCGGGTTTCGGGGAAGATCTCAGGATCGGGCGAGAATGTGACCTTGGTTCCGGTCTTGAAGGGGGAGTCGGCGGGGATATCGCCCACGACCTTGAGGGGCTCGACGGTGCGCCCGCGAGCGAAGCCGATGGAGTGGATCGTGCCGCCGCGATAGACCTCGGCTACCAGCCATTCGGAGAGGGCGTTGACGCAGGAAACGCCGACGCCGTGGAGCCCGCCCGAGACTTTGTACGCGGATTGGCCGCCTTCGTTCTCGAACTTGCCGCCGGCGTGAAGGACGGTGAGGGCGAGTTCGATGGCGGGCTTGCCGTCATAGGCGGGGTTGGGGTCGCGCTTAGTTTCGACGGGGATCCCGCGGCCGTTGTCGAGCACACAGCAGGAGCCGTCGGCGTTGATGGTGACCCAGACGTGCGTGGCGTGCCCGGCCATGGCCTCATCGATGGAGTTGTCGACGACCTCGTAGACCAGGTGGTGCAGCGGGCCGATGCCGGTGCCGCCGATGTACATGCCGGGGCGCTTGCGGACGGCCTCCAGACCTTCGAGCACCTTGATCTGGTCCGCGCCGTACGCCGCCGTCGTCGACGTCACCGACGCGTCGGCCTCGGCGTTGGTCATGACGTTGGTCATGGTGGGCGGAGTCGCGGCGGCGTGGCCGGCACCGTTCTTGGCGGGCACATTGACGGGCGGTGAGGAGGCTTTGGCGTCGGGCAAGGTGGGCCTCGCAAATTGGGTCCAAAATCGGGCGTGAACCAGGTCTCCGAGATCGCACTCTCAGAGTTACCCAAACACAATCCGAAAAATACTGGTTTCGTCTGTGAGATTCAGGGCAGTACATCATAGGCAAAA
>Ga0105047_10006059_pt1 | contig 20589 bp, 20 predicted proteins | sample MAT04_FD_78384 | JGI IMG/M metagenome (GOLD analysis project Ga0105047, IMG submission 78384) | Freshwater microbial communities from Lake Fryxell liftoff mats and glacier meltwater in Antarctica - MAT-04 (megahit assembly) | ecosystem: Environmental > Aquatic > Freshwater > Ice > Liftoff...
ATCTCGGGGGGGGGCACGAACAACTCGGAGTAGAAGTCACCTGCGATTCGGGACAAGTCACTCTCGATGGCGGCGAGCGTGGCTTGGACCGATGCGATCTGGTCGGGGGTCATCGGCGATGCCCGTCGAGCCCGTCGAGCCCGTCACGACCGTCACGACCGTCACGACCGTCACGACCGTCGAGCCCGAGAGCTGGGCCCAGCTGTGCCCGCCCGTTGACGCCGAGCTTGGCGTAGATGTTCTGGAGGTGGTTGTTGACCGTGCGCACCGAGAGGAACAGTCGGTCGGCGATCTCCTTGCTCATGACGCCGTCCGCCGCAAGCAGGGCAATCTCGCGTTCACGGGCACTCAAGGGGACCACGGCGTCGGTGAGGGTGATGCCCGGGTGCGTGCGCCCTCCGTGCTCTCGAGAAGCATGGCCGCCGTCTTCTCCGCCGCGGTGGCCTCACGCGCCTGCTGGTCACGCCGCAAGGAGGGGGCGAGCGCAACGAAGGCCTCTGCCGCGAGGAGCTGCGCGTCCATCTCCTCCCACGCGGCCCCTGCCTCAGCAAGCCGGTCGGCGTCGTCACGGGCGAGGCCAAAGACGAACGCGTCGATGGCCGCGGCGAACGGACTCTGCGATGCCGCCGCCAGCTCGGCAACCCGGCTCGCAACGGCCCCGGCCCCACCGAGGCGTGCGGCGTCGAGCAGGAGCGCCAGCTCGGCAGTGGCCTGCCCCGAACTTCGAGCGAGCTCTGAGGCGTCGAACAGGGCCTGGCGGGCGTCGTCCGGACGGCCCTCGGCCCACGCGACCCAGCTCTCCGCCAAACCCACTTCCGGGGCGAGGAACGACGCCGAGGGCGGAACCTCGCGGAGCTCACCAAGCGCCACCCGGGCGCCTTCGATGTCGTCGAGCCACACCGAGGCCACGGTGATGCCCACCAGGCTGAGGCGGCGCATGGGACGCAGGAACAAGAAGGAGGGCTGCACCTGGCGGAACCACCGCAATGCGGTGCGGGGCCGACCTCGGCGCAGCCACAACCGGCCGACCGACAGGCCCATGAACACCACGCCGAGGAAGTCGTCGTCGACCACGGCGGCATCGTGGGTGTGAAGGCAGAGCTCGGTTCCCTCGACGAGCCGGCCGTGCTCGGTGAGCGCGTAGATCTCTGCCGACAGGTGCAGCTGGGGAGCGGCAGCCACCGGATCGGGGCCGAGGGCAGCGCGGTCGGCCTGGCCCTGTTGAGCCACCTCGATCGCCTCGGCCGTGCGTCCGTGGAGCGTGAGCGCGGTGGCGCGCGGGATAGCCGTGACGGCACGGGCCCTCAGCACGCCGTCGTCGATGGTTTCGAGGAGGGCGAGGGCATCGGTGGGACGGCCGTCGAACGCCAGCATCCACGCCTCGGCACCGACAAGTGCGGGGCCGTCGGTCGGCCCCAGCGTTCGTCGAGCGTCCTGCAGCACGGTGCGGGCGAGCGGTGGGTCGGACAGGCCCCAGAACGCGTTCATCGACCGACAGTCGGCGATCAGCGCGATCGGCGCGACCAGCGCGATGTCGGGCGGGACGCCACCGGCGGCCTCGTCCTGGGCGACGGCGAGCACCGCTTCGGCTTCGCCCGCCTGGCCGGTCACCGATAGCGCCTCGCCATAGGCCAGACCATCTCCGGGGACGCGTCGATCAAGCCATACCCGCTCCGCCAGCCGGCAAGCGCTCGCCATGTCGCCAGCTGCCCGCCCGGTTTCCGCGGCGCTCAGCAGGAGATCCGGGTCGACCGGCGCGCCCGCCTCGAACCGCCAGCCGGCCGAACGCCACACGTCGGTGCGCCGTCGCATGCCGCGCGCCTCGATCGCCTCGGCGGCATCGAGGTAGATCTCGCGGGCCCGACCGGCGCGCAGCTCATCGCGCAGCACGTCGGCGTGCATGGGATGGGCGATGCCGAGCACGCGTCGGCGACGTTCGGTGAGGAGATCGACGAGGCCGACCTGTTCGAGCCACTCAGCGGCGTCACTCAACCCGAAGGCATCGACGTCGACGACACTCACCGGACCGCACAGGGCCAACCGTTCCAGGAGGTCACGTTCGGCGGCGTTAAGGCCGGCGAGACGCTGAACCACAAGGTCCCGCAGGGCCGACGGTGTGGGGAGGTTCCCCTCCGCCCGCCACACCCGTCGGACTCGAGCAACACCCCCGCCTGCTGACCGGCCCGCACGAGCTCGCGGAGGAAAAGGACGTTGCCGGCGCTGCGGCTCCAGAGTTGGTGCCCGAGCGATGCGGTGACGGGCCCGCCCAGCGCCAGGTGCAGAAGTGAGTCGACGTCATCATCGCCGAGCGGCTCGAGGTCGAGCCGGGCGATCCGACCGCTGTGCATCAGCGAGGCGAGAGCGTCGTTGATGCCGGCCGCCGACCTCGACGTGCCGATCAAGAACGCGGCTCGCGCGGCCAGGAGCTGCGCGAGCACTACGGCAGATGCTTGGTCGAGCTGGTCGATCTCGTCGACCAGCAGTACCACCGGCGCATCGAGCTCGGCCCGGAACAGCGCCGCCACGCGAACAAGGTCGACGTCGCCGGATCTGAGAAGCGCCTCTGCCGGCAGCAAGTGGGCGAGGCACGCCAACGGGATCGAGGAAAGTGTGGTGCTGACCACCACATGGCCGGTGGGGCGGTCGGCCCGCTCGGCCAGGGCCAGAACCTCGGCTCCCAGGCGCGACTTGCCCACACCGCCTGGACCCACGATCAACCACCCGTCAACCACCCGTCAACCACCCGTCGACCGACCCGTTGTCCAATCCGTCGACGATGACATCCACGTGCTCGCCGCGGCCCACGAAAGGCCACCGTCCGCCGATGCTCACGCCGCTCGTTCGACCAGCCATCGGTCAGGACTCCATCGCCGACACTGCCCGGGAAAGGAACCCAGCGCCGCCGGCACCGGCAGGGGCGAATGGGGCCGGTCAGAGGCGTTCGATGATGGTGACGTTGGCCTGGCCGCCGCCTTCGCACATCGTCTGCAGGCCGTATCGCCCGCCGGTGCGCTCGAGCTCGTGCAACAGCGTGGTCATCAACCGTGCCCCGGTTGCGCCCAACGGGTGGCCGAGGGCGATCGCGCCGCCGTTGACGTTCACCTTGGCGAGGTCGACATCGAGATCTTTGGCCCAGGCCAGCGCCACGGATGCGAACGCCTCATTGATCTCGACGAGGTCGATGTCGTCCATCGTCATCCCCGCCTTCTTCAGCGCGTGGCGGGTAGCGGCGATGGGGGCGGTGAGCATCCACACCGGATCGTCGGCTCGCACCGACAGGTGGTGGATGCGAGCGCGCGGGGTGAGACCGTGCGTGCGCACGGCGTCCTCCGACGCGATGAGCAACGCCGCCGAGGCATCGGAGATCTGCGACGCCATCGCCGCCGTGACCCACCCGTCGGCGACCAACGGCGCGAGGCTCTTCATCTTTTCGACGTTCTGCTCCCGGCGCGGACCTTCGTCGATCATCACGCCGTCGAGCGGCGCGACCTCACGCTCGAACCGGCCCTCGTCGATCGCCTGCACGGCCCGACGGTGCGACTCGATGGCGAACGCCTCCATCTCGTCGCGCGAGCAGTCCCACTTCTTGGCGATCATGTCGGCCGACCGAAACTGGTTCACCTCCTGATCGCCGTACCGAGCGTTCCAGCCGGGCGACTCGGCGAAAGGCGTGGTGAACCCGAACTGGTCGCCCACCAACATCGCGGAGCTGATCGGGATGGCGCTCATGTTCTGCACCCCGCCCGCCACCACGAGGTCGGCGGTACCGCTCATCACGGCCTGGGCCGCGAAGTGGACGGCTTGCTGACTCGACCCGCATTGCCGATCCACGGTGGTGCCCGGCACGTGATCGGGCAGGCCGGCCACCAGCCAGCAGGTGCGGGCGATGTCGCCGGCTTGCGGGCCGATCGTGTCGACGCAACCGAAGACTACGTCGTCGACGGCGCCCGGATCGATGCCCGTACGGTTCACCAGCGCCGAGATCGAGTGGGCGCCGAGATCGGCCGGATGGATGCCGGCAAGGCCCCCACCGCGCCGTCCGACGGGCGACCGCACCGCATCGATGATGTAGGCCTCAGCCATGGTTCAGCACTCCTGGGAAGGGGACGGTCTGGAGATTTCAGGCGAGGGTTTCGCCGAGTGGGGCTGCCTCGGAAGGGGCGGGCGTGGAGGCACGGGACGAGTTACCACCGGAGGGGGGCGGGCCGAGCACGCTCATCGCCACCCGTTGGCGATGCCACGATGCGTCGCCCCATGAGGCGGCCAGCGCCCATGCCCGTTTCATGAAGAGGTGCAGGTCGTATTCCACCGTGTAGGCGATAGCGCCGTGGCACTGGAGGGCGACCGCAGCAACGTGCGTGGCCGCATCGGAGGCATAGGCCTTGGCCATCGAAACGTCGCGGCTGCGGTGTGGCGCCCCATGGGCCAGCGAGTACGCCGCCCGGTAGACCACTGGCCGGGCAAACTCCAGTGCCATCAGTGCGTCAGCCAAGTGATGTTTCACCGCTTGGAACGATCCGATGGGCACACCGAACTGCTCCCGCTCCTTCACGTAAGCCACGGTGGTCGACAGCATTCGATCGGTGAGGCCGAGCAGTTGCGCCGCGGTGCCGAGCGCGCCCCGGTCGAACGACGCGTTGATGCACCGATAGCCCGCCTCCCCTCCGGCGATGAGCGTGGCCGGACGTTTGTGCCAGTCGACCTCCACGATCCGCCGGGCACCGTCGACCGAAACCTGCTCGCTCACGATCCGCACGTCGGCCCGAGGGACGGCATGCATCTCGTTCCCGCTGGCCAGCAAGAGCAGGTCGGCGTAGCCGCCGGATACCACGAACGGTTTGCCCTGATGCTGCACGGCGACGATGGCCGAGCCGTCAGCGATGCGCGAAAGCCACTCGGCCGCCAGCTCCGTCGGGGCGAATTCCGCCAGCATCGGCGCCGCCACGGCGACGGTCTCCACGATCGGCTCGGGTAACGCCGCTCGACCGGTCTCTTCCATCACGAGCACCCAGTCGAGCTCTCCCATACCGAGGCCGCCGTGACCTTCGGGAACGGTGAGGCCGGTGACGCCCATGTCGGCCAATAGCTGCCAACGGTGGGCCGAGTGCCCGGTGGCGTTGGTCCAACACTCCCGCACCGAGGCGGGATCGCACGCACCATCGAGAAGCTCGCGCACAGCGCCGGCGAACTCTCGCTGCTGATCGTCGAAGGCGAAACGCATCAGCGTGCTCCCCTCGGGAGGCCGAGCACGCGCTCGGCAATGACGTTGCGCTGGATCTCGTTGGTGCCGGCATAGATCGGTCCGGCGAGGGCGAACTCATAGCCCTTCATCCACGATCCCCCATCCACTGCCCCCGGCGACCCGTCAATCAGCTCGCCCCGCGGACCGAGCAGGCCGAGGGCCGCTTCGTGAAGACGCACGTCGAGCTCGCTCCACCACACCTTGTTGAGGCTCGAACGAGCCCCGACAGCCGAGCCGTCAACGATCGCCGTGACGTCGGCCAACGTGTAGAGCTGGTAGGCCTCGGCATCCATCCAGGCCTGGGTGACGGCCTCTCGCAGGGTGGGGTTCGCACCGTTTCCGTAGCGCTGGTAGAGGTCGACCAGGCGGGCGGCGGCGGCCATGAAACGACCCGGGCTCCGCAGGGTGAGACCTCGCTCGGAACCGGTGGTTGCCATGGCCACGCCCCAGCCACCGTCGACCTCGCCGAGCACGAGGTCGTCGGGCACGAAGGCGTCGTCGAGGAACACCTCGGCGAAGCCTTGGTCGCCATCGAGGCGGCCGAACCCACGGACGCTCACGCCGGGCGTGTCGAGCGGAACGAGGAAGTAGGTGAGCCCTTTGTGCCGGTCCGACGCAGGGTCGGTGCGGAACAGTCCGAACATGTGGGTACAGAACGCCCCTCGAGTGGTCCACGTCTTCTGGCCCGTGAGGCGCCAACCACCGGCTTCGTCGTCGCGCATGGCTTTGCTGCGCACGTTGGCAAGATCACTGCCGGCGTTGGGTTCGCTCCAGCCTTGACACCAGAGATCGTCGGCCGCCGCCATACGGGGGAGGAACCGGGCCTGCTGCTCCGGCGTGCCGAAGTCGAAGAGGGTGGGGGCGAGCAGGAAGATCCCGTTCTGCGTGACCCGCTGCGGCGCGCCGGCCCGGTAGTACTCCTCCTCGAAAATGAGCCATTCCCACAGCGAGGCCCCCCGCCCGCCGTACTCCTCGGGCCAACTCACCACCGCCCAGCGATCGGCATGGAGGCGGCGTTCCCATCCGAGATGGGCGGCGAAGCCATCGGCCGTGTCGCCGCTCGGCAGCGGTTTGGCCGGCACGTTCGCTTCCAGCCAGGTGCGACAGTTCGCACGAAAGGTGTCTTCGGTGTCGCTCCAGGTGAGGTCCATCACCGGCTCCGTTTCTGCATCGTCGAAATCCTGACGCCTCGTCAGATTCTGTGCAAACCCGGAGGCGGCCGGCGGTGGAGCGTACCTGGATGAATCGGGCGGGGATCGACGCCAAGGGCCAACCCCGTGGCGCCGTCCATCGATCGGCTTGAATCTGACGGATCGTCAGGTGCGGGGGTACACTGGGCTCGTGACCATCACCGACCTTCGGCCAACGACGGGTCCTCTCTCCGGCGTGATCACTCCGGGCCGCGAGCTTCCAAAGATCGTGAGCGTCGACGACCACGTGATCGAGCCCCCAACCTTGTGGACCGATCGCCTGCCCGCGAAGTACGCCGATGTGGCCCCCCGAGTGGAGCGCCACGGCCTCGGCGACCTCGCCTTCAACGGCACCAAATACACCTACACGATCGACGAAGACGGCGCCCCGTGCGACTGGTGGCGCTACGAGGACCTCATGATCCCGCTGCGCCGGATCATCGCCGCCGTCGGTTTCCCCCGCGATCAGGTCACTCTCTCACCCATCACCTACGACGAGATGCGCCCCGGCTGTTGGAACCAAGCCGACCGCCTCACCGACATGGACACCGACTGGGTGGAAGCGTCGCTCGTCTTTCCCACCTTCCCACGCTTCTGCGGGCAGACGTTCTACGAAGCCAAGGATCGCGAACTGGCCGACTTGTGCGTGAAGGCCTACAACGACTGGATGGTGGAGGACTGGTGCGGTGGAGCCGGCAAGGGCCGACTCATCCCGTTGTGCCTCATCCCCTTGTGGTCCGCCGAGGAGGCAGCGGCCGAGGTTCGCCGCAACGCCGCCCGCGGCGTGCGGGCCGTGTGCTTCTCCGAGATCCCACCCCACCTCGGCCTGCCGTCGATCCATTCCAAGTACTGGGACCCGTTCTTCGACGCCTGCAACGAGACCGCCACGGTGGTGTGCATGCACATCGGCTCGTCGTCGCAGATGCCCGCCACGTCGGCCGATGCACCCGCCGCCGTGCAGGCCACGCTGAGCTTCAACAACTCGATGTCGTCGCTGTCGGACTTCTTGTGGAGCGGCGTGTTCGACCGCTTCACCGATCTCAAGCTGGCGTACTCGGAAGGTCAGATCGGCTGGATCCCCTACGCCATCGAGCGGGCCGACGACGTGTGGCGCCAGCACGGTGCGTGGGCCCAGGGCGAGAAGCTCCTGCGCCCTCCCTCGGAGTACTACCACGAGCACGTCTTCGGCTGCTTCTTTCGCGACTACCACGGCGTGCGCTCGCTCGAGGAGGTGGGGATCGACAACGTCACCTTCGAGACCGACTACCCCCACTCCGACTCGTCGTGGCCCGACACCAAGGCCGTCGCCACCGACATGTTCGCCAACCTCCCCGACGACGTCGTCTACAAGATCGTGCGCGGCAACGCCATCCGCATGCTCAGCCTCGACCTCGACCGCGGCCTCGACTGAGACTCCGACTGACCGGCGAAACACGGCAGGAGTGAACCTGTCGCGGCCCGAGGATGCGTGGCTGAGCGTCACATGTTCGGGCCTCCCGGCATGCCCCCATGAGCCCCGCAACGTTCGGGCGCGGCCTACGGTCGGTCGCATGCGTGTGCTCGACCCCGAACGGTCATCGATCTCCGTGCGGGTCGCGCCCACGGCCCAGGTGGGAGCGGCGGTGGTGGCCATGACCTTCCGAGCCGGTGAGCTTGCGGGTGACGGCGCAGGGGCGGGCTGGGTCGACGTTCGGGTCGAGCAGGTGGACCTGTCCCCCGTACTGATGGCGAATCTCGGCCCCCAGGGAAATCAGCAAGTGGCGACGTTGGCGGTTGGCCGTGTGGTCCGGCTCACTTGGGCCACGCCGTTTCGTGCCGACCATCCCACGGCAGGCAATCCTCCGATTCGCCGCACTGAAATCAACCCCGCGGAGCGTGCCTTGGTCAACCTTTTACCCGTCACCTTGACCGCCCAACAGCCGGAGGAACCGGGGACCGGCGCCGCCGCGACCACCGTGGCCGCGGCGCCAGACGGGAGCGTGTCCGGTCGGATGATCCTCGACCCCCGTCTGTTCGGGATCACGGCACCCGCGTTCTTGAACGTGCTGGTCCATGTGGGGTGGCGCGTGCGGTGGACCGAGCTCACGTGAATCAGCGGAAACGGAACACGGGACAGAGACCAACGCTCCGGAACGGGCACAACCAGTCGGCCGGGCCCCTACCCCGATGCTCCGGCAAAGGCCCACGACCTGATGCCCTTGCCCGTGCAATCGGCAGCCCGCTCCCTCACCGTGAGGTCGTCACTGGGACGGACGCCGAGGTGGCGGTCCCACAATGCCAAGAATCGGCGGTAGGCGGGTGTTTGGTACCTCACCCATCGCGACCCATCGCCACCCATCGCCACCCATCGCCACCCATCGCCACCCATCGCCCCTCCTCCTGATCCATGTGGCGACGAGGGTCTCACGATCGAGGGGGGAACCGCGCGTGAAGCGGCCTCCGGGGTCCGGCTCGATCAGCCCGTGCCGAGGGTGAGCCCGGCCACCGCCCACCGGATGAGTTGTTCGAGGTCTGGCGGGTCGACCTTTTCATTGTCGACCAGTACCCGCCGGAACAACGGCCCTTCGAGGAAGTCGATGGCCAGCGAGATATCGAGGTCCGCCGGGAGCTCCCCCCGGCCGATCGCCAGCTGCAAGATGGTGCGCACCGGGTTCTGCCGTTCCTGAAGCATGCGGTCGTGGATCGCTGCCACCTCGGGGTCACCCATGGCTGCCTGCATGAGCCCGATCACCAAACTCCGCATCCCGGGCTCGAGAATCACCGGAAGCACCCGTTCGAAGAAGGCCAGGAGGTCGTCGTGAAGCGAGCCGGTGTTCGGGGTGGGCAGCTCTTCGATCACCTCGTGGAGCGAATCGATCAACAGGGAGTGTGCATCCGGCCAATGGCGGTAGATCGTGGTCTTGGCTACCCCCGACCGCGCCGCCACGCCAGCCACCGTGAACGCCTCGATGCCGCGCTCGAACACCAGCTCTCGGGCTGCGGCGAGGGCTTTGGCCCGGGCGTCAGGGCTGAGGGGGCGGGACATTTCGCTCCCACCTTGCATCGAAATGAACGATGTTGCGACGTGACATCGGCCACAACTTAACCAATTGGTTGCAAACTCGCCCATCGAGCCGCTAGAAACGCTACTCAGTCGTAGCGTTATCAGTCGTAACGTTCGTAGGAGGCGCAATGTTCGCAAAGATCGGTCGTTGGTGCTTCACCAATCGTTGGGCCACCATCGGCCTGTGGGTCGTGGCCATGTTTGCCGTGTTCGGCGCGGCCGGATCGTTCGGAGCCAACTTCTCCGACGAGATGAGCATCCCGTCCTCAGAGAGCGCCGACGGCTTCAAGATCCTCGAAGAGAACTTTGGGAACGGCGCCGGCAGCTTCCAGAGCGGCTCGGTGGTGTTCAAGGCCGATCGAGGGGTCACCGACCCTGAGGTCAAGAAGGCCATGGAGGCCTACCTCACCACAATCGACGAGAAGGTCCCCGAGATCACGTCGATCGTGTCGCCGTTCGGCCCGATGGGTGAACGCCAGATCTCCTCGACCGGCCCGCTTTCCGGCAAGGTGGCATTCGCCACACTCAACGTCCAGAACGACATCGAGCAGACTCGCTCCGCCGCGATCGGCACCGAACTTCGAGAGATGGCACCCAAGCTCGACGGCCTCCAAGTGGAGATTGGCGGGCAGGTGTTCGCTGCGTTCGAGCCGCCGAACTCCGAGTTGGTCGGCCTGGCGTTCGCCATCGTGGTGCTGATCCTCGCCTTCGGATCGGTGCTGGCCATGGGGCTCCCGATCGGCGTGGCCCTCGCCGGCGTCAGCATCGGCGCCGGCCTGGTCACCCTCATCAGCCACGCCACCACCGTCCCCGAGTTCGCCACCACCATCGGCGCCATGATCGGCCTCGGGGTGGGCATCGACTACGCCTTGTTCATCGTCACTCGCTACCGCGAAGGCCTCCACAAGGGCTACGAACCGGTCGACGCGGCCGTCATCGCCATGGACACCGCCGGACGAGCCGTGATCTTCGCCGGCATGACCGTGGTGATCTCACTGCTCGGCATGTTGCTGATCGGTCTGTCGTTCGTAAGCGGACTTGGCATCGCCGCCGCCACCACCGTGCTCGTCACCATGCTCGCATCCACCACGCTCCTGCCCGCCTTTCTCGGTTTCGCCCAGCACCGGGTGGAGATCACCACGTATCGCGGGATCATCGCCGCCGGCCTGGTGGCCGTTGCGCTTCTGGGTGCCGGCCTGAAGATCAATGCCCTCACCGTGGGCCTGCCGTTGGCGGTGGTCGTGATCCTCGCCGGCTTCGCCATCCGTCCGCTACGCCAACCGATTCCTCGTCGTGCGCCCAAGCCATTGCGCGAAACCACGAGCTACCGGTGGAGTCGAGTCATCCAACGGCGCCCGTGGACATCGGCACTGATCGGCACGGTTGCCATGCTCGTGATGGCGATCCCGGTGCTCTCGCTCCGCATGGGCTTCTCCGACGAGGGGAACTTCCCCGTCGAGAGCACCACCCGCAAGGCCTACGACCTGCTCGCCGAAGGTTTCGGCCCCGGCTTCAACGGCCCGTTCCTCGTGGTCATGAAGGTCGACGGTCCGCAGCAGTTCGGTGCGGTGCTCGGCCTCGTCGACAAGCTCAAGAACACCCCCGGCGTCGCCCAGGCGCTGGGTCCCATACCCAGCGACATGGCGAACCCCACGGCTTCGACCGCGGCGATGATCCAAGTGGTCCCCACCACGTCGCCGCAGGATGTGGCCACCGACGATCTCGTCAACCGATTGCGCACCGAGGTCGTACCCGGCGCCGTCGCCGGCAGCGGCCTGCAACCCAAGGTCACCGGCTTCGTGCCGGTTGCAATCGACTTCTCCAGCTACCTCGCCGGCCGGATGATCCTGTTCTTCGGCGTCGTTCTCGCCCTCAGCTTCTTGCTGCTCATGGCGGTGTTCCGCTCACTGCTCGTGCCACTGAAGGCGGTGGTGATGAACATGCTGTCGCTCGCCGCCGCCTACGGCATCGTGGTGGCCATCTTCCAATGGGGCTGGGGCGGAAGCGTGCTCGGCATCACCGGCGCCCCCATCGAACCCTTCATCCCGATGATGATGTTCGCCATCGTCTTCGGCCTGTCGATGGACTACGAGGTGTTCCTGCTCTCTCGAATGAAGGAGGAGTACGAGCGCACCGGCGACGCCCGTGAGAGCGTCGCCGACGGCCTTGCTGCTACCGCTCGAGTGATCACCGCTGCGGCCGCGATCATGGTGGTGGTGTTCGGCAGCTTCCTCTTCGAGGACCAGCGCGTCATCAAGCTCTTCGGCATGGGCCTCGCCGTCGCCGTGCTCCTTGACGCCACCATCATTCGCATGCTGCTCGTGCCCGCCACGATGGAGCTGCTCGGCGAGAAGAACTGGTGGATTCCCAAGTGGCTCGACCGGATCCTCCCCAACCTCAACGTGGAGGGCACCCAGCCGCACGGCTCACCCGACGACACGCCCGACGACACGCCAGACCCCGACGGCCCCACCGGCCCGGCAGAGGAACTCGACCTCCAACCGGCCCTCACCTGAGGTTTTGGTCTCCCGAACGCGTCAGTTCTGAAGCGTTTGGGAGACCGAATCGCCGGAAAGGCGGGTGAGGACGGCGTCGGCTTCGGCCATGATGCGGTCGAGCAGGTCGGCGACCGAGGGCAGGTCGTCGATCACGCCGATGCCCTGCCCGGTCGGCAGGATGCCCACCTCGGGCCGACCGTCCACCATCGAGGCCTTGATCAGCATCGGCGCGTTGGCCGCCATGGCGAGTTGCGCCCACGTGATGTCCTGGTTTCGTTTCATGGCCAGCCCCTCTTTGGCCAGATCCAGGAACGACGTGCCTGTGAGCTTGCGAAACTCCAACGCATTCTTGAGGGCCTTCGGGAAGCGGGTGAGCACCGTGGCCTTTTCGAGATCATCCACCAGCTCGGTACGGATCACCCGTTGCGGGTACCCGTCGATCGCGGTGGTGACGACCGTGTCGTTGACGGTCTTGCCGAGATAGATCTCCTTGATGAGGTCGGGCACACGACTCTCGGCGGAAAGGAGGAACCGGGTACCCATGGCCACCCCCTCGGCACCCCAGGCCAGCGCCGCCACCAAGCCTCGACCGTCGTGGAAGCCGCCGGCACCGAGCACCGGGATATCAACGGTGTCGACCACCTGCGGGAGCAGCAAGCTGGTGGGCACCGAACCGGTGTGACCGCCGCCTTCGGCGCCCTGCGCGATCACGGCATCGACTCCCCACTCGGCCACCTTCTCGGCATGACGTTTGGCCCCCACGGTGGGCATGGTGACGATGCCGTCGTCCTTCAGGCGGGAGATCACGTCCTTTGACGGCGCCTGGGCGAAGCTCGCCACCTTCACCCCTTCCTTTACCAACAAGTCGAGCCGGTCGGTGATGTCGGGCTGGTCGGCGCGAAGGTTCACGCCGAACGGCTTGCCCGGGGCCCGCTCCTGCACCTCGTGGATCGCCGCCGTCAACTCGAGATACGTCATCGTGGCCGACGCCAGAATTCCGAGCCCGCCGGCATTGGCGGTGGCGGCCGTGAGACGAGCCCCGCTCACCCAGCCCATGCCGGTCTGCACGATCGGCACCTCGATGCCGAAAAGGTCGCAGATGCGAGTGTGTAACGCCGGATGTCGGCTCGAAGGCGATCCCGGTTCGGGCGCAGGGTCGACGGCGGCCGGCATCAGTCCTTCACCTCGGTGGCCCGGAGCCCCTCGGGATCGATCACGTCACGAATGAGCTGGAGCTCGTGGTCGGTGGGGAGCCGCGAGGTGGGGACGTCGGCAGGAACCGCCAACTCGAAACCGGTGGCCGCCACCACCTCTTCGACCGTGACGCCCGGGTGGACCGAACGCAGCCGCATGCGATGGTCGGGGGTGTCGAAGTCGAACACACCCAGGTTGCTGACCACGCGTCGGATCTCGTGGAACCGACTCGCCACCGGCCCGAGCGCGGCGGCGCGGTCGTAGCCAACGCCGCAAACCACGTCGACCTTCTCCACGAAGACCTTCGGGTTGTGGTTCGGCACCCAGTAGCTCGTGGTGTGGTTGATCGTGTTGCCCGGCGCGCCACGAAACCCGAGAAGCTGCGCCCGAGGGGCATCCCAAGGCCCGATACACGCGATGTTCTGATTGCCGAACTGATCGACCTGCGTGGCCCCCATCATCACGTGACGACGCCCGTTCCACAGCACGGAGAACATCTGCGGATAAGGGTTCCACGTCTCCATCACCACACCGTCGGCCATCGTGAGACGACCATCGTCGCCCACGACATACGGGTCGGTGCCGGGAGGCAAGGTGGACGACGTGAAACCGGCGAATCCGTCGGTCATCACCAGGTGGGGCTCGAAGGTCTCGCGAGCGAGCCGCCCACCGATCATGGGGATCACGCCGATCGGATTGGCCAGCCGTTCGCCGTCGCCACGAAACGTCTCCGCTATGGCGATGCAGCACACCTCCGCCCGGGTGGGGTGGTTGGCGGCGGCAACTGCGGACTCGGTGGATTCGCTGGTGCTCATCGGGCTGCTCCTTGCTGTTCGCGTCGACTGGCAATCGCGGCCTGATAGTCCGATTCGCTCTCCAACTCGAGCCACTGTTTCGCGAACACCTTCCATGCCTCCGGATCGGCCGCGGCTTTGGCGTACTCCCGTTGGAACGACTCGTCACGGCCGTAGTCGGGCGGGCATTCGGTGAAGTGCGCCCCGCCCGGTGCCTCCACCACACCCGTGATGCTCAGGCGCGAGATCCGCTGTGTGTGGAACGATCCTTCGCTCGACAGGTCTTCGGTGGGAACCACCCGTTCGGCGGACAGGAACGTCCGGGGAGCGGCCATGGCCATCCAGTCGTCCATGTAGGGATCCGGCCCGAGGAACGTGGCGTTGCCGCCCTGGTCGGCCCGATTCATGTGGATGAGCGCCACGTCGAGCTCGGCCGCCGGCACCGCCACGAGTTCCTCGGGCGCCGAACCATCAGGGCCGGGGTACGGCGAGATGACGGTTCGCAGATGGGGCTGCGTGATGAGCACGTCAGAGCCGAGACCGGCCCTCGTGGGCAGGAACGGCACCCGCCACGCCGCGGCCATGAGGCTCAGCATGAGCATGCCTTCGTCGAGCTCGTTCACCTCGATCGAGCCAGCCTGACGGGCCGCACGGTAGTGGGGCTCAAGGGGGATCGAGTCGAGCGAGACGAACCCACTCACCACCTTTCGCACCTTGCCGGCCGCGCACAACAGCCCCACATCGGGACCGCCGTAGGCCACCACGGTGAGGTCGGTGAGGTCGGAGCGCAGGATCGCCCGCACGATCGACATCGGCTTGCGGCGCGACCCCCAACCGCCGATCCCGATGGTCATACCGCTTCGCAGCTCGGCCACCACGTCGGTTTCGGTCATCCGCTTGTCGGGTACTGCCATCTGATGCCCTCCGGCTCCATGGTTGGTAGGTACGCCACCGCCGGGGAATCCGGGAGGGGCGTACCTCGTCAGTTCGTTGCGGTCTTGTGATCGCCAGCCACGAAGGCGTCGCGGTGCTCGTCGGCCACGCCGCTCAGGTTGAGCTCGAAGGTGAAGCCTTGCTCGAACCGGTAGCTGCGCTTGACGTCCCACGGGTCGATGCCGTTCAGGCACTCTTTGGCAGCACGAATCACGATGGGGCTCTTCGCCGCGATCTCGCCCGCCAGCCGCAAGGCACACGAGCGCAGCTGATCGAGCGGCACCACCTCGAGCACCGAGCCGAAGTGGTGCAGCTCGGCGGCGGTGGCCGTGGCCGACGTGTACACCATCGCCCGCATCTTGTGTTGCGGCACGAGCCGGCTGAGGTGGGTGGCCGCTCCCAGCGCACCGCGGTCCACCTCGGGTAGACCGAAGGTGGCGTTCTCGGCCGCCACGATGATGTCGGCGTTGCCCACGAGCCCGATGCCACCGCCGAGGCAGAAGCCGTTCACCGCGGCAATCACCGGAACGGCGCAGTCGTAGACGGCGGCAAAGGCGGCGTAACAACCCTTGTTGGCACCGATCAGAGCATCGAACCCGTCGGCGGCCTGCATCTCTTTGATGTCGACACCGGCGTTGAATCCCCGCCCTTCGGCCCGTAGCACCACAGCCCGAACCTCAGGGTCGTCGCCGGCTTCTCGTACGAGCGTCGCCACCTCATACCAACCGGCCACCGTGAGGGCGTTGACGGGTGGGTTGTCCATCACGATCTCGGCGATCCCGAAATCATCGATCGCACACGTGTTGGGCATGACTGCTCCTCGGGGATTCGGATCGGCGCAGGGCCGGACGAGCGGGCAACAGGAACCGCTCGTGGGACTGGTGATGCTCCGTTTCTGACGGACCGTCAGGAGTGTATGGCAGACTAGGAGCCGCCACCATTCCCACCCCGTTCTCCACCATTCCCACCCGTCCCGCGATCACGCGACACCCCCGGAGTCGATCCCATGCCCGAGCAGCCCGACCGAGCCGACCAGCCCGCCCCGCTCGCCACCGCCCTCGACCTCTCGGGTTCGGTGGTACTCATCACCGGCGGCACGAAAGGCGTCGGTCGGGGCATCGCCACGCGGTTTCTCGAAGCCGGCGCCACCGTGGTGGTCACGGCCCGCAACGCCCCCGACGAACCGGTCGCCCACGCCGGACGGGTCGCGTCGTTCGTAGCGTGCGATGTGCGCGACCCCGAGGCGTGTCGCACCCTGGTCGGGTCGATCATGAGCCAACACGGTCGGCTCGATCACCTGGTGAACAACGCCGGCGGTTCACCTCCCGCCGAGGCGGCCACCGCTTCGCCCCGGTTTTCTGAGGCGATCATCCGGCTCAACCTCCTCGCGCCACTCCACCTCAGCCAGGCGGCGAACGAGGTGATGCAGACGCAAACAACCGGTGGGACCATCACCAACATCGGTTCGCTCAGCGGGCTGCGACCGAGCCCCGGATCGGCGGCTTACGGTGCGGCCAAAGCTGGTCTGCTCAACCTCAGCCAGAGCCTGGCGATGGAATGGGCGCCGAGGGTTCGGGTCAACGTGGTGAGCGGCGGGTACATCCTCACCGAACAGGCCGAGCTGTTCTACGGCGACGCCGCCGGCGTGGCCCGTGTGGCCGCCACCGTCCCTATGCAGCGGTTGGCGTCGCCCTCGGATGTGGGGGACGCGTGTGTGTTCCTCGCCTCGCCCCTCGCCCGCCACATCACCGGTGCCAACCTGGCCGTGCACGGCGGCGGCGAACCCCCGCCGTTCCTCGAAGCCGCCAAGCCGGGCTGACCGGCCCTGATTCGACCAGACCGGCGCTTTCCGAGCCGGACCGGCGCTTTTCCGAGCCGGACCGGCGCTTCTTCCGAGGCAGACCGGCGCTTTTCCGAGGCGTACCCGTCGCTTCGCCGAACCATGCTGCAACGGTCCCCCGTATGGGGGCACGGATGCAGCATGGTTCCGCGAATGACTGACGGGCGACGGCGGCTCGCACCCCCGACAGCCGCAAGCGGTCGCCCACGCGATTGAATAGGGGGATGGCCCCCCGACGCATCCCCCCATACGCGGTGCGTAAGTTCCTCGACGACGTGCGGGTCGGCAACCACACACGGGCGACCGCCCGAGCCGACGATCTAGCGGTGTGGTGCTCCGGCCACTCGCTCACCCGTCCGCACACCCCCGCAGTCGTGCTCGCGCACGGTGAGCTCCTACTCCGAACCGAGGACCTTCAGCGAGCGGCGAGCTACCTCGACCAGGGGTTGGCCATGTTGGCCGAGACCGGCCCTCATGAGATCATCGGAAGCGGCGACCACCATCGAGTCCTGTTGGTATCCACGTTGCTCCAGCTCGGCCGTTACCACGAAGCGGCGGGGCACCTCACCACGATGGACGACCCGTCCGGTCCGCTCGACACCCGCCTCGCTGCTCTCCGCGGTCAGGCGCAACTGGCGGCGGTGGCCGGCAACCCGGAGCTGGCGCACCAGTTCCTCAACACTGCCGCCACCGTGGCCCAACGCGTTCGTGGTCTGCAGGCCCCAGCGATGGTCGACGCCGACCGGGCCTGCCTGCTCGCAACCCAGGGGCGTTTGTTCGAGGCGATGGCCATGGCCGACCACCTCTTTGCCAAGACCCTCCGCGGCGGCCACGGCGATCGCGCCCGGTGGGCGTCGGCGTCCACCGCGGCCGTTGCCTTCACCCTGTCGCGCCACGCCGTCGACCAAGGCCGTGGCTACGACGCCGAACGATTCCTGGTCGCGGGCATCGGCGCCGTGGAGCAAGCTCCTTCGGCCTACGGCGTCGCCCATATGGACCTTGCGATGGCTCGAGCGTGGCGCCATCGTGGCGATTTCACCAACGCGGAACCGGCACTCCGCAAGGCGGCCGTGGCGTTTTCGAGGCTTGGCTGCCGTCCCGCCGCCGCCCTTGTGTCCCTTGAGGACGCCTGTCTCAACGAAGCCCGGGGCACCGCCTCGGCCACCCTCAACCTGTTCGAGCGGGCCCTGCGGGAGTTCCAGGAACTCGGCCACGCCTGGGAGGTGACCGCGTTGCAACGCCACCTCGGGCTCTACGACGAGCTGGCACAGGCGTCGGCGGCAGTCGACGCCGGGCCATCCCCGATCGACATGCGCGCCAGCCGCCTGGCCCGCATGCTCGGCTGAAACAAACGCATCTCGCCAACGGGCAGCCGGTCGATCTGACGAGTCGTCAGGTCGCCTGGCCGGCGGCTACCGTTGCGGTCGTGACCAAGACCGCCATCCCTGCGATCGAAGGGTGGTTCACCGACCGCTCCGACGCCCCCGCTCTGATCGGATCCCGCTGCACCGCGTGCGGAACGATCGCCTTTCCCAAGGCCACGGCGTTCTGCCCGAATCCTGGGTGCACGAACCAGGAGTTCGTCGACACCGAGCTGAGTCGCACGGGCACGATCTGGAGCTTCACCAACAACTGCTACCAGCCGCCGCCGCCGTTCGTGGCCCCGAGCGAGCCCTTCGAGCCGTTCATCATCGCCGCCGTCGAACTCGCCGCCGAAGGCATCGTGGTGCTGGGTCAGATGGTGCGGGGAACCGATATCGAGTCGTTGCGTGCCGGCCTGCCGGTGGAGTTGGTGGTCGACACGTTGTTCGAAGACGACGAACACACCCACACGGTGTGGAAGTGGAAGGTGGCAGTCTGATGGCCGATCGAGCGCACGACGTCGCCGTGCTTGGCGTGGGCATGCATCCCTGGGGGAAGTGGGGCCGCAACTTCGTGGAGTACGGCGTGGCCGCAGCGCAGGACGCACTGGCCGATGCCGGCGTCACCTGGGCCGACATCGGCTACGTGGCCGGCGCCGACACCATTCGCAACGGCTACCCCGGCTTCATCGCCGGCGCCACGTTCAGCCAGGCCCTCGGCTGGAAGGGCAACCGCGTGTCGTCGTGTTACGCCGCCTGCGCGTCCGGCGCCCACGCCATCAACATCGCCCGGGCCCAGATCCTCGCCGGCTTCTGCGATGTTGCCCTCGTGGTAGGGGCCGACACCACACCGAAGGGCTTCTTCGCTCCGGTAGGCGGCGACCGTCCCGACGATCCCGACTGGCTGCGCTTCCGACTGCTCGGGGCCACCAACCCCACGTACTTCGCGCTCTACGCCCGCCGACGCATGGAGCTCTACGGCGCCACCCGAGAAGACTTCGCCGCCGTGAAAGTGAAGAACGCTCGCCATGGTCTGGCCAACCCCAACGCCCGCTACCGCAAGGAAGTGACGGCCGACGAGGTGATGGCCTCGCCCACCGTGGCCGATCCTTTGCGACTGCTCGACATCTGTGCCACCTCCGACGGTGGCGCCGCCGTGATCCTGTCGTCGATGGCGTTCGCCAAACGCCACGCCAACACCAGCGGCCATCCCGTGCGCATCGCCGCCGTCTCCACCGTCACCCCCACGTTTCCGCAGACCGTCATCGAGATGCCCAACTTCGCCACCGACTCCACCGCGATGACCGCGGCCCCCGAACTGGGCTTCAAGGATGCGATCGCGGCCGGCGCCTACGAAGAAGCCGGCATCGGCCCCGAGGATCTCTCGCTCGCCGAGGTCTACGACCTCTCCACTGCCCTCGAGCTCGACTGGTACGAGAACATCGGGCTCTGCAAGCCGGGCGAAGCCGAACGCCTGCTGCGTGACGGCGACACCGCGCTCGGCGGGCGGATCCCGGTGAACCCGAGCGGCGGGCTGGCCTGCTTCGGTGAGGCCATCCCCGCGCAAGCGATCGCCCAGGTGTGTGAGCTCACGTGGCAGCTCCGCGGCCAGGCCAGCGGGCGTCAGGTGGAAGGCGCCACCGCAGGGATCACCGCCAACCAAGGCCTGTTCGGTCACGGCTCCGCCGTGCTCTGCGTGCGCTGATCGCCGGACCGCCGCCGAGTCACGGCAGCTTCGAGCCGCGGGTGGTCGGCTCGCCAGAATGGGCACCATGACGGGAACGAACCGGAAGCACGCTGCCTCAGCCGCACCGGCACCGGCACCAGCACCGGCAGCACCCGCACCTCACGGAACGGCGGGCGCGGGCCGAACCGCGGCCCTCACCCTCGGTGCGCTCGGCGTGATCTACGGCCACATCGGCACCAACGTGTTGTTCGCCCTGAAGGAGACCTTCGAGAGTCCACACCACACCATCGAAGTGGTGGAAGCCACCGTGCTGGGCGTGCTGAGCCTCGTCTTCTGGTCGCTCGTGCTGGTCATCACCGTGAAGTACCTACTGTTCGTGATGCGGGCCGACAACCATGGCGAAGGTGGTGTGCTCGCCCTCGCCGCCCTCGCCGCCCTCACCGACGATCCTCCTTTACGTCGTAGCCCGTCACCGCTTCGGATGGAGCACGGCGAAGGCAGGCTCGATCTGCGTGCTTCTCCTGCTCACCGAAGGCACCTACGTCGGGACCAACCTGTTCAAGATCCCCGACGGTGGCTGGTTCCCGCTCCTCGTCGGCGTCTTGTTGCTCACCGTGTTCACCACCTGGAACACGGGCCGGCGCCTCGTGGCCGACCACATCGGGACCGGCCGCCTCCCGCTCACGCACTTCCTCGCCAACGTCGTGGACGAGGACGTGCCGCGGGTCGACGACATCAACGTCTACCTCTTCAGCCAGCCGGGCGGCACCCCGGCGGCGCGGCTCACCGACCTGCGCCATGCCGGGC
>Ga0105047_10006060_pt1 | contig 20588 bp, 14 predicted proteins | sample MAT04_FD_78384 | JGI IMG/M metagenome (GOLD analysis project Ga0105047, IMG submission 78384) | Freshwater microbial communities from Lake Fryxell liftoff mats and glacier meltwater in Antarctica - MAT-04 (megahit assembly) | ecosystem: Environmental > Aquatic > Freshwater > Ice > Liftoff...
GTCGGCTGGATCACGGCGGCAATCGCATGCTCAGCCATTTGCTGCAAGGCGCGGTCGCTTGGGAAATAGGCGTGGATGACACTGTGCCGCGCATCGGGGCGCGGCAGTTCGCCGGCGACCGCCGCCAAGGCATCCACCACCATGTCCATGGCACGGTCGCCGCATGTATGGATGCCGACATCCCAGCCCAGCTCTTGCGCCATGCGAAAGTGGCGGCGGAGGTCGGCCGGATTCATGCGGTTGAAGTCGCCAACGGCCGGCTCACCCACAAACGGTTCGTACATGAACGCCGTATGCGAACTGGTCCCGCCATCAATTGCCATCTTCAGCCCGCCCAGACGCAGCCATTCGTCGCCCAAGCCGGAACACACACCGAGGGATCGCGCACGCGCATCCAACTCGGTCGCGCTCTCCTCTTCACGAAAGCCGTGCCAACTGGGCATCATGTTGACGCGCACGGTCAGCCCCGACGCGCCCCTGACCCCGCGCCCTTCGCCATGCACCGCCTGATAGGCCATCATCTCAACCGGATACAGTCCCGGATCGACCACGCTGGTGATGCCGTAGCGGTTCATCTCCGCACAGCCAAGGCGGATTGCACGCGTCAACTCGTCGACAGTCGGCTGGGGCAGCAGATCGCGCACCAGGCGCTTGGCGCCGGCACGCAGCAAGCCATTGGGTTCATCGCCGGCCGTGCGTTCGATCTTGCCGCCGTCCGGGTCCGGAGTGTGGCGGGTGACGCCGGCCAAACGGAGCGCCACGCTGTTGACCACGTCGGTATTGAAAAAACGCATGAGGATGACGGGGTGCAGGTCGGTCGCCGGGTCGATATCGAAGCGCGTGGGCAGGCGACCCACGGGGTGACTCGCGCTGAAATTACCTTCGTTCCAGCCTTCGCCGACGATCCAATCGCCCGGTGGCGTCACGGCGGCGCGCTGGCGCACCAGTTCCATCATATCTTCCGGCGATCGGCACTCATCGAGACGGATGCGCGTCAGTTTGACGCCCACCTGCTGAAGATGGTTGTGGCTGTCGAAAATTCCGGGCAGCACGACCTGATTCTGCAAGTCGAGAACCTGTGTGTGTGCACCGGTCAGCGCGGTGATAGGGTCATCGGCGCCAACGGCGATGAAGCGGCCATCCTTGACCGCCACTGCTTGGGCCGTGGGCATCGCCGGGGCCAGCGTATAAAACCGGGCATTGCGCAGGATCAGATCCGGCGCCAGGTCGCGTAGATGCATCGCTGCCAATCCAGTTGAAATGACGGTGTGAGAAAATTATCGTGGCATGGTACCATGTCAAGTGCAGCATGGCAATTGGCGCAAAGGAGGTAGGGATGAGCGACGTGCGCGTACGCGCGCAATCACTTGAAGCTGGGCGGCAATTTCCGATATTCAGTTGTGCAGTAGGGCGGGGCCGATCCGATAAGCAACTGTAGTGATTTCGTCGAGATCAGGGTACTTCCTTGTCGAGCACCGGTGGGCTTTTGCGCAACGGTCGCGCCAGTCCCAACCGCGTGGCAATCCAGCGTCGCCAAGAGAAATCATCGCGCGGCTCGTCCACGGTACGGCAATACACGCCAGTCGTGAACTGGTGAACACGGGCGGTGTCGGCTTCAAACAGACGATCGGCTTCGTATGGGCTCATCATGGCAAAGCTCCGCTTTGAACAGAAAAGTCTACCGCATTCGAAGATGTGCCGTGTTACGGGTTGTGCCTACCATCATAGCACACAACCCGCAACATGGATCCATCAAATCTGGGGGGAACCCTTGGCCCTACGGACGCGGGGTCGTTCCGCGGTAGATTTCCGACTCGCGCGAAGTGAAGCGGACACGGTTCCAGGTGACCTGGCCCGCGCTGTTTGGCTCAAACATCGGGCCGACAATTTCGTGCGAGACCAGGGCATTGTTGATTGGATGGTAGAGCGGCACCAACGCTGCGTCTGACATTAGGAGCTTCTCGGCTGCGGCGTAGAGTTCGTTACGCTTGGCTTCGTCGTTGAGCACCTGTCCGGCGTCACAGATGAGCTTATTAAACTCCTGGCTGTACCACGTATGACGGCCGGGCATCTGGCCGCGGTCGGTCACGCCTTCAGGCTCACAGCCGCCCCAAACGCCCAGCATGTTACTGCCGTCCACAAAGTCGAATTCGTAGGGCACCAGGGCAAAGGAGAAGTCGCCGCTGCCACTGCGTTTCTGGTTGCGCAGTTTGTCCATAAAGGTGTCGTAATCCAGGCTCTGGATCTGGACTTCCACCCCCAAGTTCTCGTTGAGCATTGCCGCGGCCGCTTCGGCGGCATTGGTCAATGCCGGGAAGGCATTGCGTGTATAGAGGGTCAACGGCGGCAGACCTTTGCCATCCGGGTAGCCGGCTTCGGCCATGAGTTGTTTGGCCAACGCCGGGTCATAATTTTGCACGTCCTTGAGCACACTGATGCTTTCGCCTGGGAATCCGGGCGGGTTCATCGTGTAGGCAGCCGTCGACTGGTACTGGAGTGGGCCGTTGACGATCTTGTCGCGGTCGATGGCGTGGCTGAAGGCCTGGCGCAATTTTAGATTGTCAAAGGGGGCATTCCAGGTATCGAAGAAGAGGTAGTAGGTCATGAAGTTGGGCCAGGTAATCAGTTCCTTCTTCAGTTCGGGATTGGCCATCACCTGGGCAATAGCCGACGGCGGCAGGTCGTCGGTGTATTCACCGCCAATGGAATCCAGTTCGCCGTTCTGGAAAGCGGTAAAACGGACCTGGGGATCAATGAACTTGTAAATAATCTTGTCGAGCAATGGTGGGAACGGCCCCGTGTACTTGTCGTTGGCGACAAAGACAAGCTGCCTGCCTTTATCGTAGGCCTCCAACTTATACGGCCCGGCAAAAACCCAGTTCTCCGGCTTGAGCGCCCACGTGCCATCATCGAGACGATCCTTGATAATATGCTGCGGCGCAACCCACACATCTGACATGATCTTGATCAGATAGGGCGTGGGGCGGTCCGTGGTGATCGTAAAGGTGTAGTCATCAACCTTCTTGACCCCCAATTCCTCGGCCGGTACTTCGCCATTGGCGACCTTGGTCCAATTCTGGATTCCCATCATGCCGTAGAACCACTCAAAGTCGTATTCGGCGCGCGCAAACCGCTGCAGCGTAAAGACCCAGTCGTCGGCCGTGATCGGCGTGCCGTCGCTCCAGACCTTATCCTTTTGCAGATTGAAGGTCCAGGTAAGCCCGTCATCCGACACGGACCAACTTGTGCAGGCGTTGGGTTGCGGCTCGAAGTCCTTGTTGGGGCGCACGCACGAGTCCGCCCAGGCGAAGTTGTCGCCCACATTCTCGGCATAGACCGAGGCATCCCACGTCATATACCTTTGTTCCTGCGCAGGCATGTTCATGACCTGCTTGTCAAGCGGTGCAGCGTCGGCCGGCAAGGTCACGCCGGCACGATTGACGACTGGCCCGCTGGGGGCAGCCGCCTCCTGTGGTGCAGCAGCCGGCGCGGCCGGCGCACCACACGCGGTGAGAATCAGCGTAGCGGTCAACGCTACGCCTAACAGTCTGGTGCGAAGTTGGTTCATCGGTCGTCTCCTTCTCTTCGTGGAAAATCGTGGGTCGTGTAAATCGAGAATACAAAATAGCGAACCGGTTGAGGGCTCACTATTGTTCACTTACCCTCTACCATTTTCGGGTCTAACGCATCACGCAAGCCGTCGCCGACCAGCGTAAAGCCCAGCATGGTCAACGCGATCATCACCGCTGGGAAGAGCGCCAGATGCCAAAAATAGGTCATATTGGCAATCCCTTCGCGGCCGATCATCTGGCCCCAACTGGGTGTCGGTGGATTGATGCCGACGCCCAAGAAGCTGAGCGCCGCCTCGGCAAAAATGGCGCGTGGGATGCCAAGGGTCACCGAGACGATGATCGGCGCCAGCGCATTGGGCAGCAGATGGGAAATGATGATGCGTGGGGTCTTGGCGCCCACACTTTTGGACGCTTCGACAAACTCCTTCTCACGCAAGGTGAAGAACTGGCCGCGCGTCAGGCGACAAATCTCGATCCAACTGGTGATGGCGATGGCCAACATTACGTTCCAGTAGCTGGCCCCCACACGCAACATGATCAGGAAAGCCAGCAGCAGCACAGGCAGCGCCGACATGATGTCGACAAACCGCATGATCACAAAATCGGTCTTGCCGCCGCGCCAGCCGGCGATCGCCCCCATCGGCAGCCCAATAAAGAGCGCCACCAGTTGCGACATGATCGCAATGCTCAATGAGATGCGCGCGCCATAGACGATGCGGCTGTAGACGTCACGCCCGTTGAGATCGGCGCCCATCCAGAACTCGCTGTTGGGAAACGCACCCGTTGGGCCGATAAACGCCTCATCATAGTTGTAGTGCGCGATGAGCGGTTGCGGCTCGCGCCCCAGCAAGGGGGCAATAAACCAGTCGTCGGCAAAAATCGCAAAGCCAAGCAACCCGATCACAATGATCAACCCAATTACCGCCAGTTTGTTGCGCGCAAAGCGCCGCGCGGCATCCCGATAGAGGCTGCGCTTGGGCAGGACATGCGTGGGGACTTGTTTGGCGAGTTCCAGTTGGGCAGTTGTCATGAGTTAGCGGATACGGACTCTTGGGTCAAGAAACATGTAGGCAATGTCGGTGAGCAGATAGGTGACGGCGATCAACACCGCCCACAACATCGTCAGCCCAATGATCATCGGATAGTCGCGACTGAAGGTGCTGGTGACCCAGTAGCTGCCCAGCCCCGGCACGCGGAAGATGGCTTCGATAAAGATCGAACCGGTGATCAGGTCGGGGATCAGCGGGCCGGCCACGGTGACCAGCGGAATCATGGCGTTGCGCAGCACATGGCGTGACATCACAGAGCGATTGCTGAGGCCCTTGGCGCGCGCCGTGCGCACATGGTCGGCGCGCAATGCTTCGATGACGCTGGCGCGCGTATAGCGCGAGACGATCGCCACGGGCGCAAAGGCATAGGCCACCACCGGCAACACCCAATAGAGCGGGCCTTCCCAACCGCCGGTGGGAAACCACTTGAAATAGAGCGCAAAGACCAGAATGAACAGAATGCCCCACACGAAATGGGGCGTCACAAACCCAAAGATCGACATCATCGTCGCCAGATAATCGACAAAGGTATTCTGTTTGACTGCCGAGACAATGCCCAGCGGAATGCCGACGCCAAAGGCGACCAGCAGGGTCATCACACCCAGATGCACTGTCACTGGCCATGTCCGCCCAATCAGCCCCACGACCGATTCGTCGGGATGCTGGAAGGACATGCCAAAATCGAGGCGCAGCACGCCGCCCAGCCAGATCAGATACTGCTGCCACAGCGGCTTGTCCAGCCCATAGCGCGCCTTGAGCGCCGCCAACTGTTGATCGGACATGAGCTGTTGGCCGGATGCCCAGGGGCCGCCCGGCACCCCATGCATCAGCCAGAAGGTGATCATGGATAAAATTAGTAACACAAACAACAGACCGGCTACACGGGTCAGAATGTAACGTGTCATGGCGTGATCAGGTTTTCTCGGTCAATTCTCCAACCAACGCTGGCTGAGATTGGCGTAGTGGCATCCTGCGAAGTGCACAGCCCGCAGGCAACAACTTGAACGGGCTTAAATCGTAGGGTATCCTACACGCAATGCCGTCGACTGTCAACGACGGTGAAACCCAAAGGAGCGTTATGAAAATTCTCGTAATCGGCAGCGGGCTGATGGGGCCGGCGGCCGCCTTCAACGCCATGGCGGACGACGATGTCAAAAAGGTCACCCTGGCCGACATGGACCGCCGCCAACTCGATGCCGCCCAGGCGAGGTTGGCCAACCTGCCGGGCGGCGACAAGGTGCGCACCGCCGTACTCAACCTGGCCGACCACGCCGCCGCGAGTGACTTGATGGCCGCACACGACGCCGTGGTGGCGGCCCTCCCCAGCGCGGTGATTCCGCTCGGCATCCGTGCCGCCGTGGAGGCCGGCACGCCCTGGATTGATCTGAGCTGGCCGCCCAACGATGACCTGGCTGCCCTGCAGAAATTGGTCGCCGATAACGGCACGCTGGTCATCCCAGGGTGTGGCGTCGAACCGGGCCTCACCGAAATCATGGCGCGCTACCTGGCCGAGAAGCTGGACCAGGTGGACGAGTTGCACATCAAGTGCGGCGGCATCCAGGCCATCCCGTCCGGCCCGCTGGCCTACAAGATTGTCTTCGGCGGCCGGCGCTTACCGCTGCGCGAGTACGCGGCGCGCATCGCTGAAAACGGCGCCTTGCGCGAGGTGCCGCGCTATTCCGGCGTGGAAACCTTTGTGCTGGAGGGCGTGGGCGAAGTCGAGGCATGGCACGAAGGGTTTATGCCCTGGCTGCTCGAACTCGACGCGCTCAAAGGACTGAAACTGGGCACCCAGAAGACCGTGCGCTGGCCCGGCTACGCCGCCAAGGCCACGGCCCTGCGCGAACTCGGGCTGCTCAGCTTCAACCCGGTGGAAGTGGACGGCGTTGCGGTCACGCCCAAACACGTGGTGGACGCCGTCCTCTATCCGCATGTAAAGATGGAAGAGGAGGACCGCGACCTCACGATCTTCCGCGTCGAAACCGCTGGAACGCGCAAGGGCATGCCACGCCGCTACTGTATCGACATGCTAGACCGCTATGACGAAAAACTCGGCTTTACGTCGATGGCACGCGTCACCGCCTACACCGGCGCCATCGTGGCGCGCATGGTGGCACGCGGCGACATCAAGGCCAAGGGGTGGATCACACCGGAAAAACTCGTTACCGGTAAGCTGTTTGACCAACTGGTGGCGGAATTGGCGGCAGTGGATGTAAAGTTCACGCTCACCAAAGAAGAAACCAGACTGCTGGGCGAGTGAAAAAATTGTAGGGCGGTTTGCCAAATCGCCCTACAATCCCGCAGGCGATTTACCAAACCGCCCTACAAACCTCTATGCGTTCGGCTTCGGTGCGGCGGCGCGCACGGCATCCGACACCAGATCCTGATACTGCTTGAAGTTGTTCACAAACATGCCGGCCAGCTTACGCAGTTGGACATCGTAGGCGGCTTTGTCGGCCCACGTGTTGCGCGGCTGCAGGACTTCCGACGGCACGTCAGGGACACTGACCGGAATTTGCATTCCGAAAACCGGTTCGTTCACGAACTCGACGCCGCTCAGTTCGCCGTTGAGCGCCGCGTTGATCATCGCGCGGGTGTAGGCCAGCTTCATGCGGCTGCCGACGCCATAGGGGCCGCCGGTCCAGCCGGTATTGACAAGCCACACCTCCGCCTTATGTTCGGCAATCTTCTTGCCCAGCAGGTGCGCGTAGACACTGGGATGCTGCGCCATGAACGGAGCGCCGAAGCAGGCGCTAAAGGTTGCCGACGGCTCTTTGACGCCGCGCTCGGTGCCGGCCACCTTGGCTGTGTACCCAGAGATAAAGTGATACATGGCCTGCTCCGCCGTGAGTTTCGCGAGCGGCGGCAGCACGCCGAAAGCGTCAGCGGTCAACAAGATGATGTTGGACGGATGGCCGCCCCGGCCATCGCGCTTGGCATTGGGGATGTGCGCCAGCGGATAGGCCGAGCGCGTGTTTTCGGTGAGCGATTCGTCGTTCAGGTCGAGGCGACGGGTGTTCGAGTCGATGCCCACGTTCTCCAGGACGGTGCCGAAGCGCCGCGTCGTGGCATAGATCTCCGGTTCGCCCTCTGGCGACAACTTGATAACCTTGGCGTAACAGCCACCTTCAAAGTTGAAGATGCCGTTGTCGCTCCAGCCATGTTCGTCGTCACCGATCAACTGGCGGTTGGGGTCAGCCGACAGCGTCGTCTTACCCGTGCCGCTCAGACCGAAGAAGATCGCCGTATCACCCTTCGGGCCAATGTTGGCCGAGCAGTGCATGGGCATGACTTCTTTGAAGGGGAGGAAGTAGTTCATGGCCGTAAACGCCGACTTCTTGATCTCGCCGCCGTATTCGGTGCCGCCGATCAACACGGTCTTCTTGGCAAAGTCGACCAGGATAAAAACGTCGCTGTTGGTCTTGTCGACTTCCGGGAAGGCGTGGAAGCCGGGGCAGTCGATAATCACAAACTCCGGCACGAAGTCCGCCAATTCCTCCGGCGAGGGCTGGATAAACAGGTTGCGCACGAACAAGTTGTGCCACGCATACTGCGTAATGACGCGCACCGCCATGCGGTATTGCGGGTCAGCGCCACACCAAACGTCGTGCACAAAGACGTCCTTGCCTTGCAGATAAGACGCCATGCGCCGGTGCAATTCCGCAAAGCGGTCCGGGGCGATTGGGCGATTGACCTTACCCCACCAGATGTGCTCATGAATATCCGGCTCATCCACAATAAACTTGTCGTTGGGCGAACGGCCGGTGAATTGGCCGGTGCGCACAACCAGCGGTCCCAGGTGGGCGATTATACCCTCATCGCGCTTGACGGCTTCTTCGTACAGTCCTGGGGTCGATAGGTTCCAGTAGACGGTTCGCAGGTTGGACAGGCCTTGGGCGTCCAATCCTACAGGGCTATGCGTGCGCGGGCTAATCTCTGGCATGTCGAATTCTCCTCAATTCTAAATTTTTGAAGGGCAACAGTATTGGACGATTACTCCAAACACTTGGCAATCAACCGTTCAATTGAACACGTCGTAAAAACTGCTAACCGGCGCGTTCCGCATCCAATCGCCTGCATGAATTGCGCAACAGGCAATCCTCGACCGCCATTATACCAGTTGCACGCCCGGCGCAATAGTGACAAATATCCCGTCGTTTGTGAAAAATGTCACTATCGTTTCGGTACTCCGGCAAACCTGTAGAAGAAGTGGAGGTCGCGCGGCTACGCTTTGGTGTATGATCAGGGCACGGTTATTCCTGCCGCTCCACCCCACACCGGCGTCCTACGCCAGGAGTGTTCTATGCACATTTCTCGCCTGCCGCAGCGTGTCGCGCAAACCACCCTCGGGTTGGCCAGTTTGCTCACGTCTGCCCTTTTGCTCTTCGCCCTTGCCCCCGCCCACCGGGCGGCCGCCGGCGCTCAGCCATCTGCCCACGGGTCGCCCCAGCCGATCATGGGCACGGTCCCCATATCGCGCGCTGGCGTCATTTCAGACACAGCCCAGGTCCATCTGCCATTTGTGGCGAGGCCCGCACCGCGCATCGTGATTGCCGCAGCCTACATTGACAGCGCTGTGAGTCACGAACCAGACGAGGCTGTCCTTCTCTGGAATATTGGCAGCGAAGGCCACGCCCTCGCCGGCTGGCAATTGGCCAGCGGTACGCAACGCATCACCATTCCCATTTCCTCCACGCTGCATCTGGAACCTGGCCAACGCCTGTGGTGCAGCGCCCAGGCCACGGCATTCGCGCAAAGCTTTGGTGCGTGGCCGGCCTGTGAATGGGCCGCCGATACACGCCCCGAAATCCCGAACCTGGAAGGCAAGTTGAGCCTCGCCAACAGCGGCGGCACGCTACAGTTGTTCGCCGCCAACGGCGCGCGGATCGATGTGTTGGTCTATGGTGACGAAACCCATCCGGCCGACGGCTGGAGCGGTACGCCGGCACAACTGTATACGCGCGGCATCGCCGCGGCGCAAGGCCAGATCTGGCAGCGCAAGCGTACGCCGTCCACCGGCCAGCCCATCGACAGTGACCGTGCTTCAGACTGGGCAGGCGACCTGGCCGATCTGGCCTGGGGCCGGCAGGTGCGCTGGCCCGGCTGGCAAGGCTGGGATGGCGACAGTTGGTTCTGGCCAACGACCGCCACGGCGCAGGCCATGGTCACCGTCGCCGTCGGTCCGGAAGGTCTCTATCGATCGATTGCCGCAGCCTTGCGCGACGCCAGCGTGACGATCGATCTGAGCATCTACTCGCTGGAACATCCGCAACTGGCCACGCTGTTGGCAGACGCCGCCCGCCGCGGCGTGCGTGTGCGTATCTTATTGGACGGTGGGCCACCGGGTGGCATCACGGCGATCCAGAAGTGGTGCACGGCACAGGTGGCGGCGGCTGGCGGTGACGTGCGCTATCTCGCCGTCGTCGCCGGCGCGCCGAACGGCTACAAGAAACGCTTTCGCTTCACCCATGCCAAATTCGGTGTGATCGACAATCGCCTGGTGCTCGTGGGCACGGAGAATTTTAACGAGGATTCTATGCCGCTGCCCACGCGCGACCCGGTGGGTGGGCGCCGCGGTTTCTATCTCATGACCGACGCCGTACCCGTCGTGCAGACCCTCCGCCAGATCTTCGACGCCGATTGGGCGCCCGATTTCTTTCTGGATCTGCGCCCCTTTGACGCCGCCGACCCCAAGTATGGCGGGCCACCGCCCGGCTATACGCCGCCGCCGCCGCGCACATACCTGGTGAAGGATGCACCCTTTGCCGAGACACGCGCGGTCGGTGGCGTAGGTCGTTTTACGATCCTTTCGGCGCCCGAAAACGCGCTGCGGCCAGGCACGGGCCTGCAGGCCCTGCTCGCTCGCGCTGCCGCCGGCGACGAAATCCGCCTGATGCAATTGTACGAGAACCGCAACTGGGGAGACGCCACCAGCAACCCAATTGCCGACCCCAACCCGCGCCTGCAGGCGCTCGTCGAAGCGGCGCGCCGCGGCGCGCGTGTGCGGCTGCTGCTCGATAGCTATTTTGACGATCCCGAGGAGTTGCGCTCCAACCAGGCAACGGTAGACTATATACACGTCGTCGCCGCCGCCGAAGGTCTTGATTTCCAGGCGCACGTGGGCAACCCGACGCAAGGCGGGCTGCACGCCAAGCTCATGTTGGTGCGCATCGGCGCCGAGACGTGGTCGGCGATTGGCAGCCTCAACGGCAGCGAAGTGAGCCACAAGCTAAACCGCGAGGTCGTGTTGATGGTCGACCACCCCGCGATCTATGCAAGGCTCTACGCCGTGTTTGACCATGATTGGGCAATCAGCGAGTAGGAGTCTGAACCTTGATTTGGAGGATGCGCGGAGGAACTTCGCGGGTGACGCGGACTTGGCGGTTTCTTGGCGACTGGTTCAGAACCATTCTCCGCGAGAATCCACCGCATCCGCGCCACCCGTGCTCGACGACCCTCTCAGTCAAGATAGCCGTAGGCGATCGGCGTCAGAAAATCGATGAAATCATCGGTGATGCAGAGCTGATCGAGAATTGCCACGGCGTCGGCATAGCGGTCGACGGCAACGCCGCCCAGCTTGGCCAGTTCCTCGTCGCGTATCTGCTGGTAGAGCGCGCGCGTGACCGGACGGCCGTCTTCCAGTTTGGCGTTGTGGTGAATCCATTGCCAGATCTGCGAACGCGAAATCTCAGCCGTAGCGGCATCTTCCATCAGATTGTTGATGGCCGCCGCGCCGTTGCCACCCAGCCAGGCATTCATATACTGGAGCGCCACCGAAACGTTTAGGCGCAGACCGGCTTCGGTGATTTTGCCGCCGGGCACACCCACCGCCGTGATCTGGCTGTCGGTCACCTGCACATCTTCGCGCATGCGCTCTTTCTGATTCGGCCGATCGCCCAGCGCAGCATTAGCAATTTCCAGCACCGTGGGCACCAGATCCGGGTGCGCCACCCAGGTGCCGTCACAGCCGTCCCCAAACTCGCGCAACTTGTCTTCACGCACCTTGGCCAGCGCATTCTCGGTCACCACCGGGTCGCGCCGGTTGGGGATGAAAGCCGCCATGCCGCCGATCGCATGCGCGCCGCGCGCGTGGCAGGTGCGCACGAGCAGTTCGGTGTAGGCACGCATAAAGGGCACGGTCATCGTGACCTGGGCACGGTCGGGCAGGATCAGATCGTGGCGCTTGGCGAACTTTTTGATGGCGCTGAACATGTAATCCCAGCGACCGGCGTTGAGACCGGCGGCATGGTCACGGATCTCATAGAGGATCTCCTCCATCTCCAGCGCACCCAAGATGGTTTCAATCAGGACGGTGGCGCGGATGGTGCCAAGGGGGATGCCGAGTTTCTCCTGCGCCGCGTTAAAGACGTCATTCCAGAGCCGCGCTTCGCGGTGTCCCTCCAGCTTGGGCAGATAGAAATAGGGGCCGCTGCCGCGTTGCAGCAGTTCTTTGGCATTGCGAAACATGTACAGGCCAAAGTCAAACAGACTGGCTGAGATCGGCTCGCCGTCGACCAGAACATTCTTTTCCGGCAGATGCCAGCCGCGTGGGCGCACCAGCAGCGTAGCGACCGTCTCATTCAGTTTGTAGGTTTTGCCGTCTGGGTTCGCAAACGAAATCGTGCGGCGAATGGCGTCGCTGCAGTTGATCTGCCCCAGGATCGCGTTTTCCCACGTCGGCGACAGGGCGTCTTCGAAGTCGGCCATAAAGACCTTGGCGCCCGAGTTGAGCGCGTTGATCATCATCTTGCGTTCGGTGGGGCCGGTGATTTCGACGCGGCGGTCGTTGAGATCGGCCGGCGCTGGGGCAACCTGCCACGCGCTGCTGCGAATGCTCGCCGTTTCCGGCAAGAAGCCGGGCACGACGCCTCGATCAAATTCTTTTTGCCGTTCCGTGCGCCGCTTGAGCAACTCGACGCGCTGCAGGTTGAAGGTGCGATGGAGATCGGCCACAAACTGGAGCGCGTCGGCGGTCAACACTTCTTCGACGGCGGGTGTCATTTTGCCGGTAATCTGGATGCCGGCAGGCAGTGTCTGGGTCATTGGTCTGCTCCTCTACAAATCGATACAGCGGGTTCGGTTACTTTGCACGTGAAGTGACCCCCATCATAGGCGCAGCCTGTTTCACCACAATTCAGGTTGTGTGGTGAAGGGACGCGGCCAGCGCCTAATGATGGGGCAACGTCGCCGGTTTTTCTGTCACCCGGTTCAGAAAATCGATCAAGTTGACGGTGGCGACATGCTCGGGTTGATAAAGCACAAGCGGCGTGCCGTACTGCACGGCAATTCCCAACGGTTCGACCGCCGGCGGCATCACCCCGTCGACAGTCCGTTCGAGCCGGTTCTCGATCTCGCGCAACGACAGCATCATGGTGCTCTGGCGGTTGACAATCATTATGCGCAGCATCGATCCGCTGGCGCCCCAGGCTTCCAACTGACGCAGTCTCACCGCAGCCGATGCCACCGACGTGAGTTCCGGCTCCATCACCAATAGGACAAAGCCACTGTTCTTGATCACGGTCTCATGCGCCGCTGACGACATAGACGGCAGGTCGATGACGACATAATCGGCCATTGACACCAGCCGTCCCACAATGGCGCCCACGCGCGCCGGATCGAGATCGGCAAATTCTTCCAGCTTCTGTGGCCCAAACAACACGCGCACGCCAAACGATGTATTGGACAAATGCGATGCTACCAGAGGCTCAGAGATGGCAGCCGGCTCAAAGACCAGCAGGCCGTGCAAATTCTTGTCGGGCGAAGGCGTCTTGAGTTGGGTGGAGAAGGTGCCAAAGTCCGGACGAATTTCGGCAGCGATCACGGATTTTCCTGATTTGGCAAGCAAGGCGGCAATATTCAGCGCCACCGTCGTCGTGCCGACGCCGCCTTTGGCGCCAATCAACGTAAAGACCCGGCCCGTGCGCGGAGCAGCACTTTGCCGGAGCAGCCGGTTGCGTTTCAAAAGAGCGTCGACCCGCGCCGCCAGTTCGCGTAGGTCGATCGGCTTGGTCAAATACTCGTCGGCCCCCGCGCGCAGCCCACTCACCTTTTCCTGGACATCGGACAACCCGCTCAACATGATGATCGGCAGGGTAGCCGTCTCCGCCTGCTCGCGCACCATGCGACAGACTTCAAAGCCATTATGGATCGGCATCATGACGTCCAGGATCACCAGGTCGGGGCGATCACGGCGAACCGCATCCAGTGCCTCCTGGCCATCGTGAGCCGTAAACACCTCATAACCCTCCAACTTCAGGGTATGAAACAGCAACCTTTGGAGTGTGGCATCATCATCGGCCACCAAGATACGCGCCGCCATACGGCATCTCCTTTATGGGTTGGTGACAGTCAAAGCGCTACGCTTCGACAGGCGCCAAGCGTCCTGGTTGACACACAAACGCGGAGAAGCGTTTTCCTGATCATACCACTTATTGGCCGACAGTGATCGATCCGTTCCCCCGTAGTCCTCCCATCGTCGATTCCTCGACAAATGTGCCGTCGCGGCTTTGGGGGTCCAGCCATCGCTGCACCTCCGCCAGCAGTTCGCGCGCGGCAAAGGGCTTCGTGATGTAGGCGCTGGCGCCGAGGGCCAGACCCCTGGTCACCTCGACCTCACGCCCTTTGGCAATGATCAGGATGACCGCAACGGGCTGCCAGGCCGGATTTTGGCGGACACGCTGCAGAATGGCAAAGCCGTCGATGCCCGGCGCCAGCACGTCGAGCAACATCACGTCCGCAGGAAAGCGTTGCAGGCTCTCGATCGTGGCGTCCGCCGTGCGCGCAACTTCAACCTGATAGCCGGCCTGCTCCATCAGGAACTTAAGCGCGATCACGATGTTGACTTCGTCGCCGGCGATCAGAACCCTGTTCGACATACGCTCCCCGCGGTCACAGCACAAGCCTACTCTTCCAATGTGCTCAGATCGCCAGGGTCTTTGCCTAACTCTTGTGCTTTTAGCAGCCGGCGCACGATCTTGCCGCTGCGCGTCTTGGGCAGCTTTTCGACGAAGGCCATCTCGCTCGGGGTGGCGATCGCGCCAAGTTCGCGGCGTACATGGTCGACGATGCTCTGCCGCATCTCATCGCTCGGCTCGTCGCCCAGCCGCAACACGACAAAGGCCTTAATCGCCTCACCCTTGATCGGGTCCGGGATGCCGATCACCGCCGACTCGGCCACGGCCGGGTGGGTGATCATGGCGGACTCCACATCGGCCGTGCCGATCCGATGGCCGGCCACGTTGAGTACGTCGTCGCTGCGCCCCAGGACGGAGATGTAGCCGTTGGCGTCCCAACTGGCCACATCGCCCGCTGCGTAACAGTTGGGAATCTCGGTCCAGTATTGTTCATAGCGGTGGTGATTGCCCCAAATCGTGCGCATCATGTGCGGGAAGGGGCGTTTGAGGACAAGCAAGCCGCCTTTCCCACGCGGCACGGCTTTGCCGGTCTCGTCCACCACTTCGGCCTCGACGCCGGGCAGGGCCACGCCCGCCGCACCCGGAATGCCCGGCATGGTGATCGGCGTGCCGATCGCCGGCGCGCCCAGCTCCGTCTGCCACCAGTTGTCGGCCACAAAGCCGCGCCGGCCGTCGTCGAGCAGCCACTTGTGCGCCCAGCGCATGGCTTCCGGGTTGAGCGGCTCGCCGGCCACCGCGATCAGACGCAGCGTCGCAAGATCGTAGCGGGTGACATAGTCGGGCCCGTACTTCATAAACATGCGCACCGCCGTCGGGGCGGTGAACATCACGTTGACCCCATACTTCTCGACACACGCCCAGAAAACGCCCGGGTCGGGCCAATCGGGCGCGCCTTCACGAAAGACCGACGTCACCCCTTCGAGCAAGGGCGCATAGACGATGTAGGAATGGCCGACCACCCAGCCGATGTCCGAGGTGGCCCAGAAGACGTCGGTATCCTTCACATCGTACATCGTGCGCAGGTGATACGAGGTGCCCACCATGTAGCCGCCATGCACGTGGACGACACCCTTGGGCTTGCCGGTCGACCCGGACGTGTAGAGGATATACAGCGGGTGCTCGGCGTCGACCGGCTCCGGCCCAACCTCCGGTTTGCTGTTGGCCAACAATTCGCCGAAATCCACCTCGCGCGGCCGCAACTCGGTCTGCGTGCCGCGCTGGAACCAGATCACGTGGCGCAACGGCAGATCTTCGGTGGCCTGGTCGACGATGCTGCGCAGATCGACGGCCTTGCCGCGCCGGATGCCGCGGTTGCCGGCGATCACGATCTTCGCCTTGGCATCCAGGATGCGGTCGCGCAGCGCCCCCACCCCCATCCCGGCGTAGACCACCGAATGGATGGCGCCCAGCCGCGCGCAGGCCAGCATCGCGATCACCCCTTCCAGCGTCAGCGGCATGTAGATGACGACGGTGTCGCCCTTTTGCACGCCCAACGAACGCAGCCCCGTGGCCAGCCGGGAGACAAGCTGGCGCAACTCGTAGTAGGTCACCTTGCGCTCGCTGCCGTCTTCGGCGATCCAGATCATCGCCAGCTTGGTGCGGTTGGGGCCGTCGGCGTGCCGATCCAGGCAGTTGAGGGTGATGTTGGTCTCGCCGCCTACAAACCAGCGATGGTCGGGATACTCCCAGTCCATCACAGTCTCCCAGGGCTTGAACCACTGAAAACGGCGTGCCCATGCCCCCCAAAAGGCATCCGGGTCCGCCAGACTGCGCGCCCGCTCGCCCTCCAAGTCCTGCAGGTTCGCCTGGCGCCTCAGCCAGGCGGGCGCGTCAAACGCTTCCTCAAGCTGCCCTATCTTTTCGACCACGGTTGCCTCCACTCAATCGAACAACGAAACCAGGATCCGGCAACGCACGCGGCGCCCTAGCCTTCCAACGTGCTGGTGTCCCCAATCGGCTGCCCCAACGCCTGCGCCTTGAGCAGCCGGCGCATGATTTTGCCGCTGCGCGTCTTGGGCAGCGTGGACACAAACTCGATCTTGGCCGGGATGGCGATCGGGCCGACCTCCTGGCGCACATGGTCCTTCAACTCCTTGGCCAGTTGATCGCTGCCTTCGAGCCCGGCGTTCAAGATGCAGTAGGCGTAGATGACATTCCCCTTGAGTTCGTCGGGCACGCCAATCGCGGCGGCCTCCGCCACGGTCGGGTGCGTCACCAGCGCGCTCTCGATTTCAGCGGTGCCGAGGCGATAGCCGGAGACCTTGATCACGTCATCCATGCGCCCAATCACCCAGAAATAGCCGTCCGCATCGCGGCGCGCCGAGTCGCCGGTGAAATACCACCCTTGCGTGCTGAACTCGGACCAGTAGGTCATGCGATAGCGGTCGGGGTCGCCCCACACCGTGCGCGCCATGCCCGGCCACGGGTGCTTGATGACCAGATAACCCTCTTCGTTGGCATCGGCCGATTCGCCATTCTCGCGCACGACATCGGCCTGGATGCCGGCAAAGGGCAGCGTACCGGATCCGGGTTTGAGCGGCACCACCGGCGTCGGCGTGATCATAAAACCGCCCGTTTCGGTCTGCCACCAGGTGTCCATGATCGGGCAGCGCTCGTGGCCGATATACCGGTAGTACCAGCGCCAGGCCTCGGGATTGATCGGCTCGCCGACCGAACCCAGCAGCCGCAGACTCGAGAGATCGTAGCGCTGCGTCCAATCCTCGCCAAAGCGCATAAAGGAACGGATCGCGGTCGGCGCCGTGTAGAGGATGGAAATGCCATATTTCTCGATCAGTTGCCACCAGCGGTCGGGCAGCGGGTAGCCGGGCGCCCCTTCGTAGATAAAGGAGGTGGCGCCCAGGATCAGCGGCGCATAGACAATGTAGGAGTGGCCCGTGATCCAGCCGGGGTCGGCGGCGCACCAATAGCGATCTTCTTCTTTGATGTCGAAGACATATTTCAACGTCGTGGCAATGTGCACCTGGTAACCGCCACAGGTGTGCAGCAGCCCCTTGGGCTTGCCCGTGGTGCCGGACGTATAAAGGATGAACAGGGGGTCTTCGGCGTCCATCACCTCGGTTTCGCAGCGCGGGTCGGCAATCGGCAGCGCCATCAAATCGTGCCACCAAAAATCGCGGCCGGAATGCATGCCGACTTCCTGGCCCGTGCGTTTGTACACGATCACCTTCTGCACGACCGGGCTGCGGTTGACCGCCTCGTCGGTGATATCTTTGAGGTTGACCGTCTTGCCGCGCAACCAGGCGCCGTCGCAGGTGACTACCACCTTGCTCTTGGCATCCGTGATACGGTCCGCTAGCGACTGTTCGGAAAAACCGCCGTAGACGACGGAATGGATGGCGCCGATCTTGGCGGTGGCCAGCATGGCAATCGGCAGTTCAGGCACGCGGCCCATATAGATGGTGACGGTGTCGCCCTTCTTGACCCCCATGCTCTTGAGCACGTTGGCGAAACGGTTGACTTCTTTCCAGAGCTTGAAGTAGGAATAGACGCGCTGCTCGCCGTCCTCGCCTTCCCAGATCAAAGCCAGCTTATTCTTGTGCGCGCTCTTGACGTGGCGGTCCAGTGCGTTGTGGACGATATTGGTCTTCCCCCCTACAAACCACTTGAAAAAGGGCGCCGTGCTGGCATCGAGCACTTGCGTGTACGGCTGATACCAATCGATCAACGCCTTGGCCTGGGCATCCCAAAAGGTGACCGGGTCTGCAATTGCCTGTTGGCGCAGTTCGAGATAATTGGGCACATTGGCTTGCGCAATGACGTCGGGCGATGGTTGGTAGATCTCGCTCTTGGTCATGTTGGCGTCCATGGTATTGGTCATAGGTGTATTCCTCGAATGTGGCCTTCGCGTGAGATAGAGCCGCACGGGCTATGAGAATTGACAGGTGATCTTTCGCACAATAGAATAACTTACAATTCCATTGTCAATACTTCAACCCTTGTGCCGATAGTCTTCGTACCCGTAATCGGGTAGCGAATACATACTCAAACGGGTAGGTTGTGCAGCCAGGCGCCACTTACTTACGTGCGTGGCTCTGAAGGAAATGGACTCCGTGAACCAACGACAAGCCACCGTAGCTGATTCTAGCGAACTGACGCCCTCGCGCATCCTCTCGGTCGCTGAGGATGAGTTGAGCCGGATCGTGCTCGATATTCACGACGGGCCGGTGCAGTATCTGTTCACCGCGCTCACCGTGCTCACCGGGGTGCAAAACGAGTTGACCGCCGAGAAGAGCAGTCCCGAGGTGCTGGCGCAACTGGCACAGGTGGGCACCCTGCTGGAATCGTCGCTCTACGAAATTCGCTTTTTCCTGGGTGCCTTCCGCCCACCCGAATTTCGGCGCCGCTCGCTGGTCTCGATCGTCGAGGGCCTGGTGATCCAGCACGAAGACTGGGCGCGCACCACGGTCAACCTGGCGACACACGATGTGCCGGCCGAAGTACCATTGGCAGTCAAGATGGCCATCTATCGCGTGCTGCAGGAGGCCCTCTCCAACGCCTACCGCTATGCCGGCGTCGACCAGCAAAGCGTACACCTGTGGGGCGATGCGGGCTGGATCCACTTGGAAGTCGTCGACGAGGGGCGCGGCTTTGTGCCGCCCGACCTCAACGCGCCCGACGAGATGGATCGCGTCGACCACATCGGGCTGCGCGGGATGCACGACCGCGCGCGGCTGCTCGGCGGGCAATTCAGCCTGGAGAGCAGCCCGGGTCAGGGCACGCGCATTCATGTGGCGGTGCCGGCGCTATGAACTCACCCATCCCGCCCCAACGCATTCGTATCGTGCTGGCCGACGACCACGCCCTCGTCACCGAGGGCCTGCGCAGCCTGATCGACCGCCAGCCGGATATGCAGGTCGTGCACGCCGTGAACAATGGCGACGAGTTGCTGGCCTTTCTGGCCCAGGGCATCCCCATCGACGTGGCCGTCGTCGATGTGCAGATGCCGGTAAGCGGTCTCGACGCCCTGGCCGAAATCCGCCGCCGTGACTATCCCGTGCGCGTGCTCTTGCTCACCGCCTTTGCCGACGGTGAGAGCATCCAGGCTGCGCTGCAGTACGGCGCTGAAGGCTTTGCCCTAAAGACCGAGTCCCCCACGCAGACGATTGAGGCAATCCGCCAGGTGGCGCATGGGCGTCTCGTCTTCCCGCGCACGGCCCAACGGTGGATGAGCATCTACCGCAAGCCGGCGCCGCCCGGCCCGGAGCTGTCGCAGCGCGAGCTGGAAGTGCTGGCCAAGCTGGCGCGTGGCCTGCCCAACGCCGAGATTGCGGCAGAGCTCGTGATCAGCGAGAATACGATCCGCTTTCACCTCAAGAACATCTACGAAAAGCTCAACGTCACCAACCGCACCGAAGCGGTCGCCTGGTATTTCCGCAGCGGGCAGGGCGCTGACCGCAGCTAGAGGCTCCGATGAACTTCGACACCGATCTTATCATCCACGATCTCGAATTCGCGGGCGGCACCTCTACCGGTTGGTCGCCGGCAGATAGACATTGAAGGCCGACACCGTTATGTGGACTGGCACCTTGACCTGCTGTGCTGGCACTGCGGCGCTGGTGAAAGTGACCTCAGCAGTGTAGCTGCCGATGGCCAGGTCGCCCACATAGCTGGCCGTGAGTTGCGCCGGGGTCACACCCGTTACCGTGTCCAGCACCAACCAATCGGCCGACGATGTTGCGGTCCAGCCGATCGACTGCACGACATTCTGGTTGTCGATGGCCAGATCGACGCTGGCGATCGACTGGCCGGGCGCCAATACCACGGCGGTCGGGCCGACCACCAGCCCATTGGCCACCAGTTGGCTGATGACGCCCACGGTCACGCGGGTCGTGGCCGCCACAAAGCCGCCGTGCCCATCGAGCGTGCGCAGCGTGATGGTGTGCGTGCCGGCACTGAGCGTCGCAATGCTCAGGCTCTCCCCCGTCCCCAGCAACCCGTCGCGATCCGAAAGCCACTCAAGCTGGTCGCCGCTCAACGGGCCGGTGTCCACGTTGTACCCGCTGCCCACAAACCCCACGGTCTCGCTGAGCACA